>Ga0066688_10000397_pt1 | contig 14448 bp, 19 predicted proteins | sample GraSoiAngelo_137_FD_62304 | JGI IMG/M metagenome (GOLD analysis project Ga0066688, IMG submission 62304) | Grasslands soil microbial communities from the Angelo Coastal Reserve, California, USA - 14_0929_09_30cm | ecosystem: Environmental > Terrestrial > Soil > Grasslands | place: USA... | reverse complement strand
GGTCGCCGAGCGGATCGGCTATCCGGTGCTGCTGCGGCCATCCTACGTGCTGGGCGGGCGGGGCATGGAAGTGGTCGATGGGCCGGCCCAGCTCGAATATTATATCGCGACCGCGGTGGCGGTGTCGGGCGCCTCGCCGGTCTTGATCGACCGCTATCTGCGCGACGCGATCGAGGTCGATGTCGACGCGATCTGCGACGGAACCGATGTAGCCGTCACCGGCGTGCTTGAGCATATCGAGGAAGCGGGGGTGCATTCTGGGGACAGCGCCTGTTCAATCCCGCCGCATAGCCTGAGCCGGGAGATCGTCGCGGAAATCGAGCGGCAGACGCGTGAGCTGGCGCTGGCGCTCGGCGTGCGCGGGCTGATGAACGTCCAGTTCGCGGTGCAGAACGGCGAGGTCTATCTGATCGAGGTCAATCCGCGCGCGAGCCGGACCGTGCCGTTCGTGGCCAAGGCCGTCGGACGCCCGATCGCCAAGATCGCGGCGCGGGTCATGGCGGGGGAGAAGCTCACGGCCTTCGCGGCGATCGAGCGCGATCTGGCCTATGTCGCGGTCAAGGAATCGGTGTTCCCCTTCGCGCGCTTCCCGGGGACCGATCCGGTGCTTGGGCCGGAAATGAAGAGCACCGGCGAAGTCATGGGAATCGACCAGGATTTCGATATCGCTTTCGCCAAGTCGCTGATCGGCGCTGGGATGATCCTGCCGCAGGGCGGGCGGGTGTTCGTGTCGGTCAAGGACGCCGACAAGGACAATATCGTGCCGGCGATCGAGAAGATGGTCGAGCTCGGCTTCGCGATCATCGCCACGGGCGGGACCGCGACGCATCTGCAGGCGAAGGGCCTGCCGGTCGAAACCGTCAACAAGGTCGCGCAGGGTCGGCCGCACATCGTCGATCGTTTGCTCGACGGCGACGTCGACATCGTGTTCAACACCACCGAGGGCTGGCAGTCGCTGAAGGACAGCCATTCGATCCGCACGACGGCGCTCACCAGGAAGGTGCCGTACTTCACGACGGCGGCGGCGAGCCTGGCCGCGGCACGGTCGATCGAGGCGCTGCGCGGACACGCGCTTGAAGTCGCCTCGCTACAATCCTATTATTCCGCCTCTTAGGAAACGGCTCCCACTGACAATCTGCCCGGCGTCGCGGACCTGACGGTCACGCCGAGGCAGGGTTTTGGAGCCGGGATTTGAAAAGGGTTTGAAGATGGCGAGTGCCGACAAGGTACCGATGCTGGAGGAAGGCCACCGCAAGCTCAACGACGAGCTGAAGCGGTTGAAGAGCGAGCGGCCGGAGATCGTCGAATCGATCGAGGCGGCGCGCGCCCATGGCGACCTCAGCGAAAACGCGGAATATCACGCCGCCAAGGAACGGCAGGGCCAGATCGAGGCGACCATCGCCGATCTCGAGGACCGGCTGAGCCGGGCGATGGTGATCGACCCGACCACCTTGTCGGGCGACAAGATTGTGTTCGGCGCCACGGTCACCTTGATCGACGAGGACAAGAAGAAGATCAAATACCAGCTGGTCGGACAGACCGAGGCCGACGCCCGCGACGGCAAGATCAGCTATAATTCCCCGCTCGGGCGGGCGCTGATCGGTCGGCAGGCGGGGGACGACGTCGAAGTTTCGACGCCGTCGGGCGAGCGTTACTACGAGATCAAGAAGATCGAGTTCATTTGAGCCAGGCCTTGGCTCGGATCCCGAGAACCCTCACGGCCGCAATCACGGCGCTGACCGCATTGGCGTGGCTGATTGCCGTCGCGCTCGGCGCCGGCGAATGGGCGCAAGGGTTCATGGGGTTCATCCCGGCGCGAGTGATCGGGGTCGCGGTGCCATGGACGGCGCTGCCCGCGATCCTGACGCCGCTAAGCTCGACGCTGGTCCACGCGAACTTCGTGCACCTCGCCTTCAACCTGCTGATTTTCGTCTGGTGCGGAGCGGCGGTCGAGCGCGTGCTCGGCCGCGGCGGGCTGGCCCTGATCTATGTCGTCGGTGCCTATGCCGCCGCGGCGGCCCAGTTCGGCTATACCGCGACTCTTCCAAGCAGCGACCTGGCCTGGATCACCCCGATGATCGGCGCGAGCGGCGCGATCAGCGCTGTGATGGGCGCGTTCGCGCTGAGCTTCGGGCGGGCCAAGCACATCACGGGGTCGGCCCGGGTCAACCGCTGGATCAACATCGTCTGGCTGCTGGTCGCATGGGTGGTGCTGCAATTGCTGGTCGGCTGGACCGCCGGTGCGCAGGGCTATCTGCTGGCGACTCCGGCGCACATCGGCGGTTTTCTCGCCGGGCTGCTGATCCAGCGGCCGCTCCTGCTGTGGCGCTACCGCTCGGCCTGAGGCCAGCCGACCTGGTTCAGGTCAATTCAGGATTTCGCCGTCGATCTTGGCTAGCCGTTCGCGCCACATCCTGAGCTCTTCAGGCGTGAGCCTCCGCCACTTCGTCACTTCGCCGATGATTCGAAGCGGGTCCTTGCTGCGATAGGATCGGGTCGGATTGCCGGGGAATTTCTTGTCCGTTACATTGGGATCGTCTTCGAACGGGCCGGTCGGCTCGACGAGATAAACCCGCTCAGGCCCATCTCCTTTGGCCAAAGCGGCGGCGAGCCCGGCCCCGTCCCGCCCCGAAGCCGTGAAATAGATGTGGTTCATCGTAATTTCGGGGCGGTAATTCGATTGATATCCGGCGGTCAGCAGATCGCCGATCCGCAAATCCGCTCTCGTCCCATGATAGAAGGGACCCTCGTCCAAAGGCTCAGGCATGATCCACCAACGCGCGTGAAGCTATTTTTGGCCTTCGGGTTCGAGCAGGCGGTGGAGGTGCACGATCACATATTTCATCTCGGCATCGTCGACCGTGCCCTGGGCCTTGCCGCGCCAGGCGTCTTCGGCCGCGGCGTAGCTGTCGTAGACGCCAACCAGGTCGATGCTGTCCAATTCGGCGAAGTCGAGGCCGCGCGGATCCTTGACGCGACCGCCGAACACCAAGTGAAGCTTGCTCATCGCGGCTCGCTAGCAGGATTCGTCGCGGATTTTAAAGTCAGCGCTGGTTTTTCACCGCATCGAACGCCGCCTGGCCGGATGCTTTTGCCGCGTCCGTCACGCCCTGGAACAGCGAGCGGATCGTCTCCTCGCCCTTTTCGCGAGTCAGGCCGAGCTCTTCGAGCCGCTCGGTGCCGGTCTCGCGGGCCGCGTCGGCGGCGACTTTCGCCGTCTTGCGGACGCGGCGGACGGTCGGGCGCAGCGCTTCGGTCTCGGTCTTGGTGCGGGGCAACAAGGCGGCGATCAGCGCACCCGCGGCCAATCCGCCGGCGAGCGCAATCAGCGGCGCTTCGCTCAACGTGTCCGCGGCCTTGCGGCCGGCCTGGGTGACGCCGCCACGAGCATTGTCATAAGCTTCGATCGCGCGCTGCCGGGCGCTTCCGGTGAAGCCGCCGGTTGAATCCAGATCGTCCGCGCTGGTGCGTTTGTCGGTCATTCGACTGTCTCCGTATGCTTGTTCGCCTTACTCGACGCTTTTGCCCGTTTCTTGGTTTCGCGTTTGCCGGTGAATCCGTGAGCGATCTTGCCGGCGAGGTCCATCAGGGGCTCGCGGGCGAGGAAGAGAGTGATCGCGGCCAGCACACCGGTCACCGCAACCGGCCGTGAGCGCACTGCATCGACGGCATCTTCGGCGATGTCGGCGCCTTTCGACTTGGCGCCTTCCCAGGCGCCCTTGGCGAGAATTCCCGGGCTGATCCGCTTTTGCAGCCGCTCGGCGGTCGCCATCATTCGGGTCCGGGTCCGTTCGGCCTCGATCCGCGCGGCGGCAACTTCCGGCGTGTCCTTCATAGGTCCCGCTTGAGGCGCTGGAGCGCGTAATAGCCGAGACCCCCAGCGATCGCGCCGAAGATCAGGAAGGTGAGCAGCCCGGCGAGCAGCGCCGCCATCACCGCATAAAGGGCGAAGAACACGCCGAGCGCGAGCCCGGTAATCCCGGCGAGGCCGATGAGCAGGCACACCCCGAGCAGGGCCGCGGGGATCGCCAGCGCTTTGGCTTTGGCGCTGGCGATCGCCTTGAGCACGTTGAGCTCGGCCTGGGCATAGGCCTTGCCCTCCTCGACAAGCTCGTGGACGAGCTCGCCGACAGGTTGCTCGGGCGGTGGTTCGCCGGCGGATTCACTTCGGTTGAGCATCAATCCTCATCGTCGTCGTCTTCGTCGCGGGCGAGGCCGGTCTTGAGCAGCCGTGCGACCACGAAGCCAACGACCGCCGCGCCGGCGAGGGCAATGCCCGGACTGTTGCGGACGAAGTTGCGGGTGTCCTCGATCAGCTCGTCGGGGTTCTTTTCGGCGATCGCATTGGCGGTATTCTCGATCGCGGAGGCGGCGCGGCGCGCATAATCGCCATATTCGGGGCCAAGCCGCTCTTCGATGCCGGGCGCGGTGTCGCCGATCAGCTTGGAGACGTTGGCAAGCGCTTCGGCCGACCGATCGAGGCCTTGGCCGACCAGGCCGCGAGCTTTCTCGCCGGCCTGGCTCGAGAGCTTCTCGCCGCCGCTGCGGATGCGGTCCGCAAGGCCGCGATCGGCCCTGCCGCCGCCGCGGGTCGTCCGTTCGGCATCGCCGCGCGGCGTTTCCCGCTCGGCGACCAAGGTCGTGTCGGCGGTGGCGGTGCCGGTCGACGCACCTTCGATGATCTTGTCGGTTCCTTCGGGCAAAGCGGCGGTGTCCTCTTCAGCCATGGCAATTTCTCCTTCGCGGCTCCAACCCGGAGCGCGGAACCTTCGTTCCGGCATGCGAGGGCGAATGTTGCACGCCTTGGCTCGCCGGTTATTAGGTCACCGTCCGATATCGTTCGTTCCAGCCCTGAAACAAGGCCCAGCATGATAGCTATTTCCCACGTCCATGCTCGTCAGATCCTCGACAGCCGCGGCAACCCGACAATCGAGGTCGACGTCATCCTGGCCGACGGCAGCCTCGGCCGTGCGGCGGTCCCGTCGGGCGCCTCGACCGGGGCCCACGAAGCGGTCGAGCTGCGCGATGGCGACAAGAGCCGGTGGGGCGGCAAGGGCGTCGCCAAGGCCGTAGGCAACGTCAATGGCGAGATCGCGCAGGCGGTGAAAGGCCGCGACGCGGACGACCAGGCGGGGCTCGACCAGGCGCTGATCGCGCTCGACGGGACGCACAACAAGGGCCGGCTGGGGGCCAATGCGATTCTCGGCGTGAGCCTGGCGGCGGCGAAAGCGGCCGCGATTGCCGGAAGGATGCCGCTCTATCGCTACGTGGGTGGGGCCGAGGCGAACCTGCTGCCGGTGCCGATGATGAACATCCTCAACGGCGGCGCGCATGCCGACAACGGCATCGACTTCCAGGAATTCATGGTGCTGCCGGTCGGCGCGCCCAGTTTCGCAGAGGCGCTGCGCTGCGGGGCGGAGATCTTCCATGCGCTGAAGAGCGCGCTTCATGCCGCGGGACTATCGACGGCGGTTGGGGACGAAGGCGGTTTCGCGCCGGCCATCCAGAATTCCCGCGAAGCCTTGGATTTCATTGAGAAAGCGGTCCGTTCCGCGGGATATGAGCTCGGCGATAACGTGCTGCTCGGGCTCGACTGCGCGGCAAGTGAATATTTCAAGGACGGCGCCTATCGCATGACCGGTGAAGGCAAGACGCTGTCGCCGGTCGAGAATGCCGGCTTCCTCGCGGCGCTCGCGAGCGACTATCCGATCGCCTCGATCGAGGACGGCATGGCCGAGGATGATGCCGAGGGCTGGACGGCGCTGACTGAAGCGCTGGGCGAGCGGGTTCAGCTGGTCGGGGACGATGCCTTCGTGACCAACGTCGAGCGGCTGCAATGGGGGATCGACCACGGCATTGCCAATTCGATCTTGATCAAGGTCAACCAGATTGGAACGCTGACCGAGACCGTCGACGCGGTGCGGCTGGCCCAGGCCAACGGCTACACCGCGGTCATGTCGCACCGCTCGGGCGAGACGGAAGATTCAACGATTGCCGACCTCGCGGTCGCACTGTCTTGCGGGCAGATCAAGACCGGCAGCCTGGCACGCTCCGACCGGACGGCGAAATACAACCAACTGCTGCGGATCGAGGAGGAACTCGGCGCCGCGGTGCGTTATCCCGGCAAAGCGGCGATCAAGGCTTACCGCCCCTAGCGATGGACGATGAAGTTGGCGATCGGTACCCAACTGGGTGAGTGGTAGATGATCGTGGTCGCGATCTCGCCGGCGAGGATCGCCGGGACCGCGACTTCATACACCGAGTGAAGCCGCCCGCGGGTCAGCCAATCGTAGCCGAGTGCGCCTGCGAGCAGGAGGTTGGTTCCCGCGTAGGTGTAGATCAGCACCCCGCCGTAGCCATCGCCGAACAGATTATAGAGCGGGGTGCCCCACCAGCGTCCGTAAGCCGCGCCGACGATGATCGTGGTGGCGAGCAGGATCAGCCGTTTGTGCGCCGTTGGATTCTTCCGCGCGATGACCGCTGCGCTCGCCAGGGCCGTGAAAGCGACGACGTAGAAGATGACGATGATGAAGAACGGGCGCTCGGTCGGATCGGCGGAGCGGAACCGCTGGCTGTAGATCTCCGAGAAGAAGCCGCTGAGCGCCATCACCGGGATCAGCGCGAAGGCGACCAGGCCGAGCTTCATGTGCAGCTGCGGCCGGCGAACGCGGACGAGGCCGATCTGGATCGTCAGCAGGACCAGCCAGGTGCAGAATGCAAAAGCGTGAATCTGGAGGATCAGCGGAGCGGGATAATCGGCATGGCCGTGGAGCCGCTTGGTAACCGCCGGATAGAAGCCCATCAGGACTCCGAGCCAACACAGAGCCAGGAACGCGAGGAAGAAGTTGCGGTCCCATTTGTGAAAAGCGATGAAGCGGCGGCGCGGTGGCGGCGACAGCGGCGCCGGTATCGCGAGTTCGGCTGACGGATCCATCGGCATTCTCCCCCGGTCGAGGCCGATAGCATGCCACGCAAGCGAGTCCCAGCAGCCGTGAACAAGCGACACAATCCACAGCTTTATCCTCGCTTTTTCCGCGAAATATCCACCGAATCATTCGTTTGTGCTTGCCTTCATGACGTCATCGTGATTCTCTCGTCCAACCATGAGAGGCGGAACGCGAATTTTTGAACTCATCCGGCGTTCGGCGATGCCGGCGCTGGCGCTGATCGTGGTCGGTACGTTTGCCGCGCACGCGGTCGCGGGACCGAACGGACTGCTGGCGTGGGGCGGCTATCATCGCGCCCTCAAGGAACGCCAGACCGAACTGGCCCAGCTCCAACAGCAGAAGGTCCAGCTGCGCCACCATTCGGCGTTGCTCGACCCGCGCAAGGCCGATCCCGACATGGCTGACGAGCTGGTGCGCAAGGACCTCGGCCTGGTCCGGCCGGACGAAGTGATCATCCCGCTCGACTAGTTGCCGGGTGCCGCCCGCTTTCCTATAGACCCGCCGGCCCATCCCAAGAGAGAGATCGCCGTGGCGCGTCCCGCGAAGAAAGCTCCCGTTTCCACTGCACCCGAGGCGCCGCAAATCGAGCGCCCGCCGCAGCCCGAGCGCTACAAGGCGTCGAAAGACGAGCTGATGAAGCTGTATCGCGAGATGCTGCTGATCCGCCGCTTCGAGGAGCGGGCGGGGCAGCTTTACGGTCTGGGGCTGATCGGCGGCTTTTGCCACCTCTACATTGGCCAGGAAGCGGTTGCCGTGGGCCTGCAGTCGGCGATGACCGTCGGCAAGGACAGCGTGATCACCGGCTATCGCGACCACGGGCACATGCTTGCGTACGGCATAGACCCCAAGCTGATCATGGCCGAGCTGACCGGGCGCGAGGCCGGGATCTCGAAGGGCAAGGGCGGCTCGATGCACATGTTCAGCGTCGAGCACGGCTTTTACGGCGGACACGGGATCGTCGGCGCGCAGGTGCCGCTGGGAACCGGCCTGGCGTTCAAGCACAAATATGCCGGGGACGGCGGGGTCTGCCTGACCTATCTCGGCGACGGCGCGGTCAACCAGGGCCAGGTCTACGAAGCCTTCAACATGGCCAAGCTATGGGACCTGCCGGTCATCTACGCGATCGAGAACAACCAATATGCGATGGGCACGAGTATCGCGCGCTCATCCGCCGAGCCGCTGCTGTACCGGCGTGGCGAGGCGCATCGCATCCCCGGGCTTCAGGTCGACGGGATGGACGTGCTCGCGGTGCGCGGCGCGGCCGACGTGGCGCTCCAATGGACCCGTAGCGGCAAGGGGCCGATCATCATCGAGTTCCTGACCTATCGCTACCGCGGGCATTCGATGTCCGATCCCGCCAAGTACCGGACGCGCGAGGAGGTGCAGGATTATCGCGAGCACCGCGACCCCATCGACCATGCGGCCAAGGCGCTCGAAGAGCTGGGCATCAAAGAGGACGAGTTGAAAGCGATCGACAAGGAAATCAAGGACATCGTCGTCAATGCTGCCAAATACGCTGAGGAAGCGCCGGAGCCGGAAGCGGCCGAGCTGTACACCGACGTTCTGGTGGAGAGCTACTGATGCCGACCGAGCTCAAGATGCCGGCTTTGTCTCCGACCATGGAGGAGGGGACGCTCGCCAAATGGCTGGTCAAGGAAGGCGACGCGGTTAAGTCCGGCGACATCCTCGCGGAGATCGAGACCGACAAGGCAACGATGGAGTTCGAAGCGGTCGACGAGGGCACGATCGCCAAGATCCTGGTGCCCGAGGGGACGGATGGCGTGAAGGTCGGGCAGCCGATCGCGCTGCTCTCAGGAGATGGTGAAGAAGCCGGCGAAGCCGCCCCAGCTTCGGCTCCAAAGCCGGCGATGACGGAGGAGCCGTCGGTTCCCGCGCCGGCATCGCAGCAGGGCGAGGACACGCCGACGCCGCACGTGTTCGAGACGGCGGCGCGCGAGCTGGTCGCCGACGTTGCAAAGACGCACGACGACCCTGAGGTTCCCGAAGGCACCCCGCTGGTCAGCACGACGGTCCGCGACGCGCTGCGCGACGCGATGGCCGAGGAGATGCGCAAGGACGAGCGGGTGTTCGTGATCGGCGAGGAGGTCGCGGAATATCAGGGCGCCTATAAGGTGACCCAGAATCTGCTCCAGGAATTCGGGCCGAGGCGCGTCGTCGATACGCCGATCACCGAATATGGCATTGCCGGGCTCGGTGCCGGCGCCGCGATGGGCGGGCTGCGGCCGATCGTCGAGTTCATGACCTTCAACTTCGCGATGCAGGCGATCGACCACATCATCAATTCGGCGGCCAAGACCAATTACATGTCGGGCGGCCAGATGCGCTGCCCGATCGTGTTCCGCGGCCCCAACGGCGCAGCGGCGCGGGTCGCGGCCCAGCACAGCCAGAATTACGGCAGCTGGTACGCGCACGTGCCCGGCCTGATCGTGATCTGCCCGTACAGCGCGGCCGACGCGAAGGGCCTGCTCAAGGCCGCGATCCGGACCGACGACCCGGTCGTGTTCCTGGAGAATGAGCTGCTTTACGGCCAGCATTTCGAAGTCCCTGAGATGGACGATTACGTGCTGCCGATCGGCAAGGCGCGGATCGTTCGTCCGGGCAAGGACGTGACGATCGTCAGTTACTCGATCGGCGTCGGGGTCGCGCTCGAGGCCGCGCAGGAGCTGATGGGGCAGGGCATCAACGCCGAAGTGATCGATTTGCGCACGCTCCGACCGCTCGACAAAGCGACGGTGCTCGAAAGCCTCAAGCGCACCAACCGCATGGTCGTGGTCGAGGAAGGCTGGCCGGTGTGCTCGATCAGCTCCGAGATCATCGCCATCGCCATGACCGAAGGCTTCGACGACCTCGACGCGCCGGTGCTCCGGGTGACCGACAAGGACGTGCCGTTGCCGTACGCGGCCAACCTCGAGAAGCTCGCGCTGATCAAGGCGTCGGACGTGGTCGAGGCAGTGAAGGCCGTCACCTATCGCTGAGCGGGCGCTCGATTCCGACCGGCTGACGGCGCTCGCCGCCATGCCGGCGGCGGTCCGCCCGGCCTTTGAGACATTGTGGAACCTCGACCTGGCGCTTGCCGACGTCGTGGCGAGCAGCACGGATGTGAGGCTCGGCGCTATTCGTCTGGCCTGGTGGCGCGAACGGCTGGAGGAACTGGACGAAGGGAAGGCCCCGGCCGAGCCGCGCCTGCAGGCGATCGCGCGTCAGCTGATTAAACGCGGAGTCACGGGCAAGGCGCTGTCGCTGCTGGAGGATGGCTGGCTGCCGCTGCTGGCGCCGTTCCCGTGGGGTGAGGAACAGGCCGAAGGGCTGAGATTGCGTGGTCGAACCCTGTTCGGCATCGGCGCGCGGCTGCTCGGTTGCGACAGCGAGGATGGCGATGCTGCCGGCGAGCTATGGTCACTGGTCGATGCAGCCCGGCATTGCAGCGACGCTCAGTCGCGGGGCATCCTGGTCGATGAAGCGCGGGCTGCGATTGGGCGATTGCCGCGGCAGCGGATGCCCAAGGCCGTGCGCGGAATGACCGTGCTTGCCGCGCTTGCCGCGCACGATGCCTTGCGAAGCAAACCCTTGGATGCGGGTGGGGATTTCGCACGCGTCGCGGTTGCTACCGTTCACCGACTTCGAGGCACTTTCCCCCCAAGTTGACATAAGCCGATCCGAAGCAGACCAAGATCGCGCCGAATCTTCTCCTGAAGGAGAGATTCATGGTTCGTTTCCTGGCCGGCGCCGCCGCCTGTTTCCTGCTCCTTACCGGTGCATTCCTGCTGTGGCAGTCGCGCGCCGAGCAAAACCCCAGCCTGCCCATCGCCCCCGCCGCGCGGCTCGCCGGGGGGCCTTTGAGTTCGCCGCTCGAAGCGCCCGAAGCGAGCGCCAAGAGCCGCGAAGAGAAAAGATTCAGCCGGGCCGACAAGAACAAGAACGGCCGGATCGAGTCGGAGGAAGTGTTCGGCGCGCGGCGCAAGGCGTTCGCCAAGCTCGACGCCAATGCCAACGGCGCCTTGTCGTTCGAGGAGTGGGCGGCCAAGTCGATCGACAAGTTCCAGGGCGCGGACAAGGACCGGACGGGGTGGCTCACCCCGGCGGAATATGCGCTGACCGCGCCGCCTCCGCCCAAGCACCCGGTGAAATGCGGGTGCTCAGGCTAGGACGAGGCCGCGCTGGTCAATGGTCTGTAGCCACTCGGTCAGCGCGGCTCGGGCACGGTCGGTGTAGGCTTTCTTGCGGTCAGCTTTCCTGGTGCGGCCGTCGGGCGGCGGCATCAGGCCGAAATTCACGTTCATCGGCTGGAAGCTGTCCGCGTCGGCGCCTCCGGTGATGTGCGCGAGCAGCGCGCCGAGCGCGGTTTCGGGCGGCGGCGCGCGCAGGGCCTCGCCATTGAGCTGGGCAGCGGCGAACCGAGCGGCGAGCAGGCCGATGCTGGCGCTTTCGATATAGCCTTCGCAGCCCGTGATCTGGCCGGCGAAACGGATGTTCGGCTTCGATTTCAACCGGAACTCGCGGTCGAGCAGGCGGGGCGAATTGATGAAGCTGTTGCGGTGGATCCCGCCGAGCCGCGCGAATTCAGCATTCTCGAGCCCGGGAATACTGCGGAAGATGCGAACCTGTTCGCCGTGCTTCAGCTTGGTCTGGAAGCCGACCATGTTCCACAAGGTGCCGAGCGCATTGTCCTGGCGCAGCTGGACGACGGCGTAGGGCCAGCGGCCGGTGCGTGGCTTGTCGAGCCCGACCGGCTTCATTGGCCCGTGGCGCAGCGTCTCGGCGCCGCGCTCGGCCATGACCTCGATAGGCATGCAGCCTTCGAAGTAAGGCGTGTCCTTCTCCCAATCCTTGAACGGCATCTTCTCGCCCGCGACCAGCGCGGCGACGAAATCCTCGTACTGCGGCTTATCGAGTGGGCAGTTGATGTAATCCTTGCCGCCCTTGTCCCAGCGCGCGGCCATCCAGGCCACGTCCATGTCGACGCTGTCGCGGTGGACGATCGGCGCGATCGCATCGAAGAAGGCGAGGGCGTCCTGACCGGTCTCGGCTGCGATCGCTTCGGCGAGCCTGCAGCCGGTCAGCGGCCCGGTGGCGACGATCGTCGGGTGATCGGGGAGCGTGTCCACCCGCTCGCGAACGATGGTGATGTTGGGGTGCTGCTTGACGGCTTGCGTGACTTCAGCGGCGAACGCCTCGCGGTCGACGGCGAGCGCGGACCCGGCGGGGACGCGATGTTGGTCCGCGCAACGCATGATCAGCGAACCGAGGGCGCGCATTTCCTGGTGGAGCAGACCGACCGCGTTGTGCTCCGCATCGTCCGAGCGGAAGCTGTTCGAGCAGACCATCTCGGCGAGGCGGTCGGTTTCGTGGGCCGGCGTGCTGTCGCCGCCGCCGCGCATTTCGCTCAAGCGGACGCGAACGCCCGCTTCGGCGAGCTGCCATGCCGCTTCGGAACCGGCGAGGCCGCCGCCGATAATGTGGATGTCGAAGGTCATGCCGGGCTGTTAGTCCGACGCGGGAACGCTATCCAGCGATGATGCGCATCTTCACCATTGGCTACGAGGGGACGATGGTCCCGGAATTCATCGCCGCTTTGCAGTCGGCAGGCGTTAGACGGGTAATCGACGTTCGTGCGCTGCCGCTGTCGCGCCGGCCTGGCTTTTCGAAATCGGCGCTCAAGGCCGCGCTCGAGCAGGCCGGCATCGAATATGTGCATCTGAAGGCGCTCGGCACGCCGGCGGACGGCCGGGCAGCGGCACGGGCCGGGCGGCACGCCGACCTCGAACGGATTTATGCGGGGCAGCTCGAACTTCCCGAAGCGATCGCGCAATCGGGCCAGATGCTCGCGCTTGCCGAGGAGAAACCGAGCGCCTTGCTGTGCATGGAGCGCGACCCGGCGCATTGCCATCGCACCCTGCTGCTCGACGCGGTCGCGGGGGACGCCGAAGTGGTTCATCTGTACCCGTAAATTAGCACAGATCAGCCTTAGGAACCGGGTGCAGGCTTGCCGGTTTCCCTGCCGGAACAATCCAAAACACAAGGGAGATGGGTTGATGCGCAAGTTCCTGTTCCTAGTCGGCACTGCCGCCGCGCTCGCGGCATGTTCGTCGAACCCGGCGCCGCCGGTGGCTCCTGCCGCGGTGGTCGACCCCAACAATCCGCTGTTCGCCCCCGGCTATATGGCGATGGCCGGCAGCAGCGATCAGTTCGAGATCCAGTCGGCCCAGCTGGCCATGCAAATGTCGCAGAACCAGGCTGTCCGTAATTTCGCGAGCATGCTGGTCGCCGACCACACGCGGAGCACGCAAATGGTGGTTGCGGCTGCCCAGTCGGCCGGCATCACGCCGCCGCCGCCCGCGCTTCTGCCCCAGCACCAGGCGCTGCTCGATCAGCTCCGCGCGTCCGGATCCGGTCCGGCGTTCGACCAGTCGTTCAAGGCTATCCAGATCCAGGCGCACCAGCAGGCGCTGCAGCTGCACCAGAATTACGCCGCGAGCGGCGACGTGCCCGCGCTGCGCGCCGTTGCGGGGCAGATCGTCCCGGTGGTGCAGATGCACTTGAACCAGGCGCAGATGCTCAATGTCGCCGTCATGGCACCGCCGCCGCCGCCGATGCCGACGACCAGGCGGTCGGGCGAGCGGGGTTAAGCCGGCCTAGAGAGCGGGCAGCTCGGTCCGCGTTTCGCCATCGAGCAACGCCTCGATGTCCGGGACCGGGCGCCCGCTCATTTCCTTGTTGACGGTGCACACCACGCGCTTCTCGACTTCCTTGTGAAGCTTCTTCCTGAGGTGACCCAGCGCCTTGGGCGGCGCGATGATCGCCAGCGCCTCGAAGTCGTTGCGCAGCACGCGCGTCTTGAGCTCCTCGGCGGCTTCCTCGATCCAGCGGTCTTCCTCCTGCTGGTGGAAGTCCGTCTCCTCCATGACCGGACGGCCGACATGGCCGCCGCCCTGTGCGCCGATGCCGCGGCCCGCAGCGCCGGCCGCATGGGCCGCGGTTCCCTGCGCGTCGGTCCTCAACTCGCGGTCCTTGCGCTCCTCGCGTTCGTCGTGCGCCTCGGTCCGAAGATCGATCTGATTCTCGTCGCCGTGGTTGCGGAAGAACAGCATCTTGCGGCCGTCGGCGACCAGGACGAGGGCATTGTTGGGAAGGGGCATCGACGGGGTTCCTCCTGAAGGGTTCTCCACTGGAGAACGCCGACAGGAGGGTGCCGGTTTCGGCGGTTTGTCGCAGGAATTCCTCCCCGGAGCGGGAGGCGCTACTCCGTTTCGGGATCGGCGGGCTTGTCGAGCTCGCTTTCGCCGACGACCGCGCCTTCTTCGGGCGCGAGCTCGTCACCGCCCTCGATCTCGATCTCTTCCTCTTCGCTCTCGTCGATCTTGGCGACGCTGACGACATGCTCGTTCTCGCCGACCCGGAAGATCGTGACGCCCTGGGTGTTGCGGCCCATGATGCGGATGTCGGCGACGGTGGTGCGGATCATCTTGCCCTGGTCGGTGAC
>Ga0066688_10000394_pt1 | contig 14469 bp, 12 predicted proteins | sample GraSoiAngelo_137_FD_62304 | JGI IMG/M metagenome (GOLD analysis project Ga0066688, IMG submission 62304) | Grasslands soil microbial communities from the Angelo Coastal Reserve, California, USA - 14_0929_09_30cm | ecosystem: Environmental > Terrestrial > Soil > Grasslands | place: USA... | reverse complement strand
GGCCTTCACGAGCGGCAAGTTCATGTTCGCCGATACCGATTTGAAATTCGATCAGCCGCAAGCGAGGGTCGTGTTCGATCGCGACAAACTTCGCGCGCAGGGTGTCGATCTCGGACAAGCAGGACGCGATCTGTCGGTGCTGTTAGGCGGAAACTATGTCAATCGTTTCAGCATTCAGGGCCGCAGCTACAAAGTGATCCCGCAGGTCATTCGCAGCGAGCGACTGACGCCGGAGCAGTTGACGCAGATGTACATCACCGGCGCGAACGGGAAGCTCGTTCCGCTCTCGACGTTCGCGACCGTGGAGACGTCGACGCAACCGCGCGCACTCAAACGCTTCCAGCAGCTCAACGCCGTCCGCATTCAGGGTGCCATCCCGCCCGGCGTGTCGCTCGATTCGGCGCTGAAATACATCGAAGACGAAGCGGCGAAGGTTCTGCCGCGTGGCTTCACAATCGATTACGCCGGTGAGTCGCGTCAGTTGCGCACGGAAGGCAGCAAGTTCCTCGGAGTGTTCCTGCTGTCGGCGATCCTGATTTATCTCGTGCTCGCGGCTCAGTTCGAAAGCTTCCGCGATCCATTCATCATTCTCGCTGGCTCCGTGCCTCTCGCGCTTTCCGGCTCGCTGCTCTTCTCGTTCCTCGGCCTGACCTCGATCAACATTTATAGTCAGGTCGGACTGATCACGCTCGTTGGCCTTGTGTCACGCAACGGCATCCTCATCGTGCAGTTCGCGAATCATTTGCAGCAAGAGGGACGCAACAAGCTCAACGCGGTGCTCGAGGCGGCCGGAACGCGGTTGCGGCCGATTCTGATGACCACTGCCGCCACGGTCATGGGCCACTTGCCGCTGGTCTTCGCGCGCGGCCCTGGCGCCGGCGCGCGGAACAGCATCGGCATCATGCTGGTCACCGGCATGATCATCGGCACGTGCTTCACGCTGTTCGTGGTGCCGTCGATCTACGTCCTGGTCGCCCGTACGCACAAGCGCGCGGAGATCGAGGAAGCCGAGGCTGCGGGCGAGCTCGAGCCGGCGACGGCGTAGATTCGAAGACGAGCTCCTGGTTCCGCGCTCACTGACGGAAATTCTGACGCTATACTCGGTTCGTGGCGGCAGAACCGCTGATCGACGCGCCGACGCGCGGCCGTCAATTCGGCTTCCCGCTCTTCCTGACCACCGCGAGTGTTCTCACGCTCGAGCTGTCGCTCACTCGGCTCTTCTCCGTCGTTCTCTTTTATCACTACGCATTCCTCGTGATTTCGATCGCTCTTCTCGGCCTGGCCGCCGGCGCGATCGTCGCGCGTCTGATGCGCACGACGGGAGATCCGGCCACTCACGCACGTCGAATGGCGGTGACCTGTCTGCTCGCGTCCGTTTCGATCTTGCCGCTGTTGTTCGCGATTCTGAACACCGACATCTGGCTCGTCACTCCCTGGCAGGCGTTCGGGACCCTTTCGTCCCTTTATCTGATCTGCATGATCCCTTTCGGCTTCGCAGGCTTTGTTATCTCCTCGGTCATGCGGGCAGGCTCCGATCGAATCTCCACGTTGTATTTTTTCGACCTCTTTGGTGCAGCATGCGGCGGAATTCTGTTCGTCCCGTTGATCGATATTCTCGGTGGACCGAATACCGTTCTCGCTGTCGGAGGACTCTGGTCGTGCGCCGCGATCGCCTGGGGTGTCATCGCACGCGCGCGGCGGATCGTGACACTGTCGCTCGCGCTTTTTGTCGGAATCGTTCTCGTCGTCGCCTTCAACATGCATGGTGCGCTGTTCGATGTGCGATATCTCCGCGGCGCCCCCCGCAAGAACGAGCTGTTCGCGAGGTGGAACAGTTTCTCCCGCATTTCCGTCTTCCGGGCAAGCAATAACACCCTTTGGATCGAGATCGATGGCGGCGCGGGCACAGTGATCCCTCGCGTTGATTTTCGCGGTGAGAGCGGCCGGATCTACCGCGCCAATTTCGGCCGCTACTCCCCCGATCTCGGGTTTCTGCTGACGCCCAGACCGCGGTCCCTGATCATCGGAGCGGGAGGGGGAATCGACATCGCCAGAGCGGTGGCCGCAGGAAGCCGATCGATCACGGCCGTGGAGATCAATCCGATCATCGCTCGCGATGTGATGGAGGGGAGATTCTGGAACTACAGCCAGCGGCTCTACACCCGGCCGGAAGTCCGCGTCGTTATCGAGGATGGTCGCACCTTCGTACAGCGAACCACGGAACGCTACGACACGATTCAGATGTCGCAGGTCGACACCTGGGCCAGCTCGGCGGCCGGCGCATACGCCCTGACGGAGAACTATCTCTACACGGTCGAGGCGATCGAAAACTACGTCTCCAAACTGACGCCGGACGGCGTTGTCTCGATCACACGCTGGGAGTTCACTCGGCCGCGCGAGACGCTCCGACTCGTTTCCGTCGTCCTGGAAGCACTCGATCGTTTGAAGGTGCCGAACCCGGAACAGCACATCGTCGTTGTGCTCGAAGCAGTGAACAAAGTGCAGACGATGGGAACAGTGCTGATCCGTGGCCGGCCATTCACAGCAGGCGACATCGATCTTCTCCGGCGCCGGCTGCCGGGGACTGCGATGAGAACCGCATACGTTCCCGGCGACCGAGAATCGACAGGACCGTTCGCCGCGCTGATCCTCTCTTCCGACCGGCGATCGTTCATCACCCATTATCCGTTCGATATCCGTCCCGTCTTCGACGACCGGCCCTTTTTCTTTTTCACCGGACGCTGGTCGAATTTCTGGCAGGACGTTTTCGCCTTCGATATGACTGGCGACGCATTGAACACCGGCGCGCAATTCCTGCTTCTGGCGCTCCTCATTGCCTCCGCGGTTACTGTCTGCCTTTTCCTCTTTGCTCCATTGCTGTTGTTTCGTCGCGCCTTTCCTCTAGGCCGCGCGGCCTTCCCCTTTTTGGCGTTTGCCGTCGCGGTGGGCATCGGATTCATCCTCGTCGAAGTCGCGCTTATCCAGAAGTTCGTCGTCTTTCTCGGCCAGCCTGTGTACTCATTGACGGTTGTCATCTTTCTTCTCCTGGTGGCGAGCAGCCTAGGAAGTCGTCTGAGCTCCCGGTTTCGCGATCAAAACCTGCCGCGAACCACCGCAATCGCCACTGCTGCTATTGCCCTCGTCATCATCGGAGAGGTGTTCCTCATCGGAACGCTGATCCGCGTCTATCAGCCCGCGGTGATCGAGCAGAAGATGGCAGTGGTCGTCCTTCTTGTCTGTCCGCTCGGATTTGTGATGGGCATGCCGTTCCCCAGCGCCCTGCGTCTGGCCGCCAGGTCGGCGGCGTCGATCGAGTGGGTCTGGGCGCTCAATGCCGCAGCGACGGTCCTCGGCTCCGTGCTGGCGATCTTTCTCGCGGTCACGCTCGGGATCACGCAGTCGATATTGATCGGCGGCCTCGCCTATGGTGCCGCAGCATTTCTAGCCTCAAGGATGGATCAAAATAAATAAGTAGGCATTAGATTTGTAGGTGCTCGAATCGGGTCCCCGGTGAAGTGCGTGCGCCTGCATGCAGGTACCGATCTACCATCGCTCCTATCGTCACCTGTCGACTGAGCCTGCCGATATCGGGAGGGGTGTAGTGTTCGGCCTCCTGCCCGATCTAGTCGTTCTGGCCGGTGCGTCGCTGATCCTGCCGTTTCACGGGCGGTGGGTCGTGGCGCTGCTGGAGTGGATCCCGATTCCGGTGACACCGCGCGTCGGTTATTGGGGCCGGCTGCCCATCGTCGTTCCGGACGTACCGAGCTTTGCGCCGGCCCATTCGCTGTATCCGGCAGTCGTCGCAATCGCCGGCTGGGTCGTAGGTCTGGTTCTGCTCATGCGGTTGTCGCGCTTGACGCCGGCGCGCGTAATCGGGGGAGTCGCTTCGATCGTCAGCGGCGTGTCGGGAACGTTCTTCTACTTCGCTGGCGAACGATTTCCGTACACAGCCCTCGATTTTGCCAACGTCTGGATTCGAGCGGAGTTTGTGGTCTGGCTCATCATCCCGCTGCTGTTGGCGATCATTCTGGGCACGCTGCCGCTCGATCCGGCAATCACACTTCTCTACAGCACGATGACGCTGCTATATGCGTTCTGGTTCTCAGCTATCCGCCTGACGCTTTTTCTAGCGTTCTTCCATTACGCTGGTCTCATCTGGCTTCCCCTTGTCTATTTCCTTGGGGGTTTCCTGCTCGATTTTCTCTACATCGTCAGCTACTACTCGATGGCAGTTTCGAGAACGACCAGAATTCTCCGGCAACGACGCGAGATGTGGCGATGGTAGCCGCGGCGAGACTCTATCTGTTTCTGGCTGCGTTGATTCTCGTGGCGTACACGGTGCGCCATGCGATTTTCAGCACCAACCGGCTGCTCCGTCGCAGCCGCCACGGACTTCAGGATCTTTTCGATTCCGCACCCGTCCGCCTCACGGTCCTCGTTCCGATGCGCAACGAGGAGCGGGTTGCCGATCACATTCTCGAGGCGCTGCTCTTTTCGGATTACCCGCGCGATCGATTGGAAATCATTGCCATCGATGACCATTCCACGGACCGAACGCTGGAGATCATCGAGTACTACGCCAGGCGCGATCCATGCGTCCGGAGGATGCATCGCGGAAACGGCAGGCCGGGCAAGCCGGCGGCGCTCGATGATGCGATCGCTACAGCCACCGGGGACATCGTCGCGGTCTTCGATGCCGACTACATTCCCGGCCGCGGTCTTCTGCGCGAGCTTGTCGCGCCGTTCATGGATCCGGCGGTGGGGGCGGTGATGGGGCGGGTAGTGCCGCTGAACTGCGGAGTGAATCTGCTCACCCGGCTGCTCGATCTCGAGCGGGCCGCCGGATACCAGGTCGATCAGCAGGCGCGGCACAACCTGCGACTCCTGCCGCAGTATGGCGGCACGGCGGGAGCGTTTCGCAAGAAGGCCTATTACGCGGTGGGCGGTTTCGATCCCGATGTGCTGACCGAGGATACGGAGTTGACGTTCCGCTTGCGCCTGGCCGGATGGACTGTGATGTATGCCAACCGGTGCGAATGCTACGAAGAAGTGCCGCAGACCTGGCGTGTGCGCACAGATCAGATCCGCAGATGGGCCATCGGACACACGCAATGTTTTCGGCGGTTCGCCTGGAAGATGATCACGGAGCCCGGGCTGCGGTCGATCGAAAGAGTCGACGCGGTGATGCTCCTAGGCATCTACCTCATCGCGCCTCTGCTGGCGCTGGCTCTGATCGCGTCGCTCTTCCTTTTCTTCAAAGGGGGGATGAATGTTCTCAGCGTCTTTCTGATTACCTTCGCCATCATGGCATTCAATTCCATCGGCAACTTTGCGTCGTTTTTTCAGATCGGAACGGCGGTGTTGCTGGATGGTAGCGGCGATCGGGTGCGCCTGCTACCTCTCAATGTGCTCAATTTCGCCCTTTCCATCGCGGTGGTCACTGAGGCTCTGATCACGCACGGTGGCCGCCGTCTTTTCGGGCGACGCACCGGATGGCAGAAGACGGAGCGATTTCGTTCTTGAGACGCAGGAAGCTCGCGGTCGTTTTCGGCACGAGACCCGAGGCGATCAAACTCGCGCCGGTCATTCGCGAGCTGGAAAACCAAAAACAGGTTGTTGTGAAAATTTCTACCGGCCAGCACAAATCGATGCTCTGGCAGGCGCTCGACTATTTTGAAGTCATTGCCGACCACGACCTCGGAGCGATGCGCGAAGGGCAAACGCTGCCCGACCTGCTGGCGCGCATTGTTGCCGACTGCGCCTCCATCCTTCAGAAGGAAGCACCCGATGTGGTGATCGTACAAGGGGACACCACCACAGCACTCGGGAGCGGGCTGGCTGCGTATTTCTCCGGGATTCAGGTCGCCCACGTCGAGGCGGGTCTGCGCACGTACGACGACGAAAATCCATTTCCGGAGGAAGCCAATCGATCGATTCTGGCCCGCGTGTCCCATTGGCATTTCTGTCCGACCGAAGGCGCCAGGGACAACCTGTTGCGGGAGGGCATCGACGCAGCGCAAATCCACGTCACCGGCAATACGATCGTCGACGCTTTGGAGTGGGGACGTGCAAAAGCGCTGCGACGTTCAAATGGTTCTATGCGCGACCGGCTCGCCAGCTCGCTCAATCTTCCACGAGAGGCGGTCGAGCGATTTGTCCTGGTGACTTCGCATCGTCGCGAGAATTTCGGGCCGCCGCTGGCCGACATCTGCACAGCACTCTGTGAGCTCGAGAGCCGACGTGAGGACATCAGCATCATCTGGCCGGTTCATCTCAACCCACAGGTCCGATCGCAAGTCGAGCGGATGGTCAACCACTGCGGCCCTCGCCTTCTTCGGGTCGAGCCACTGAAGTACGAAACGATGTTGGCGCTTCTCGAGAGCTGTATGTTCATCCTCACGGATTCCGGTGGGATCCAGGAGGAGGCAGCCGTCTTTCACAAGCCGGTGTTGATCATGCGAAAGGCCACAGAGCGGCCGGAAATCCTCGCTTCTGGCGGAGGGATGCTCGTCGGCACCGCTCCCGAAGCAATCATCGGCGCCGCCAACCGTCTCCTCGATGACCAGGCGTTCTACCAGACGATGAGCGCCTCACCGAATCCGTTCGGCGACGGCCACGCCGCCGAACGCATCGCCGCAGTGCTGCTTTGATGAAGCCTTTGTTGCTCATCGCGATGATCGCCGGTTCCGCGGTTCGCGGAATCGGGCAGGTTTCTTCGCCCGACGCCGCTCATCCGTTCGCCGCCGACCTGCTTCTCGGCGCGTCGACGATCCGAGGAGGCGGAACCTGGCGCTCCGCCGACCTCGTGGTGACGCACACGGTCCCCCACACAGTCGGATACCTGTTTCTCCACCGCAGCACACGGCCCGAGGGAAGCGGCGGGTACCTGGGCATCGCTGCAACGCATGACTGGACTTCGCGTTTCTTCACGTACGCTGCGGCCGGCGGATCGCCTTCGCACGTCAGTTTTCTACCGGCCAACCGGTTCGATGTCGAAGCGGACTGGAAGGCCATCCAAACACGACTGGTGCTCGCAGTGGGAGCAACCACGGCGAGATACTCAGAACATCGGCGCGATGATGTCTTCTCCGCCGGATTGACGTATTACTACGCGCCTGTGATCATCACCTATCGATTCTTCCGCAACACATCCGCGCCAGGCGCTGTTCGCTCGCAAGCCCAACTCGCGCAGGTGGCCATGGAGCGGAGCGGAAATCTTTCTGCATATCTGAGGCGATCGTGGGGCGTCGAGGCGTATCAACTGACCAACATCGTCATCCCGCAGAACGTGCGAGTGTCGGGAAACACGACCACCGCCCTGGTTCGCAAATGGACAACATCGCGCGCCGGCCTCGACGCCGAAATCGAGCGGCAAGCAAAGGGTAGCGACTTCCGCCGGCTCGGTGTGCGGCTGGGCGTGTTCTACACGTTCTGATTGATCAGACGAACCAGACGAAGTAGAAAACGGTCACCGCGACAGCGAGACCGGCGAAGACGAGCAGCAGGGAGGTCCGTCGTCTGCTCGGAAGATACGTCCCGGCGTCGCCTGGATGGCGCGGTGCGAGAAAAATCTCGGTCGTTCGCATATTTCTCATGATTGGACCCGGCTCCAATGTAGTTGCTGCTTGCTCATTCGGCAAGGGGCTTCACAGGATTGTGATTGTTCGACTCCGAACGTGTCCGCCCTCCGCCTGCCGCCACGATCCGGCCGTATACCACTGCTCCCGGCCACAACTCCACGGTTCCGTCCACGAGGAGCGTCGTGATCCGGCCGGGAGAACCGATGCGTCCTCGGGAACGCACGGTCGTCGAGCCTGCGGTGACCGCATGCTCGGCGATCACCGCACCGACGCCCACAAGCAGGTCGCGCTCGGCGTAGACAGAGCCGTCGACCATCGCTCCATCATCCATAACGACATTACTGTCGCTGTGGAGCGAACCGTGAATCCTCGAGTTGGGACCGAGGTGAATGGTGCCGTGGGCGATGACGTTGCCAGCGGCAGCCACGTTTTCAGGCAGGGAGAAATCGGCTTCGACGAGCAGCGCGCCATCGGCGCGAATGCGGAATCGGTCGTCCTTTACGAATTCCACGACATTCGGTGGTTCGGCTGCCGGCTCGAGGAGTTTGACTGTCGGACCATCAGCGTCGCCAACGACTATGCGCGATCCGGAGAGGAGGTGGAAGAGAACATCCGCACCGAGAATGACTTCCCCCACCGCTGTGGCGCGCGCGCCGAGCTGTGTTCCTTCGCCGGCCCGCAATCGGCCGCCTGCATCAATCCACCGTTCCACGTCGACTCGCGCCTCGAGAGTCACGTCGCCGTCGGCTTTCAGTGCGCGCAGCCGCACGTCTTCTCCGATGTGAGCGGATCCGCGGACGACCACTTCGTTCGAAACCGTGCTTCCCAGTTCGATGTCGAGATCACCCTCAACGTCGTAGATGTGCGCGTGCACATCAGCGGCCCTCAACGTGACGGGACCGATGATGGTCTGCACCGTTTCGTCCCGGTGGAGTCGCGCCACTCGCGTGCCCGACGGACGGGGGGCGCGTCCGATCGCATTGATCAGCAGATTTTCGAACGACTTGGCGAAATAACGGTCGTCCTTGCGATATCGGCTGTCGATGTCGAGCGGATCCGGGTCGCGCGGTTTCCGCGCTTCACGAATGGCTGCCGAAATCGGGAGGATCGCGCCGGCAAGACCGAAAAGCGCCAGCGCGAATGCTCGTAACAACACCGCAGCGTCGATCACGAGACCGCCGGAAAGCGTGCGACGTCAGGGCCGGACCTGAACATTGCCGCGGCGAAGCGGAAATTCCGGATACGGCAGCCCTAAGGTGCAATACGCGGCGGCGTCGTTCCCCAGCAACATGCTGGCGGTGTCGCGCGGATCGTTTCCCCCTTCGCCGTTGTCAGTGACGCTCCAAGTGAGCTGAGTTCCAACCGGAAGGCCGGCCTCGAAGGTGCTCTGGGTCACGCGTCCTCCGATGCGGGCGCGGTTGCCGGTCACAAACAGGCACTCAACGAACCCATGCGCGCGGATTAAAACATCCAGATACCTTGCGCGAAGTTCGAATTGTCCGCTGACGCGACCATCCTTGTGGCCGATCGCGGCGAACGAATAGGTGTCCACGATGAGGACGTCGCCGAGCGTCGATGCGATGTCGACGTGGCCCGTGACGCTCTGGTCGTCTCCCGGATCATTCCCGGACGCGGCGAAGCCGCTCGTGGCAGTAAGCAGGATTCCAGCAAACGCGATCGTTGCCAAGCTGATAGGGCGCATGAGTTCCTCTCTCTCTTGCGGTGCGGATACTATGCAACGCCCGTCCCAGTCAAGGCAAGCGACGCTACGAAGAGCGTCGACTGCGCGGGCAGTCGCGCCATTTTCGCACTGAAGGCGGCAAGTTCATCGGCTCCTGCTCTCGGCAATTCTGATCTATCTCGTGCTCGCGGCGCGGTTCGAGAGCTTCCGCGATCCGTTCATCATTCTCGCCGGCTGGGAAGGCCGCTCGCGCTTTCCGGTTTGCTTCTCTTCTCGTTCCCAGGTCTGCCATCGATCAACATCTACGGTCGGATCGGACTGATCACCCTTTCGGCCTCGTGTCGCAACGGCATTCTGATCGTGCAGTTCGCGAATCATCTCCAGGAACAAGGTCGCGACGAACTGCACGCCGTGCTCGAGGCTGCCGGAACTGGATTGGTCCCGGCGCTGGCGCGCGGAACAGCATCGGCATTATGCTCGTCACCGGCATAATCATTCGCCCGCACAAGAGCGCTGAAATCAAGGAAGCCGAAGAGGCGGGCGAGCTCGAGCCGGCAACGGCCTGACAATGGCTACAGAAACCTGGAAAACGATTCCGAAGCGCGACTGTCCGCACGTCAGTCAGTTCGACTTGGCGATGGAGTCGGACAAAGTTGTGTGTGAAGCGTGCGGAAGGCCAAGCCCTCTGCGCCGCTGTTTAACGTGCGGCTACGTCGGGTGCTGTGAGTCATACGGGGCGCACGATACAGAACACGCGCACGCAAGTGGACACATGGCCACGATGAAAAATGTTGCCGCGGTGTGCAGGCTCAGGATGACGTAAGCGTCGCTGCCGTAGAAAACGTCATCCTAAGCGAAGCGAGCGGATTCTCGTATTCAGCGCGGAACGTTTCGCGGTACAAAGAAGTGCTTGCCGGCGAATGTCGACCGCGAAATGAATTCGCTGGTGACGGACACGAACGTTTTGAGCTCGCTGCTCCCCGCTGTGCAGCAGGGCGATCTGCAATCGCTCGAAACCCTGGCGAGCTTCGCGAGCGCGTTCCAGCAACACGAAGAAGTATTGGATACGCTCGATAAACAAACTCTGGCGATGATTTCTCAGGCCGCGCATCGATCTTCGTCGTGCGCTGGTGGACGTTCGCACGGGCGTGATTCGGATGCAGGACCAGCTCGCCCGCGTGCAATCGATCCTGCAACGAATGTAGACCCGGCGGCTACTGTTTCACGAGCTCCACGCGGCGGTTCTTCGCCCGCCCGTCCTCAGTAGCGTTCTCGGCGATCGGCTTGCTCGCGCCGAATCCTTTCGCTGTTAGGCGCGAAGCGGCAACGCCGTGAGAAGTCAGCCACGCGACAACAGCCTGCGCGCGCCGCTCGGATAGCGTCTGATTTGCCGCGGCCGCGCCCTGATTGTCTGTGTGGCCTTCGACGCGCAGCTTCAGCGCTGGATTCTGTTGCATCAGATCGACGATCTGCTGGAGCACGGCTTCCGAGTCGGGCTGAATGGTCGCCTTGCCCGTATCGAAGTGAATTCCGTACACGGCCACATGGCCGCTCTTGTTCAGCTCCGCGGAGAGGTCGCCCGCGGTGATCTCCTGCTCCATCGCTTTTTCCATGACAATCGTCTGGTCGTAGTAGCTTCCCCGGTTATCGAGGCCGTACCAGACATTGCCCTTGTGCGCCGTGAGCTGCTGGGGGCTGTTCTCGTAATCGATGGTGAATCCGGCGCGCTTCAGCGCCGCCTCGATGTTGCGCAGCACCTGGATCTCACTGACGCCCTCGCGCGTCGTGTAGTCCCACGTGTGCACCTCACCCTCGGCAACTTTTGTTTTGTCGTTCCCCTGCGCATCCTGGCCAAGGGCAAACGTCACCTGGTCAAATTCCTTGTTGTCGCATGAGGCGATCTTGCTGCCGACCATCCTCGTGATCAAGGTTGAGTCTTTGCAGCCTTCCGCGTCTTCCTGCGCGAACACTGCAGGAACGATGATGAGCAGAGCACAACACAGCGATAGGAGTAATTTCATGCGGGCATTCTAGCTGATCGAGATTCCCTCGTTGCGCGCCGCTTCGTACAACTGCGTCGTATCGACGTGCTCCGTCGGCGGCACCAGACCGCGATGCGGGAAGCGTCCTGCAGCAATCGCCGTCGCCGCTTGAATCGCAGGTAACACCGCGAGCATGTAACTTTTTCGCCCGCGAAAAGTCAGCTGTTTACGCCTGAGCATCGTTGAGACCTCGAAGCGGACGATTCCCTCTCTCTTGCCGATGATTCGTGCGATCTTGATGGCCATCCCTTGATGGCGGCGGATCCAACGGCGAAACGATGCGAATTGGAGCAGAAAGTTGCCGCTGTGACCGCTGTCGACAACGAAGTCGATTGTCTGCAGTGAAGAGAAGACTCGCGGAAGCGTCACTGCATCCACGCTCTTCACTCTCAAGCCGTGCGGCGCGACTTCCACGATCGACTGCAGAAAAGATTCGACAGCGCCTCGATTCGCGGTGTAACGGCTCTCCGGACGGAGATAGACCGCCAGGCGACGCGGCTCAGGAATGGCGGCAGTCTTCACCACGATTGCGCTCACCGTCGACAGCGTGCTGCACGCCGGAAGCACCCGGATTCCTGCCGCCCCGATCGGCGCAGCGCGCTCATAGATCATCGCCGTATAATCGGGGCTGTCGGAGAGATCGATGACATCGAAGCCCACGCGCATCGCGGTGTCGATCAGTGCGGGCGTCCGCGTCTGAAACGGGCCCGCGGCATCGATCACGAGATCGCGCTGCTTCAGATAGACGCGAAGGTCATCGGAATTGTTCGCGTCGATGCGCAGGTCGCCGGTGGACCGCGAGGCGACGAGGGGCTGCAGGCCGGCCTCGCGCAGTCGCTGCACGATCAGATTGCCGAAAAATCCTGATCCGCCGAGGACGACGATGGTTTTCATTCTCGAGCCATTGCAATCACGAACGGGATAAACGAGGCCATGAGCGCCGCGGTCGCAATCATGACGCCAATGCGGCTGTTAAAAATAGTAACGATAATTAGTACGATTCCACTCGCCCACGCGATCCACGCCAGCCAGCGAAGCGGCACCGACGGCGTGGCCAGCGTCAACAGAATTCCGCAGATCGTGTAGAGACCGTTTGCGGCGCCGCCGGTGAGAAGAGATGCCGCGCGATCGAGCTCCGGGCGAAAGATGAACAATGACTCGCCCGTGAGATCACAAACGAGACCGGCAGAGGCGATGACTACCGGCGCGAATTTTCCGATTCGCACCGACCACCAGGCGTAGAAGGCGATCAACGAAACCGCGGCGATCATCCACAAGATCCACATCAAATGACTTCGCAGAAAAAGCAGCGTACCGCATACGGCCACGATGTGCGCCGCGGCACAGAACAGCGGAATCTTCGCCAGCCTCAATGTCTGAACGTGAACACCGCCGCGAAGAACACCATCAAAGGCAGCACCAGCGAGATCGCCAGGTTCACGAATCCCTTCTGCGTCGAAAAATCCTGCGCCTCGGCGACCGTGAAGCTTCCCAGGGCAATGCACCAAAGGGCGAACAGGCTTTGAAGAGCGAAGAAGAGCACAACGATCGAGCATCCTCCGTGGGAGAGGAACTGAACCACGAGCTCTCGCGGATTCTGGCGAGGTCCGATCTGATAGTGACTCATCAGAACCACGATCGGCAGCCGGTAAATGAAAGACCAGGCCACTGGCACCATTCCCCAGCCGAGCGCGGCGCGAACGTCGCGCGTGCTTCCCGTGCCGCCTAACAAGCGGCCAATCGGCGTGACGATCCACGACAGGATGAACAGCGCGATGACCCACGATGCCGCGCCAATGACGATCGAAAGTCCGACGATGGCGATCAGCGGAAGCACTTTCAAGTCCGGCAGCCCTTCGCCGAGACGCTGGGCATCGATGTCGTTGACAGATGCGCAAACGAAGGCGAGCACGACGACCTCGATCGACCATCGATGACGGCCGGCATCGAGAATGCGGCGGATCGTTTCTCGCGGTCGATAGAGAATGGTGACCAGATCCGCCAACCGCGGAGATTGATTCTCCATGTTCGAACTGTACGATGAAACGTGGAGGCAGTTATGCCCGCCTTGATTTTCGATCTCGATGGAACTCTCGTCGATACCGTCTACGCTCACGTGTTCGCATGGCAACGTGCGTTGGCGGAGACAGGTCTCGCTGTCGACGGTTGGCGCATTCACCGCCGCATCGGAATGAGCGGCGGACTCTTCACCCGCGCGGTCGCGCGAGAGCTCGGCCGTGAAATCTCCTCGGAGGAGGCTGAGGCGCTGCAGCGGCGGCATGGAGAGTTGTTTCGACAGTTCCTGCCGGAGCGCCGAGCGCTTCCCGGCGCGGTGGAGCTTTTGCGCGCCCTGCGCAGCGCAAATGTGCCTCATGGCATTGCCACTTCGGGAAGAAGACCGGAGATCGATCGCTCGCTGGAGATCCTCGACATCGGACAAAACACGATCGTGGTGGAGCGCGGGGATGTTCTCCGCGCGAAGCCTGCGCCCGACCTCTTTCTCAATTGTCAGCAGCGACTCGGCGTATCCGTCGACGAATGTTACGTGGTCGGCGATGCTGTATGGGATCTTCTGGCGGCGCGGCGAGCGCGCATGCTCTGCGTCGGACTGCTCAGCGGAGGCTACGGAGACGACGAGCTCACTCGGGCTGGTGCCTTTCGCGTATATCGCGATCCTGCCGAGCTGCACGAATCGCTGGATGAATTAGGCGTGGAGGTCTGAAATTTCAAATTTCAAATGAAAAATGAAAAAAGAAAAATAGGCACTGAATTTTCAATTTTTCATTTGAAATTTGAAATTTGAAATTTCAGTTAGCGCGCGGGAATCCACTTTTCAAACCACTCGAGATTTCTTCGCATTTGTTCCATCTCGAGTTTCGGTTCGAAGAGCACGTGTCCGCCGCGCGGGTAGATGTCGAATTCCACGGTTTTGCCGAGCTGCTTCAGCGCGCGATAAAACTTCCACGCGCCGGCGATCGGCACGCGACGATCATTTTCACCATGTTGAATCAGCAACGGCGTGGTCACGCGATCGGCGAATGTCAGCGCCGAGTGCGACGCGTAGCCTTCGCGGTTTTCCCACGGCCGTTTGAAGTATTCGATCATGAAGTCGCCGGCATCGGACAGAAAATATTCGTCTGTTAGGTCGTTGAGGCTCGCTCCCGTT
>Ga0066688_10000386_pt1 | contig 14558 bp, 18 predicted proteins | sample GraSoiAngelo_137_FD_62304 | JGI IMG/M metagenome (GOLD analysis project Ga0066688, IMG submission 62304) | Grasslands soil microbial communities from the Angelo Coastal Reserve, California, USA - 14_0929_09_30cm | ecosystem: Environmental > Terrestrial > Soil > Grasslands | place: USA... | reverse complement strand
GCGCCCGGGGGGACTCGAACTCCCGACCTTCTGGTTCGTAGCCAGACGCTCTATCCAGCTGAGCTACGGGCGCGCCGTTTGCGCCCCGGATGCTTTTGTGGGGCGCGGCGTTCCAGAAATACTAGCATGGCCAGTTGGAGGATGGAAGTTGGAGGTTGGTGCGCACCGTGAACAATCGCGCAGAGAGATCCTTGGCCCGAGAAGAGTCTTTGATCGGCTGGCTCGGCACGACAAGAAGGATCGAACTGCCTTGGTTTGGGAGTGAAAAGAAGAAGACCCCGGGCTCTTCAGGGGGGTGAAAGCCCGGGGCCGGGGGGTTGAGACAGAGGCAGGGCCGGAAGAAACTCTTTTGTACAGCGCTAATCCATCGAGGGCGAAACTAACAAGCAGAGCCTGCGCAGCTCCTCGTAGGTGAAAGCCATCGGCGCGCTGGGGTCGTTTTTCTCTACCAGGCCGAGGCTGGACAGGCGCGAAAGCCGCCGGAGCTCCGCGATCCTCAAACCGAGCAGGACGGCTGCGGAGCGCTCGTCAATGCGTTTTTGGTGATTCCCATCCACGGTCGTGACTTCTCTTCTTTACTTTAGCTAGGTGATGATGCTCACCCAATTGTCTTCTTCCACGGCCAGAATCATGGTCTTGTAGATATCCACGTCCCAGCCCTCGCCGATGCGGAAGCGCACCGCGTCGTTCGACTCGCCGACAATTGTTCCCCGGAGTGGCACCTTCAAGTCGCCAGCATTAATTTGCAAGACAACCGATTGGTTCATCCAGAATGCAAAAGGGCTTTCCATGTCTAATGCCCCCCTCAGATAGATCCTCAAGCGCGAGATGATTCTGAGCGGGAAGCGGGTGTCGCGGAATGGTACAGAGGCTCTAATCTCCTAGTAGGAAGGTACTGTTACCCGTTGCGGCACAAGTCCAGGAGGGTGAGAGGTACACGAGTACCAATTCGATGGTTCGTTGGGGCCATTGTTGAAGTCCAAGCGATTCGACATGTTAGGTGCATGAGTGCAATTTACCGCGCCCTGATCGAACCGCTGCTGGACCAAGTCCGCCGCATCCCAAAGCGCCGCGAGAGTCCCGCTCCAGATGGGCTGGGAGTGGCGCTGGGCGGGGGGTTCGCGCGCGGGTTCGCGCACGTGGGCGTGCTCCAGGTACTGGAAGAGAATCAAATCCCAATCTCCTACATCGCCGGCACAAGTGTGGGTAGCATCCTGGGCGGTGCCTACGCCAGTGGTGTTCCTGTGGCACGGATGGCATCGATCTGCCGCAGCATCCAATTCCGCGATTTTGGCCGCTGGAAGCTTTCCCGCCTGGGCCTGGCAAGCAATGACCGCATGGCCGAGCTGATTCGACGCTCCTTCATCGCCCTAACCTTTGAAGAGCTGATCATCCCCACCGCAGTGGTGGCCACCGATTTGGGCACGGGCGAGCCCTATGTGTTCACCAGCGGTGGACTGATAGATGCCATCCGGGCCAGTTGCGCCTTCCCGGGAATGTTTGAGCCGGTGCAGGTGGGTGAGCACTGGTTGGCCGATGGGGGCCTGGTGGCTCCCGTGCCCACGCGCCAAGCGAAGGATCTTGGCGCGCGCTGCGTGCTGGGCGTCTCCGTCGGCTTCAACAACTGGAACGGTAGCGCGCCGGTGAACCTATTTCAGGTGGTGAGCCGGGCCGTCTCAGCAGCACAGAAGCACCAGACCGAATCATGGTCGTCTTCGGCAGATATCCTGCTCGAGCCGGACGTCCAGCACATCGACTGGGATGAGTTCAATCGCGCCGATGAAGCCATCGCCGCCGGTGCCGCAGCGGCGCGTGCCGCCTTGCCGCGCCTGCGTCAACTACTGCGCTTGCCAGAGAAAACCAAGCCTGCCGCGCCCGATCGCCCGACCAGCGAGCCAGGCTGGAACCAAGGGACGGCTCGCTGACCCGCATGGGAAGTTGGCTCGCCTCAGTGGGCTCATTAGTGATGCTCTGGCAAGAATGCAACGAGAACCCCGCCGTTTTCTGTTACCGTATAGGGCGGAGTCTTCTGGCTGGCCAGAATGTCGCCGCGCCGGACTCCCACGGTTCTAACGGCGAGGGCGCTTGTTCGAGTCTCTCAAACACTTCTTTCACTTTGTCTATGACGTCCAAGGGCTGATCCACTGGGGCGGCACGCTTCTAGTTTGCACAATCGTTTTCATCGAAACGGGATTCTTCGTCGGCTTCTTCCTGCCGGGTGACTCGCTGCTGGTGACAGCGGGCATCTTTGCCGCCGCGGGGCATCTGGACCTGGCGTGGCTGCTGATCCTGGTACCGCTGTGTGCGATCGTGGGCGACCAGGTCGGCTACTGGATCGGAAGGAGGGCCGGCCAGGCGCTTTATCGCCGCCAAGACTCACTGTTGTTTAAGAAGCGCCATCTCGAGCACGCCCATCGGTTCTACGGAAGGCATGGCGGCAAAACCATTGTCTTGGGGCGTTTCGTGCCCATTATCAGGACGTTTTGTCCCCTGGTGGCCGGTGCCGCGCGGATGACCTATAGCCACTACCTCGCTTACGACGTCTTCGGCGGATTGTTCTGGGTGGGATCGACGGTGCTGGGGGGGTACTTCCTCGGCAGGCTGGTGGGGCCCGAAATCCTCAGCCGGCGCATCCACTGGGTGATCGCTGTGGTCGTCTTCCTCTCGCTACTACCGGCCATCTTCGGCGTGCTGCGCGCGAAGTTCCAGAAGCCTCAGAAAGTGACCACCTCTCTTTCCCCGCCCCAACCAGACGCGGAAGCCGGCCAAGACTAGCCGTGGCCGAGCTCTCCCGCACAAGCCCGCAAGCTCCAGAGTCCGGGAGGGCTGTCAGGGCAATCATTTTTGACATCGGGCGCGTAATCGTGAGCGTCAACCTGAAACGCGCTCTGACCACGCTCGGGGGCGGCGCCAACCTCTCTCCCGAGCGAGTCTGGACCACGATCGAAACCGATCCGCGGTGGCGTGAGTGGCAAGAAGGGCGGATCGAGCCGCGCGAATGGCACAAGCATCTCGCTCGCCGCCTGAAGTCCACGCACACATTTGAGCAGTTCTGCGCAGCGTGGAACAGCGCCCTCGATCTGGAGCCCATCCTCGGCGAAGACCTGTTCCAGCAACTCGCTCGCCGCCACCGCCTGGTGCTGCTCTCGAATACGGATCCCATCCACGTAGCCTATCTGGAAGCAAATTTTCGTTTCCCCCGCTACTTCGCCGCTCGGGTCTATTCCTGTGCCGTGGGCGCCTGCAAGCCCGACGCGGTCATCTACAGGCGAGCCATCGTCGAGGCCCGCGCTGCTCCAGAGCAAGTCCTCTACATCGATGACGCTCGAGAATATGTCGAGGCGGGTCTCCAGGCCGGAATGCAGGCGCATCTCTTCGAGAGCGCCGAGCACTTACTCGATATGTTTCGCCGCCAGGGTCATCTGGAGGGATAAAAGGGCCCTATAGCCCCTCTGCCGTGGTCGTTCAGCCGCGACTCTGAAGTCGCTCGCCCGATTCTTGGACAGGCCAACACACCAGTTTCAAGCCGAAAGCACCTAGTGCAAGTAAAGATTCCTAGTACTAGTACTTGTTTTCGTCTTCCGCGGATATTAGGCATAAAATAACCATTTTGATTTCAATGGGATACGAGAGATTCGGTGGGCGAAACTTTGGCGTAAGTCTTGCTAGTGCAAGATATAAGCTTCCACTTTTTGTGGGGGGAGGAATATGACTGAAGAACGTGAATTTGGGGAAGCGGTACGCGCGGGAACACCCACATGGCTGATTATGGCCATAGTTCTCCTGGGTGCTTTGTCAGGAATATCGTTTGGACTTGCGTGGAGCGCTTCGAACCAGGCTAGGCAGGCCCAAGAAGTCTTGGGCACTGAAATCAGAACAGTGAAGGAAGGCTTTGCCAAAGATTCGGGAGCGCTCCAGCAGCGATTGGCGAAGACCGAAGAGGTCAATACCGGGTTGCAGGGGGAACTCAGCCTGGTGACCAAGCGGCTGCGCATTACTCAGGGCGAGCTGAAGAAGGCCCGCCAAGAGGCGGCGCAAGCCCGTGAAGAGAATGCAAAGCAAATCGCCGCCATGGACAGCTCCATCAAAGGTGAGTTGGCCACAAAGGCCAGCGCCGAAGAGGTCAAAGCGGTAAGCAGCGAAGTCACTGTGGTCCGCGGCGATCTCGATACCACCAGGAAGGATTTCCAGATGGCGCGGAGCGAGTTGGGAACTCTGATCGCCCGCAACCATGACGAGATTGACCAGCTCCGTCGGCTCGGAGAGCGCGAGTACATCGAGTTCTCAGTGCAGGGCAAGGGCAAGCCGCAAAAGGTCGGCAATATCACCGTCGAGCTGCGCGGGACCAACCCGAAAAACCATCAATTCACCTTAGCCCTGGTGGTTGCAGACCTGCGTGTGGAGAAGCGCAACCGGACCATCAATGAACCAATCTTCTTTTACACCCAGGGCGCGCGGCAACCCCTCGAGCTGGTGATCAACCAGGTGAGCAAGAACAAGGTGCTCGGCTACCTGAGCATCCCGAAGATTAATCAGACGACTTCGGGCAACTAACTGCTAACCGGGCGATTTGCCCCGGACAGATAAAGTGCCTCCGGCTTCGCGGGGGACAAGTGTCAGAGCCCTATGAAGCCGGAGTCGGGGGTAGTTGACGCTGCCATTTTCTTGCCAGGGCGGTGCTGTACTCCGGCTCGAAGATTCATAGCGCCCCTGCAGGATTTCCTCGCCGGCCATTTCACCTGAAGCGTTGCCGGTGGGCCTCCCAGTCGTGCTGCCTGCTCGACACCTGATTTTCTCGGACCTCGATGGCACGCTGCTCGATCCCCACACCTCCTCCTGGTCTGCCGCCGAGGAAGCACTCCAGGAGATTGAGCGGAGGGGAGTGCCTCTGATCTTCGTCACCAGTAAGACCCGCGCAGAATTGGAAATCCTGCGGCGAAAGCTGTCGAACGCCCATCCCTTTGTCACTGAGAGAGGCGGCGGGATCTTCATCCCAGAGGGTTACTTCAATCTGCATGTCGAAGGGGCGCAGCGTGTGGCCCGCTATCACTGTGTTTCGTTTGGCCGCCTCTATGCAGAGGTCACCGCGGCCCTCGAAGCAATTGCCGCAGAGGTGGGAGCCGATGTCGTGGGCTTCCACCAGATGAGCACGCGGGAAATCGCACAGAATACCGGCCTTGGCCGCCGGCAAGCTGAACTGGCCCGCCAGCGCGACTTCGACGAGCCGTTCTTCTTCGCCGGCGCCAGCGAGAGTGTAATCAACAAGTTCGTGCAAGCCGCCCGGCATCGCGGAATGGAAGTCACACAGGCCGGGCGGTTCTGGCATCTTTCTGCAGGCCATGCTGAGGGTCGCGCCGTGACTTACTTGGTGAAGCTCTACCGCACCGCTGTGCGTAGCCGGTTGCGCTCGGTGGCACTGGGCCATGGTTCAAACCACCTTTCTCTACTTTCGGCCGTAGACCAGGCGATATTGCTACCCCAGCCGGACGGCAGCTTCGATAGCAGCGTGTTATCGCGGCTACCCCACGTCACCCGGGGCCCGGCCCCCGGCCCCACAGGATGGAACCAGACAGTCCTCCAAGTCTTCAAGAGTCGCTGAGTTACGGCGCAAGTTGGGAAGGCAAGTGGCAGGAGTGGGATACAGATTGCGCATGACAAGCCGCATACGCCACGGCAGCTAAGACCGGATGTGCTGGTAATACACTTAAGATACAACGGTTAGAAAAGATGGGGCCATCGGGGGAGGTTGGCACGCCAATTGCCCTTGCACCGCCGATTACGCTCTGGAATCGTCCCTCCGGGGCTCGCAACTTGGGCGCGGGTACTGGCCGGTTTTCTCGAAGCCACGAACCACGTGTGCGCTCACCAGGAGGATCTCCAGTATGTCGCTGCTCCGCCGACTCACCGTTCCCGCCAGCGAATCGCACCTGGCAGTGGCTTTGGCCTTAGCGGCCGTGGCCATGAGCCTAATGCTGTGGGCCATTCTCTGGCAGTCTGACATCATTTCCTATCAGCGCGAAGTCATCCGTTGGATGTGGTCCTGGAAGTTCGGCGGCTAGACTGCCGCGCGCATAAACCGCTCCGGTTATGGGCCGAAACGTCACTACGGCAAAGACCCGTCTGACCTCCCGCCATACTGCGCCGTGACAGCGGCGGAGTTCTTCGTGTTTCATTGACAGGTTTGATCTCCGCCTCTACTATGCAATCGTTCCTGCACACCGAGCGTCGTGCAGAAGCTTGTGCGGGTCGTCCGCGAGTCAACAACCGAAGAAGTGAATGAGATTCCCTCTGCAACAACAAATGCAGGAGCACCCAGAGGAACAAGAGCCCGGCAGGAGATGAGGCGCTGGCCCAGCTCTACCTTGCCGGGGAGCCAAATCGAGCAACCCAGTGACCATCAGGAGCAAGGAAATGAAAAGATGGAAGGAGAAAGTATTGGTCGTGGCGCTTGCCCTGGCAGCGAGCCCGCTTCTCAGCACCCCCCAAAGCACCACTCCGGGACAGGCCAACACGTCGAATCCGCAGACATCCAGCCAGAGCCGGGACCGAGTCCAACAGCAGGAAAGCCAACGGAAGCGGAACAGCCGACGAAGGCAACGGCGAAACCAAAGGCGTCGCCAGCTCCGGCAGCGGCGCGCACACACCCGCAAGCAACCTCCGAGGCCTGCCTCGAGTGTGCGTCAGGGAACCCCAGCCGAACGCGGGACGAGGATTTAAGCAAGGCGAGTGTAATCGACTCGCCCAGCAAAGAACCACCACGAAAGGAGAGCCCTCTCTGTTCTTATTTTCAACCGCGAGAATTCGTGCCATTCGGAGTCTAGAAAGCGAATCGGGGAGCCTGGCAGCTCCCCGATTGGCCACTTTTTTGCTGCCGTCGCGGCGTCGTTAGGGCGTCGCCGGCGGCGCGCACCGCATGAGCGGTGTGTTCAAGTTTGGTTTCGTTCTAAGCCCGGTGGAGTCATCTCTCCTCCGTAGCCTAACTTCATGTCTCTTCTACTCCTGCGCTAGGCCGATTGCAAGACATAAGATTTCCCGAGAGAAGTAAGAGAAACCCCCCGAACGGGATCGGAAAGGCGCTCGCCGAAATCGGCGGCTGCCGCTAGCGGATGAAGAGACCTTCGCGGAGCTGGTCGCGGCCCACAAAGGTCTTCGAGGAGTGGAACCGGCTGAACAGGTTCTGAATTTCGCGATTCTGAAAGATGCGCTGCGCCGGGAACAGGGCAGGAGAAGGAAGGAGCTCGAAGTTCTGGACATTGACGACGCGGTAGCGGAAGAAGCAGTCCGGCTTGCGGCTGTGGAAGATGGCCAGGATGACGCCGCCCTCTTTGATAAGTTCGGTTAGCCGCGTTACCACACGCGGCACCAACTCGCCGTCCAGATAGTCAAGCAGGTCCCAGGCTAGCACGGCGTCGAAGGTGTCCGGGGAGTACTGCAAGCTGTTGCTCAGGAAGCGTTCGGCGCGCGCGGCGGGCGTCATCTCCACCGCGTCCATCCCCGGAGCTATCTCACGCAGGCGGTCCTCCTCAACCCGCAGAAACTCCTTCCAAGCCCCCAGCAGGTCTTCGGTGTACACCTTGAAGCCGCGCTCGACAAAGAAGCTGACCGTGGTCTGCCACACTGGCCCAAGATCGAGCAGGCTGCCATTGCCAATGCCGTTCAGGTGCCAGAGGAATTCCTTCAGGCCGTTGGAGAGGCGAACACCTAGCGCATAGGCGGGGCCGGATCGGTCACCCACCGGGGTGCCAGTGGGGTGTTTGTCTCCACCGGCGCTCGGTGTCGCAGCCTGGCGGTCGTGAGCCACGCGCAACTTGTTCAGCAGACCCATGACTTATTCCGGTGAATCCTCGGCAGGGTTGGAGAAGCGTCGCTTGGAATCGGTAGAAGTCGTCATCCCGCCGGCTCGCGCGGCGCGCGCCTCCTCGGCGCGAACGACATCGATCTTACCGTGAAACACCGCGCCCTCTTCGATGGAAACGCGACGGGTCACAATGTCCCCTTCGGCGTCACCGGTGCGCTCGATCTGCACCCGCTCGCGGCCACGGAGCGCGCCAGTCACCTTACCCTGCACGGTGATCTCGCGCGCATCGATATCCGCCGTGACGCGGCCATTGGGACCCACGGTCAAGTTTCCGTCGGCTAGGCGGATGGTGCCCTTCACCTCCCCATCAATGAAAAGGTCTTCGTTGCCGGTGAGTTCTCCTTTGATGACTATCGCACTACTGACATGGCCGGCTGCAGTCCGGGGTTCATTCGGTGACGTGGCCAGGCTCTGCGTCCGCTCGGGCGCTGGGGAAACCACACGATCACCTGGCGTGGGAGTTGGCTTGGGCTCGTCCTGTTTGCGCCACACAGAAACCTCCTCAAATGGGACGCCCCCGCCTGGGACACCCCCACCTTCAATGAGAGAGGGCTACTGCCGCGGGAATATAGTACAACGCGGCGGGCATGGCAACCTGAATTGGCGACCGGAGGGCTATCCCCGTGCCTGAGAGGCAACACTTGCCCTGGAGGCCCAGGGATAGCACGGCTCCCGCAGGGATACCTGCCGGCCGGCCGCAGGAGATTCTTTATGCCGCAGTTCCCAGAAGGCCACGAGGGTGCCCCATGTTTCGCGGAAGAAGATCTTGACCCCCTGGCGGGAGTGCCACCAGCCGTCCGGGTCGTAGTAGGTGTCCCGCGCAGGCGTCACCCGCACCTGAACTGCTGGAGGGAAGACCCGTCGAAAAATGTAGCGCGCGCGCCGGGTGTGATAATTCGAGGTTACAACGACAACGCGACGCCAGCCGCGCTCCACCACGAGCCCTCGCAGGGCTTGCGCTTCCTCGCGGGTGCTGTCGGATGTATGCGGGAAAACGACTACGGAGTTACCCGGCACACCCCGCTCAAGCAGGTCGCGCCGCATCAACTCCGAGATGCCAGCGTAGCGTCGAAGCTGGCGCCCGCTGGCAACGACGCGCGGCGCCCAGCCAGCGTGATAAAGCTCGGCCGCCCGCACCGCGCGATCGGCAAGGTAGTTGTCATCGCTCAGAAGGAGGATGGCGTCGGCGGCTTCCAGCGGCTCGTTTACCACCCAGAATTCCCCCGCAGCTCGCAGTACCGGTTGCCGCAGCAAGTACAACACGCCGCACAACGACAAGAGAGCCAAAAGCAGCACCAGCTTGGAAAGGATCCCGCCGTGCTGGCCGGATGTCATCCCCCAGCGTCCATCTGGCGCAGCCGCTCGGCGGCCTGCTCAGGCAAGAGATCGTTGAAATAAACTTCCTTGATGCTGTAGGACTTGCTGCGGGTCTGTACGATGGGCAGGATTTCGATGTGCCAGTGATAATCGTCGACGATGGTCTTCCAATAGTCGGTGAGCTCCCCCTTGGTGTGGATGGTGTTGGGCGCGGTGTGGACCACCAGATGAAAGGCCTGTGAAACCTTCTCGAGCCGGCGGAGCATGCGGCCGAGCAACGCGGCGAGATGACGGCGGTTGGCGCCCGGACGCGGCTGCTCGAACAGATGGTTGTGCTTGCGATTGATCAGCCAGACCTCGTAAGGCACGCGCGCAGCATAGGGACAAAGCGCCACATAATCGCCCTGGCTGTCCACGACGCGCTTACCCTTCCTCTCTTCCTGCCGCACGATGTCGCAGAATACGCAGCGTTCCTTCTGCCGGAACCACTCCCGCGAGGAGCGCAGTTCGTACAGGATCCGCCGCGGGACGAAGGTAGTGCCGGTGAGCTGCGAATGAGAGTGCGCCCACTCTTCGCCGGCAAGAGCCCCGCAGTTCTTGAACACGGTGACGTACTTGATTCGCATGTCGCGCTTTAGGTCGGCGATCCGCGACGCGTAAGCGGCCAGGACCGGCTCGATCTGCTCATCGCTCATCTCGGAAAGTTTCCGGTTGTGCTCGGGGGTCTCCACGATGATCTCGTGGGCACCGACAGGACGCATCCGGTCATAGATGCCGTCGGCCTGTCGTCCGGGCTCGCCTTCGATGCGATACAGCGGATTGAAGTGCGGGACGACGCGGATTTGCCAGGGCCCCTGCGGCGGCAACGTCAGCAGCGCCGCATGCTCAGCCTCGTGGCCGGGGCAAAGCAAACATCCGTCCGGAGCGGCCGAAGCCTCATCCGGGTGGCCCACAACCACCCAACTGCGCGTGATGGGATCCTTACGAAGTTCCATTTTGGAGGATGCCCTGAGTTAGCTCCATGAAAGAAGCGCTCTTATAACGCAGTGCGAGGTCACCCGCAAGCCGCGAACCTCTGTACTTGTGCGCCGTCAGCAACCAAGAAAAAGGCCTATCGGGTGTATCGCGCCGGCGTGGGGCCCTCTTCAAGCCGGTGGCGGTCCCAAATTGCACCCTCACGGCTGTAACTAGCCATTTCAAAATCCTGCGTCAGCTCGAGGCAATCCGTCGGACAGGCGTCCTCGCACAGGCCGCAGAACATGCAGCGCGAAGTATCGTAAGTGAACGTGGTCAGAACCTTGCGGCGCGTCGCTTCGTCGCGCTCCCAGCCCACCACGATCAAGTTTTCCGGACAGGCCAGCGCGCAAAGATTGCAGGCAATGCAGAGCGTCTCGCCGGTTTCGGGATTGTTGTTCAAGCGCGGCGCGCCGCGGTAGCGTTCGGCCACCAGCGGCCGCTCGAGCGGATACTGCTCGGTGTAAATCTTCTTGGGATTCTGGTAGCGAAAGGTCAGGGCCAAACCTTTGAGCAAATCAACCTGGAAGATGCGACCCAACAATTCCGTAAGATTCGACATACGAAGCTAGTTTGTGGCCGCGCAGCGGAATTGTCAAGGCGCGAACGACGCCGCCAACGCCGGCTGGCGAAGACTGACGAGCTTCCAGCGGGCAGCAGCCAGCCTTCAACGGCGCCAGAGAAGTGCGGTGGGGCCGCCGGCTCAAGCTGCCGCGTTCCTCGGGCCTAGGCAAGTTGCGGCGAAGCACTGCCCTTCACTGGCCTTTGCGCGCGGTGGTAGAATCCCGGCCATGGCTACCCCAGCAGCCGGACCACGCCTGACGTTTCGACCCGCCCGGGACGAAGACGCGCCCGGCCTGCGCGAGATCTTCAACGAAGCCGTGCAGGAAGGCCGGGTGACCTTTGAGACCGAGCCGCGCAGCCTGGAAGAACAGCGCCGCCTGCTTGCCGGGGCCTCTCAAGATCCGCGACACCCCATCCTGGTGGCCGAACTGCGTGGTTGGACGGCCGGTTGGATCGCCATCGAGCGCTATGACCGGCGGCCACAGCTCGACGACGTCGGCGAAGTGAGCGTGTTTGTGCGGCGAGAGTTCCGCAACTACGGTGTCGGCCGGCAACTGATGCGGGCGGTGCAGAACGAGGCGCAGCGCCTGGGCTACCGCAAGCTGGTCGGACATGTCCTGGCCGACAACTACGACAGCCTGCGTCTCTGCCGGGCCACCGGCTGGCGCGAGGCCGGACGGCACGAGCGGCACGCACGGCGTGAAGGTAGACTCCTAGACGTCATCGTCGTGGAGTATATGGTCGCGGCGCCCGCCAGCTGATTCCATTCATCGGTTCACGAAGTTCCGCTCCTCCACTCATCAAATGTCCAGCCTCTGCCCCTGCCGCGCGCCTCTGCTCTACGCCTTTGCCCTTTGGCTGTTAGCGCGGCAGTTTGCAGACCCGTGCTATCCTCAGGCCGTGCCCGCGAATGACATTGAGTACATGCGGATGGCGCTGGAAGAAGCGCATGCGGCGGCCCAGGCGGGTGAGGTCCCTGTGGGCGCCATCTTGGTCATTGACGACCAAGTGGTGGCGCGAGCTTCAAACCGGACCATTACCGACTGCGACCCCAGCGCGCACGCCGAAATCGTCGCGCTGCGGGCGGCGGCGAAGGAGTTGGGCAACTATCGCCTCGGCGACGCGATGAGCCACGCGACGCTCTACGTGACACTGGAACCCTGTTGCATGTGCGCCGGCGCCGTGGTACAGGCGCGCATTGCTCGGTTGGTTTACGGCTGCGATGACCCCAAGGGTGGCGCTGTGCGCTCGTGCTTCGCTGTGCTTGACCATCCGGCGCTCAACCACCGTGTCGAAGTGACCTCCGGGATCCTGCTCGAGGAGTGTGCTGCGACGCTTCAGGCGTTTTTCGCCGCGCGAAGATGAAACAGGGAGTTGAGGATGTAGAGGAAGTAGAGGAAGCAGCAGGCGTGGCAACGCGACGCGATCAAATTGGACGCAACAATCGTGATCGGGCTCCATCCTTGCCATCTGCGCTGAGCCGTCGATTGCTCAGAGCGGGCACCTCTGATACGCTAAAAGAGGCATTGGGGCGTGGAGAGGTGTCTGAGCGGTTGAAAGAGCCCGCCTCGAAAGCGGGTAGCCTGGCAAAACTGGGCTCGTGGGTTCGAATCCCACCCTCTCCGCCATACTTTTCAAAAGCCCATAACCAAAGTACCAGTGACATCGTGCTACCCGCTTGCTACCGTTTTGGACGCATTTGAGGTTCCTCCAAAACAGGAGCAGGCCGTGGCCATTTACACCCGGCAGAAGAACTCGGCAGGACAGTGGCGCTACGAGCGTGTCAACACCGGTAAGGGCCGCAATCGCGCGAACCTCGAGCCCCCCTTCTATTTTCGCCACGCTCACGACGGGAAGCGCGTGTGGACCCAGATGAGGGCCACGAGTCTGTCGGCCGCCAAAGCCGAAGTGGAGACTGTCGAGACTGGTCTTGAAGCCCAGGCCAAAGGGCTCACAGTGGCCGAGTTGGCCCAAGGCGATGCGAGCCGCCTTCCCCTAAAGATGGCCATCGAGAAATTTCTCGATCTGAAGCGCAGCAAGGCACCCAAAACAGTCGCTCAATACACGCTGGTCTTGAACCAGTTCCTGGGACAGATGCGGGGCACGGTTCGCTTCGTCGACCAGGTGCGCGATGACGTGCTGGATTCCTACAAACGATTCCTTGAAAAGGAGGGCTTTGCCGCCAGAACCATCAGGAATCGGCTCCTGATCGTCTGCTTCCTGCTGAAGAAAAACGGGGTCGCCAATTCGACCAAGCTCGTGGAGATGCCCACCATCGAGGAAGAAATCCCCGACCCTTATACCCGAGAGCAACTGGATGCCCTGTTCGAGTACCTCGACCGGGGAGGACTAAAGGAAGAGAAGCAACGTTACAAATTCTTCCTCGGTTCTTCTCTACGAGAACGGGAGGTAATGTTTGCAGAATGGGACGACCTCGATTTTGACAAAGGGACTATTCGTGTTCACGGCAAGAAAGACGTCGGCTTCACTGTCAAGAATCACGAGAGCCGTATCGTTCCGCTTCCCACAGACTTGGTAGAAGCGCTCAAAGAACGTTATGAAAAACGCCCACACGACCGCTGGATTTTTGTAAGCGAGAGCGGCAAACTCGAAGGTCATTTTCTGCGGAAGCTTAAGACCCTGGCCTTGCGGGCAGGACTGAACTGCGGCCGCTGCCGGACCACAGTGACCAGGGGGAGCTACGATCATAAGCGCAGGGCTGAGGTAACTTGCAAGACCGATAATATTTGCGAGCAATGGAAGCTCCACCGCTTCCGCAAGACTCGAGCGACCCGCTGGATGGAGAACGGGATTCCCATTCGCAACATTCAGAAGTGGCTAGGACACCGCAGTCTCGAAACTACGATGGTTTATCTCGGACTGACCGGCGTCGACGAACTACGGTCGAAAATCGACGCTGCCTGAATTGATTCCTGACCCGAGAAAGCCGATCGTTGCTGTCGTGCTAGCGTCTCGCGGAGTTCAAGCTTTTGTGTTTTGTGACTTGTGCTGCGCCGGGTCTAAGTCCAAGTGGGCAACATCCTCGGGCGTGACGTCAACAATATCGACTTTTGCCTTCCATTTCGGCGAAACTTTCCGCTTCATGTTCCCCTCGATGCACTCTTTGAAAGATTCGGCATCCGCCCGATTGAGAAAAAGATAATTATCAGATTCATTCCGGCGACCTGAAGCGATGAACGGTGTGTCTTTTGCGATCGACTTATCGACCATCGGCTGTCGGGCGGGTGATTTCAACAAACCCACCCTGTTCCATCGCACTCTTACCAGCCAAAGGCCTGAGCGCTCCATCTGTCTCACCATGGTGCCATTGAAGAAGAGTCGCCAACCGGTCAAGCGTCGCCCATCCCGCCCCCACGATCTGTGAGTTCGGAGTGGGAGCGAAGTGCCCTATATGATTCCCCATCTCGCGCCTCAGCGCGGTCTGATAGCACGCCTCCCTTGGGCGCACACCGACCGACTCCAACAGCTCCATTCCCTACTGTGGCTTCTCTGTGTTTTCAACAACTTGGGGCATCTGCTTTTCGCTCAAAGCTAACCCCAACGATTCGAATAGATCGAGTTCTGGCACAGTTCTGGCACAGCCGAGTGGGGTGATGTCATAACGACGCCGGCCTCGCGACGGTCCAAGTAGACTGTTCGGTTTCACCCTAACAGTGCTCGGACCGAAGGAGGTCGAGATGCGAATTATAGGCGTTGATTTGCACGCACGACAACAGACGATCGCGATGCTCGATCCGGAGACGGGGGAGCTGGTGGAGAAGACCCTGAAGCACGAAGGAGAGAC
>Ga0066688_10000363_pt1 | contig 14911 bp, 13 predicted proteins | sample GraSoiAngelo_137_FD_62304 | JGI IMG/M metagenome (GOLD analysis project Ga0066688, IMG submission 62304) | Grasslands soil microbial communities from the Angelo Coastal Reserve, California, USA - 14_0929_09_30cm | ecosystem: Environmental > Terrestrial > Soil > Grasslands | place: USA... | reverse complement strand
TTTTTTTCTGCGTGAATTTGTGAACAATCGTAAGAAGAGTTGTCTTTCGACTTCTACAATACCCAGCGCTCGTCAGGGCTCGGAGAATCGGCATCCGCTGGCTGATCCTGCTTTGGCTCTGCTTTCCACAAATTTCCGTCGAAATGGGCATCGTCCTTGCTGAAAAGAGGAAAGAGGGACTTAACAGGGCTACATCCCGCGAGCAAGAGCGCAACACAGGTCCGTAACCTATTGAGTTTCGCAGGGCTTCTCCAAAAAATACGCCGGAGGAAGCGACGTAGTCGGCCTCCCCCGGCAATGTTTTTATTACGATTTGTACGGAATCTACCCCTGGCTACTTCTTCGGCCGCGATTCAGGCGGTACCATCCCCGCCACGCGGTAGTACACCACCAGCTGCCCGTAGTGCTCTCCCGAGTGCTCCATGAATCCGTAGGCGAAGTCAATCACGCGCACCTGCTGATTCGCGTAGGGATCGACGACCAGGGAATTCAGCCCCGCATCGCCCTTGGCTTTGATCGCGGCTGCGCCGTCGGCGAAGGATTTCTTCACGTAGGCGGCCACTTCCGCCTTGGTCTTAAGCTTGTCTTTCGAGAAATCTTCCTGGGCAGGCGGCTTCTCTCCCTTCACCGGGTTGGTGAAGAAATAATTCACATCCGCAACGTGCAGGAGTCCCTCCCGGAAGCTGCGCTGCTCCGGGTTCGGTTTGAACTCGTACCTGTCCTCAGGGAAGTCTTCCGCCATGGCGATCAACTTCCGCCCGATGTCGTTCCATTGCTCCACCACCGCTTGGGTAGGATTCACGGCCGCCTTCGGCGGCTCCTTCTTCTTTGCCGCATCCTGCGCCCCCGCCGGAACCACAGCCAACCCGGCCCCCAGCACAAGAGTTGCCAGCACATGCCACTTCTTCATAAGTTTTCTCCTCAGTTTCGCCCGGAAACCGGACGTTCTCTCCTTCAGACGCACCACTCTGCCCGGCGTTTCCCCCAACCAGCGCTGACTCGGACGTTGGGGGGGTTCATCTTACGCAGTAAAGTCGCTCCCGTCATGCAAAATCCCCAAGGCCCGCGTGGTAAGCTTAGGTATTGGACTTGGGAGCGCCGTCACCGTGAATTGGGGCTTTCTACTGCTGCGAATCGCCGTATTTTTGAGCATTTTGACGCTGCTTTATCTCTCGCAGCGATTCTGGTACCGCGCCCTCTGGCGCGTCACCTCACATTGGGGTCGCGTGTCGCTTCGGGTGGGCGCCAGGATCGTCTATGTAATCCTGCTGCTCTGGGTGATCGTCACCATGGCTCTCGTGCTGAACCTCGGTCACGGGGGTTTTGCTCGCCAGAACTCTTTGAGTACGGCTCTTACCTACCTGTGGTTTTTCAGCGCCCTCTTAGCCTATTTCGCAGTCAGAACCGTCCACGGAGTCGAGCGCTTGTGGAGATGGTTGCAGACCGCAACCGCCAAAAAAACCGTCGCACCACAAGGTGCCGCCCGGTCCACGCCCGCTCCCGCGGAGACGGTTGCTGACCCGGGCCGCCGCTATTTCTTCCGCGCCGCCACGGCTGCCGCCGGCGCCGCTCCTTTCCTCGGCGCTATGTACGGTTTCGCTGCCGAACGCCTGAACTATCAGGTCCGCCGCGTCGAGATTCCCTTGCCCAACTTGCCTTCCGCTCTCGACGGCATGCAGATCGTCCAAATCAGTGACATTCACCTCAGCAGCTACATGTCCCGCAAGCAGGTGCGCCGCGCCGTGGATATGGCCAATGAACTCGGCGCCGATCTCGCTGTGGTCACTGGTGACCTCATCACCGGGGGCGGTGATTCGATCGCCGATTGCATCGACGAGATTCGCCATTTGCGCGCTCCGCTCGGCATCTGGGGCTGTAACGGCAATCACGAAATCTACGCCAGGGCGGAAGACGAAGCGGCTTATCTCTACGCAGAAGCGGGTATGAAACTGCTGCGCCAGGAAAACGCACAAATTACTTTCAAGGGAGCGCCCTTCAATCTCATCGGCGTCGATTACCAGCGCGAACGTTCTCCCCGCGGCCAGCGGCAACAGACCCTTGCCCGTTTGCAGCCTCTCGTCCGCCGCGATATGATCAACATTCTCCTCTCGCACAATCCCAATACTTTCAATCGGGCTGCTGAACTGGGCGTCGAGCTTTCCCTCGCAGGTCATACTCACGGCGGACAGATACAGGTCGAAATCCTCGACCATCGCTTGAGCCCCGCGCGCTTTATCACCGACTATATCGCCGGCCTCTACCAGCGACCGCTCTTCGCGCCTGCTCCCAATGAACGGGCTGCTTCGAACGCTTCCCCTACTCGGGCGTCCAGCCCGTCGCTCTTTGCCTTGTCCTCCCCGCCTATGGCCCACATCTACGTGAATCGCGGCCTGGGCACGGTCGGCGCTCCCGTACGTCTCGGTGTGCCTCCCGAGATCAGTCTCATCGTCCTTCGCCGCGCCTAGCTGGAGAGGCAGCGGGAAATTAATTCTCAGTGTAAGATTCCAAAGTGCTGTGAAACCGGAATCTCCAGACTTCTGTATCCCCATAGCGTTGTGGATTCAATTTTCAGAAACCGGGTTCTTTCTCAGCCTCTCATCCCACCGCAAGTCGCTTGTTCTCAAATCGAATGAGGCCCTGTAAATCTTGTGTCTATTGGTAGCTGGCTTGCATCTAAGACGCGAGGGTCCAGCCAAGCGGAGGCTCGTTCGCGAATACCTGGGACGTGTTTCGCTTCGAAATCTCGCTTAGGAGAGGATTCCCTCATGCGGTTCACCGTGAAGTTCTTGAAATTCCTCGCTGTTTTTGCACTTTCGATTTTTCTGCTCCCCGCTGCCACTCAAGCGCAGTACTACAAACAAACCAACCTCGTTTCCAACCTGGCCTCGATTACTACCCCAAACCCTCCTGACCCCAATCTGAAAAATCCGTGGGGACTGACTCGCAGTTCCACAGGTGCCTGGTGGGTGGGAAACAATAACTCCGGTACTTCCACCCTTTATAAGGGCACTGGCGCCCTCCTTGGTACCTTCACCGTTCCGCCGCCCAATGGCTCACCGGCAGGGACACTGTCGACCCCTACCGGCGTGGTCTTCAATGGCAGCTCCACCGATTTTCTGATCGCTCCCGGCCAATCCGCTCACTTCATTTTCGTGACGGAAGATGGAACGATCTCCGGCTGGGCTCCCGGCGGACAAAGTGCCGTGCTTGTCGTCGACAATTCGAACAACGGCAGCCCCGACGGCGCGGTCTACAAAGGCGCGACGACCGGAGAGATCAATGGGAACCGCTTCCTGTATGTCACCAATTTCCGCAAAGCCCGCGTCGAAGTCTATGACACCAACTTCAAGCCAGTGCACCTAGGTGAAGAGGCCTTTAGCGAAGGAGATATCCCCGGTGGCTTCGCACCTTTCAACATTCAGAACATCGGCGGCAGCCTCTTCGTCACTTATGCCAAGCAGGACGCCGCCAGACACGATGACGTGGCAGGCGACGGTTTAGGCTTCGTTGACATCTTCACACCCACTGGACGGCACATCGCCCATCTCCAGCATGGTTCTTGGTTCAATGCGCCCTGGGGAGTTGTTTGGACCACGCGTGATTTCGGTGAGTTTAGCAATGCCATTCTGGTTGGCAACTTCGGCAGTGGTTGGGTCGCCGCCTTTAACGGATTCACCTACAAATTCATGGGTTTCCTGAAGAATCCAGATGACTCCATCTTGACCATTGACGGATTGTGGTCGCTCACGTTTGGCAATGATGCGGCCGCCGGGCCCGCGAACACTCTGTTTTTCACCGCAGGCATTAACGGCGAACAGGACGGTCTGTTCGGCTCGATCACTCCCGTGGACGGCCTCGACGGCGACGAAGAGTAGCGTCTCCGGTATTTTGTTTTTCAAAAAGAGCAAACACTAGAGAGAAATAAGACGGCAGGGTCTGGTCACCCCCTGCCGTCTTTTCCGTTTCTCAGCGCGTAGACACAATTTGTGCTTTCCATTGTCCGTTTTTCTGTTTCTTGCTTTGCCTACCCTGCTTCTTGCCCGTGTATTTCTCCCTAGGGTCGGCTGATGCTAAGATTCCCTGCGCTGCTTGCCGCTCTTCATGCCGATCAGAGAAAAAAATTACTGGCTCGAAACCGTGGCCACGTCCCCTGCGCCATCCGCAGGGGATTTGCCAGACTACGCCGACGTCGCGATTGTGGGCGCGGGCTACTGCGGCCTTTCCGCGGCACGCACGCTTGCAAAGCGCGGGGTGAAAGTGGCCGTCTTCGAGGCAGAGACCTTTGGCTGGGGCGCCAGTTCCCGCAACGGTGGCATGGTCCTCACCGGCATGAAATTGCCGGTGCCCACACTGATCAAGCGTTACGGCCGCGAGGCCGTTCGCAAAATGTACGCCGCATCGCTTGCGACCATCGATTGCGTCGAGCACATCGTGCGCGAGGAAAATATCGACTGCAATTTCTCGCGCTGCGGCCACCTGGAAGTTGCCTGCAAGCAGGCGCACTTCGATGGCTACGAAGAATCCGCCGCGCTCCTGCAACGCGAATTCAGTCACAAAATGCGCATTGTTCCAAGACGCGAGCTGCGCGGCGAAATCGGCTCGGACATTTATTTCGGCGGCATGGTGGACGAAAGCAGCGCGGGCTTGAATCCCGCGCGGTACGTCGCCGGGCTTGCGCTTGCGGCGCTGCGCGCCGGCGCATGCCTTTACGATCACACGCGCGTTACCTCTGTCGAGCCAGAGAGAAACAAAAATGCGCACAAATTCCGCGTGCATACCTCAAGAGGCGTCATCACCGCGCGCGAGATAATTCTGGCGAGCGGCGCTTACACCACCGGTGCTACTCCCGCGCTGCGCAAAAAAATCATTCCCATCGGCTCGTACATCATAGCCACGGAAACTCTGCCCGCCGATCTGGCGCGCGAACTCAGCCCACGCAACCGCATGATCTACGACTCCAAACATTTTCTCTACTATTACCGGCTTACCCCCGACAATCGCATGCTCTTCGGCGGCCGCGCCGCTTTCTTTCCGGAGACCGAAAACACCGTCCGCCGGAGCGCGGAAATTCTTCGCCTCGGCATGATCGGCGTTTACCCGCAACTGCGCGACACAAAAATCGAGTTTGTCTGGGGTGGCACCCTCGATTTCACGCTGGACGTGATGCCGCACGCCGGGAAAATCGATGGCATGTACTTCGCCGCGGGCTTTGCCGGCCACGGCGTCGCCGCGGCCACCTGGTTCGGCGCGAAGCTCGCCGGGCTCATCTGTGGCGATCCCAACGACATGCCCTTCGATGGCATCAAGTTTCTCGCCGCTCCACCGGGCCTGCGCAGCGGCAACACTTGGGCGCTTCCTCTGGCAGGCGCGTGGTACAAAATCCTCGATTTCTTTATGTAGGCTGCTGGACGGCGCCAATTTTTCCTGCCTGCAATTTCCGAATTACAAAATACATCACCGGGCCGAGCAACACCGGCACCGGCCCCCACTTCCGTGCGAACGGGTCGCTTGCGACCAACGCAACTGCGCTCATTAGCAGCGGCGCAGCGATCACGTAGAGCAGTCCGGCGCGGCCCCACGGAATGCGGAAGGGCCGCGGCAATTCCGGCCGCATTCTGCGCAACTGCCACGAGGAAAGCACCGTCAGAATCGTGACGCCGATGCGCAACCACATATACACGGTCAAGAGCTGAACCATCGTTTTCTGTGCCAGCAACGCATAGATGATAGAAGACACGATGATGGCGATCCACGGTGTGCCATAACGCGGATGTCTGGCCGCAAGTGCGGGTGGCAGATACCCATCCTCGGCCATGGTGAATGGCATCCGCGTGCATGTCAGCACCGTGGCATTCAGCAGCGAAAGATTGGTGATCATCGCAGCGATGGTCATCGCAACACCCAGCCAGGGTCCACCGACGAGTTGTGCGGCATCGGAAAAATATCCGGTGTGCCATTTCTGCCAGTTTCCCAATGCTGCGAGTGAGAACATGGTGGGGAGAAAATACGTGGCGATGGAAAGCGGAATGACAACGGCAAGCGCGATCGGATAGCTCCGCTGCGGATTTTCCACTTCTTCGGCGACACTGGACACTTGCTCGTAACCGGAGTAGAGCCACAAACCAAGCGCCAGGCCAACACCGAAGACCTGAAATGGCGGGACGTGCGGCGGCACCAGCGGCGAAAAGGGATTGGAGTGCCACTTGGTTGCCGCGATCACGCACAGCGCGACAATCGGCAACAGGATGAGGATCTCCAGAGTTGTGGCGACCGCGCCAACCATGTGAATGCCGCGCACGTTGATGTAGCCGATCACCGCGATCATTGTGACGGCAATCGCGTAATGCTTCCAGTCGACCAGCCCGGGGAAGAAAAACGTGAGATAGTCCGCGATCAGAACGCCGTACGCACCGCCCAGAAGGAACGACGCACTCCAGTTCCACCAGCCGGCTTGAAATCCCCAGAAGTCGCCGAATGCCCCGCGCACCCAGCGGTAGCATCCGCCCTCGACGGGCATGGCGGTGGTCAGCTCCGCAGCCACCAACGAAACCGGAATGCACCAGAAAAACGGGATGAAGAGGTGATAGAGCAGCGTCAGCCCCGGACCGCTGGTCGTGACTTGGTCTTCGAGGCCGAAGGGTCCGCCGGTCGCGTAGGCGTACATCACAAAGACGAAGGGCAGCAAGGCGGCCTTGCGGGTGGGCGCGGGTGTGGCGCTCGGTTTGCTGGTATTGGCGGAAATGTTCGCAGGCCTCGTTTGAATGCACACGACGGATTTGTCCCGGGAGAGGGTAGCGCATTGTGCCCGGCGCTGGGTAGTCGAGGGTGTCGCTCCTACCGGACGGCAACAGGCTGGATCGGCTGGTGGCCCGCAGGAGGCGTCACAGTGACACCGAGGATACCGGCCACGGGTGCTGCCGCGAGAGATCGAGGTTAAGCCACCTTCGATGGGTTTTGAGTGCGCAGCCGGGCTATGACGAGGCGAATCTCTTCGTAGGGGATTTCGGATGGCAGAGCTTCCTTGAGGGGTTTCAGCCGGCCCATGCCCAACTGTTGGCAGGCGGCGGCGATCTGGTTGTAACGTTCGGGTGGCAACCAGGCGGGCTGAAATTCGGCTTCGCCTCTTTCGATAAGATCGGCCACGAGGGATACGACGGCGCGCAGCGTGCGTGAGCGGATTTGGGCGATTTCAGCGAAGGTGCGGCCTTCTGCAAGCAGTCGCAGGGTTTCTTTCGCGGGGGAGGATACTTTTTGCTTCCCTGGGTTGCTGGCGCGGTCACCCTGGCGGAAGCGGTTTAGGACGTCCAGGATTTCCTGGCCGTACATTTCGACTCTTTTTTCGCCGAAGCCGGAGAGGCGCCGGAGTTCGGGGAGAGTCGATGGCTTTACGAGGCACAATTCCACGAGAGCGGAATCGTGGAGGACGACGAAGGCGGAGACTCCCTTGTCCCTGGCGGTAGTGCGCCGCCACTCGCGGAGGTACTCCTTCAACTCCACGTCGGTCGACCCCCGTGCGGTGGTTGTAGCAGGACGGGGCGCGGCCGGGCGAGTTGTCTCCGCCTTGCGAGAGGTTCCGCGTTTATTTCGAGGTTCTAGCTCCAGCCAGTCTGGCATGGCCGCACAGACGTCGCAATTGCCGCAGGACTCCCACTTGGGTGCTTCGCCGAAATGGCGGCAGACGTGGCGCTGGCGGCACTCCGTGGATTGCACGAAACGCTCGACTTCGCGGTAACGCTGCCAGGCGCGGCCTTTTTCAACGGGGTCCTCGATTTTGCCGATGAAAAAGGCGTGCAAGCCGATGTCTTTTTTTTGCCAGAACAAGAAGCAATCGGCGGGGAGCGCGTCACGCCCGGCGCGGCCCGCTTCCTGGTAGTACTGCTCGACGCTCTTCGGGAGTGAGAGATGAATTACCATTCGCACGGCCGCTTTATTGATGCCCAGCCCGAAGGCCATGGTGCCCACCATGACACGCACTTCGTCGGCCATCCACTTTTCCTGGTTTTCGCGTCTTGCGCTGCTCTGCATCTGTCCGTGATAACCAACGGCGGCGATGCCGTTTTCCCCGAGGAAATCGACGGTGTCGCCAACGCGCGCAATCGTGGGAGCGTAAACGATTAGGCTTCCGTCCGAGACCTGCTTGACGGCGCGGAGGAGCAATTCATTTTGCGTTCTGGCGTCACACTGGCGGACGATGTATCGCAGATTGGAGCGGCGAAAGCTGGCGATGTGTTTGTAGGGATCACGGAGGCGGAGCTGCTCGATGATATCGTGGCGGACGCGCTGAGTCGCGCTGGCGGTGAAGGCGACGATGGGGAGGTCCGGAAAAAGTTCGCGGAGGCGGCTAAGCTGGCGGTACTCGGGGCGGAAGTCGTGGCCCCATTCGGAGATGCAATGGGCTTCGTCGATGGCGAAGAAGGAAACCGGCATGCGGCCGAGCCAGGCGGGCGTGCCGTCGAGGGCGATGCGTTCGGGCGAAAGATAGAGAAGGCGGTAGTGGCCCTGGCTGGCGCGGCGAAGGATGAGACTGCGCTCGTCGCTCGAAAGCGAACTATTGAGAAAAGCGGCGGGGATACCCATTTGTTCGAGTTGCGCGACCTGGTCCTGCATCAAGGCGATCAATGGAGAAACAACTACCACGGTGCGCCGCCGGTCGAGGACTGCGGGCAATTGGTAGCAGAGCGACTTGCCACCACCCGTGGGCATCACCACGCAAGCGTCGCGTCCTGCAGCGATGCTCCTGACAATGTTCTCCTGGCCTGGGCGGAACGATTCGTAGCCCCAATAGCGGTGCAAGGCCTCGGAAAGAGGCGCGGCGTGTTCCGCCGTGTAGTTCTGTTCGGGCTCCGGCGGCCCCAGAGTTGCCAATGGTTCCCTCTCCGGCCCGCGGTCAGGGCCAAGCGGTATGTAGCAAGGCCAGTATGATGCCTCTTATCAGCACATCTCTGGCTCTGGCGATTGCCGCTACTTCTTCCAGTGTTGCGAAGCGAGTGTTGTATCCACTAGAAAGCACCCGCCGCATGAGCAACGTTGTGGCGAACGCAGCCATCTGGCACGGTGGGGAGAATGAATCCAGGATTCTTGACACCGTGCCCACCGAATCCGCAAGTGTATCCGTCGCACAAAACGACCTTGCTCTCCCGGAGGCGTGGTGTTCTTCCACAGCCAGCACCGGCGACTGCGACTAGGGATTCACCCTTTTTTTGTTTCTTCCCACGGTCGAGTTCCTTATCTATGATTCGTCGCACGAGTTCAGCAACAGAAATACCCTTTTCCTTGGCAATCTTTTCCAACGCCGCTTTTTGCGTTTCGAAAGATAGATGTTTGTTCGTTCGTATCCCATGCGGTATGACAGACACCATTATGTCCCGAATTGCACGCATTATTTTAACCGTTTAAGGCTTGCTTACCCCGCCTTGAAGTGCTGGACTTGCGCTCGCCACTGGGTCATATGTCAAATGCAATTTCTGACAAGCGGGTGTGGGTTTCCCCATCGCAACTTCTCTCCCATGTATAATCCGGCGTCGATATGAGCGATTCGAAAGAGCCGCAGGCGATACCGCGTGGACCGGAGCGCGAGCTGAAGATTTACGCGCTCGGGCTCAGCGGCGGAAAACCGTCTGTTCCCGTGCCGCTGGATTTGCTGGAGCAAAAGGCGAAGGAAATCCTTGCGCCGCGGGCGTACCACTATGTTGCGGGCGGAGCGGCGCAGACACGATGCGCGCGAACCGCGAAGCCTTCTACCGCTGGCGTATTGTGCCGCGGATGCTGCGGGATGTTTCGAAGCGCAAGTTGAGCGTGGAGATACTTGGCGCGCACTTGCCCGCGCCGGTTCTGTTTGGGCCCGGTTGGCGCTCAGGAAATCGTTCATGACGATGCGGATGTGGCGAGTGCGCGGTCTGCGGCGTCACTCGGACTGCCGTTTGTGCTGAGCACAATGTCGAGCCGGTCGATGGAGGAGGTTGCCCAATCGGCGGGAGAGGTAGCAGAGTCACCGCGGTGGTTCCAATTGTGTTGGGGAAAAAATCCCGACCTAACGGCCAGCATGGTGCAGCGCGCGGAACGCGCCAGATACTCGGCGCTGGTGGTGACACTGGACACCCATTCGCTGGGCTGGCGCGAGCGGGACCTCGGCCATGGTTACTTACCATTTATGCTGGGACAGGGACTAGCGAACTATTTCAGCGATGCGGTATTCCCTGGGCTTTTGGCGCAGGCGCCGGAAGAGAATCCGGCGGCGGCGATTCAGCTGTGGGGCAGCTTGTTTTCGAACGCGACGCTCACCTGGAAGGACATCGGATTTCTGCGGCAGCACACCCGTGTTGCTATCATCGTCAAGAGAATTTTGCATAGGGAGGATGCCGCGCTGGCCGTGGACGCCGGTGTGGATGCGCTCATCGTTTCGAATCACCGCGGGCGGCAGGTGGATGGCGGCGTCGGCGCACTGGATGCGCTGCCGGGAGTGGTGCACGAAGTGAATGGGCGCGTTCCGGTGATGTTCGACAGCGGGATTCGCCGTGGGGCGGATGCTTTCAAGGCTCTCGTGCTGGGGGCACGAGCCGTGCTGGTGGGCCGTCTCTACCTGTGGGGGCTGGCGGTGGCGGGCGAAGAAGGCGTGCGGGAGGTACTGCTGAATCTGCTTGCTGACCTGGATTTGACTATGGCGCTGAGCGGGTACGCATGCTGTCACGAACTGGACGCCGCCACGCTGTGCAAGAGTGATTCGTCAGAGTTGCTGCGCCAGCCACAACTTTATTTTGTGCATCGCCAAGTTGCCGCGCCCATCCGCAGGTGCCATAATTCCATTTCAAACGCTGGCTTGTGGTCCGGGACATGCGTTTCCCGTCACCAAGCACTGAGGGGGCTCTATGGGACTGCGCGATAGCTGGATTGAAGAGCGGGAAGCGGGTGTGGCCGGGACGAACGGAAACAGGAACGTTTCGCAGATGCACCTGGCGCGGCAGGGCGTCGCAAGCGAGGAGATGCAGTTCGTTGCCAAGCGCGAAAGGCTGGAGCCGGAGCTGATTCGAAGCGAGGTAGCGCGGGGGCGGTGCATCATTCCCGCCAATATCCATCACCGCAACCTGGAGCCGATGGCGATCGGGATCGCCACGAAGTGCAAGATCAACGCAAATATCGGAAATTCCGCGACAAGCTCGAACATCGATGAGGAACTGAAGAAGCTGCATCACGCCGTGCACTATGGCGCGGATACGGTGATGGACCTCTCGACTGGCGGGGACATCCCCGTGATTCGCAAGGCGATTATTGGCGCATCACCGGTGCCCGTGGGGACGGTGCCGGTGTATGAAGCGATCTCCAGGGTCCGGCGGCCGGAAGACTTGACCATTGGGCTGATGCTGGAAGTGATCGAGGAGCAGGCCGAGCAGGGCGTGGATTATATGACGATTCACGCGGGTGTGCTGCGCGAGCATGTCCCGCTGGTGCGCAAGCGGATTACCGGGATTGTGAGCCGCGGCGGGTCGCTGATGGCGCACTGGATGGAGCACCACAAGAGGCAGAACTTCTTGTACGAGAACATCGAGGAGATCTGCAAGATTTTCAAGAAGCATGACGTGAGTTTTTCATTTGGCGATGGACTGCGCCCGGGGTGCATCGCGGACGCAAGTGACGAAGCACAGTTCGCGGAACTGAAGGTGCTGGGCGAGCTGACGGAAAAGGCGTGGGAGCACGACGTACAGGTGATGATCGAGGGGCCGGGTCACGTGCCGCTGGACAAGATTAAGGAGCAGGTGGACAAGGAGATGGAATGGTGCCACGAGGCGCCGTTCTATACGCTGGGGCCGCTGGTGATCGACATTGCGCCGGGGTACGACCATATCACGAGCGCCATCGGCGCGGCGATGATTGGATGGCACGGCGCCTCGATGCTGTGTTATGTGACACCGAAGGAGCACCTCGGGTTGCCGAATGCGGAAGACGTGAAGCAGGGCGTGATTGCGTACAAAATTGCAGCCCACGCGGCGGACGTGGCCCGGCACCGGCCGGGCGCGCGGGACCGCGACGATGCGCTGAGCTATGCGCGGTTTCTCTTTGACTGGAACAAGCAATTTGAGCTTTCGCTCGATCCACCAACGGCGAAGGCGATGCACGATGAAAACCTTCCCGACGACTTCTACAAAGAAGCCAAGTTCTGTTCGATGTGCGGGCCGAAGTTCTGCTCCATGAACATCACGCAAATGGCGGACGCCGAGGGTGGCCACGACCAGAACGAGCGGAAGCAGAAGTTTGTGGAGTTGTTGGCCAAGGTGCAAAGCGCCTAGCGGGAGGTCGCGGCAGATTGAAATTGGACCCAAGCGCATCGCTCCCATTTAGCGTGGACTGGCTCAGCTTTCTTTCGATGGTATTGGTGTGGCTTGTTTTCTTCTTCCTTTTCAAAAATCAGAAAGACAAAGGACTTCGAAGAAAGAGTCGAGATATTCGTTCACGTTCTAGACTACCATCTGCGGTCGGCGGGTCGAAGGGCAAGTGGGAGTGGCTTGGCGCATATCCGGAGGAGGCCGCCCGACGAGCGAGAGGCAAGAACTTTTCACCAACCCTTTCTCTGCCCCCGAGTCATGCGCTGGACAAGGTGGACGCGGCCAAGGGCAGTGGATGGTCGGAAAGGTCAGATGGCTGAAATCAGCAAAGCCGAGAACCTGCGGGAGGAATTTAATCGCTGGGCGGAGGCAGGGCGGGGCGAGGGGATGGAGCAGGATCACCTGCCCATCACGCTGCCGGTGCTGGAGAAAATGCGGATTGCGCCAACGGACAACATCTTGGACGTGGGCTGCGGGGCGGGCTGGCTGTCGCGGCGGCTGGCCAAGCTGGTGCCGGAGGGGCGCGTCGTAGGGATGGACATTTCGGACGGAATGATCCGCCACGCTCGGCGAAGCAGCATGGACTTTGACAATTTGATGTTCGTCGCGGGGGAAGTTGCCCAGATCCCCTGGCAGCCCAATTTTTTCTCGCACGCGATCGCGGTGGAGTCGTCGTACTACTGGCCCAATCCCGCCGCGGGCGTTAAAGACATTTTTCGGGTTCTCAGCGATGGCGGCTCGGCGTGGATTCTGATCAACTACTACCGCGACAATCCGCACTGCCACCACTGGGGTCCTCTCCTCGCGGTGCCGACGCACCTTCTCTCCGGCGAAGAATGGGACGAGTTATTCCGTGATGCGGGATTCACGAACGTCGCGCACCAGCGCATCGTTGATCTATCCCCGTCGCCGGAAGTCTACACAGGCCGTTGGTTCCGCGACCTGGCGCATCTTCGCGCCTTCAAAGAAGAAGGGGCGCTGCTCGTTCACGGAACGAAGTAGGAAGGCAGGTTACTTTTTTGAACCAAATGGCGCAGGTACGGCTCCTGCCCGCGCTACTACTGCTAACATTAATCCTAGCGTATCCATCCCCTAGGGCCGATCAAGCATTCCAGACCGTTTGGATTCGTTCGTGAGCGTGAATGACTGAAGCTAGGCCCAAGTTCCCGGTGCTGGTGGTGGACGATTCACCTGTCTACCGCAAGCTGATCGAACACGCCTTGGAGGACGAGGCGTATTCACCGTTATTTGCCAAGAACGGCCACCAGGCACTGGAACTCTACGCGAAACACGGGCCCTCCATTGTGATCACCGACTGGATGATGCCGGACTTTTCCGGGCAAGAGATTTGCGAGCGAATCCGCGGCGACCTACAGCATCAGTACACCTACATCATTGTGCTGACGAGCATCTCGGAGAAGAACAACGTAGTGAAGGGGCTGGCGGCGGGTGCGGATGATTACCTGACCAAGCCCTTTGATCCGGGCGAACTGCTGGCGCGGATTGGAGTGGGGCGCCGTACCATCGATCTGCACCGCGAGATCGAACGCAAGAACAAATTGCTCGAAGAAATGGCGCACACTGATCCCCTCACGGCGTTGCCAAACCGGCGCGCACTGGACGAATGGTCCGGGCGGCAGCTGCGGGGGGCGGCACGGCACGGTTATCCCTTGTGGGTCGTCCATGCCGACCTGGATTCCTTCAAGAGTATCAATGACACCTATGGCCATGATGCCGGCGATCAAGTCCTCAAAGAATTCGCCGCGATCCTAAAAGAATATACGCGGGCGTCAGATATCTGTGGGCGAATGGGCGGCGATGAGTTTGTATTGGTGCTGACGCATGTCGACGAGAGGCACATCCAGCTGACCGTGGAACGATTGCGCGAGCAGTTTGCGTCAAAGAAGTTTTGTTTTGGCGGCGCAAACGTCACGGTGACGGCGAGTTTCGGGACTTGCGGATTCATGGGCAAAGAGCCTCCGGAATTTTCAACTCTGGTGCAGCAGGCGGACAGGGCTCTCTATTCCGCGAAACGCGCCGGCCGCAATCAGATCAAGATCGAATTGTCCTGATGTTCCAGCTCCGGGATTCCCTCGTTCTTCTGATTCTGGTGACATTCCGAGAACTGTGGTATGAGTGGGCTGAGGCAGGTGATTGGCGATGAATGATCGCTCCGCACAGATGGCTTTGAGGGGAGCCGGCTCGGTCGCACTGGGCATGGCCACCGTGCGGTTTGCAGGAAGGCGGTTGATTTTGCTGGCGGGCGAAGTGAAGGGTTTGATTTGATTGTCGCCGCGACCAGCCGTGGCGTCAGATTCCCATCCCTGCCACCGGGGCTCGTGCCGGTGAAGGGAAGCGTCCTAAAGCCGTATGGGGGATGCCTCCGCGCGGAGAACAAAAATCTTTACATCAGCGGGACGTCGCAACTGCGCTGTGAATTCGGGCCGGTGGTTACGCCAGGAATGGACCCGCTTGCGCGGACGATGCTGACGCCGGACCAGCTGGAGCGACCGATTGGGTTGGTTATGAAAGAGTTGGGTGTGCGCACCCACCTCATCGATGCGCACGCCGGGTGGCGTAGCATTCTAAGGGGG
>Ga0066688_10000362_pt1 | contig 14926 bp, 15 predicted proteins | sample GraSoiAngelo_137_FD_62304 | JGI IMG/M metagenome (GOLD analysis project Ga0066688, IMG submission 62304) | Grasslands soil microbial communities from the Angelo Coastal Reserve, California, USA - 14_0929_09_30cm | ecosystem: Environmental > Terrestrial > Soil > Grasslands | place: USA... | reverse complement strand
TCTCATAAACCTTGCCGCCGTGTTTCAGTGGGTCGAGCGCAGCCCCGGCGATCGCCTGGCCGAGGTCGCGGACGAACACCGGCTGAAATTTTCGCTGCGCGGCAATGATCGGCAGCAACGGCAGCTGCGCCATGGTCGCGAATCGGTTGGTGAGTTTGTCCTCCGGTCCGAAGACCAGCGACGGGCGGATGATCGTGGCCTGGCGGAACGCCTTGCGGACCGCGGCCTCACCGTCGCCTTTGGTGCGACCGTAATTCGACGGAGAGCTCGGGTCGGCACCGATCGCCGAGACGTGGACAAGCGCGGTCGCCTTCGCATCTCCGGCCGCCTCAGCGACGTGGCGCGCACCGTCGACATGCACCGCTTGCAACGCGCGTCCGAACACTCCGACCAGATTGACGACCGCACTCGCGCCTTCGATAGCGCGCCGGACGCTGTCCCGGTCAGTGAGATCGGCCTGGACAAAGCCGAACTGCCCGACCTGCGCGAGCGGCTGGATGAAATAGTCGCGCCGCGGATTGCGCGAGGCAACGCGGACCCGAATCCCGCTGCGAAGCAGGAATTCGCAGACATAGCGGCCGACGAATCCGCCGCCGCCGAAGACGGTCACAAGCTCTTCGAACCGCTGGATCATCGCGCGGCCTTTGCCTCGGGGCAGCGGCGTTGACAAGGCGCGCCTGCCGCCTTTAAGCGCGCCCGCCTACCTCTAACATTCGTGAACCGTGCCCAGGTGGCGGAATTGGTAGACGCACCAGCTTCAGGTGCTGGCGCTCGCAAGGGCGTGGAGGTTCGAGTCCTCTCCTGGGCACCATTCTCTGCCGTTATCGGGCCGGGTCGATCGTCACGAGCACGACGTCGTTGGTTCGCATCGGCAACTCCGTGACGTAACGCCCGCTCGTACCGATTCGCACCGCATCCGCCCGCTCTGGACGGTCGCGTGTGAGCGCCTGAAGCTGGTGTAACTGCGTCGGACCGAGGGCCTCGGGCGACCCCATCTCCAGCCACGCGGTCTGGGGGTCGTTCCTGCGGAAGCCGGTGCGGTGCACTACAACGTGATAGGATCCAGGCTTCAGTCCGATGAACGCCACGCGTACGGACGCGGCTGCCTTCGGTGGCAGCACTTTGGTGAAGAACGGCCGGTCGCTGACCTTCTGCTCAGGCTGCTGCCAGTCCCACACCAACGCTGCCGTGCGCCTGCCGTCGGTTGCGAGCCATGCCTGCCCGTCTGCCGACGGAATCTCGCGCCCCCGCAGTGCGTGCAAATATTTGTAAGCGAACCAGGCGGGCTTGCGGATGCCTTCGCGGTTCATCAGCCCGAAGCCGCCGTGGAAGGGTGAGGGCGGGGGGCCGGATTCGTAGAAGATATCCGAATAAGTCCAGTAGCTCATACCCTGCAGCAGCCCGCGAGCACCCTTCAGTTTGGTCAAGATGTACGGTGCGCTGACGTAGCTGTCGTGAACCGGATCTCGCGGGGTGTAGCTCGTGCTCCACTCGGTGAAATAGAGCGGCAGGTTCGGGTAGCTCGACGCGCTGATCTGCTCGCGTACGCGGCGCACGTCGCCGACGATCGCGTCGGGGCTCTTGGACAATCTCGTGTCCTCCTTGCCCTCCTCGTCGAGAAAGCCGCCATCCACCCCGTAAGTGTGGGTGGTCACGAAATCGATGGGCACCTTGCGCTCGGCGACAAAGGAGAGGAATTCGGGAACCCAGGCTGCGCCGGCAGTCGAGGGGCCGCCGACGCGGAGCTGCGGGTCGATCGCCTTGATCGTCCGCGCGCTATTCTCATAAAGGTCGAAATAAGCCTGTTGGTCCGCCTTCTCCCAGAAACCGTCGAGATTGGGCTCGTTCCACACCTCGAAATACCAGGTTCCGACCTCGGCCTTGCCATAGCGCTGCTCGAGGTGCCGGACGAACGCGCCGACGAGGGCGCCCCAGGCGTCCGGCTTCGGGTGCGAGGTGTTGCCGTTCCACCAGAAAATCTTGTTGTCGGAGGTCTTCAAAGCCTGGGGCGTGAAGCCGAGTTCGACGAACGGCTTGATGCGCCTGGCGAGCAACTGGTCGTAAAGCCGATCGAGGTTGGACCAGTCGTAGGAAGCCTTGCCGTCGACCATCTTCACCGTGCCCAGCACATCGTGAAAGATCGCGTGAAAGCGAACGTAGCGGAACCCGAGCTCATCGACGGCGGTCTGAAGCTCCGCCTGGCTATCGGGGCGGATCAGCGTACCAGGATAGTCGGAGCCCACGGACAAATCGAAGAAACGGTCGAGAGGTGCGCCTCCCTTTTGCACGTCCACGACGATGGTGCGGACAGGTGCCTGGCCACCGGTGGCGGGCGCCGCCCCGGCCAAGGATGCCGTGCAAGCGGCGAGAAGGAAAGCGGCTCGGGCGGGCCATGCTAGCGTTACCATCGTTGCTTGCTGCCACGGTTCGGCATCGAGCGGCAACTGCTCGCATGCAGGCGTGAGGCGATGCCGCGCCAAGTGCCTCAGGGCACATGATTGACACTTGAAGGCGCGGCGACGGTGGCCATTTTTCCTCTCATGATCAACATCCGCAAATTCGACAGTCTCGGCCACGCCGACCACGGCTGGCTCGACGCCCGCCACCATTTCTCGTTCGCCAATTATTACGACCCGGCGCGCATGGGCTGGGGCGCGATCCGCGTGTGGAACGACGACAAAATCGCTCCAAAGACCGGATTCCCGCCCCACCCGCACCGCGACATGGAAATCGTGACCTATGTGCGCACGGGCGCGATCACCCACCAGGATTCGATGGGCAACAAAGGGCGCACCGGCGCCGGCGACGTCCAGGTGATGAGCGCCGGGCGGGGCGTCACGCACGCCGAATATAATCTCGAGGACGAAACGACCACGTTGTTCCAGATCTGGATCGAGACCGACAAGCTCGCGGCGGAGCCCTTGTGGGGCGCAATGCCGTTCCCCAAGGACAGCCGCGAAGGCGCCTTCCAGCTGCTCGCCAGCGGCGACGCAGCCGACGGCGTGCTGACCATCAACGCCGATGCCAAGGTGCTCGGTGCGACCGTCAAGGCCGGCGGCTCGATCGCCGTCGAGGCCGATCCCAGCCGCCACCTGTATCTCGTGCCGAGCGGCCGAGTGCGCGTGAACGGCGTCGAAGCCGGTCCTCGCGACGGCATCGCCATCACCGGAGAGGAGCGCGTAGAGATCCAGGCCGACGACGAGAGCGAGCTGGTGCTGGTCGACGCCCGCTAAGGCGGAATTGCCCCGAGTCCGGCCCCGTTCATCGACGCTGTGCTTGAAGTGCGGCGGATTGCTGGGCAATTGAGGGCGGCGCGCCCGGGACGGCGCAGTTCACCGCATGACGGAGACGATGAGGGCGATCCTACGCTTTGCTATTGCAGCGCTTTTGACGGCCGGGCTTGCGCTCTGGCCGACGCTGGCGGCTGCCCAAACCTTTCCCCAATCGACCACGAACACGCCGGCTTCGGATGCGATCGGGCCGCGCGAGCTGCAGAATTTCAGCCTCAACGGGACCGTGACCCGCCAAGCCGATACGCCGGCAGCTGCGCCTTCGACGCGGACACCCCCGCGGCCGACGACGCAGGCTCCAGCGGTGGCATCCCAAGCTGGGTCATCGACCGCGACACGGCGGCCTTCCTCGCCAGCGCCGGCCCCCACCCGCGACGTTCGCACGGAGGCGAGCACGGTACCGTCGCTCTCTTTCGATACGCCGCCCGCTTCGAGCCCGCCCAGTCTCACGGCCAGTGCTACACAGGCGCCTCCAGCAGAGGTGGAGCCGGTGAGCACGGCAACGCTCGCCCCGGAGCAGAAACTCGCGCTGTGGCCGTGGCTGTTGCTTGCAGTTGTGGTCGGAGTGGGCGCGGCCTTGCTGCTGTGGCGCCGCCGGACACGAGAGGCGTTCGCGGGAGGGCCCGAGTTCGACGACTATGTAGCGCCCGAGCCGGTCCGACCTGCACCGCGGCCAACTCCACCCGCGTCGCCTGCACCTCACCAATCCACCGGCGTGGTGTCGACGCGGCTTCGGGCGGCGTCGCCGCCCGCGCCTCGGCCTGCTCCTCTTCAACCCGCCGGCATCGTCTCCACGCGGCTCCGGCCGTGGCTGGATCTCACGGTGGTTCCGCTTGGCTGTACAGTCGACGAGCAGCAGGTGACGGTCGAATTCGAGGTGCAGGTCTACAACAGCGGGGCGGCTCCGGCCCGCGACATCCTGATCGAGGCAAGCATCTTCAACGCGGGTCCAACCCAGGAGCAGGACATCGGCACCTTCTTTGGCAAGCCGGCAGGGCAGGGCGAGCGCATCCAGGCCCTGGCGCCCTTACAAAGCATGGCGATCCGCACCGCGTTGGTCGCGCCGCGCGCGAATATCCAGCTGTTCGAGCTTGCCGGCCAGCAAGTGTTTGTGCCGCTGCTCGCCTTCAATGCGCTTTACCAGTGGAGCGGAGGACGGGGCCAGACCTCGGCCAGCTATTTGCTCGGGCGCAAGACCAAGACTGACAAGCTCGGGCCGCTGCGCGCCGACCTTGGGCCAAAGGCCTTCACGGGCCTCGAGGCCAAGCTTCTGCCGACCAGCGCCCGCAAGTAGCGGAGCTAGATGACGGCCGAATTGTAGCTGTGCCAGGCGAGCACCGCGGCCGCGCCGCGGTACGGCCGCCACGGCTCCGCCAGCTCGCGCAGATGCTTTTCCGTCGGTTTTTCGCTGAGCCCGAGCAGGCGCCCAATCTCAATCTGCACGGCGAGATCGCCTGCCGGCCAGACATCAGGGCGGCCGTCGGCGAACAGCAGATAGATTTCCGCGGACCAGCGGCCGATGCCCTTGATCTTGGTCAGCAGCGCGATCGCTTCCTCGTCGTCCTTGGGAAGCGAAGCGAGATCGAGCTCCCCCGAGAGCACGAGGCCGGCGAGGCTCCGCGCATATCCGGCCTTCTGGCGGGAAATGCCCGCGGCCCGCAGATCCTCGTCGCTGGCTTTGAGCACCGCCGCGAGATCGGGCGGCGAACCGTAAGCCGCTTCGAGTTTTGCCCACATCGAGCGGGCGGCGGCGACGCTGACCTGCTGGCCGACGATCGTCCGGAGCAAGGTGTGAGCTCCTGGCTCGCTCTTGCGCGGCTCGGGGACGCCATGTTGTTCGATCACCCGCGCGAACGCACGCTCGCGGCTCGCCAGCGCTTCGACCGCCAAGGTGATGCTTTCGGTGGTCCGAACCATCAGGCGATACTTGCCGCGTAAAGCGCGACCGCCGCGGCATTGGAGACGTTCAGGCTCTCGACCGCTTCGCCGATCGGAAGCCTGGCTAGCGCATCGCAATGTTCGCGGGTGTTGGGCCTCAGCCCGGGGCCTTCGGCGCCGAGCACCAAAGCGATGCGCGGGGGGCCAAGAGCATCCTTGAGCTCCGTCTCAGCGTCGCCGGTCAAACCGATCCTCCAGAAGCCGGCCTCGGCGATCTCCTCGAGCGCCCGGGCGAGGTTCACGACGCGCGCCCACGGCACACGTTCGAGCGCGCCCGACGCGGCTTTGGCGACCACCCCGCTCTCGGGAGGCGAATGGCGATCCTGCGTCACCAGACCGACTGCCCCGAACGCCGCCGCAGAGCGGATGATGGCACCGAGATTGTGGGGGTCGGTCACTTGATCGAGCACGAGCAACACGGCTTTCTCGGGAGCGGGGACGAGCATGGCGTCCAGCCACACGTCCTCGAGTGGCTCGACTTCGATCACCACGCCCTGGTGTGGGGCATCGTTGGGCACCAGCCGCCCGAGATCGGCCACGTCGGCCAGAGTCACTGCAAGATCCTTCGGAAATTGCATGAAGGCGGCGGCGTCCCGCGTGGCCCAGGCGCGGAGGACTCTGCGAGCCGGATTATCGAGGGCCGCGGAAACGGCGTGCTTGCCCCACAGACGTGGCCGGCTGGGGGTCCCGTGCTGATGCGATTTCTTGCGAGCCATGCCCGGTCCCCATTGGGGAAGCAGCGCGCCCGGCGCAACCGTCAGGGTTCGTGTTGATCGCCCGCCGACCGCATGCGGCGCTCTCCGCGCCAGACAGCGACGGCGAGGATGATCAGGATCGGATAGCTCCAGATCCTCAGGGCCGCGCCATAAGCGAACGGCACGAAGTGCGCGTCAATCGCTTTGAGAACGTGGCCAAAGCTGGTGGTGAGCTGCAGCCCGCTAATCCACAACGGCCAGAAGCGATCGGACCGCAAAGCGACGTAGATGAAGGCGAGGAAGGTGAACAGGTCGACCGCGAGAACCCCGACTTCCACGCCCGAATATCGCAAGTGGTCGGGGCCGAGGAGCGCCAGGCTGGCGAGCGAGGCGATTAGGCAAACCGCGGCCGCGAGGCGCTCATCGGAACGGCCGCGCCAGAACGCATAGCCGCAAACGCTGAGCAGCAGGATCGTATAGAAGACGAAGCGGGGCATCGGCATGACCGGACAACGGGAAAACCGCTGTCCGGTCAATCCCTCGTCAGGCGACGATGCGCAGGTCGACTTGCGCCGACGGCGGCGGGCAATCGCCCATGTCGCCGAACCCGACGGTCCGCAGACCCGGAATCGTCTTGCGCGTCTCGACCAGTTCGGCGTGGCAGCGGGCGATCCCGCCGCGGGCGGCGACCAGGCCCGTGGTGGCGGCGGCAAGCTGCTCAAACGGGGCGTGGCTGGCGACGAATGCGGCGCCCGTCACGGCGCGCGCCCGGACCATTTTCGACTGAAGTTCGGCGAGCTCGACAAGAGCGGTCTCGATACTGTCTTCTACCGCGCGGACCTGGGTCGCGACTTCATAAGCGGCATTCTCGATATCTTGTTTGCGCATGTCTGTTCCTTCCCCGGCGCACAAGCGCCCGGAGTGGCTGTCGGTCCGATGTGAATGCCGGCTTTGGCTTAGTTCTTTAGAAGCCTGTCGAGGCTTTCGAGTCCGGCGAGATACATGCCCGCCGAAAACGCTGCTCCCATCGCGATGATCACGATCCAGAACAGCCTCTGGCCGACGCTCATCTCATTCCGGGGGTTGCTCCTCGTTGCGAACGGCAATTGCAGGAAAGGCGCGAAAGTGACAGCCCGGTGCTCGGTCCGGAATCCGGCCCTTCCGGCCTCCCCTGCGCGATCAGCGTGCCGAATCTGATGACTGACCGCGGCGTCTGGGTGGGCCGAGACTCGGGACGGCTCAATGTACGGCGATTGATGTATCAATCGTTGATATGGGCCGCTGAACTGCGAGACGATGCGAGCAGCCTGGCTACGGCGCTCAACGCCGAGGACGTGGAGCGCGCCGCGAATGCGCTGATCGACAGTGTGTGGAGAGATATCGAGCTCCGCCGCAATTTCCTTGGACGACAGGTGCTGATCGACCAGCCGCAAGCAATCGAGCTGGCCGTCGCTCAGCCGCGCGACGCGCGCTACCATATCGGCCTCCGCAGGGCTTTCGGGCCCATTTGGGGTCTCAGGCACGCCCGGACTCTCCTCCCACGCAATTTCACCCCCTGCGTCCAATGACGCCACTCGCTACAGCGAGTCCAGCGCTTAACTTATTTCATAACGGATCGATTTGCTAGGAATTCAACGCCTTCCACGCGATTGCGTCGAGGCTGGCGTCGATTGGCCATCCGGAACGGCCGCTGCGGGATGGTGGAGAGGGCTGGATTCGAACCAGCGTACGCTTGCGCGGGCAGATTTACAGTCTGCTGCCTTTAACCACTCGGCCACCTCTCCAGGTGCTCGGCAGGCGCGCCATGTGGCGGCGCCAGTTTGGCGTGTCAACGCGCTCTAGGCTGGAGCGGGTGAAGGGAATCGAACCCTCGTCGTAAGCTTGGAAGGCTTCTGCTCTACCATTGAGCTACACCCGCGCGCGACCATCGCCATTGCCATTGGGGCATCGTTCGCGTCAACCATGTGACGGGTCCCTTGACGCGCGCCAAGGCCTTGCCCTAGCATTGGTTTCAATGAGGAACCTGAACGCCATCGCCATTTGCCCGTCGACCCGCCTGTGGTGGCGCGGCCGTGCATTTGCGGCGCGATGGCGCGACTGATCGATTAGCCAAACGATCATCGACTGCCCGCCCGCCATCCGGCGGGCTTTTTTTGTTCAGGTGACTTTCCATGAACCAGATTCTTTCCATTGCGCGAGCTCCCCGCGCTGCGGCCCCGGCCCGGGACCACGAAGCCGACGCCGTGATTGCCCGCCTGCTCGACCGCCACGATCTCGATCGCTCGGCGGCAACCGCTTTGTTCAGCCGGATCGTCGAGGGGACCCTTAGCGAGCCGCTGATGGCCGCCGCCTTCGTCGCGCTGCGCGTCAAAGGCGAGACTTCCGAGGAATTGATCGGCGCCGCATTGGCCCTACGCGGCGCCGCCAAGGATTTTCCCGCACCGGAATACGCCTTTGCCGACAGCTGCGGCACCGGCGGAGACTATTCCGGGTCGATCAACGTCTCGACCGCCGCAGCGCTTGTCGCCGCCGCGTGCGGCCTGCCGGTCGTCAAGCATGGGAACCGGTCCTTCACTTCAAAATGCGGCTCCGCCGATGTGCTGGAGGCGCTCGGCGCGAAGCTGGACGTCAGCCCCCTGGTTTCGCGCCAAATTCTCGACGAGACGGGTTTCTGCTTCCTGCTCGCGCCCTCATACCATCCGGGGATTGCCCATGCCGGGCCGGTAAGGCGCGCGCTCAAGGTGCGCACGATCATGAATTTACTGGGACCGTGCCTCAATCCGGCGAGTCCCCGAATCCAGCTGCTCGGGGTTGCCGACCCGCAGCTCCTGCAGCCAATCGCTGAGACCCTGCGCGCGCTCGGCGTCGAGCGCGGCCTGGTGGTTCATGGATCGGGGCTCGACGAAATTGCCGTCCACGGTTTCACCCAGGCGATCCGGTTTGATGGCGGCCAATTCGAGGAGCTCGAGATCACGCCCGAACAGGCCGGCCTGCGACGCCAGGCGCTCGAACAGATTGCCGGTGGCGCGCCGCATGAAAACGCACGGCGCGTGGCGGCGCTGCTGACGGGCCGCGGGCGGGAGGCCGATGAATCGGTCGTGGCGCTCAACGCGGGCGCGCTGCTGATGGTCTCCGGCAAGTCGGCGGATTTGCGGACGGGCGTCGCGATGGCGCTCGATGCCATTCGGACGGGCACTCCGGCGGAATTGCTGCGCCGGTTCGTCGAGGCGAGCCGTGGCTGAAGCCAAGGGCATCCTCGGGGAAATTGCCGCCGCCAAGCGAGTCGAGCTCGGCCGTCGGCTGGCGGATGTCTCGCTCGAGGGGCTGCGGGCCCGCGCCCGACCGACATCACGCGGCCTGGCCGAGGCGATTTCCAGGTCAGGGGCGCGGTTCATCCTCGAGATCAAGAAGGCTTCGCCCTCCGCCGGCGCGATCCGGGTCGGCGCCGACGTGGCTGCTTTGGCGCGCAGCTACGCCGGAGTCGCGGATGCACTGAGCGTGCTGACCGACGCGGAATACTTTGGCGGATCGCTCGCGGACCTCGCTTCCGCACGAGCCGCGTTCGAAGGCCCAATTCTCGCCAAGGACTTCTTCATCGATCCGCGGCAGGTCGCCGAGGCGCGGATCGCGGGCGCCGACGCCATCCTGGTGATGCTTTCGCTGCTTGAGGACGGCGAGGCGCGCGTAATGATCGAAGAAGCGCGGCGGTTCGGAATGGAAGCGCTGGTCGAGGTCCACGACGAGAGCGAGATGAAACGGGCCCTCGCGCTGCGCGCGCCGTTGATCGGGATCAACAACCGCGACTTGCGCGACCTTTCGATCGACCTTTCGACCACGGAGCGTCTCGCAGCGCTGGCGCCGGACCGCCTGCTCGTATCGGAGTCCGGGATTTCCAGCCGCGACGACGTTCGCCGGCTGTCCGGACACGTTGACGGCTTCCTTGTCGGCAGCAGCCTGATGCGCGCGGACGATCCATCACACGCGGCGCGCGAGCTGATCTTCGGCCGTGTTAAACTTTGCGGACTTAATCGCGCCGCCGATTTCCCGGAGGCGCGGCCCGCCGCCTTCGCCGGATTGGTTTTCGTCCCGGACAGCCCCCGTCATGTCACCCGAGAGCAGGCGGTCCCCCTGGCCGAGCTTGCGCGGAACCTGGGGGTTCGTCCGGTCGGGGTGTTCCGCGACGCGCCGCACGGCGCCGTCGCGGACATCGCCGCTTTGCTGGGCCTGCACGCGGTCCAGCTCCACGGTCGCGAGGATGCGGAATATACGAGGGCGCTGCGGCGGGCCCTCCCGGAGCGATGCGAGATCTGGCGTGCGGTCAGTGTCGGGCGCGATCCACTGGTCGCGGAACCATGCGACCGCTCGGTTTTCGACAATGGTGAGGGCGCCTCCGGCCGGACCTTCGACTGGACCTTGATTCGGGGCCATCCGCATCTCGACCGCGCAGTCATCGCCGGCGGCATCGGGGTTCACAATGCCCGCGAGGCGCAGCGGCTCGGCGCTTATGCGATCGACGTCGGTTCGGCGCTGGACGAGGTGCCCGGCCACAAGTCCGCGGGGAAGATGCGCGCGTTGTTCGACGCGCTCCGGCCCGGGGCCCGTGAGCTGGCTCGCCAGTGCGCCTGAACGGCCGGTTCGGCCGGTTCGGCGGCTGCTATGTGCCCGAAATCCTGGTGCCGGCGCTCGAGCAGCTCGAAGCGGCCTTCCTCGACACGCAGGACGACCCCGGCTTCGCTGCCGAACTCAACGACCTCCTGGCGAACTATGCCGGGCGTCCCACGCCGCTGACCCGCTGCCGCAATCTGGCGGGCAATATTTACCTGAAGCGCGAGGACCTGCTCCACGGCGGGGCGCACAAGACCAATCAGGTGCTGGCCCAGGGCCTGCTCGCCAAGCGCATGGGCAAGACGCGGCTGATCGCCGAGACGGGAGCGGGGCAGCATGGCGTAGCGACGGCGATCGTCGGCGCGCTGCTCGGGTTCGAGACCGTGATTTACATGGGCGCCGAGGACGTCGCTCGGCAGGAGCTCAACGTCTTCCGGATGCGGCTGATGGGGGCGAAGGTGGTGCAGGTCGAGAGCGGCGGGCGGACGCTGAAGGATGCGATCAACGAAGCGCTCCGCGACTGGTCGGCGAGTTTCGAGAGCACGCATTACCTGCTCGGCACCGCGGCCGGCCCGCACCCATTCCCGACCATGGTACGCGAGTTCCAGCGCGTGATTGGCCGCGAGGCGAAAGCGCAGATGCTTGCTCAGGTGGGGCGCTTACCGGACGCCGTCGTCGCATGTGTTGGCGGCGGGTCGAACGCGATCGGCCTGTTCGCCGACTTTCTCGCCGATGACGTGCGACTGATCGGAGTCGAGGCTGCAGGCCGTGGACTCGATGGCGGCGAACATGGCGCGACGCTACTGCGCGGACGACCCGGAATCCTCCACGGCTCCGAAACCTACATCTTGCAGGATGATGACGGGCAGATCGCGGAGAGTTGGTCGGTGTCTGCTGGCCTCGATTACCCCGCCGTCGGTCCCGAGCACGCACATCTGAAGGAGAGCGGGCGCGCCGATTACGTGGGGGCTACGGACGCGGAGGCGCTCGCCGCGTTCAAGGCGCTGGCTGAGAGCGAGGGTATCCTCTGCGCGTTCGAATCCGCGCATGCTCTGGCGCACGCGCTGAAACTTGCCGAGGCGGAGCCCGAGAGCGCGATCCTGGTGGGGCTGTCTGGGCGCGGCGACAAGGATGTGGCCCAAGCCCAGGCACTGTTCGCATGAGCCGCTACGCGACGATGTTCGAGCGGCTGGCCGAGCGCGGTGAAGGGGCGTTCGGCGCGTTCCTCATGCTCGGCGATCCCGATATCGAGGCCTGCGCAGAGCTGCTCGACGCGGTCGTCGCGGGCGGCGCCGACATGGTCGAGGTCGGAATCCCGTTCTCCGACTCGGTTGCCGACGGCCCGGTCATCCAGGCCGCAGCCAAGCGTGCGCTCAGCGCGGGTGTCCGGGTCGGCGATTGTCTCGAGCTGATCGCGCGCTTCCGCGGCCGCTATCCCGACGTGCCGCTCGGCATCCTGACCTATGCCAACATCGTGGCCGCGCGCGGTGGCTTCATGCGCGACGCCGCCGAGGCCGGCGCGGACAGCCTGCTCATCGCCGACGTGCCGGCACTCGAGGCGCCGCCCTTCACGCGCGAAATGCAGCAGGCGGGCATCGAGCCAGTGCTGATCGCGGCGGCGAATACGCCGGACGCGTCGCTGGCGAACATTGCCCGCTTGTCGCGAGGCTACACCTATTGCGTTAGCCGGGCCGGCATTACGGGGACCCACTCAGAGGGGCGGTTCGATGGCGCGTTGATCGCCCGGCTTAAGAGATTGGGGGCGCCGCCGCCGGTGTTCGGTTTCGGAATTTCGACGCCCGAACATGTCCGCGCGGCCCTCGATGCAGGGGCCGCCGGCGTAATCTGCGGGTCGGCGATCGTCGACCTCGTGTCCCGCGGCGGGAGCCCCGTTAACCTCGTGGGCTTGCTAAAAGCGGCCACTCTCAACGACAAAGCGCGGGAACGACTCGGGGGCGCAATGATTGAATCCCCCTGAAAAGGAGATTGCGTGATGCCTGCGCGGCCCATCTGGCGGGGACAGATCCGTCTCGCTTTGGTCTCGATCCCGGTCGAGCTTTTCGCGGCGACCCGCAGCGGCGCCCAGATCCAATTCCATCAGGTCCACGAGCCGACTGGCAAGCGTATCAAATATGAGAAAGTGGTGCCGGGCATCGGCGCTGTCGACAAGGACGAGATCGTCAAGGGCTATGAGGTCTCGAAGGGCCATTACGTGCTCCTCGACCCCGAGGAGATCGACAGCGTCAAGCTCGAGAGCCGCAAGACGCTTGATCTGGTCGAGTTCGTCGACGACGACGGGATCGACCCCATGTACTTCGACAAGCCTTATTATGTCGTTCCCGCGGACGATCTCGCGGAAGAGGCTTACGTCGTCCTGCGCGATGCACTGAAGGCCGCAAAGAAGATCGGCGTCGGCCAGCTCGCGATGCGCGGCCAGGAATATGTCGTCGCCCTGAAGCCGTTCGATCGCGGGCTGGTGCTCGAGACGCTGCGCTACGCCGACGAGGTGAACAAGGCGTCCGGCTTCTTCCGCGATATCGGCGACCACAAACCCGATGCCGACCTGCTCGATATGGCTTCGATGCTGATCGAGCGGAAAGCGGGCGAGTTCGACCCCAACGAATTCCACAACCGCTATGTCGACGCGCTTCACCGCCTGATCGAGGAGAAGCAGAAGAAGAAAGGCGAGAAGATCATCGAGGATCCGGACACCGATGCGGGGCCGCCCAAGGGATCGAACGTGATCGACCTGATGGCCGCGCTCAAGCGCAGCCTCGGCGACGAGAAGAAGGGCGGCGCCGCGAACGAGAACCGCGGCAGCCGGGCGCGCAAGCCGGCGGCCAAGAAGACGACCGCTCACAAGGCGTCCGCGGCGAAGAAGGCTCCGGCCAAGGTTCGCAAGCGGGCCTGAGCCATGGCTCGGAGAGCCGCGCTCGACATCGAGACCTACAACCGCAAGCGCGACTTCACCAAGACGAAGGAGCCCAAGGGGCGCAAGCTCAAGGGCAAGGGCGACAGCTTCGTCGTCCAGAAGCACGCCGCTTCGCGGCTTCACTGGGATTTCCGGCTCGAACTGGACGGCGTGCTCAAGAGCTGGGCGGTGCCCAAGGGCCCCAGCCTTGATCCCGGCGAGAACCGCCTCGCGATGCGCACCGAGGACCACCCGCTCGACTATGGCGGCTTCGAGGGCGTCATTCCCAAGGGCGAATATGGCGGCGGGACGGTGATGCTGTGGGATCACGGCCGCTGGATCCCCGATCCGCGCAAGGACCCGAGCAAAACGATCGAAGACGGGCACCTCCACTTCACGCTCGAGGGCGAGCGGATGAAAGGCGAGTGGGTGATGTTTCGGCTGAAGCCGAAGCCCGGCGAGAAAGCCGAGCCGTGGATGCTCAAGAAAGTCACCGACGAATATGCCGACGCCGGCAACGGCGAGGCGCTGGTCGACAATTGCGTGACCAGCGTCACGACTGGCAGGACCATGGCCGAAATCGCGGTCGGCAAAGACGTCTGGCGCTCGAATCGAGGCGGGCGCAAGGGTGGGCGAGCTAAGAAAGCGGCGAGTAAGGCGCCGCCGCCGTTCGAAGAGCCGCAGCTGGCGACGCTGGTCGATGAAGTTCCGACCGGCAACGGCTGGATCCATGAAATCAAATATGACGGGTACCGGCTGCTTATCGCTGTCGGCGACGGAGTCGCGACCGCGTGGACGCGCAACGGCCTCGACTGGAGCGACAAGTTCAAGGCGCTGGTGAAGGCGGCGGCGAGGCTGCCCGCGGGGTGCCTGATTGACGGCGAGGCCGTGGCGCTCGACGACGACGGCCGGCCCAGCTTTCAGCTGCTGCAGTCGACTCTCAAGGACCAGCGCGGCGCCAATCTCGCTTTCTACGCCTTCGATCTGCTGATCGACCGTGGCGAGGACATCCGCAGGCTGCCCAACATCGAGCGCAAGGCGCGGCTGGCGGCGCTGCTCGAAGGCGTCCCGCCGCCGCTCCTCTACGGCGACCATATCGTCGGGCGCGGCGAGGAAATGTTCGACGCGGTTTGCAAGCAAGGCGGCGAAGGCATCATCTCGAAGAAGGCCGGCGCCACGTACAGCGGAACGCGCACCCGCAACTGGCTCAAGATCAAATGCATCCAGCGGCAGGAATTCGTCATCGTCGGCTGGTCGGAAAGCGACAAGCGCCGGGGCTTCCGCTCGCTTCTCCTCGGGGCCCGCGATGGTGGCGAGCTACGCTACACCGGCAAGGTTGGCACCGGCTTCAACGCCAAGTCGATCGAGGCGTTGATGGAGCGGATGGAGCCGCTTGAAACAGCTAAGGCGCCGCTCGAGGTTCCGCGTCCTGACCGCAAGGGCGCGCACTGGATCGAACCCAGGCTGGTCGCGGAGATCGCCTTTGC
>Ga0066688_10000355_pt1 | contig 15063 bp, 17 predicted proteins | sample GraSoiAngelo_137_FD_62304 | JGI IMG/M metagenome (GOLD analysis project Ga0066688, IMG submission 62304) | Grasslands soil microbial communities from the Angelo Coastal Reserve, California, USA - 14_0929_09_30cm | ecosystem: Environmental > Terrestrial > Soil > Grasslands | place: USA... | reverse complement strand
TGCGGGAAGCCTTTCGCGTGCTGAAGCCGGGCGGCCGCTTTGCGGTTTCCGACGTCGTGACCCGAGGCGATATCAGACCGGAAATCCGCCAGAGCTTGCTTCTGTGGGTCGGCTGTGTGGCAGGTGCCCTCGGGGATGACGAATACCGCAGCAAACTCTCCGCCGCTGGTTTTGAGCAAATTGAGATCGAGCCAACACGGATTTATCGCGCCGAAGATGCGCGTGAGTTTCTTTCCGCGGCGGACGTCGATGTGGACGCGATTAGTCCCCAGGTCGATGGCAAGTTCATGAGCGCCTTTGTCCGGGCGGTCAAGCCCGCCGGCAAATCGAACCCATGTTGTGGACCCACCTGTTGCAACTAGAAGGGAATAAGCAATGCAACGACGCTACAACATGCTATTTCTTTGCACCGGCAATTCCGCGCGCTCCATCATGGCCGAGGCCATTCTCAACTTCAAAGGAAGACCTTATTTCGCCGGCTACAGTGCCGGAAGCCATCCGGCAGGAACGGTTCGGCCCGAAGCCTTAAGACAACTCGAGATGGCGCATATCTCCACACACGGTCTGCGCAGCAAGGCTTGGGATGAATTCGCTCTGCCCAGCTCTCCCAAGCTGGATTTCGTCCTAACGGTTTGCGACAACGCTGCCAAAGAGGTCTGCCCTGTGTGGCCCGGACAGCCGATGACCGCGCATTGGGGCGTTCCCGACCCAGAGCGGCGGTACGCGGAAGCGAAGCCCAGGTGGAACGAGCGTTTCGCGAGGCCTTTCTAATCCTGGATCGCAGAATCAGTCTATTTCTCTGCCTCCCGCTGATCAGTCTCGACAGCCTCGCACTGAAGAAGGAGCTGGACAGCATCGGCCAAACGATGTCACCCGTCCCCGAGGAGTTTGCTTAACTTCGGCGCTTGTTACGAAACCAGAAAGTGATACACTCCCAAAAATTCACCTGAATATCAGGCTTCCACCATGGACGCCGACAATACCCGGCGACGATTTCTTCTGAGCTCGGCCTTGGGGCTGAGTTCGGCCTGGCTCGCGTTGCGGTGGCCCGCCATAGTGGCGGCGCAACAGCACGCCCAACGCTCAGGCAAATCGGGCCAATCTGCGTCGTTTGAATTTTTCGCTCCTCAGGACGCCCTCGAGATTGAAGCCGTTGCCGCGCAGATTATCCCGAGCGATGATGCACCCGGGGCGCGCGAGGCCCGTGTCATTTACTTCATCGATCGTGCACTGATGACATTTGACGTCGACAAACAGCTTGCATATACGCAAGGTCTTGAGGACCTGCAACAGAAAACGCTGGAGCTCTTTCCCGTTGCGGACGGATTTTCATCTCGAAGTTCCGCGCAACAGATTCAACTGCTGACCGGCATCGAGCACAGCGGGTTCTTTGAACTTGTCCGCCTGCACACCATCATGGGATATCTGTCCCACCCGGATTACGGCGGCAACCACAACCAGGCGGGATGGAAGCTGATCGGGTTCGAGGACAAGATGACCTACGCTCCGCCTTTTGGGTACTACGACACCGAATACAACAAGCGACGGTGAAATCGCTGCGAGATGACTAAATTCGAAGACAAAACGGCGGTAGATTTTGTAATCGTGGGCGCAGGTGGCGCCGGAGGGGTTGTAGCCAAAGAGCTATCCACCGCCGGGTTCCAGGTTGTGGTCCTGGAGCAGGGACCTTATCTCCACGAAGGAGACTTTATCCACGATGAGTTGAAATTTAAGGATGTTTTCGATCCGCCCTTCATCGGACAGGAGGTACTCACCAACGATCACACGCTCCAACCCAACACTTTCCGCAAAACGGCCCCCGATAAAGCGGTGCTCACTTCCTTCGCACAGTATGGCCGTTGTGTGGGTGGCGGCACGGTACATTTTACGGGCAACTACTGGCGGTTTCATGAGGTTGATTTTTTGGAGCGCAGCCGTTGGGGAGCGGTGGAAGGCACGGGGTTGGCCGATTGGCCGATCACCTACGATGACCTCGAGCCCTACTACACTAAGGCGGAGTGGGAACTAGGAATCTCGGGTCTGGCGGGAGCTAATCCGTTCGACCCTCCGCGCTCGAAACCCTATCCGTTACCACCGCTGCCCATTAAGTCTTCCGGCGTCCTGCTGGAGCGCGGGGCACGCAAACTTGGATGGCATGCCTATCCGGCGCCGACTGCGATATTGTCCCAGCCTTACCGCGGACGTTCGGCGTGTGCCCACTGCGGTTTCTGTGAATTCTTTGGCTGTGAATGGGGCGCCAAATCAAGCACGCTGGCGTCTGTGATCCCCATTGCCGAAAAGACTGGCCGCTGTGAAATCCGGCCGAATTCTTATGTCCGCAAAATCTCCACCGACACACGGGGCCGCGTGGACGGGGTGCTCTACTTCGACCCGCAAAAGCAGGAACATTTTCAGAAGGCAAAGGCGGTGGTTGTTTGCGCCAACGGGGCAGAGACGCCACGGCTGCTGCTGATGTCCAAGTCGAATCTGTTCCCCCAGGGCCTGGCAAATTCCAGCGGACTGGTCGGCAAGTTTTTTATGCTGGATAGCGGCAGCCTCACACTTGGAACCTTCGAGTACCCCCTCAATGACTTCAAGAGCGTACGCGTGACCCGCGTGGTGCAGGATTTCTATGATTCCGACCCAAAGCGTGGCTTTTACGGTGGCGGCGGCATCGATGCCCGCTTCGAGTTCTATCCCATCGGCTTCGCGCTGACCGGGTTATCGCCCGACGTGCCGCGATGGGGCGCAGGCTTTAAGAAAGCGCTCAAGGAAAATTTTAACCGCACGGTGACCGTTTTCAGCCATACCACTTGTCTACCGCTCGAATCCAACAACATCACTCTCGATCCGGACACTAAAGATGCTTGGGGACTGCCCGCGTTGCGCGTGACCTACAAGAGTCATGCTGATGATTTCAAGACGATGAATTTCTTCAATGACCGATCGCTGGAATTGCTCGACGCCGCAGGTGCCCTCAAGAAATGGGCATTCCCCGTCGAAGATGCGGCCGCTACCGTACACCTGATGGGAACCTGCCGCATGGGGAATGACCCTAAAAGTTCGGTGGTTGATAAATACCACCGCGCCCACGATGTTCCCAACCTTTTCATGGTGGACGGGAGCAGCTTTGTAACCAGTGGACGAAATCAGCCTACCTGCACTATCCAGGCGTTGGCTTACCGGGCTGCCGATCAAATCGTCCGCATGGCAAAGAGTGGCAGCATTCCGGCATAAGCTAAGGATTCGCCCTCGATCTTTGCGAAAGATCGGGCAGTAGTAGCCATGGAGCGTCAATCGTAAAGTTTTCGATTGCGAATTTTCGATTGCCGCTTGTTAAATGCATTGCGTTGAGCGTGACAAGCATGGACCTGTTCTGGCCTCTTTGGCGATACATCCTGGAATTCGGCGCGGTACTTGCCGTCGCTGGGATCCTTCGTATGGTCGGGACGTGGATTAGTCGAAGAGCGCAAAACCGAGCAAGGAATTGGCCGTACGTCTACGGAACCGTCGAACACGCTGAACCCAAAATGATCGGCGACGGCAGGACCGCTCACTGGATCGGCGAGTTGGCATTTTCCTACTCAGTCGACGGCGCATACTACTCGGGTTTTTGTCATCTGCCAGCCTCGGGGGAGGATCAGGCGTGGAATTCGGTCCGAGGTTGGAAAGATCGCAAGGTAATCGTGCACTAGTGGCCGAGAAATCCATCTCGATCTGTACTAATCGTCGAAGAGCAAGACCAGCCCGCTCCTTTCGGAGATCAATCTGCGCTGATCGCGCTGAGATTCTATCTAACCTAACTCCGTCGCTTGTTATAAATCGCGAATTCAAATCCTGGATTAGGTGGAAACAGCTCCGCGACCTTGCGAAGGCGCTCAGCCATGGGCGTAGGCGCCAGCAGCGGATAATCGCGTTCCCGCAAATCGTGGTAATCGACGTCGAGGAACAACGAGAGCAGGTAAATGGAGATAGCGTCGGCAAAGCTCGCGGCAAAATATTCATTCTTATATTTTTCCGCGTCCGGGCTGGAGCCGGTGGCCAGTTTGCGAGCGTCCCAGGCGTCCAGAGAGGTTTCGCCACGCACTCCTGCTGCCACCTGTTTCCAAGCAAGGTCGGCGAAAGCCTGGGATACGCCGGCACGTTCGACAACCGCGTGGCCGACATTAATATAGAACTCGAAAGCCACGGAAAACTTGTCGTCCATCAAGCGCGTGGAGATGAAAACGCATTGTGAGTCGCCCAAATCGAAATTGCGGTGACAGACGGCGTTGTCGCTAAGCGCGACATCGTAACGGTCGGCGATCACGGTTTCGTCCCCCTGGTTCACGGTCAGCGGGACAAAGTAGTACGCCTTGCGTTGCAGCGCGGCCGCGGCGGAAGTCGGCACGGCTGCCACCATCCGCTGCAAATCGGTTTCGGTTACCGTCATCTCTCCCGACACGGCATAGCAGATGCCGTTGGGGGCCTGCGAAACAGGCGTCACGCGGACGACCTCCGCCGGCGGACGCGTGATGGCTGGAGCAGCCTGCGACATGGTTTGTATTCTAGCGCACCGTCCCGCTCACCCCTGCCAGGAATCCGCTAATCGTGTAGGTTAGTGGTGTGTTCCCGCCCAAAACGGCTGCTCGTGAGCCTTGCCTGTTTTTGATCCCGATACGCGTTCTTCTGGCTACTGTTCTAATGAGTCTTCTCGCATTTGCTGTGAGCTTGCTGCTGGGGATCCTGGGAATCGTAATTGCTGCGCACGTGCGCGGGGTTCCGGCTGATTTGAGATTGGCCTACCAATACATCGCAGCGCCCATCACTGCGATCGTCGGCGCCATCGTGATGGTCTTGTCCATTGCGCTCGAAATTCGGCATTATCGCCAGTCGAAGGCGTTAGCCAAGATCGAGCGCATGAGCTGAAAATCGCGCGAGATACAATGGAGTTATGCCACCGCGCATCGCTATACCGGTACCTCATTCGGGTGACCCCGAATATGCCGAGCGATCGTTGCCGCAATATGAGCGCGCAGTCGAGATCGCGAGAGGAACGCCGGTTCGTATTCCGCTCGACCAGTCTCCGGCCGCAGTGATGAACCTGATCGAGCGCTGCGATGCAGTGCTGCTGCCGGGAAGCAAGGCCGATGTGGACCCAGCGAAATACAACGCGCCCCGCAACGAGAAAACCGCCTCCGCCGATGCCCGCCGCGACACCGTGGACGAGTTGCTGCTGCAGGATGCTTACAACATGCGGAAGCCAATCTTGGGGATATGCTACGGGTTGCAGATATTGAATGTGCAGCGTAGCGGAACGCTGATCCAACACATCGAATCTCCCATCAATCACGAAGCCGGACGCAAAGTGCCCGTGGCACACACGGTTGAAGTGGATGCGGGATCAAGGCTGGCTGGGATCGTTAAGGCCACGCCTGCGGGACTCGAGATTCCGGTCAATTCAAGTCATCATCAGGCCGCTGATGTTGTTGGTGATGGCTTACGAGTGGTCGCCCGATGCCCGCAGGATGGAATCATCGAAGCGCTGGAAGGCACGTCGCCGGATCACTTTGTGCTGGCAGTACAGTGGCATCCGGAGCGGTCCGTGGAAAATGACGAACCTTCACGTGCCATCTTCCAGGCGCTGGTGGATGCGGCGCAAGCACGCCACGGGAAACTGAAGGGCGAATTCGAGTCAGTGTAGGGGATTGACGATTGTTGATTTTCGATTGACGATTGAACTTCCAACCAGATTACCTTTCTTCCTTTTGTGGCTTCGACCGTGCTGCACTTTTCTTTTCTAGCAACACCACTACATGGGCGATCGCGGCATTCTCTGTGCCCATTCCTTCCGGCGTTTTGGCTTTCACTCCGACCGCATCGATTGGAAGGCTAAGCAAGTCTGCTATGTGGGCGCGAATGGCAGCGGCGTGTTGGCCGATTTTTGGCGCGGCAAGGATCAGCGTGGAATCCACGTTGGCTACGATGTAACCCGCGCTGCGTATACGGTCCAGCGCTTCCCTCAGAAAAACTGCCGAGTCCGCTCCCTTCCATTTGGGATTCGAGGGGGAGAAAAGCGATCCTATATCGGGAGCGGCTACGGCTCCCAGGAGCGCGTCGGTCAGAGCATGCAACAACACATCGCCGTCAGAATGACCACCCAAACCCTTCGGGTGCGGCAACGTCACTCCGCCAATTTTGAGTGGAATGCCGCGTTGGAACTCATGCGAGTCCCATCCGTAGCCGATGCGGAATTGCAATTTTGCCGCTTCCGATTTTGGCTTTCGGGCTGAAGTCATCTGCATCCGTCTGCGGGCTCGGTTTTTAGATAATACTCGGCCAACTCCAGGTCCGCAGGGGTCGTGATCTTGACATTGCGCGGGGAGCCCATTACGACTGCCACCTGGTGTCCCGAACGCTCTACTAATGAAGCTTCATCCGTCCCACTGAAGCCATCGGCGGTGGCTTCGTCGAAGGCTTTCTTCAGCACGCTATAGCGGAAACCTTGCGGCGTCTGTGCCATCACCACGCGTTCCCGGGGCAGCGTCGCGATTATCACCGCACCCTCGGCGGTACGCTCCACCTGCTTGACCGTATCTACGGCCGGAAGTCCGGCGATGGCGGCGCCATATTTCTGTGCGGCCGCAATGACGCTATGGATGATTTCCTGAGTTACAAAGGGACGGACGGCATCGTGCACCAAAATGATGTCGTCCGGCGAAGCTGAAACCCCGGCCAATGCGTTGGCGACCGACTGCTGGCGATGTTCGCCGCCCTCCACAAAAGTCACTTCTTTCTGAAGAATGTCCGGAGCTTCCTTTTCCAGCCGTTTGCGAAAACTACCAATCTCGGTTTCCCGGAGCGCAACATAGATCTCAGAAACTTCCTGGCTGGCCGCGAACTTACCCAAAGTATGAATTAGGACAGGCGTTCCACCCAGCTCAGTAAATTGTTTGGAAGGACCCGCCTTCTTCCCTTTTCCGCTGGGTGGAGACGCCATGCGCGTCCCCAGTCCGGCCGCGGGAATAATCACAACCACCTTCATAGGGGGCGATAAGTATAGTGAGGGTGGGAAGCCAGTTCAAATACCCAAAACGAGACGTCGAAGAGGCCTCTTACGTCTTGGGAGCCTCCCACAGCTCAATCCGCCTTCCCTCCGGGTCGGTGATCCAAGCGAAACGACCGTATTCATAGTCTTCGCGATGGGGATCAATCTCCACTCCTTCTTCTTGCAGCATCTTCAATAAGGCGTCCAGGTCATCTACGATGTAATTGATCATGAAAGGAGAGGGGCTGGAACCGAGGTACTTGGTGTCAGCTGGGAAAATAGACCAGACAGTCATGCCTGTCTTGTCGCTCTGCTGAGCGTCCCGCCACTCAAAAACTGCCCCTGAACCATCGGGGGCACGTGTAATCCCCAAATGCTTTTCGTACCATTGATAGAGCTGATCGGGGCTGTCCGACTTGAAGAAGATGCCGCCTATTCCCGTGACACGTTTCATAGCCCCTCCACCACTTCTAAGGTATTTGCGGTACCGCCATTTTGCTCGCTTCGTGAATTTCTTGACCGTCACCAATCCACTTACAATCCAGTGGCACCGCTCAGTTCACGCAAGTCAGCATGAATCAGGAATTTACGAGCCTTCCCCAGAGACGATCACATTGGCAACTCGTTTGCGAAGACAGTTTACAGACCCATCCACGGTTCTGCGATGACCCTCGTCGCGGAATCCGGTTGGGACAGTGTTGGAGGCTCTGTGCAGCAGAATCGTTCCTGGTTTGCTCTTATAACATTTTGTGCAACTACCGCCCTGGTCGCCGCTCTAGGGCTCGCCCTTCTCTTCGCCAGTGCCACCGTAGCATACGCGGTCGCGCATTCCTTGCAAGCGACTGCCAACCCTCCGGCCGATGCGAATCCACCAGCCCCGGCGACGCGAAGGATTTCCGGCATGATTACGGACTCGAAGTGCGCGGCCAAGCATGCCAAGAGCTCCCGAAAGAGCCCAGCGGAATGCACGAGAGCGTGTGTGCGCGGCGGGGCCAAGTACACGCTAGTGGACGGGGACAAAGTCTATACGTTAGAGGGGAAAGAGGACCTGCTCGATCGAGTGGCCGGCGAGAGGGCGGCGGTGGAAGGAACTCTCGACGGAAGTACCATCAAAGTGGCTTCAGTCTCATCCGGGAACGCCCAGTAAAACAGTGGCTAGTGGTTAGTTGCTAGTCAGAATCACTAACCACTAGTCACTAGCCACTCTTACCGTTCAAATGTCCTCTCACTCCAACGGGCGCTCAGCCATGACGGGCTGGGTTTTCTTGATCTCAGGAGTTGGCGCTACCCCGACTGAACTAATCGCAGGACGCGAATCATTCCGAGGAATGGCTCGTTCGTCCCACTTGCCGAAAATCATCTTACCCGCAGTGGTTTGAAGCACCGAGGTCACCGAGATATCGACAGTTTTGCCAATCATCTTGCGCGCGTTGTCTACGACTACCATGGTGCCATCGTCGAGATAGGCGACTCCCTGGTTATATTCCTTCCCTTCCTTCAGGATGAAGACTCGCATGGTCTCGCCGGGAAGCACGATCGGCTTCAAGGAATTGGCCAGTTCGTTGATGTTCAAGACTTCGACGCCCTGAAGTTGCGCGACTTTGTTCAAATTGAAGTCATTGGTGATGATCTTGCCCTCGTACAGCTTGGCTAACTCAATTAATTTGAGATCCACCTCGCGGACCGCGGGAAAGTCATCTTCAACGATCTGAATCTGCAACGAAGCCACCTTTTGCAGGCGTTGCAGAATATCGAGGCCGCGACGTCCGCGATTGCGCTTGAGCGAATCAGCGGAATCTGCCACCAGTTGCAATTCGCGAAGGACAAACTGGGGAGTCACAATGGTGCCGTCCAGAAATCCGGTTTCCGCGATATCCGCGATCCGGCCATCGATGATGACGCTGGTATCCAGAATCTTATAGCTCTTCTTCGGCTGCTTCTCTCCCCCGAAGACACCGCCCAACGCGGAAAGGTTCAGCAAATCGCCTTTGTTCGATCCTACGATCAAGCCGACGTAAGCCATCAGCAACATGACGATAAGCTGCAAAAAGCTTTGCGTGTGACCAGGCGGGAGGCTGTTGCGGATGACCAGGGCAAACAGGTAAGCGCCGAAAATTCCCAGCACGCTGCCAATGGCTGCCCCAATCAGGCGTTTCAGGCTAATGCTGCGCAGCTTCCATTCGAAGAGGACAATGGCCACACCAATGATGGTGCCGACAATACCGGCGTGGAGCTTCGAAGGAAGATCGAAGGGCTGAATTAAATAACAAGTGGCAGAAACAATAAGAACAAATAAAAAACGCACCACAAACAAATCCATGGATAGACCTCCTCGGAACTCATTCCCGGCAGCAGCCGTTACGATTGAGTTCCGCACTGGCCGGCCAGCGTGCCGAAATATCGGCAGGTGATGGTCAACCAGTGAGTTAAACGGAGCGCTATAAATTTGCGATGAAACGGTGCCCCGTGCCCCATCCCAACAGGAGGGGAAAAACCGCACATAATCAGGGGAAGTATATACCTGACGTAAAGTTCAGAGACTTAGCAATGCGGACTCTCCGGCCCTGTCCAATGCCGGGGCTCGTCATGAGGCTGATACACTGCTGCACAGTGAAAGCTATTCTAATCAGCCGGTTGGGCGGCCCAGAGGTACTTCAGGTGGCAGATGTTCCAGAGCCGGTCCCCGCTACAGGACAGGTATTGGTCCGGGTCAAAGCCGGCGGAATCAACTTCGCCGACATCATGACCGCGCAGGGCGGCTATCCCGGAGCGCCGCGTCCTCCGATCGTAGCAGGAAGAGAATTTTCCGGTGTGCGCGAAGACAACGGCCAGCTCGTGATGGGATACGCACAATGGGCGGCTTTCGCCGAACGCATCGCGACTGGGACTAATCTGCTTTGGCCGGTGCCGGAAGGCTGGAACGCGGAAGAGGGGGCAGCATTTCCGGTGAATTATTTCACTGCTTATCTCGCGTACTGGAAGGCCGGCTTGCTGGAAAAATCTCCTTCCGGCGGACCGCACCGCGTACTTATTCACGCTGTAGCCGGCGGAGTTGGGACCGCAGCGGTGCAGATTGGCAAGCTGCTTGGCCTGGAGATGTACGGCACGTCTTCAACGGACGAGAAGCTAGCGCGCGTGACGGAACTAGGTCTGCAGCACGGAATCAATTACAAGCAGCGCGACTATGAACAAACCGTGAAAGACATGACTCGTGGCGAAGGAGTGGACGCGGTGTTCGAAATGCTCGGCGGCGAACACACTGCCAAGAGCATTCGTTGCCTGCGTGATTTTGGACGAGTCATTATTTACGGATCTGCTACCGGCAGAGATGCCCAATTGGATACCCGCGCTCTCTATGCCAAGGGTGGAAGCGTACACGGATTGTGGCTCACCTATTTGTCGGCCAAACGTGACTTGATGGACCACGCATGGAAACAACTTTCCACGTGGACGTCACAGGGTCATTTGCGTCCGGTAATTGGACACGTATTTCCCATGGAACGTGCGGCGGAAGCGTACCGCCTTCTACTGGAGCGCAAAAATTTCGGGAAAGTAGTTTTGCAAATCGCGTGACACCGCCTTCAGGATCGCTTTTCAACCCTCTCGTCGGATTCTTCGATATTTTGGCATAACACGATCCCTTCACAGCGCACAGCATCCTGTTCAGGATGTCTTATGCAACTCTAAGTTCCGTTGGAAAAGCATTTCTTCTGCACACAACAGCGCATCACTGTGGAGTCGCTATTCCATTGCTAACGACCACGCGGGAGCGGCGTCCAACGGTTAATTGCGATTTACTACAGCAGCGGAACTTTCATCCAGAAGAAACGTATCTTGAAGTATTCGAAGATTTACGACTGCGGATGGAATTTTTTTTCGAAAGAGAAGTTTTAGGGGTTAAGGGGCTGCTCTCACTTTCGGTTTGGCGGCCCAGGTGAGAACAGTCCCCGGAGCACAGAGAGCGGGTCTTGCGACCCAGCCTTCTTTGCTTAACCCCGCGGCAGCATTGTAGGCCTTCGCGGACGAAACGCAAGTTCTTCCGCGAGGGTAAATCCCAGGCCGCCCCAGAACCGATTCCCGACGGTTTTTCGGGAAAGAACAAGGAGTCGTATGAAGTCGTCACAATTATCCAAGGGCTTGCTGCTGGGACTGGCTTTGCTGCTGGCAACAAGCGCATTCGCAGCCAACAAAGGTTCTCTCCAGGTCAGCGATCCGGTGACGGTAAGCGGCAAACAACTGGCACCGGGAGCGTACACCGTCGAATGGGAAGGCAATGGTCCTAACGTCGAGCTAAACATTCTTCAAGGCAAGAAAGTAGTTGCCACCATGCCTGCGCGATTGATTGACCTCAATCGCTCCGCAGACGGCGACTCAGCCGTGGTTAGGAAGAATGATGACGGCAGCCGGACACTGGCCGAAATCCGTTTTGCCGGCAAAAAATACGCACTGGCCCTGGGCAACGAGTCGGCCAAGGCAGAAGCAGGAGATAGCACTAAGTAGGGTTGGATCTCGCTTCGAGCAATAACAAAGGGGAGCCATGGCTCCCTTTTTTGATAGTTAGGCTTACGCGCACGGCTGAATGGTCGAGAAGGAAGCAGAGTTCCCTCAGTACTTAGGCATCTTAGGATCGACACGATCCGCCCAAGCCAGAATCCCGCCGGACAAGTTACGCACTTTGCGGAATCCGGCCTGACGCAGAAAGTTGACGGCTTTCGCGCTGCGCGTGCCCGAGCGGCAGTGAGCGACGATCTCCCGGCTGGAGTCAAGTTCGTGAACACGTTTTGGAAGATCACCCAGTGGAATCAGATGTCCGCCAATGTTACAGATCTGATATTCGTGCGGCTCCCGAACGTCCAGGACGAAGACGTCTTCTCCCGCATCCAGCCGCCTCTTTAATTCTTCCACCTGGATTTCTGGGACGCCCGCCTCTACCGGTGCTTCCTCGCCGCGGATTCCACAAAACTCGTTGTAGTCAATCAACTTTGTTATCGTGGGATGGGTGCCGCACACCGGGCAGTCGGGATTCTTGCGTAGCTTGAGTTCGCGGAACTTCATGGCCAGCGCGTCCACCAGGAGCAAGCGCCCAATCAGCGGCTCTCCCTTGCCTAGAACCAGTTTGATCACTTCCGTGGCCTGAATCACGCCCACCAGTCCCGGCAGGATCCCCAGCACTCCGCCCTCAGCGCAGGAAGGAACCAGCCCCGGAGGGGGTGGCTCGGGATAGAGACAGCGGTAGCACGGTCCTTGTTCAGTAGCGAAAACGCTGGCCTGGCCTTCGAAGCGGAAAATCGATCCGTAAACATTCGGCTTGCCGGTGAGCACACAAGCATCATTCACCAGATAGCGGGTGGGGAAATTGTCAGTGCCGTCAACGATGATGTCGAAGTCGCGAAACAGTTCCAGCGCATTGTCGCTGCTTAGCCTGGTGTCGAAGGGACGCACGTTTATAAGTGGGTTGATAGCTTTGAGTTTGTCTGCCGCGGAGTCAAGTTTTTTGCGTCCCACATCCGCCGTAGTGTGAATGATCTGGCGCTGTAGATTGGTGTAATCCACTACATCGAAATCAACAAGGCCCAGCGTCCCTACGCCAGCCGCGCCCAAATAGAGCGCCAGAGGCGAGCCCAGTCCACCGGCTCCAATGCACAGCACCCGGGCCGCCTTCAGTTTGAGCTGCCCTTCCATGCCGACCTCCGGCATGATGAGGTGGCGCGAGTAGCGCAGGATTTCGTCGTTCGAAAGCGTAGCGGTTTCGGGTTTGACTTCCGTGATGGTGGACATGGGGACCTCAGTTACGACTTACTATTTACGATTGACGAATTAAATCCACTACCGCTGTGCCGAGCCCCCTGCGATTGAGGGAACGATGGAAATGCTGTCAGTCTCTTTTACGGCGGTGGCTTCTTTCTGCAGATATCGGACGTCTTCGTCGTTCAAATAAACGTTCACGAAGGCGCGCAGTTTGCCGTCGTCCGTATAGAGATGCCTGCGCAGTTCGGGGTGCCGCGCCACCAGGCCGTAGAGAGCTTCACCAACCGTCGCGGCCTTTACCTCCACCGCCGGCTCTTTGCCGGCATACTGACGCAAGGGCGTGGGAATTTGGATCTTAGGCATGTGTAGATGATGCCACAAGTAGCCCCCAAGATTCACTCTTGGCCAGTGTGGCAAGCGCGCCCGCGCCACACTGGCTAGGTCACGTCAATCTTCTCGTCTACAAACTTCTTATCGTTTTCGTCTGTCCCCGCGAGCTCAAACGAATTCGTCAACACCGCTTTACCCTTTTCTACGCTGGTGATGACATAGGAGCATCCAATCCAATGCGCTTCGGCGAGATCGGTTTGAGACCAGCGCGCCGGATGATCAGGGTGCGAGTGGTAGAAGCCGACAATGTCCTCTCCTCGCACCCGCCCCTCACGCTGAATGCGAACCAGTTCACGAGGATCGATGTTGTAACGGTTCTGAGGCGAGTCCGAGCGAGTATTTCCGCAGCGCGCAATCGATGTAACCGCGCGCGAATCTCCATCCATCTGGCCGAGCAGCACGCCGCAACACTCGTGAGGATAAGTCTCCTCACCGTGGCGGCGAACTTGCTCGTAAGCTGGCTTGCCAATCTTCAGCATAGGGATTTCCAATTTCCTATTTCCAATTTCCAATTGTTTTACAAATTGGCAATTGGGCAATCGGAAATCTCACTCTTCTTCCCAAAACCTCTCGCTTAAATACTTGTCCCCGGAATCGCAAAGGATGGTCACAAATACGCCGGGTTCACCTTTCTTCAACTTTTGCGCGACTTGCAGACAGCCGACAACCGAGGCGGCTGCGGAAATCCCCACCAGCAATCCTTCTTCTCGGGCCAACCGTTTGGCCATAGCGTACGCATCTTCAGTCGCGATGCCGAGATCCATGTCGGCGAGCGAAGGATCATAAATCTTGGGCACGATGGCGCTGGACATATGTTTGGCGCCTTCAATGCCGTGAAAAGGGGAATCAGGTTGCAGCGAGACGCAGCGAATTTGCGGGTTCAATTCCTTCAACCGCCGCGCTGTACCCACAAACGTGCCACTGGTTCCCATCATGGAAACGAAATGGGTGACGCGTCCTTCCGTCTGTTGCCAGATTTCATTGGCGGTGCCGTGATAGTGCGCGCGCCAGTTGGCATCGTTGGAATACTGATCGGCATAGAAATATTTTTCGGGATGTTCCGCTGCAAGTTCGCGCACTTTGCGAATCGCCCCATCCGATCCTTCGCCCGGGTCGGTGTAGATAATGTTCGCGCCATACGCATGCAGGATGTGCTTGCGCTCGACGGAGACGTTTTCCGGCATGCACAGCGTCACTTGGAAACCCTGCGCTGCGCCGATCATGGCATAGGCAATCCCTGTATTTCCGCTGGTGGAATCCAGCAACGCTTTACCCGGCCCAAATTTTCCGCTGCGACGCGCTTCAGCCACGATGTTTGCGGCGGCGCGATCTTTAACCGAGCCGCCGGGATTCATCCACTCGGCTTTCCCCAGGATCTCAACGCCCGGCAACTCACGCGTCAGCCGATCCAAACGTAGAAGCGGAGTGTTGCCGATACGATCCAAACTTCGTTGACCCAGAACAGCGTGGCGTTTCTCTCTTATCTCCGGAGTGAACGTGAGTGTCTCCTCTTGCGCCGCTGATTGAGACGGAAGCTTGTTCGCTGGATTAATTTTCGGAGACACGCGCCGCATAGGTATTGGGTCCAACCGTGACTAACGTAATGAGCGTAAAGGGCGAATTAAGAGTGCAGCAACAGATGTTTAGATTATAAAGGAGGCGGGGTGCAATCACGGTAACGGTGATTTAATGCACCTTTCCCCAGAACCCGCATCTAAATAAGCGAGAAAAAGAAGGGAAGCCGGATGGCAACCAAGGTCGAACAACGAAGTTACGAAGAAGCGTTGAACTGGCTGCGCGACCACGGCTTCGATTTGATCGAGGCTCCCGGCACCCAGGACCGCGTGTTCCTCAAGAAATACTGCTGCTCCGCCGCCATCCAGAAGAATGGGGACGAT
>Ga0066688_10000341_pt1 | contig 15331 bp, 10 predicted proteins | sample GraSoiAngelo_137_FD_62304 | JGI IMG/M metagenome (GOLD analysis project Ga0066688, IMG submission 62304) | Grasslands soil microbial communities from the Angelo Coastal Reserve, California, USA - 14_0929_09_30cm | ecosystem: Environmental > Terrestrial > Soil > Grasslands | place: USA... | reverse complement strand
TATCTCGTCGACGTGTTCGCGCGGGTGGGGTTGCGTGCCCGCGCGATAGCCAACGTCGTGGACTTCGATCAATTTCGATTCCGGGAGCGTAGGCCGTTACGGCCTGTGTTTCTGTCGAATCGCAATTTCGAGGCACACTACAACGTTGCCTGCGTGCTGCGTGCGTTCGCGCGAATTCAGCGGCGCTATCCGGACGCTCGATTGCTCGTCGCCGGCGATGGGAAGGAGCGCGGAGCCCTCGAGCGTCTGGCCCACCAACTGAACCTGCGTAACGCCGAGTTCCTCGGTCGGGTGAGGCCCGATCGGATGCCCTCCCTCTATGACGCCGCAGACGTGTACCTCAACGCGCCCGACATCGACAACATGCCCGGATCGATACTCGAGGCGTTCGCCTCGGGGCTGCCGGTCGTGACGACGGACGCCGGAGGCATCCCCTACATGGTGCGAGATGGCGAAAACGGCCTGATCGTGCCGCGGGGGGACGATGCGGCCATGGCCGCGGCGGCCCTGCGCGTGCTGACAGACCCCTCCCTCGCCGAGCGGCTGAGCTCGTGCGCCATCGAAGAATGTCGCCGCAAGTATTCGCCGGACGCGGTGCTTCGCGAGTGGCACAGTCTGTACCAGGGTCTGGTGACTTACTCGGACGCGCCCGCCGCGGAGCTCACCGCCCGGCCCGGCTCCCTCCGATGAGTGCCCCCGCGAGTTTGCTCGAGACCTTGGGGAAACTCAGGGGGCGGAGCCTCGCCGAGCTGCGTTTCCGCGCAACACAGCGGCTAACCGCCTGGTCGGAGCGCGCAGGCGTCTCTCGCCAGCTCCGAGTCCCGGACGACGCGACGTTTGCTCGCATCCTGGCAACCGGGTGGGCAGGATCGACGGCTGCCACGCCCGCCGCGCTGCTGGCCCGGTTTCGTGGGCGAACGGCGCCGCGCTTCTTCGCTGGGTTCGACCAGCCGGCGGACGTCGTCGCTGCCCTCCGCCGCCGTTGGCCGGAGCTCGAGGACCGCGTCCTCGAAAAGGCCGAATGTATTCGGCAGGGGCTGTTCGACCTGCTGGGACGTACCCGCGTGGACTTTGGCCTACCCGTGGACTGGCACCTGGACCCGGTGTCCGGAGAGCGCGTCAGCCGCCTGCATTGGAGCCTGGTGGAGCACCCCAAGCCCAACAGTGCCGCCGACTACAAGCTGATTTGGGAGCTCAATCGGCATCAATACTTCGCGATCCTCGGGAAAGCTTACTGGTATAGCGGGGACGAACGGTACGCGACGACCTTCGTGGAGCACCTGATGGGCTGGATGGACGGGAACCCTCCCAAATGCGGGGTCAACTGGGCCAGCAGCCTCGAGCTGGCTTTCCGCGCGATTTCCTGGATCTGGGGGTTGTACTTCTTCAAGACCTCGCCATCCCTGACCGAGGCCACGTTCTGGCGCGCGCTGAAGTTCCTCTACCTGCACGGTCGACACATCGAGACGTTTTTGTCAACCTATTCCGGTCCCAATACCCACCTCACGGGCGAGGCTCTGGGCCTGCTGTATCTTGGCACCCTGTTTCCCGAGTTCCGCGATGCCGGGCGGTGGCGGCGTCTGGGATGGTCGATACTCCTCGAGCACCTGGACAAACAGGTGCGACCGGACGGGTCCTATTTTGAGCAGTCCACCTATTATCAGCGCTACACGGCGGACTTTTGCCTCCACCTGAGCATCTTGGGGCAGCTGAATGGTCTCCCGGTCGAGCCTGTCGTCCACGCGAAATTGCGGGCGCTGCTCACGCACCTGATGTACCTGACGCAGCCGGACGGTCGGACCCCGCTCATAGGTGACGATGACGGTGGGAGGCTGCAGGTCCTCGACGACCGAGCTCCCAATGACTTTCGCGCGGCCTTGGCCACGGGCGCGGTTCTCTTCGAGGATCCGGAGTACCGCCACGTAGCCGGCGCAGCGGCCGAGGAAACCGTGTGGCTGCTCGGCTGTGCCGGCTTGCAGGCCTTCGACGCGTTGGCGAGCGTCACGCCCACCGCCACCAGCCGGGCGTTCCCCGACGGCGGGTACTACGTGATGCGCGACGGGTGGGGAAAGGACGCCAGCAGTCTGGTGGTTGACTGTGGCCCGCATGGCGTGCTCAACTGTGGGCACGCGCATGCGGACGCGCTGGGGTTCACCTTGGTGGTGCGGGGTACGGCGGTCCTCGTGGACCCTGGGACGTACACGTACATGCCACTGGGTGGCCTGCGCGATCACTTTCGGTCCTCGGCCGCCCACAACACGGTGACCGTGGCTGGGCAGTCTTCGTCGATTCCCCGCGGACCCTTCAGCTGGCGGCACGTAGGGAACAGCGCTGTGGCCGCCTGGAGGCCCGGGGCGCGCTGCGACTATTTCGAGGCTGTGCAAGACGGCTATGCTCGGCTGACGCCCCCGGCCTTGCACAGGCGCGCCATGCTGTTCGTGCGCGGCGACTACTGGATCGTCAGGGACCGTATCAGCACGGAAGGCGACCACGACGTCGAGGTGCATCTGCACTTCGCGCCGGGCATTACGGTCGAGATTCTGTCTCCGAGCCGGGCGGTGGGAAGGTGGCTCTCGGACTCGCAACGCGAGACACTGGAGATCCGCAGCTTCGGTCACCAGGGGGTGATGCGTGTGGACCAGGGTTGGGTGTCGAATTCGTACGGCGCGTTGCAGCCCGCGCCTTCGTGTGTGTTCTCAGCCCGGGCTGAGGGACCCCGTGACGTGGTGTCGTTCTTCGTGCCGCGACACGGCAACCAAGCGGCGGTGGACATCCATGAGCAGGCGGCGACGAATGGACGCGCGTTCGTGATCGGTGGCCCTCTTGTCGAAGACGTCCTGTTGGTCGGGGGAGGTGGCGAGGCAGCGGGTGGGGAGCTGTCATCGGATGCACAGTGGGCCTGGGTACGAGCCTCTCGACGAGACGAGGCGGTCTCTGAGTTCATCATGCTGCAGGGTCGGAGCCTGCGGTGGCGTGGCCGGCCGCTCGTGCAGGCGGACGGGCCCGTGCGCTACATCGCCGCCCGACGGCAGGGTCGGGAGCTGCACGTCGAGGTGGATGCGGCCGCTGGGTGCGAGGTCGACCTCCTGGGCGCCGATCGGATCGTCCTGAGTGGTGAGTCGCCCACCACGGTCGCAGTCGCGGGAGCGCGCCGTGCCGCGTCGGTGGGAAGGGGAGCCCCCTTGAGTGTGACGGCGGCCCGGGTGGAGGTGAGCTGACCCGTATGTGCGGGATTTGTGGGATCGCGTTTTCGACACGGTCGCGGCGCGCGGTGGATGCGCAGGAGCTCGTCCGGATGCGGGATACCATGACGCATCGGGGCCCGGACGATTGCGGCATCTTCAACCAGGGGCGCGTGGGGCTGGCCCATCGCCGGCTGTCGATCATCGACGTTGCGGGCGGGCACCAGCCGATGCACGACGACATCGGGTCGCTCCACATCGTGTATAACGGCGAGATCTACAACCATACCGACCTGCGCGCCTCGCTCGAGCGACGCGGTCATCGCTACCGCACCCGTTGCGATACGGAGACCATCCTCCGGCTGTACCAGGAGGAGGGTCCTCGGGCCGTCGACCAGCTCCGGGGGATGTTCGCCTTCGCCATCTGGGACAGTCGCCGAGAAGAGCTCTTCCTCGCCCGGGATCGGCTGGGCGAGAAGCCGCTGTACTACGTGCACACAGCTGATGGGTCCCTTTATTTCGCATCGGAAATCAAGGCGTTGCTGGCGGCCCAGGCGACCCGACCGCTGCTGAATTACGGTGCCCTGCCGGACCATCTCGCCAATCACGCTCCCTCCGGGGCCACTACACTGTTCGTTGGCGTGCAGCGGTTGCCACCGGGTCATACCCTGCGGTGGCGCGACGGAGTGCTCGAGATTCGAGAGTACTGGGACCTCAGCTTCGCCCGGACCGAGGGCGCGAACCGGACGGATAAGGATCTCATCGCGGAGTTCGGTGAGTGCTTCACCGACGCGGTCCGCACGCGGCTGATGTCGGACGTGCCCCTGGGCGTGTTTCTCTCCGGTGGGATCGACTCGGCGTCCATTGCGGCGGTCATGAGTCGGCTCGTGGATGAGCCGATCAAGACCTTCTCCGTTGGGTTCGCGGAGCAAGAGGCGAATGAGCTCGCCTACGCGCGCACCGTCGCGGCTGCCTATCGCACCGACCACCACGAGGTAGTGGTGAGTCCCGACGAGTTCCGTGACGCCCTGCCCAGCTTGATCTGGCACGAGGACAGGCCACTGAGTCATGCGGGGAGCGTGCCGCTGTACTTCGTGGCGCGACTGGCGACGGACCACGTGAAGGTGGTGTTGACGGGAGAAGGCAGCGACGAGCTCCTCGCCGGCTACGAGCGCTACACAAAGACGCTGTACAACGTCCGGCTGGGCGAGCACTACCACCGCATCGTGCCGGCGGGTCTCCGTCGCGCCGTGCGCCGGGCGGTGGAGCATCTGGGTGTGGGGTCGTTGCCGCGGCGGAAGCTGGAACGCACGTTTCTATGCATTCCCCCCGATCTGCCGAGCATCTACTTCGATAACTTCGCCGTCTTTCCGCGTGCGCTGCAGGCGCAATTGTTCACCCCCGCGGCGAAGGAGCGGGTCGCGGGTGCCGATCCGTATCGGGTAATGCGGGAGCACCTGGAGCGGACCGACGCCGACACGCTGCTCAACCGGCTGCTCTATGTCGACAGCAAGACGTACTTGCACGAGCTGCTGATGAAGCAGGACAAGATGAGCATGGCTGCCTCGATCGAGAGCCGCGTACCGTTCCTGGATCACCGGCTCGTGGAATTCACGGCGGGGTTACCCGCTCGGCTGAAGGTTCAGGGATCCACGACCAAGCGGATCCTGCGGGAGAGCATGAGAGGTGTCCTGCCACCCAGCATCCTGGCTCGCCCCAAGATGGGGTTCCCCGTGCCGGTCGGGTCCTGGTTCCGCGGCCGCTGGCGTGGGATGATGACGGAGCTTGTGCTCGGGGCTCGGGCGAGACAACGCGATATTTTCAATCCGGATGTGGTACGGCGCCTTGTAGACGAGCATGTGTCCGGACGCTTCGAGCATATGGAGCGGCTATGGGCACTCGTCAACTTCGAGCTGTGGCTGAGGCGGTTCGTGGACGGCGAGGAGGACGTACGGATGCCGCAAGCAGCGTCGGCCGCTCATGCGCGAGTCGCTGGGTGACGTGAGACAGGTCCACCAGCGGACCCCCCGCGGCCACGGCCCCCGTCAGGGGGTCGGCTGATAGGCGCGAAGGGAGCGCGGGGCCGGCGGGTGAGCCTGTTCGGCGCGCATCCAGGATTCCAGGACATACAAATACCACAGCTGGTGGCGCGCCCGGCCGCGTTGGGCCGAAGCCCTGAGCTCCGCGCGCAACCCCTCCGATGAGATCCAGCCGTCACCGACCAGTCGCGACGAGCGCAACGTGGCTTCCACATGGGGCAACCAGCGCCCGGCGAGCCAGCGTTCGACCGGAATTGAGAACCCCCGCTTACGGCCCCCCGCGATGCGGTGGCCGATCCTCCGGCGGGCGAGCTCGCGAAGAACGGCCTTGAGACGACCGCCCCGGAGGCGGATGGCGGGCGGCAGGGCGGAGGCGAATTCCCAAAGGTCCTGGTCCAGAAACGGCGACCGGGCCTCGAGCGCGTAGTGCATGGCGGCACCGTCTACCTTCGTCAAGTACTCCGCGACAAACTGCGTCCGGCGATCGTATTCCAGGTACTCCGTGAGCACTCGGCGACCGGAGTCTCCGGACCACGGGATGCGGCGCTGGTCGATGGTCACCGTCGCAAGCCGCTCTCCCAGTAATCCTTCGCGGTGATAAGTAGGCAGCCCGTCGTGGGCCTCGATGAAGGCGCCGAGCCCACCGGTCACATAGTCCACGAAATGGACCGCGCGCCGGAATGGCGTGGCGGGTTCGAAGGACGCTCGCGCCGACCGCCACCAGGCGCTCGCCCCGGGCGGCGTCACGCGTGCGAGGGTCTCTGCCAGCCACAGGTGGCGATGCCGGGGGTACCCGAGGAACAGGTCGTCCCCACCGTCTCCCGTGAGCAGCACCTTGGCGGAGCTCGCCACTTCCTTGCACACGCGTAGCATGCCCAGTGCCGAAGCGCACGCGAACGGCTCTGCGTACGCCGATGCCAGCTCCTCGACCCCAGGCCTCTCGGAGGCCGGCAGACCGACAAGGCGATGCCGGATGCCCAATTCCCTAGCGGTCGCGCACGCATCCGTCGTCTCGTCTTCCGGGTCACCGGGCGTGCCCACGGTGAAGGCGGTCAGGTCCGCTCCGAGCTTGGTGACGGCCCAGCACACGAGACCGGAGTCGAGGCCGCCGCTCAACAGGGCGCCGACGGGGACATCGGCGTCGAGCCGTCGCTCGACAGCTGCGAGAAAGAGGCGCTCGGTCTCTTCGACCGCTTCCTCGAACGTCGGCGTGCCTGCGAGGCGCACGGGGGGCGGCGTCCAGTATTCCTCCGTTTGCAGCACTCCGTCCCGCCACCGCACGATCGACGCTGCCGGTACCTTGGTGAGGCCTTGGTAGATGGCGCGATGATCCGTCACGAAACCGAACTCGAGATACTCTGCGAGTGCTTCCTCGTCGAGGTCGCCGGCCCAGCCGCCGGCGCGCAGCGCGCGAACGGTCGAGGCGAAGCCGATGCAGCCGTTTCGCTCGGCATACACGAGGGGTTTTATCCCCAGCCGGTCGCGAACCAGGTACAGCGTGCGCTGTGCATTGTCCCACAGCGCAAACGCGAACATCCCCCGCAGACGGGCGACCAAGCCATGGATTCCCCAGCGGTGGTATCCATGCAGCAGGACTTCGGTGTCGGTCCGGCTACGGAACTGCGCGCCGGCGGCGGCGAGCTCCGTCGTCAGCGTGCGAAAGTTGTAGATCGCGCCGTTGAAGACGACCCCCAGGGATCGGTCGGGCGACATCATCGGTTGCCGGCCGGCATCGCTGAGGTCGAAAATGGCGAGGCGCCGATGACCGAGCACGACGTCCGGCCAGCATTCGAGACCCTCGCTGTCCGGCCCTCGCCGGGCCAGCGCGTGGACCATCTGCTGGACTCCCTCGAGCGCCAGGGTCGGGTTCTCGAACCCGACTACGCCAGCAATCCCGCACATGTCGCGCTCAAAGCGGCTAACCGGGGCGTTACCTCGGATGGCATGGTGCGGCTGCGGCCCAGAAGCATCCGCTTCAGGCGCAGGAGGCCCGATACGAAGTGCACCAAATGCGGCCGGTCGTCCGGGTAGGGGAAGCGGGGAAGAGCGAATCGACCTAGTGCTCCGTGCGCCCGAAGGTGGCGCGCGGCAGCGTAGTCACGCACGGTAGTCAAGGCGACCCGAAAGCGCGCATGCTGCGTCGCCTCGAGCTCCCGTTGCCCGAACGCACGCGGCTCGCCGTTCGGATAGCAGAAAACGGGTACCCAGGCGTCGGTCTCCTGGCGCACCCGACGGTACGATTCCTCGATCTCCCAGCGGCAGGCCTGGTCGGTCGCGAGACTGAGGATGGGATGCGTCACGGTATGGGGACCGAACGTCACGCCGAGTTTCGCTGTGCGGCGCACCTCGTCCCAGCTGATCGGCGCCACCGCCGGTGGCGGGCTCGCGGGGAGTTCCACGTCGAGCTGCCGGGCAAGCCACGCGATTGTCGCTTCGCGCTGCAGCCCGTCCATCCACTCGAGCCGAGAAAGGACATCCTGCTGCACCCGGCTCCGCTCGCCCGGCGTCGACCAGCGATACGAGCGCGCTTCGGACTCCAAGTTGAGCACGAGCGAGCTACACTGGGTGTGCTCGAAAAGGTAGGTGACGCGATCCCACCACAACCAGAGCAACCCGTCGACAAAGCCCGTCGTGACGAACAACGTCACCGGACAGTCGAACTCGGCGAAGACGGGTGCGGCGATGCGGGCGAAATCGCCATATCCGTCGTCCACTGTGAAGGCCACGGTGGGTGGGCCCCCGCCGCCCTCCTCAAGGTCTCTGATCACGTCGGTCAGGCTGAGGAGCCGGTAGCGATGGCGACGGAGGTACGCCAAGTGATCGCGCAGGGCAGCAGGGTCGTGCCCCACTACGCCCAGGTCCGGGTCTGCGAACCGATGGAACGTGAAGATCGACACGAGGCCGCGCCCGAGGGTGCGGAGCGCCGGCGCGAATATGTCCGCGCTCATCACCCGGGACAGGAAGGGGCGGGGCAGGCTCGCGGGCATATTAGCGCCGGGCCACCTGGCGCAGCCACGCTGCGCCCGTGCTCACCAGCGCCGCTACACGCGCTGGGAAGGCGTGAGGTTCGAAGTTCCAATCCTCTGCCACGTCCACGGTCTCCTTGCTGAATCGCCGCTTAAACTCGGAAATCCCGCCGAGCGGGTCCCCGGAGCTCGCTGTGCCGTCCGTCGCGCCGCCGAGATCGAACCACGTCGCACCGGCCCGCTTCGCCCACAGGATCAGATCCCAGAACAGTGGATGCACGATTCCCACGCCCGGGAGATCGCTGGGCCGTGAGGAAGCGCCGGCGAAATAGCTCACGCTCTGCCCGTTCCACCATCCCCACGCGAAGCCGAGCAGGGCATCCGGCCCTTCCCGGTCCGAGCGGAACAGCCCGACCAGCCGAGAGGCGTCCGGCACGCGGCGCGACAGCTCGATGACGCCCTCCCAATCCCACACCTCCTGGTAGCGCGCACCCGTACGCGCGAAGGTCTCGCTCGATAGCGCGTCCAACCGGCGTCCCAGCCGGCGGTCGTCGAGCGAGCGAACCTGCACCGGCAGTTTCGCCACCGAGCGAATCGCGCGCCGCACGGTTGGGCTGAAGGACCCAAATAACTCATCCTCGCTAGGCTGCAGATCGAGCGCGAACGTTCTGCCCCAATTCCGCGTGGTAGGCGCCCGCACGAAGTCGTTCTGCGCGAGGAGCTCCCCGAGAGTCGCCCGCGCGTTATCGTCCCGCGAGAACACCTCCACGCTCACGCGCAGCACGCGCGGCTCTTGCCGCGCCACCGCTGCGAGCGCGCGGACGGCGGCGGCCCAGTGGGCGCGCGGCACGCCCTCTCCAAAGCGCTCGACGCGCAACAGGCGAAAGCCCGGCAGCGCACGGCTTGCGGCGCTGTACATGCCGAAGGCTGCCGCACAACGACCGTCCGGCTCCCGGAGGGCAACGAGCAGCGACGCCACCCCGCGCCGGGCCTGCGGCCAGCCGATCCGATGAGGCAACGGCAATCGGACACCCTCGATCGCGAGAGCCCGCTCGCACGCCTCGCGGTCAGGCGACCCCTCCGGCAAGACCTCGACGCGGACGGCGGGCGCGGTTGCGGAGTTCGGGGCGACCATGGTCACGCGCCTTCCGCCGCGGGTTGTTTGGTGATGAAGGGGCGCACCGCGACGCCGACGTAGCGTCGGGCGTACCACGAGAGCAGCCCGACCCTGGTGAACCCGGCTGCCACCGTCGCCGCCGCCGCGCCCACGGCACCAAACGCGGGGGTCAGCACGAACGTGAGCGCGAGGTTGAAGAGCGCCGTGCCGACGACCATCCGGCTCGCCGCCCGTTCATGCCCGGTCATAGTCAACAGGAACCCCGAGATGATGCCCATCGTCGCGCCCACGACTTGACCAGTGGCCAGCACTGCCAGGATGGGATACGCGTCGCGGAACGCCGCTCCGTACGCGTTGAGTACGACGCGACCGCCGGCGAGCAGCAGCACGACGACCGGAATACTCATCGCCGCGCAGCCCTGGACGGTGCGGACCACCAGGGCCTGCAGCTCGGCTCGCCGTCCGCGGGCGTGGAGGTCGGATACCATCGGCAGCACGACGAAAATCACCGCCTGCGCGCCGAGCATGGTCAGCCCCGACAGCTGGCTCGCCGCACTGTACAGCCCAGCGTCGCGCGGGCTGAGGAGGGTCCCTACCACCAGGATGTCCGCCTGCTGCGACAGGACGAGCTGCGCTGCCGAAATCACCAGGAAGCTGCGAACCGCCCCCTTCCACTTGGTCCGCTCGAACTCGGGCGGCGCCGCGATGGCGCTCGCTGGAGCGGCGCGACGCAACAGGAACAGGCTCGCGCCCAGCGCCACGGCAGTCGCCCCGGCGTTGAGGGCCACGGCGCTCCCCGCTTCGAGCTGCACGCCGGCTGCCCCGACGAGCACAATGCCCACACCGAACAGGACAGGCCGCAGCAAGACCTGCGGTAGTTGCGCCTGCGGGACCTGTCGGAACCCCTGGAGCGTACTGCCGCTGAACAGCAGGAGTGCGCTCAGCGGCACCAACGCAGAGGCCGCCCAGATTCCTCCCTCAATCCCTGGGTGGAGGTGATGCCGTAATAGCCACGCCGCACCGCCGGCGAGCAGTGCGACTCCGATCGCGGTGCGGGTGACCACGCGCCACCCGTACTGCCAGAATCCGCGGAGGAGCCCGTCCTGTCGTTGCCCGTCATAGGTGGCAATGAACCGGATAGCGGCCGTGTCGAACTCGAGTTTCCCTACCAGAACGGCAACGTTGACCCACGCCAACAGGTAGCTGTAAACGCCGTAGCGCGTCGCTTCGAGGGCTCTTGCCAGGATGACCTGAACGACGAACGATGCGACAGCACCGCTCGCCGTGCCGCCGATCGACCACCCGGCGCCCCGAATCATGGCCGGCGTCACACCGATCCGCGCCCGGAGCGCGGCCAGGGACGCGAGCGGTCCGACCTGCGGCGCAGGAGCCGCGGCCACATCGGCGCTCTGACCCTCGAGCGGTCTCACAACGCTTTCCCGGTGACTAGACAAGGCAAATCGGGACAACCAAGGCTCCTCCGAGGGACGTCGCGCACGGCGGAGGCGCAAGTCGCGTGCCCACCCCGAACTCGGGTGCCCGGCGACGCGCGTGTGAACCGCTCGCCGAGCCCGTGGCGTCGAGCCCCTGGATGTGGCGCGGACGCCACAGCAGGCGGTAAGTCGGTCTCCCTGCGCTCCCATCCGTCGTGGAGCTCGGGTCCCGCTCTTGCGTACATCGAACGGAAACACGTGAACCCCTCCTCCTCGGCCCGGACGGGCATCGTGACGTGGGCTCCGGTTGCCCTCGCCCTGGCCATGATAGCAGGCGCCACCCTCGTCCCGATGGCGTCCGGCGTGCCTGGCGACGGTATCCCATTTTGGTGCCTGGGTTGCGGCGATTACGCCCTGGCCGATGCCGTGGCGAACGTAGCGCTCTTGGTGCCCCTAGGATGGGCCCTAGCTCGCACCGGCGTGCCGTGCTCGTCGGGTCTCGCGGTGGTCCTGACGACCACGATCGGGGTCGAGTGGCTGCAATACGCAGTGATCCCGGGTCGGGTCGCCAGCGTGGCGGACATCCTCGCGAACACCCTCGGCGGCGTCATCGGATTAGTTCTACCACACCTCCATCGGTGGGTGGTCGAAACACGCCGGCGCGCCGTGTGTGCATCGATTGTTTATGGCGTGCTGCTCAGCGCCTGCCTCGAGGCAGGCGAGGCAACGCAGGCAGTCCTCTCCCCGCGCACGCTCTACTGGACGCGAGGAGCGGCCGACGGATCGCACTACGTGCCGTTTACCGGCTTACTGAGAGAGGTGCGGGTCGACGGGGTGCTGATCACCTTCGACCAGTGGCTCGATGTCCCGCCTGCGAAAGGCGCGGACATCGTCGTCGCGCTTACGTCGGGTCGCCCCGACACCGGACTGGCCCACGTGGTCATCGCCTGGATGCCGAACGGCCGTGGTTGGCTGTGGTTGGAGCAGAGGGACCGAGACCTCCACCTTCACCTGGCGTCGGGGAGTGACCGCGCCCGGCTACGGGGTCACTCCTTGTGGCTCCGCCACGTGATGCCCGCGATGGCCGGCGATCCGGTAACGGTACGGTTGGTCGTGCGTCGATTCGGGTACCGCCTCGTCCTCGTCACCAACGCCGGCGCTGTCGTTCGAGAAGCACGCATCACTCCGGGCGACGGGTGGCGCCTGTTTGCCCCGGGGGAGCGCGAGTGGAGCCAGTGGGCCGGGGTTCTGACGGCGGGCTGGATGGCCGTCTTGCTCGCGCCGCTCGGATACCTCGCGTCGGTACGATCGGGTAGGGCGGTGGCGGTCGCCACGGTGGGCGCGTCGATGAGCCTGGTGCTCATGTCCCTGGGGTCGGGCGGCACGTGGCTCGGACTGGCGGGGTGGTGCGGGGCTGTGATTGGCCTTCTAGTCGGTTCGCAGAATAGCGTCGTGCTCCGGCGCAACGGGTGCGGCGCCGGCGGACGAGAGCTCTTGTTACCGCGACTGGGAGAGTGAGCCGAACCAGCCGCGACCTCGCGTGCCCCCGATCGGGGCCCCTTTGGTTCGGCCGGGTGGCGGCTCAACGGGATTCGTGGCCAGCCCCAGCCCCTCGGTCGTTCGCGACGCGCACCAGAGCAGCGCTAGGTAAACGTAGAGGAACGCCAGTCTGGAGAAGGACCCAAACACGCCCGCCGTGAGATACCCAATCAAGGCATACTGCAGCCACCGTAACGCCTCCGCTTGAGTGGGCGACCGGCGGCCCGCCCGGCGGCGCGCATGATGCACGTCCCGCAGCACGATGATGACGAGCGCCAGGAACAGCACCAGCCCCGGCACTCCCGTCTCGGCGAGAACATTCAAGTATGTATTATGCGTGTCGAGGTAGCCTAACGATGGGTTGTAGCGGTACTGGGCGACTTCATAGGCTCCCAGGCCCACCCCCAGCACCGGGTGATCGCGGATGATGCGAGTAGCGGTCTGAAGCACCGCAAAGCGCTGTCGTGCGGACCCCTCCGGGTCCATCTCGCCGATCGTTGCGACACTGGTGGCTTTGCGCAAACCTTGCATCCGCGCCCAGAACGACGCGGGCGCGAGATACAGGACCAGTCCGAGCACGGCGGCCACCCCCGCGATCGCCCGTGGTCGCCGTCGCACGAGTGTGATCGTAGTTGGCAAGGCCATAACGCCCAAGGCCACAAACGCGCCGCGGGACTGGGTGAGCACGATGACGAGGGTCAGGAGCGCGGCGCTTGCCAGAGCGATCCAACGGATGGGACTTCCCCGAGGTGCACCGGCCCAGAGCGCGAGCGCGGGCCCGAGGACCAGGATGGTATGGGCGGCGAGATCGTTCGGATTGCCGTAAATGAACGGGCCAATGGCGCGCCCGAACAGGGTGTACCCGTGGACATAGTTCACCAGCGTGGAGCGGGCGGGAAACAAGACGTAGCTCACGAGCACGATGAGGATGAAAAAATGGATCTGGGTCCAGCGGCGTAGCGCGTTGACCGCCACGAGGGTCACGAGAACGACCTTGGCACGGTCGGTGAGGCTGTCTCCGACCACCTCGGGGTAACGCGTCACGGCATACCCTAGGGCGGCCCACAGCGTCCAGGCTGCGAACAACCCGAGGAACCCAGGCGTACGAAGCGTTGCGCGCTGCAGGAACAGGCTGGCGATGGCTAAGACCATCACCACGGTTCCTACGGGAAGCCTGCCGGTCACGATGGTGAACAAGTACGCCAGGAACAACACGAACGTCGGCGTCCAGGTGTGCAGCCCAGGGCGCTGTCCCGCCTGTGCTGGCTCTGCCCTGATTGCCGTCATGGACTCTGCGCCGGCGTGCGGGACTCAGTGCGCACGCAAGTGGCCCGCGATAACTGCGCAGCTCGCCAGCTTCTTGAGTCCGAGATGACGCACCGCAACGTAGTCCATCCGCCCCGCCGCGTCGCACGCAAGTCGCACGACCCGAGGCGCGAGCTCATATGGCCCGTGAAGAAAAAACCGACTCAACCGTGCGAGAATCGCGAACTGCCGCATCTCGAAGTCTGTCAGGTATCGCCGAATGACTTGCAGATCAGCCTCTTCCAGGGGCCGCTCATCGACCGTCCCACAGGTGGGGACCGGCACCATCAATCTGAGTCTTCGCCAGGTTGGTGAGAGATTGACCGGTTCCAGAAAGACGCACCGGGCGCGGGGGACCGTCACTCTGCAAATGGCTCTGAACGTTGCGTCAAGCTCCGAGAGGACATGGTGCAGAATTGCCTGGCCCATCACGATGTCGAAGGTCGTTTTCGTCTGCAGCAGCTCCAACGGCGAACAGATGAACTCGGTCTGCGTATCCACCGAGTGATGTCCGGCTCGAATCTTCGCTGCCGCGATGGCCTCTTCGGAGATGTCGATCCCCGTTACGAACGCGCCGCGCAACGCGAGCAGGATCGCGTTGCCACCGTCGCCACAACCGATGTCGAGAATGTGCTTGCCCTTGACGTCGTTCAGGAGTGAGAAGAAATACTCACTCTGGTAATAGTCTCTCTGGCGGCAACGGGCGTACCGCTCTATGATCAGCGGATGGATCGGTGCGGTCGAGTAGTCGACGGCATCGAAATGGGAAGCCTCGCTCGCCCACCTCGCCTGTCTGGACCGGTCTGCCTTGGTCGTCTGGGTGGGCATTCAACGTCCTCCTGTCAAAGAAATCCTGCCGCGGCGCCGCGGCAAGCGCGCGGGCGACAGTCCGCCGCTGTGGTCGCATAGCGCGTGCCACAGCCCAGCCCATCGACCCCGGACGTCCTCGACGCGGCCCCCTGGCATCTGTGGCTTGGACGCCACAGCGCCCTCGTGCGGGCCGAGGGACATCAGAACTCGATCAGGGACGCTGGAAGCGGGCGGGAGAGGTGGACAGCGTCTAGGTGGGCGAGCCACAGTTGGAGCACGAGGGCGCGCCACAGCGCCGTGCTGTGATCGCGGCGCCGCATGAGGTGCTCTCGGATCAAGCGACGCACGGCCGTTCGGTCCAGCAGGTCGTACAGCCCGTCGTCGGCCGTGGCGAGCCGGTCGATCCGGTGGCGCAGCGGCCCGCGGAACCATGGGCCGAGCGGCACGGCAAATCCCAGCTTCGGGTGGTCCAGCACCTCGGGCGGCACGAGCCCCCGGATCGCACGCCGGAAGACCCGTTTTCCTGTCCCGTCGCGGATCTTCAAGTCCGCGGGCAGCCCGAGCGCGAACTCGACGAGCGGATGGTCGAGCAGCGGCACGCGCGCCTCGAGAGATACCGCCATGCTCACCCGGTCCACCTTGGTCAGGATGTCGCCGGGGAGGTAGGTGGCGACGTCGACCAGCGTCATTTGAGACACGAAGTCGCGGGCGTGAGCGGCGGCGAACGCGTCCGCCAGGAGGTCGCCGAACTCACCGTCTCGGGGCACGAGGCGGTGGGCGGCCATCCCGCCGTCGACGGGTGCCAGCGGGAGCGAGACGGTGCCGGCGTACGCGGCCTCGCGGGGTCGGGCGCGATCCAGCAGACGGCCCCGGCCAGGCATGACGTGCGGGAGGGCACGACCCACCAGGCGGAACAGCGGACGCCCCCATGCGGGCAGGT
>Ga0066688_10000333_pt1 | contig 15450 bp, 10 predicted proteins | sample GraSoiAngelo_137_FD_62304 | JGI IMG/M metagenome (GOLD analysis project Ga0066688, IMG submission 62304) | Grasslands soil microbial communities from the Angelo Coastal Reserve, California, USA - 14_0929_09_30cm | ecosystem: Environmental > Terrestrial > Soil > Grasslands | place: USA... | reverse complement strand
GTCCTCCGGACTTGGCCGGTGCGTGTCCATCGCTGAAGTAGCGGGGAAACCATGATCTTGTTTCGCACTCGTGCCAAAGGAACCCAAACGAAGAAACGAATGTTCCGGAGTGCGATGTCCCATTGGCGCAGTCCCAACCTTCCTGTGGCGGAGCGGCGCAAGTCCCGTCGGGACGAGATAACTTAGCCCAGCGCTTCAGCGCTGGGTGAGCACGCAGAGTTTGTCGCAAGCCCCGGAGGGGCGGCACAATCATCCCAAAACATACGACGGATCGTAGGCCACGCCGTACTTGGTGAGGAATTCCATGAATTCGTCTTCGAAACTTTTGTTCGCGTGATGCGCCTTCTGGTTCTCGATATAACGCACAACACCTGCGGTTTGCGACGCGTTGACACTGAATGCTCCGTAGCCCTCCTGCCAAGAGAATTTATTGCCGGCTGCGCCAGTTTCGTTTAACCACTTCGACGAACTTCCTTTCAGAAATTGAATTGCTTTCGACAAGGGCAAGCTGGGCGGCAGGAGCAGAAGTGCATGCACGTGATCTTTCACACCGCCGATGATCATGGCCTCGAAGCCTTGATTACGGGCAATTCCAGCCATGTAAGCCCAAAGTGTGGGTTGTTGCTCGTCGGAAATGTTTTTGTGTCTTTCCTTGGTGCTGAAGATTACGTGAATTCTGTTGCTTGAGTATGAGTGCGACATGATGTGGTCCCTCCGGGACTTACTCTGTTGACCTGCCTACCCAGCGCTGAAGCGCTGGGCTAAATTTTCGTCCTACGGACTGGGCCGCTGCCTATCCAGACGACTATGTTGTGCTCGGAGCTTGGCAAAAGATGTGATCGCCGCCACGTCACACTGCGGGCGATGCGCGGGCGGTGCGGGGAAATTCAGCCGCTAAATCTGCTACCATTTCCGGCCTCAGTATCACCATCGTTCCATGATGATTCTTTCCGCTATCGCTGGTATTTTTCTTATTCTCCTTATCCTGCTGGATGCATTTGAGACTGTCGTTCTTCCGCGCAGAATCCGCAGGCAATTTCGTCTGACTACCTGGTTTTATCGCTATACCTGGAGACCATGGTCGAGAATCACGAGTCATATTAAGTCCCCTAGCCGGCGGGAGAATTTTCTCGGATACTTCGGGCCTCTGTCGCTAATCCTCCTACTCATGTTTTGGGCTTTCGGCTTGATTCTTGGCTTTGCCCTGCTGCAACACGGGATTGGCGAGCATGTGCATTTAGGCAACGAGCGGGTCACCTTCTGGACAGTCCTTTATATGAGCGGGGAGACATTCTTCACGCTCGGGCTGGGAGACGTGGCTCCCATAAGCAGCCTGTCGCGCGCGTTGACCGTGCTGCAATCCGGCCTGGGCTTCGCTTTCCTTGGCGTGGTCATTGGATACTTGCCGACGATCTATTCATCATTTTCCAGGCGAGAGATCGAAATCTCACTGCTCGATGCTCGTGCCGGATCGCCACCTAGTGCGGCGGAGCTGCTATCGAGATTTGGCAACTGTCCACAACAGGAAGTGCTTGACCAGATTCTTCGTGATTGGGAACGTTGGGCGGCTGAGGTGCTGGAAAGTCATCTCTCTTATCCGGTGCTCAGTTTTTTCCGTTCACAACACAACAATCAATCGTGGTTGGGAGCGCTGACTACTATCCTTGATGCGACTTCCCTAGTAATTTCGGGTGTGGATCAGATTCGTCCCGAGCAGGCCAGAATCACTTTCGCGATGGCGCGGCATGCTGTGGTCGATCTGTCACAGGTAGTGCATGCGCGTTACGATCCCGGGCATCCTGACCGGTTACCTGCGCCTGAGTTGGCGCGGCTTCGACAGAGTCTAGAAACGCGCGGGATACGTTTGCGGGAAGGCCCCGAGGCAGAGCAGAAGCTGGCTTATCTGCGGACGCTCTATGAACCCTACGTGCTGGCCATGGCGCGTAATCTTGCAATCAATCTGCCACCATGGATTCATTCCGACAAGAATCGCGACAATTGGCAAGCCGGACCGTGGGACCGCGCAATCAAGGAGAGAACTGCCATGGAACATACACCGGCAGTGGAAGAACATTTCTGATTGAATTCAGACGCCCGTTAACTTCTCCGCCAGCATTTGCTAACATCCAATCTCCCATGAAACACATCGGCGAGAACGTGGTGCGTATCGAGGCAGCAGCGCTGCACGCACTCGCTGATCGCATTGCCGGGCCCATGGCGGAAACTTTCAACAGCGCAGTGGAATTGCTCTGCGCCTGTCGCGGACGCGTGGTGGTGACGGGTATGGGAAAGAGTGGAATCATAGCGCGCAAGATTGCCGCCACGCTGAATTCCACCGGAACGCCTGCGCTGTTCATGCATCCGGTAGAGGCGGTGCATGGTGATCTGGGCATGGTTGTGCGTGGCGATGTGGTGCTGGCGCTATCAGCCAGCGGGGAGTCAGAAGAGATTCTGCGGTTGCTAGCAACTATCAAGCGGTTGCAGGTGAAGTTGATCAGTTTCACCGGCGATGCAGTGTCACACAAAAATTCGAAACAGCGGTCGGGGAAACTTTCCACGCTGGCGGCGGCCGCGGATGTCGCTCTGGATTGCTCGGTGGCGCAGGAAGCGTGCTCTCTGGGATTGGCGCCCACGGCTTCCACCACAACCATGCTCGCGTTGGGCGACGCGCTGGCAATGTCGCTCGCAGAAAGACGTGGATTCAAAGAAGAAGACTTTGCCAATTTGCATCCGGGCGGCAAACTGGGTAAGCAGCTTGCACGAGTGGAAGCTTTGATGCACACCGGAGATGCGGTGCCTCGGGTGGCGCCCAAAACCAAAATGCCCGATGTGATTTACGAAATGTCTCGCAAAAAGCTCGGCATAACGACCGTGGTGGATGGCGAAAAGCTGGTCGGCGTCATCAGCGATGGCGATCTGCGGCGATTGCTGGAAAAGCGTGGCAAGGACGTGCTCGATCTGACAGCAGGCGAGTGTATGACGAAAACCCCTCGAACCATTTCCGGACAGGAATTTGCTGCTACGGCCTTAGCTCTGATGGAAGAAAAAAAGATTACATCGCTGATCGTCGTCGATTCTGCGGGGAAGCTGGAGGGCATTGTGCATCTGCATGATTTGTGGGGGACGGAGCTGATGTAGGGTTGGAACATCGGCAACACGATGAGCAACTTTTATGTATCACTATGATCCCAATACGGCTCTCGAAGAATTAACTGAAGAAGCAACTCTTCCCAACCCAGTTCATGTGCGCGACATGATTCTTCGCCAACGGCTCAATGCCGACAAGTCGCTGGAACTGAACCGGCTGTTTGTCGAGTATCAGAAATTCTTTGGCGAGACGCAGAAATTGGGGAAAGAAATTCTGAAGCAGTTGGCGGGTTAACAACTACTCCTGAGACCCTCCAGCAGGGTCTGCTGATGGCTCTCGGCCCTCGCGAAGGTCCGCGGCTTCATCCCAACCTTCTCGCAGCCGGCGTATATATTCATCCGCGTGCTCGTCGGCCCATAGGTTTTTCCCCGAGCCACGTAGGCGCAGTAGAGGATCGTCATCGATGGGATTCATTGTGAATGCATTTTACTTCCCGGCGAGCGCACTCGCCAGATCGCTACCTAACCGAATGGCAGAGTCACACTCTTCCACGTACAATAACGAATTCCTTTCCTGGCGGAATCACTAACTATGCATCGCTGGTCGCAACTTTTCATCCCCACGCTGCGCGAGGCTCCCGCGGACGCCGAGGTTGCCAGTCATAAGTTCCTCGTTCGGGCAGGTTACATCCGCCAGCTCGCTGCGGGAATCTATTCCTACCTTTTTCTGGGACAACGATCGTTCAACAAGATCATCGGGATCGTGCGCGAGGAGATGGACAAGATCGGGCAGGAATTTTATCTGCCCGCTCTGCATCCACGGGAGCTGTGGGAGTCCAGTGGGCGTTGGTCCGTCATGGGCGACACCATGTTCCGGCTCAAGGACCGCAAGGGCGCTGACTTGTGCTTAGGCATGACTGAAGAAGAAGTCATGACGGAGATCGCGCGCAAGGAGCTGCGCAGCTACAAGCAGCTGCCGCAGATCTGGTATCAGATTCAGAGTAAGTTCCGCGACGAGGCGCGGCCCAAGTCCGGTTTGTTGCGAGTTCGGCAATTCCTGATGAAGGATTCGTATTCATTCGACATTGATGCCGCTGGCCTGGACGTTTCCTACCAAAAACACTACGACGCATATTGCCGAATCTTTGACCGCTGCGGTTTGAAGTACGTGGTGGTGGAAGCGCATTCGGGAGCCATGGGAGGTTCGCAGTCGCACGAATTCATGGTCCGGACGCCGGCAGGCGAGGATCAGATCGTGAGCTGCGAGAAATGTGATTACGCGGCAAATATGGAAAAGGCAACATCGAAGCTCGCTCCGGCTGAGGATCTGACGGCGACGGGCAACGGCAAGCCGCTCGAGGTGCACACGCCCGGACAGAAGACCATCGAAGATGTAGCGCGCTTCCTGGGCGTTTCACCGAAAAATAAGATTAAAACTCTGGCGCTCATGTTCGAGGAGAAGGATTCTAAGACCGGCAAAGCTGTGCTGCGTCCGGTGATCGTGTTGTTGCGTGGTGATCACCAACTCAATGAGGCAAAACTCTCATCCGCGGTCGACGGCAAACAGACACGCCCCATGCAAGCGGAGGAGATTGAACCGCTGTTCAAATCTCCGGCGGGATTTCTAGGGCCAATCGGTATTGAATGGGCACGCGATGCTGAACAACTCGAGCGGCCGATTCTGCTGGTGGATCAGGCCCTCGAAGGCCGCACGAACCTGATCTCCGGCGCAAATAGGGAAGACTATCATCTGAAGAATGTCACTCCGGGCCGTGACTTCCAACCTACGGCTTACGCCGACTTGCGCAGCGTCGGGGCAGGCGAGAATTGTCCCAACTGCGGTGCGCCGTTGCGCATCGACACAGCCGTCGAGATCGGACACATCTTCAAGCTGGGCTACAAGTATTCGGAATCCATGGGCGCGCGCGTCCTGGACCGCAATGGCAAAGAAGTCACGCCTATCATGGGGAGTTATGGCATTGGGATCGAGCGCATCCTTACCGCCGCAATCGAGCAGAGTAATGACGAGAACGGTTTCTGGTTGCCGCCGTCAATCGCACCCTTCGAGATTGTGGTCACGCCCACGAATGTGGGCGACGAGAAGTTAAAGAGTGTCGCGGAAAACATTGTCCAACAGCTTGAGGCGGCGGGGTTTGAGGTTTTACTGGACGACCGGGACGAACGGCCGGGAGTGAAGTTCAAAGATGCCGACCTGGTGGGTATTCCTTACCGGGTGACGGTGGGAAAGAAGGTTACCGAAGGTACTGTTGAAGTGGTTCAGCGCTCGACACGGGAAATGCACGATGCTAGCATCGGCGCAATAACGGGATACTTTGAGAAGATTTTAAGGCCTGCGCGATAGATTCACTAGCGCGCCCGGCCTCGAGCGGAGCGTTATGGGTACTATAAAACTGATTTTAGGATTCGCCGTCATGGCGGCCGTGATCTACGGCGGCGTCATGCTAATACCGCCGTACTTTTCCAATTACCAATTCGAAGATGCGATTGAGACCGAAGCGCGGATGAGCACCTACAGCACCAAGCCTGAAGACGCTATTCGTGAAAGCGTCTTCAAAAAGGCCCAGGACCTGGAAATTCCAATCGGCAAGGAGCAAATCAAAGTCCAGCGTTTTGGTCCTCAGGGCACCGGTTCGATTCTGATTGAAACGCAGTATACGGTGCATGTGGATCTGCCGGGCTATCCTCTCGACCTGAATTTCCATCCAACCACCAAGAACCGCGGCGCCTTCTAGCGGAATCGTCGTACTTCGGTAACCTTGTTCCGAGTATGGGTGCCTCCTAACATCCAGAGAGACGAGCTTTTGGGTGGGAAACTGCACCTTGGAGAGCCTCTTCGGCCGCAGTCCCTGGTCCGGACCCGGCGAACCTAACTGGGAACCGGCAAGCAATCAACAGGTACCCTCTGGCAGGTTAAAATGAATCATCCATGCACCGGGCGGGCGCTGGAACATCTTTGTGGCCAAGGATGGAATTTTTCTTCTGTGGATAACGATATCCGCTTGCGTCATCGTCTAATAATTCTAGAGGGGCGTCTGCGCCGACTGAATTGTGGCCATTAAAATCCGAATTCCGAATAGTACGACCGGTACCACCAAGGGATTTCTTTCCCGCGACCCCGTGATCCGGGCAGCCCTGGTGGTGTTCGTGACTGTGGCTGTAGTTTTCACCAGCGTGTTTTCGTATTACTACCTGAAGTACGACCACATCATCGATCAGAAGTTCAAAGGGCAGGTTTTCAGCAACTCGGCCAAGATTTACGCCATACCGGAGACCGTGCAGGTGGGCGAGAAAATCGACGCTCGTGAGATCGCTGTCCGACTTCGCCGGGCAGCATATGCAGAGAAAGAGGGCCAATCCTTCATGGGCAGCTATCGCCTGCTCAATAACGGCATCGAGATCAAGCCGGGGCCGGATTCCTATCACAGCCCGGAGCCAGCGACCATCCGCGTACGTAGCGGGAAGGTGGAGAGCATCGCCGGACAATCGGGCGAGTTGTCGGCTTACGAACTCGAACCGCAAATGATTACGGCGCTGTTCGATGCGGAGCAGCGTTCCAAGCGTCAACTGGTGAAGTACGACGAGATCCCCAAGGTTCTGGTGGACGCCGTGCTCGCCATTGAAGACCGGCGCTTCTTCCAGCATGGTGGCGTGAACTTCATGCGTCTGGCCGAGGCTGCATGGATCGACCTGACTCATCAACGGCATGAGCAGGGCGGTTCGACTATTACTATGCAACTCTCGCGCGCGTTCTTTCTGACTCCGGAGAAAACGGTTAAACGCAAAATCGCGGAAATGCTGATTGCGATGGAGCTGGAGCAGAAGTTCACTAAGCAGCAGATTTTCGAGTTTTATGCCAACCGCGTGGATGTAGGTCAACGCGGATCGTTCACCATCAGTGGGTTCGCTGCAGCGTCGCAAGCGTACTTCAATAAGGATCTCAAGGACATTACCCTTCCCGAGGCCGCTCTTATTGCGGGACTGGTTCAGGCGCCGAGTTACCTGTCGCCGTATCGCCATCCGGAACGCGCACTCGAGCGCCGCAATGTAGTGCTCGACAGCATGGTGGAAACTCACGCGGCCTCCAAAGCTGACGTGGAGAAGGCCAAGGCCACGCCGCTGAAGCTCGCTCCACCCAATGTGGAAGCGAGCGATGCGCCTTACTTTGTCGATCTGGTGCGCGATACCGTCATCGGTAAACTCAATGAACGCGAACTGAACGACCAGTCCTACCGCATCTACACCACCCTCGATCCCGAGCTGCAAAAAATCGCTGCGCAGGCTGTGGAAACTGGGATGAAGCTGGTGGACGACCAGGTAACTAAGCTACGCACCAGGCGAGTGAGGATTGGCAAAACGAAAAAGTTCGAAACCAAGGTGCTGCCCGGACCGCAGGCGCAGCTCGCGCTAGTCGCTATGGATCCGCATACTGGCGAGGTGCTGGCCTTGGTAGGCGGGCGAAATTACGGAACCAGCCAATTGAACCATGCCACCTCCAGACGTCCCACCGGTTCGGTATTCAAACCATTCGTGTATGCGGCAGCCATGAATACGGCGGTCGATGGAACCACGCCGATATTTACACCGGCGTCGATGGTTGACGATCAACCGACCACTTTTTCCTATGGCGATCAGATTTACGAGCCGCGAAATTATAAAGAGGAGTACCACGGCCAGGTGACAGCGCGGTACGCACTGGCGACGTCATTGAACAACGCGACGGTCAAGCTGGCGGAGGAAGTGGGATATGACAGAGTTGCGGACCTGGCGAAAGCGGCTGGAATTACCTCGGTGAAGGCTACTCCAGCCATGGCGCTAGGCGCTTACGATGCCACACCTATCGATGTGGCGGCTGCTTATACCGTATTCGCCAACGCAGGTGTGCGGCTGTCGCCCATCATGGTGAATTCGGTGCGCAATGCCAGAGGCGATGTGATTACGGATTTCAAGAGCGACAAGCGGCAGGTGCTCGATCCGCGAGTCGCCTTCCTGATGACCAACATGATGGAAGGTGTCCTGAATTTCGGGACTGGCTTTCCAGTTCGCACGCGTGGTTTCAATGCTCCGGCCGCGGGAAAGACGGGAAGCTCGCATGATGGATGGTTCGCTGGCTACACCAGCAATCTTCTATGCATTGTTTGGGTTGGCTACGACGATTACAGCGACATCCGCCTGAGCGGAGCCCAAACGGCAGCACCAATCTGGGCGGAGTTCATGAAGAAAGCGGTCGCGAGTCCGCGGTATTCCGACGTGAAGCCTTTCAGTCAGCCCACTGGCGTGGTGGATGTGCAATTGGACAAGCTAACCAATCTTCTGGCTAATGCGTCCTGCCCGGAAACCTATACCGCAGCATTCATTGCCGGCACCGAGCCGAGTCAGACTTGCGACCAGGGGACGGGTGTGGGCGGATTCTTCTCCCGCATGTTGGGAATTGGAGGCGACAAGGCCGCTGCGCCGCCAGGCGTTGTCCCTCCTCCTGGACCTGCGACTGAGGATACGCAAAAGAAAAAAGGTCTCTTCGGGAAGATTGTAGGTATCTTTAAGGACGACAAATCGTCTAACAATCCGCCCAGCAATCCGCAGCCACCGCCTCCCAAGGCGCCTGAAAATGGTGGGAACGGTCCTCAATAGTCGGATATGGCTGGCCGGAGGCTTTGACGAAGTTTTACTCCCGGTTGTGGTGAAATCATGCGTCGTCAATTACTGATTTTCACTATCGGCATTCTGATAGTGCCCAATGTCTTAGCGCAATCCTCACCTTCAGAGCAGGTGCAAGTCAGCCCACCGTCCGTTCGGCGCGCCGAACCACCGCCTGCAAGCGCTTCAGCTGAAGAGTTGGTAAAACAGGGCGACACGTTGCGGGCAGAGAAAGCTTATCTGGACGCGCTCGATTATTATCGCGCCGCAGTGAAGAAGAAGCCTGACAGTCCGCAGACGTATAACCGGGCCGGAATCGCGGAACTATCTATGCAGCGCTTCAAAGAGGCGGGGAAAGACTTTGAGCGCGCCATCAAACTGGATCGCCAGTACAGTGACGCATACAACAATCTGGGCGTCATCTACTACTTGCAAAAAAAGCAGGGGAAGGCGATTAAGCAGTATTTGAAAGCCATCCAGTTTCGACAGGATTCTGCCTCTTACTACAGCAATCTTGGCGCGGCCTACTTTTCCAAGAAGGAGTTTGAAAAAGCCGTCACTGCCTATAACCAGGCTGTACAGTTGGATCCCGATATTTTTGAGCGGACATCCCATACGGGGGTGACAGCGCAGATGTCTTCTCCCGAAGACCGGGCGCATTACGATTATGTGGTGGCCAAGCTATATGCCAAGCTCGGACAAACCGATCGCTCGTTACAATACCTGCGCCGAGCTATGGAGGAAGGCTTCAAGAACATCGAGGATGTGTATAAAGACGCTGAGTTTGCACAATTGCGGAAGGATCCTCGTTTCACTCAGCTAATGGCCGCCCGGCCACCAGCGATCACGGACTAAATCTCACGCTGCTAGGTGCTTAGCCGAATCGAAAATTTTTTCGAAGACTAACGAAACTTTTCTTCTGACCTGTGTTTAAGTTTGGCAAATACTCCTGAAAACAACAGGGTGAGTAAGGAGAAACGGTCCCACCGGTTGTCCGACCCGAGCACGCCCCAAGCAGGCAACCGGTGGGTTTTTAATTTCCCGCAGTGGACCCAGGTGCTTCGACCGGCTTGAAACTCATTGGAAAAGCGGCATTTAGCACTTGGCACTTAGTTAGTCCCTCAACGATAGGGTTGGTCCGAGCGAAGGCCCTTTTCCCAGCGACCGTTGCAGGAATTGTTGTCTCAGGACCCTGCACGTGACGACTAAATGCTAAGTGCCAAGTGCTAAGTGCTGCTTTTCGTTGTGCCGCCTTTCGTTCTCTCTGAGGTGTAGTCGCTCACAATCTGTTTCCACTTCCCTTGTGCTTTGAGGATGTATTCCACGGCGTCACGGAGGGCTCCATCGCCGCCGGAGTGTGGCGTTACGTAGTGGGCTTCCTTTTTCACCTCGCCGCGGGCGTTCGCGACCGCCACGGCGAGTCCACAATTTCGCATCACAGGAAGATCGATGACATCATCCCCGACGAAAGCAGCTTCATCGGAGCGAAGTCCTTCCTGCTGAAGGATTTCCTTGAATACGGTCAGCTTGTCCTGGATGCCCTGATGAACGTGCTCCAGTTTGAGTTCGCGAGCACGTAAGGCGACTGTGTCCGAAATACGTTTTGTGATCAGTCCAGTTTTAATTCCAGCCAGCCGAGCCAGCGAAATTGCAGTGCCGTCGTGGGCATGAAAGCCCTTGGCCTCGATTAGGGTCTGACTCACAAGGCCGAAACCACCTTGTCCGCCGTGCTTCGCGGCGTGCTCCTGTGTGGTCTGCTGTACTGCGGCGGGAGCGGGGAAGATGAATAGCTTACCGTCGGTGAGGACGCCGTCCACGTCGAACAGTAGGAGTTTGATTTTCTTGGCGCGAAGTTTTGACATTGCCGGGATTCTAGCATTGAAGCTTTCTGGCCTTAGGAGAAGTGAGCCTATAAGCGAAAACGTTTATGCCAGGCGAACATTTTGCGAAAGTTAAAGTTTCCCGATAAAATAGGATGATGTCTTTGCTTTCCCCAGCTTTGGAATGGGCTCATCCCCTGGTGCGGGATTGGTTTGTCCGGAAATTTGGCACTCCCACCGAGCCTCAGGAACAAGGCTGGCCACATATTCTGTCCGGCCGTACTACCTTGATTTCCGCTCCTACTGGCTCCGGCAAGACCCTTGCCGCATTTCTCGCCTGCATTGACCGCCTGGTGCGAAAAGCACTAGCCGGTGATCTCCAGGACAAAACCGAAGTCCTCTACGTTTCTCCGCTGAAAGCGCTAGGGAACGACATCCAGAAGAATCTTGAAATCCCGCTCGGCGAGATTCTCCAGATGGCGGGCGAGCAGGGGCTGCTGATGCCGGAGATTCGCACTGCGGTCCGTACCGGTGACACGCTCATGCACGAGCGCCGGGCGATGCTGAAGCGTCCGCCACACATTCTCGTCACTACACCCGAGTCTCTTTACATTCTGTTGACGGCAGAAAGAAGCCGCGCAATCCTGCGCGATGTCGAAACTGTAATCGTGGATGAAATCCATGCCGTGGCTGACGACAAACGCGGTGCTCATCTCACGCTCTCACTGGAAAGGTTGGAAGCGCTTACTTATCGTCCGCCGGTGCGTATTGGTTTGTCGGCAACCCAGAAACCGATTGAAGAGATTGCACACTTTCTCACCGGCAATAATCGCCCCGATCCGGTGATTGTGAACGTTGGACACAAGCGAGAGCTCGATCTTGCGATCGAAGTTCCTGCCAGCGCTCTGGGCGCAGTCGCTACCAATGAGATGTGGGACGAGATTTATGACCGCGTTGTCGAGCTCGTCGGACAACATCGTTCCACGCTGCTCTTCGTGAATACGCGACGGCTGGCTGAACGAGTGTCACATCAGCTTGCGGAACGGCTGGGCGAAGAAAACGTTGTGGCACATCATGGCAGTCTTTCACGCAAACTGAGGCTCACGGCGGAGAAAAAATTAAAAGAAGGGCAAATCAAAGTATTGGTGGCGACGGCTTCGCTGCAATTGGGGATTGATGTCGGCACCGTTGACCTCGCAATTCAGATAAGTTCTCCGCGGGCGATCGCCGTAGCGCTGCAACGCGTTGGCCGTTCTGGCCACTGGCGAGGCGCCGTGCCCAAAGGACGCTTCTTCGCGACAACTCGCGATGAGCTTTTCGAATGTGCGGCGCTGGTGCGAGCGATCCGTCACGGTGAACTGGATCGAATCATGATTCCGGATTCGCCGCTGGATATCCTGGCGCAACAGATTGTCGCAACGTGCGCCTCAGCCGGCAGTACTAACCCTGAAGAGGACACCGGTTGGAAAGAAGATGATCTATTCGACTTGGTAACCAGGGCATATCCGTATCGAAATCTTTCGCGGCCGACTTTTAACTCCATTCTCGAAATGCTTTCCGAGGGCATTGCCGCGCGTCGCGGCCGCTATGGCGCATATCTGCACTGGGATCGAGCCAATCACAAATTACGGGCACGACGCGGTAGCCGGCTGGCCGCGATTACCAGCGGTGGCGCTATTCCTGAAACTGCGCTGTTTACCGTGGTGGCGGAGCCGGAAGGAATTGTTGTCGGCACGCTGGATGAAGATTTCGCAGTGGAGAGCAATGCTGGCGACATCATGTTGCTGGGTAACACTTCGTGGCGCATTCGGCGCGTGGAAGGCAAATCCGGGCGTGTGCTGGTGGAAGATGCGCACGGTGCGCCCCCGAGTGTTCCCTTCTGGCGTGGCGAGGCTCCGGCCCGCACCGAGGAACTTTCCTCCGAGATTGGCAGTCTGCGAAAAGAGATCAGCGAGACGCTACCCAACATTTCGCCGGTCGGCGATTGGCGGAGTCGTCCCGAGGTGGCGGAGACGGTTGCCTGGTTGAAGCAAGAGTGCGGCCTGGATGACTCCGGGGCAGAACAGGCGATCGAATATTTGCTGCAAGGACGCGTCGTGCTGGGTGAGGTCCCGACCCAAAACACGATCATCGCGGAGCGTTTCTTTGACGAAGCTGGCGGGATGCAACTGGTGATCCATGCGCCCTTCGGTGGACGCATCAACAAGGCCTGGGGCTTGGCTCTGCGCAAACGCTTTTGCCGCAGTTTCAATTTCGAATTGCAGGCCGCGGCCACGGATAACGGCTTGAACATCGCATTAGCTGAGCAGCACAGCTTTCCGTTGGCGGACGTTTTTCATTTTTTGAGTGCTGAGACTGTGCAAGAAGTTCTGGTGCAGGCGGCGTGCGCTTCTCCGATCTTTGGCACACGTTGGCGGTGGGATGCAAATCGGTCCTTGGCCCTGCTGCGGTTTCAGGGCGGCAAGAAGGTTCCGCCTCAGATTCAACGTATGCGCTCAGACGATTTGCTGGCCTCAGTCTTTCCCGACGTTGCCGCCTGTCAGGAAAACATTCCCGGCGACATCCAGATCCCCAATCATCCGCTAGTCGACGAAGTCATGAAGGATGTGCTGACTGAGGCAATGGACGTCGAGGGATTGAAAAATCTTTTATGTGGGATGGACGAGGGCCGCATCCGCTGCATTGCCGTAGATACACCGGTGCCATCGCAGTTTTCGCACGAAATCCTCAATGCGAATCCGTATGCCTATCTCGATGATGCACCGCTGGAGGAACGCCGAGCGCGCGCCGTCCAGATGCGCCAGATTTTGCCGGAGTCAGTGCTGGAAGAAGTTGGCAAGCTCGATCCGGCCGCGATTGCCCAGGTTCGCGAAGAAGCCTGGCCTGACGTGCGCGATGCAGATGAATTGCATGATGTCCTGCACACGCTGATCGCCGTACCGGAAGACCTCGGTCAACGTCCAACCGATGCTATGCCCGCTGCTCATATCACAGAGTGGAGTGGCTACTTTGCTCGACTCGTCGAAGAGGGACGGACGGGAGTAGCGACCAGCCAAGCCAATCACCGGCGTTATTGGGTGGCTGCGGAGAGAGAGCGAAGCTTCGCTCTTCTCTTTCCGGATGCAGACTTTGAAAAAACTCCGGCCGAAATCGAGACTACGCCGCCCTCCCGTGAGGATGCTCTGCTCGCCATGATCACAGGCTGGATGACGCATTTGGGTCCGGCTACCGCGGAAGAACTCGGAAATCTGCTGGGCTTGTCGTCATCGGAGATTGAAAAGGCACTGCTCCGGATGGAAGCCAGCGGAACCATCCTGCGCGGAAGGTTCACCGAAAAAGCCTTAACGGCAAGAGCTCCGGCGCAAGAGACACCATCACCGCAGCAGGAATGGTGCGAACGCCGGCTGCTGGCTCGAATTCACCGGCTCACTGTGGCGACCTTGCGTAAGCAAATTGAGCCGGTTACGGCAGCGCAATTTATGCGCTGGCTATTGCGCTGGCAGCACGTTGGGCCGGGATCCCAGGTTCAAGGCGAGCGGGCAACACTCGATGTGCTGCGTCAATTGCAGGGATTTGAGATTCCCGCGAATGCCTGGGAGCGGCAAGTTCTTTCCCGACGAATTGCGAACTACGATCCGAAGTGGCTCGACCAGTTGTGCATGACTGGGGCGGTCGGCTGGGGACGATTGTCGCCGCATCCCGCCACGCTTGAGGACTCAGCGGCCGGCAAGCGGAGAGTCATTCCCACCAGCGTGGCGCCAATCACGTTCTTCGTGCGCGAGGAATCGGATTGGATGAGTCCGCATCATCCCATCGTTGAACAACCGGAGTCGCGCGGGCTGAGTGATGGGGCGCGACAGGTGCTGGAGTTCCTGCGCCAAAGGGGTGCATCGTTTTTTGCGGATATCGTTCGCGGCACCGACAAGCTGAAAGCCGAAGTAGAAACTGCGCTCTGGGAATTGGTGGCCGCGGGAGTTGTAACCGCGGACGGCTTCGACAATCTGCGCTCGCTGATTGATCCCAAGCGGCGTGCGGGACAAGGCAGCGGGCGCATCTCGCGTCCGCGACACAGTTCTGGGCGGTGGGCATTGCTGTACGCCGATCCCGCGGTAGAGCGGAATCGCGCGGTCGAAGCTACTTGCTGGATTTTGCTCAAGCGCTATGGGATCGTCTTCCATGATTTGCTGGCGCGCGAACCTAATCTTCCCAAGTGGCGCGAACTTCAAATGGCATTCCGGCGCCTCGAAGATCGAGGCGAGATTCGCGGCGGCCGCTTCGTGGACGGATTCCTCGGCGAACAATTTGCCTTGCCAGTCGCAGTCGAATCTCTGCGCGCAACCCGCAAGTTGCCGCCCACTGGAGAAGCGATCACAGTTTCGGCTGCTGATCCGCTAAACCTCGTCGGCATCCTGGTTCCGGGCGATCGCGTCCCCGCTATCTCGGGGAAAGCCGTTGTGTTTCGCGATGGAGTCGCAGTGCAGGATGGAGAATTGCAGAGCGTCCCTCAGGCCATAGCGAGCGATTAGCGAACCTATCGATCCGAACTCACGTCAAGCTTAGGCAGATTGAGGCGTAGCAGCGTCGCCGGATTCAGATAAATACCTTGCCAGCGCACAGCCAGGTGCAAGTGAGGTCCGGTGGCGCGACCGGAGCCGCCACTCAAACCGATTTCCTCGCCGCGCTCGATTTTTTCGCCCTCCGTCACTTTGATCTCCGACAAATGCATGTAAATCGTCAGCAGACCTTGGCCATGATCCAGGACCACGCAGTTACCTTCAAAATAAAGTGGGCGTGCCAACAAAACAGTTCCGGTATTGACGGCAGCAACCGGCGTCCCTGAAGGAACCGCGTAATCGAGTCCCTGATGCATGCTTTGCACCTTGCCGTT
>Ga0066688_10000323_pt1 | contig 15687 bp, 12 predicted proteins | sample GraSoiAngelo_137_FD_62304 | JGI IMG/M metagenome (GOLD analysis project Ga0066688, IMG submission 62304) | Grasslands soil microbial communities from the Angelo Coastal Reserve, California, USA - 14_0929_09_30cm | ecosystem: Environmental > Terrestrial > Soil > Grasslands | place: USA... | reverse complement strand
TGCGGCACGCCGTCTTGGAGGATCCGCTGCATCAGCTCGAGGTAAGGGCGCATCTGAATTCCAGTCCTAGCCGGGCCGCGGCCGCTGTCTAGTCCGGGCTTTACATCCGTTATGGTGCGCCGTTTCGGATGCGGTTCGAGTGGGCGGTCAACGCATACAGCCGTAGGCTCCCGACATGCGATATCAGCGTGCCGAACCCCCGCTGAAGCTCGACGGGCTCACTGCCGCGAAAGCGTTCTTCGTCGGCTGTTTCCTGGAATCCGATCCCGCGCGTGAGTGCCTGTGGGTCGCCCATGTCGACGAGCAGGCGCGCTGCGTCCACTTGTCGCGCCACGATGGCAACGAAATCGGTGCCGCATTCCCGCTCGGCGCGATCATCGCCGATGCTGCCAAGCATCGCAGCGCCGGGATCGTGCTGGCCCATAATCACCCGAGCGGGGACGCGCGGCCGAGCGAGTCCGACGAGCGCGCGACGCGCCGCCTGGCGTCCGCGGCCGAAGCGCTCGACTGCACCGTGCTCGACCATCTGGTGTTCGCCGGGAACAACTTCACCAGCTTCCGTCGAACCGGCCTGCTCTAGGACTCGCAGGCTTTGATCTGCCCGGGAGCCGGACCGGGCCCGACAACACGAAACGCGCTGAAATAAGCTTCGCCCCCGTTCAACGCGCTGAACTTCACCGGTTGCAAGCCGAGCGCCGCCAGCTCACACTTGAGCTGCTCCGGCGGAATGCCGTGGCGCTCGATCGGGCGATTTGAATCGACCACGATCACCAGGCCATTCGGCTTCACCCCGTCACGCAGATGCCACAGGAATGCGTAGGGCGATTGCACCTCATGGTACATGTGAACCAGGAACACGCGGTCGAACGACTGGTGCGGAAGCATGGGATTGTCTGGGCCACCGAGCTTGACGGCGACATTGTCGAGCGCCTCGCGCTGGACCCGTTCGGACAAGCGGTCGCGGGTCTCCGGGACGATGTCCTCCGCGAGCACCCGCCCTTTCGCCCCAACCACGCGCGCCAGCCTAACCGTATAATAGCCTTCGCCGGCGCCGACATCGGCGACGAACATCCCGGGCTTGATGCCGGCCATGTCGATGACGTCTTCCGCCTCGCCCAGACGGTCGCGCGCGTCCTCGGTCGAAAAACTGTCGTCGACGATCGGTGCGACATCGCGGTGCGCCTTGGGAAACCGTGGCTCGCTGGGCTGCGCGCGGCAAGCCGACAGGCAAATTACGACGCAGGCAGCCGCAATTCGGCCGCGCTTACTCCACATCCTCAACCTCGACGGTTTCGCCGGTCACGCGTTGGGACAAAGCGGCGGCCATGAACCGGTCGAGATCGCCGTCGAGCACATCACCAGGGCTGGTGGAGGTCACGCCAGTGCGTAGGTCTTTGACCAACTGATAGGGCTGCAGCACGTACGAGCGGATCTGGTGGCCCCAGCCGATGTCGGTCTTGGCGGCGTTCGCGGCACTGACCTCCGCCTCGCGCTTTTGCAGCTCAGCCTCATAGAGACGCGCTTTCAATTGCTTCATCGCCTGCGCGCGATTCTTGTGTTGCGAGCGCTCGTTCTGGCAGGCGACGACGATCCCCGTCGGAATGTGGGTGATCCGGACCGCGCTGTCGGTCGTGTTGACGTGCTGCCCTCCTGCCCCGGACGCCCGATAGGTGTCGATCCTCAGGTCCTTGTCCTCGACCTGGATATCGATGTCCTCGTCGACCTCGGGATAGACCCACACGCTGGAGAAGCTGGTGTGCCGGCGTGCATTCGAGTCGTACGGGCTAATCCGGACCAGCCGATGCACTCCGCTCTCGGTCTTCAAATTGCCGTAGGCGTTCTCGCCCTTGACCAGGACCGTCGCCGACTTGATGCCGGCCTGCTCGCCGGCGTGATAGTCGATCAGCTCGACCTTGAAGCCGTGCCGCTCGGCCCAGCGGCTGTACATGCGCTGCAGCATCTCGGCCCAGTCCTGGCTCTCCGTGCCGCCCGCGCCGGCGTTGATCTCGACATAAGCACTGTTGGCGTCCGCCTCTCCGGCGAGCAGCGCCGCGACCTTGTCGCGCTCGGCCCGTTCGGCGAGCGCGGCGAGGCTGCTCACGGCCTCATCGACCATCGCATCGTCGCCCTCCCCCTCGGCAAGTTCGATCAGCTCGGCAGTGTCGGCGAGCTCGCGCTCGATGGCGCGCGTCGCGTTGATCCCTTGCTCGAGCCGTTGGCGCTCACGCATCAGCTCCTGCGCCGCCTTGGGATCGTCCCACAGCTTCGGATCCTCGATCTTCGCGTTGAGCTCCTCCAGCCGCCGGGTCGCCCGGTCCCAGTCGAGAAACCGGCGCAACAACGCGGTCGCGGCATTGATCTGATCGATATGGGCCTGCGCTTCAGCGCGCATGTCTGTGGAACCTTCGTGATCGAGTTGGCGCAGGCCCTATTAGAGGGCGTTCTGCGTTGGCAAGCCAGCCGGTTGCGGCGAAGGTGTCGTCGGGGAGCCCGCCGGCCTTGCGACGGCCTTTGGCTTGGCGACCTGCCGCTGAGCGAACTGCTGGGCCTGCGGCTGCTCGGCGTACGGATCGCCGGTAACGCCGCGATAGGCGCGCCGCGGTTCCGTCTGCGGCTGGAATGCTTCCCAGATCACCGGCGAGTTTGGCTCTTCCTTGGTCGGGAAAATACCAAACACGCGCTTGCCCGAAGCCCGATCGATCCGGACCCACCGAATACCGGGCGGCGCGACGAAGGGCACCTTGGGCTCGTCCTTCAATGCGGTCTGCGCCCACTGCTTGAAGATCGGCGCCGAGATCCGGCCGCCTTGGGCAAAGCCGCCGAGGCTCCGGGGCTGGTCGTAGCCAAGGTAGACCCCGGCGACGATATCCGGCGTTCCCCCGACGAACCACACGTTGGTTGGACCGTTGGTGGTTCCAGTCTTGCCGAACAGGGGCCGATTCAGGTCCCGAAGAACAGTTGCCGTACCGCGGGTGATCACGCCCTCCATGACGTGGACCATCTGGAACGCCGCCATCGGCTCGACGAGCTGCCGCGTTCGGTTCGGCGGACGGGGCATCGCCTTCCCATCCCAATCCGGGGCGTTGCAATTGTCCATCAACGCACAGCGGTTGTCGGTTCGGTAGATCACCTTGCCGTGTCGATCCTGGACGTAGTCGATGAGCGTCGGCTTCACCCCGCGCCCGTTGTTGGCGAGGATCGCGTAGGCGTTGACCAGACGCGACACGGTCGTATCGCCCGCCCCGAGCGCGATCGACAAATAGTTTTCATAATCGCCAACGCCGAGCTTGCGCGCAGTGTCGGTGATCTTTGGCATGCCGATGTCGGAGGCTGCGCGAACGGTCATGAGGTTGCGCGACTGTTCGAGGCCCCACCGCAATGTATGCGGTCCCGCGGAGCGGCGGTCGAAATTGACGAAGCACTTGTTGCCGAGCCCTGCCCCTTGCCACACGCAAAACGGCGCATCGAGTTCGATCGTCGCGGGCGTGTAGCCATTCTGCAGCGCGGTCACATAGACGATCGGCTTGAACGCCGAGCCAGGCTGACGAAGCGCCTGGGTCGCGCGGTTGTAGGCGGAGCCGATCACATCGAAGCCGCCCTGCATCGCCAGCACCCGTCCGGTATGGACCTCTTCGGCTACCATGCCCCCGGAAATCTCGGGAATGGAGCGAAGGGCGTAGCTGCCCGGTGCCATCTCCTTGACGATGATGACCATGCCGGGCTTCAGGGAATTAAAGGCCGCGCCGCCGACGCCGCGCACGGGCATCGAGGCTCCCGATGCGGGAAGACTTGCAGTCGAGCCGTTCGCGAACCCGATGCTCGCGGCACCGTCGCCGATTGAGAGCACGACGGCCTTCTTCCAATCGGGATAGCCAGTCCCCACCGGAGCCCGATCGAGCTGTCCGGCCCAGTCGCCCTTCGCGAGGTCAACGCTCATCCCTAAATCGCGCCAGCCGCGGCCGCCGTCGAACCGCGTGAGGCCATCGCGCATGGCTTGGGCCGCGGCGTCCTGCATCTTCGGGATCATCGAACTGCGCACCCACAGTCCGCCAGAGTAAAGGCTGTTGGGACCCCTGTCAGCCGATTCGCCGAACTGCTTGATCAGCTCGCGCCGGACCTCCTCCATGAAATAGCCGCCCTGGGCGTGGAATTTCTCGTTGCTGCCATAACGGATGGTCCCGAGTGGCTGCGCCGCGGCCGAGCGCCACTGACCTTCCGTGATGTAGCCGTTCTTGTACATTTCCCGGAGCACGTAGTTGCGGCGATCGAGGGCGCGCGTGGTCTGCCGTTCCGGATCGTAATTGGCCGGCGCTTTCGGAAGAACCGCGAGATAGGCCGCTTCCGACAAAGTGAGGTCATCGACGTCCTTGTCGAAATAGGCCCGCGACGCGGCCTGAACCCCATAAGCATTGCGGCCGAGGAAGATCGAATTGAGATAGAGTTCGAGGATCTGCTGCTTCGAGAGCGTCGATTCCAGGCGGAAAGCGAGGATCGCCTCGCGAATTTTGCGCCCGACGTTGTAGCTGCTGTCTTTGAGCAGATATTTGGCGACCTGCTGAGTGATGGTCGAGCCGCCACGCGCACGTCCGCCGACCAGGCTCTTCTTGGTATAATCGAACACCGCACCGAGCAGCCCCGTGTAGTCGATCCCGTGGTGCTGGAAGAACGTCTTGTCCTCGGCCGAGATGAACGCCTGGACGACCTTGGGGGTGAATTCGTCGTAGCTGAGCTCGACCCGCCGTTCGCGCGCGAAGGTCTGCACAGGGTCCCCGTCGTAACCGCGCACGTTGGTTGGAAGCGGCGGTTCGTAAGCCAGCAGCTTCTCGGAAGACGGCAAACCCGTGGCGAAATACAGCCAGATCCCCGCGAACAGCACGAAAAAGGTGAGTCCTGTCCACGTCACCCGCCTGACCCACTTACGACCCCACCATGGATCGACGCGCTCGTGGACGCGCCGGTTGAAGGCGACGAGATCGGGAAGCTCCCAGGACGGAACGGACAGGCGCTCGAACTTCATTCGGGCCTGCGTCTAGCCGTTTCGGAGCGGCTCTGGAAGTTAGGATTGGACCCGCGAACGCGCCGCGATATCGGCCTCAATCGCCTGGGCGAGCGCAAGCACGATTGCCTGGCGGTGCTCGGGATTGCGCAGAAGCTGCTCGTCGTCAACGTTGCTGATGTACCCGGCCTCGAACAGCACCGCGGCCGTACCGGCGCGCCGTAGCACATGAAAAGCAGCAAACTTGTGCGGCTCGGGGCGAAGTTCAAAGCGACCGGCGGACCGCCCGACGACCCGCGATGCGAAGGCGGCCGAGGCGCCCATCTGGTCGCGCATGGCGAGATCCGACAACATCGCGCGGGCCGAGCCTTGCTGATCGCCATCGCCAGCCACGCCGCGGTTCTCCGCCGCCGCGAAACGCGCGGCTTCCTGATCCGAAGCGACATCTGAGAGGGAGTAGACGGTCGCCCCCCGCGCGAGCGGATTGGGCGCGCTGTCCATATGGAGAGAGACGAACAGGCCGGCGCCGAGCCGGCGAGCGACCGCGGCTCTGTCGTCGAGCGAGAGATAGCGATCATCCTCCCGCGTCATCGCAACGCGAACGCGCCCGCGCTGCACCAGCACGTCGCGAAGCTCGTGGGCCAGCGCCAGGGTCAGCTGCTTTTCGGAAATATCTCGCGTGACGCTGATCGCGCCCGGGTCCGTACCACCGTGTCCGGCGTCGATCACGACGATTGGTCGGCCAGCGGCCACCGGAATGCCATAAATGTGATCCGACGCTGCCGGGGGCAGTTGGACGCTGAGGCTGTCCGTTTGCCCATCTGCCGTTGCCGCGCCGCGGGCCGCACCGAGCACCAGCAACGCAGCGGCAGCGCTGGCCAGTACCGCCGCCCCCACGATTGTCCCGTTCCTGGTCCAGCTTTTCGTCAATCGTTCCCGCCAAGTCCTTGAGCGAACGGCGCAACTTATCACGCACGAATGGTTAATGCGAAATTATCCGTTGTTTCGTGCAGAACTTTGCTGAAGCGGCTGTTGCGACCCCCTGACGGCGGTGCTAACCCGAAATCCTCCCCGGCCCCTGCCGGTGAGCGATTGCCGCGCCCAACTTGGCCGCGGTCCACGAGGTTGACGCTCGCAATGATGCCACCAAACGCCCCCGACACGCTCTCGACAGAGACGTGGCGCGTGCTCGCCGCGCCAGGACGCGGGATGGCTGTTGCAGCAGAGGCACTTCTTACCAATCCCGCCATCGCAAACGGCTCGGTTCGAGCCGGGATGGCCCAGTTAATGGCGCGCCGCCGGTTCCAGCCGAAGCCGCGCGCCCGGAGAATTTTCAATGTCCATGCGCATGCTAATCGACGCGCGCCACCCGGAAGAGACCCGGGTAGCGGTGGTCAAAGGAACCCGGATCGAGGAATTTGACTTCGAATCCGCTGAGCACAAGCAGCTCAAAGGCAATATCTATCTCGCCAAGGTCACCCGTGTAGAACCGTCGCTCCAAGCGGCGTTCATCGACTATGGCGGAAACCGTCACGGCTTCCTGGCCTTTTCGGAAATCCACCCAGACTATTACCAGATTCCCAAGGCCGACCGCGAAGCACTGCTGCGCGAGGAAGCCGAGCACGCCGCCGAAGAGGAGCGCCTGCGCTCGGCCGAACTCGACGACGACGATTACGAGCAGCGCGAGAGCCACGACGACCACGGTGAGGAAGAAAGCCCAGTCGCCGAGGACAATGGCGGCGACGAAGAAGCGATCGAAGCCGGGACCCAGTCCAATCGCTCGCCGGTCGACGAATCCGCGGCCGACGAGTTGCGCAGGAAGCGCCAGAACCTCCGCCGCCGCTACAAGATCCAGGATGTCATCCAGCGGCGCCAGGTGCTGCTCGTCCAGGTTGTGAAGGAAGAGCGCGGCAACAAAGGCGCTGCGCTCACGACCTATCTAAGCCTCGCTGGCCGCTATTGCGTGCTGATGCCCAACACCAGCCATGGCGGCGGCATCTCGCGCAAGATCTCCAACGGGTCCGACCGCAAGCGCTTGAAATCCATCATGTCGGACTTGAAGCTGCCATCGACGATGGGGCTGATCGTACGGACCGCCGGCCTGTCGCGTACCAAGGTCGAGATCAAACGCGACTTCGATTATCTCGCCCGGCTGTGGGATGAGATCCGCGAGCGGACGCTCGGGAGCACGGCGCCGGCGCTGATCTATCGCGACAGCGACCTCATCAAGCGCGCGATCCGCGATCTCTATCACCGCGAAATCGACGAAGTGATCGTCGAAGGCGAAGAGGGCTACAAAGCGGCCCGCGGCTTCATGAAGCTGCTGATGCCGAGCCATGTGCGCCGTGTGAAGCTCCACAGCGAATCCACGCCCGCTTTCCAGCGCTATGGTGTCGAGGACCAGCTGAACGCCATGTACCAGCCGCTGGTCCAGCTAAAATCCGGCGGATACCTGGTGATCAACCCGACCGAGGCCCTGGTCTCGATCGACATCAATTCGGGGCGGTCGACGCGCGAACACAACATCGAGCAAACTGCCTATAACACCAACATCGAGGCCGCCGCGGAAATCGCCCGTCAGCTGCGCCTGCGCGACATGGCCGGCCTGATCGTCATCGACTTCATCGACATGGAGCAGTTGAGCCACGTCCGCAAAGTCGAGAAGGTGATGAAGGATGCGCTGCGCAACGACCGGGCGCGAATCCAGGTCGGCCGCATCTCCAGCTTCGGATTGATGGAGATGAGCCGCCAGCGGCTGCGCACCGGCGTGCTCGAGGCCTCAACCAAGCCGTGCCCGCATTGCGAGGGCACCGGCCTGATGCGCACGGCGGCTTCGGCGGGCCTGTCGGCGCTCCGGATCATCGAGGACGAAGCCGCGCGTGGTCGCGGCGACAAGATCCTGCTTCGCGCCGGACGCGACGCCGCGGTCTACGTGCTCAACAAGAAACGCGCCGAGCTGGCCGACATCGAACAGCGCTACGGCGTGTCGATCGAGATCGTGATCGACGAGACGTTCGAAGGCGCCCGGATGACCGTCGAGAGCTCGGGCCCGCGACCGATTGCGGGCGCCCGGCCTGAGCCGGTGCGGATGGAGGATGAGGCGGACGACGAGCTGGAAGACGCCGAAGGCGACGAGGAAGAGGAAGACGAACACGAGGAGCCTGAAGCTCGACAAGAGCGCTCTGCGGACGGCGACCAGCAAGGCCGCAAGCGCCGCCGCCGGCGCCGCGGTGGCCGTGGACGCTCGCGGCGGGATTCCGAAGGCGCACCGATGGCGGGCGAACCGGCCGAGCATGAGGAACATGCAGAGCATACGGAGCAGGCCTCGGAGCCTAAGGTAGCCGATATTGCCGATGAAACCGCCTCCGAGCCCGGCAAACGTCGCCGGCGACGTCGCGGCCGCAAGGGCACCGAAGGCACCGACGCCGTCGAGCCGGAGAGCTCGCCGATGGTCGAGAGGCCAGTCGACGAGGAACCGCCGATTGCGGAAACGGCACCGCTCGAAGAGCCCAAGCCCAAGCCGCGGCGCCGCAAGAAAGCGGAAGGCGAAGCCGAGGTTGTGATCCCCGAGCCGGCGCCCGCCGAGGCTCCACCCGCCGAGACCGTCGACGAAGCGGCGCCGCCCGCGAAGCCAGCGCGCAAGCGCCGCGGCAAGGCCGCCGCCGCAGCGGACGAAAAGGCCGAGGCTGCGCCGGCTTCCGTCCCAGCGGCGAACAACGATACCGCCGTTCCGGACGATGACGGCGAGCCGCGGCGAAGTGGCTGGTGGCAGCGGACGTTCGGGTAGCCGGCAGAAGAATGGGATTTCATCAGGGGTTCAGGCCGAAAAGTGCTAGAGCAACCCCGATGAAGGCTCTGCTTTCCCGCTTTTTGCGGCTGTCGATGATCGCGCTCATGCTGGCCATGTCAGCATGGCAGCCCGCCGCTGCGCAGGACGCCGGCCCATCGGTTCTGCGCGACACCGAGACCGAGCGGCTGTTCAAGGACATGTCGAAGCCGTTAATCTTGGCCGCCGGGCTCGATCCCAACAGCGTTCAGGTGGTGCTGCTCAACGATTCAGAGGTCAACGCCTTCGTTGCCACCGGACAGACGGTCTACATACAGTCGGGCCTTCTCGAAATCACCGATAACGTCGATCAGCTCCAGGGCGTCGTCGCGCACGAGCTGGGGCACGTGGTCGCCGGCGACGCGATCCGCAGCTCGGGCGGGGCGAAGCAAGCAACCGGCATCAGCATCCTTTCGCTGGTCCTCGGCGCCGCGGCGGTCGCCGCCGGGGCCGGTGATGCCGGAATGGGGATCATGATGGCCGGCCAGCGCGCCGCATTGGGCGAAATGCTGGCCTTTACGCGAGCGCAAGAGGCCACCGCCGACGCATCCGGAGCGCGCTTCCTGTCGAAAGCCGGGGTCAACGGCAAAGGCATGCTCGACTTCTTCAAGAAGCTCCAGAACCAGGAATATCGGCTCGCCATCTATTCCACCGACAGCTTCGACCGCACCCACCCGCTGTCGTCCGAGCGCATTCAGGCGCTCGAACAGAAACTGAAGGCCGACCCGGCGTGGAACAAGCCGACGGACCCGGCGCTCGAAGCGCGGTTCCAGCGGGTCAAGGCCAAGCTCATCGGGTACGTCAATCCGAAGCAGGCGGTGATCAAATATCCGGAGAGCGACCAGAGCGTACCGGCGCATTATGCCCGAGCGTACGCCTATCACCTGGGCGGCTACCCCGACAAAGCCGAGGCCGAAGCCAATGCCTTGTTGGCAACGGACCCGCACGATCCGTTCTTCCTCGAATTGAAAGGCCAAATCCTGCTCGAGGGTGGCAAGCCGAAGGAAGCGATCCCGCCGCTCCGCGAAGCGTCGCGATCGGGCGACATGCCCCTGATCTCCGCGATGCTAGGTCACGCGCTGGTCGCGACCGAGGACCCGAAGAATTTCCCCGAGGCCAAGCAGGTGCTGAAGGCGGCGGTCAACCGCGACAACGAGAATCCGTTCGCCTGGTATCAGCTCGGCATCATCTATGACCGCGAAGGCGACGTGGCCCGCGCCGCGCTCTCGACCGCCGAGCGCAGCAACCTCGAGGGAAACCCCAAACTCGCTTTGAGCAGCGCGCAAGTGGCCATGAAGGGTATCCCCACCGGATCGCCGGACTGGCTAAGAGCGCAGGACATCGCCATGGTGTCGCGGACTGAACTCGCGAAGAAAGACAAGAGATACCGCAAGGACGACCAGAAGCCGTGACGAACGACAAAAGATCGCCGTGGCTGGCGGCGGTCGCCGGGGGCGTCATTGGATCGGTGCTCACCGCCGCGCTGCTGCTGTTCGCAATTCCGCAATTGCTCAGCAGCCGGATCGTGCGCCAGGGCATGCTGGCCGATCCGCAGATCCTGTCCGATACGGCGGATGCGCTGCGCGACACGCAATATGCGCCGGTCCTCCGGGCCAACCGGACCGCGATCGAAACGCCGTTCGGAAGTTCCTGGAAAGGCGCCGCGAAGCCCGACGTTACGCTGGTCGAATTCTTCGATTACGCCTGCCCCTATTGCAAGGCGAGCAACCCTGCGGTCGAGCGGCTGGTCCAGGAGGATAAAGGTCTTCGCGTGGTCTATCGCGAGCTGCCGATCCTCGGCTCGGACAGCGTGACAGCCGCGCGACTGTCGCTCGTGGCGTCCAAGCAAGGCCGCTTCGCCCGCTTTCACGATGCGTTGTGGGAGGCGGGCCGGCCCGCGCCCGAAACCATCGCTGTTGCCGCAAACGCCGCGGGGATCGCTCCTCAACCGGTCGACGATCCAGCAATCGAGGCCGAGCTGAGGCGCAACTTCCAGCTGGCTGGCCAGCTCGGCGCGACCGGCACGCCGCTGTTCGTCGTCGGCGACCGGGTGATGAACGCCGCCGTCGGCTATGACGTCCTCAAGAAAGCCATCGCCGCCGCGCGCGCAAAGAGCTGACTAACCAGCGAATAGCGAGGCGAAGAACAGGATCGTAGCCGCGGCCATGACGGCGGTGGCGGCCCAGCCGAGCAGCGTCGGGACCCGCGACAGCCTCAGCGTCCCCATCGCTTTGCGAGCGCGCACGATCAGCATCATCATGGCCATCAGCGGCGCGGCCAGGACGCCGTTGACGATTGCCGTCCAGTAGAGCGCCTTGATCGGGTTGATGCCGAGCAAGCTGAGCGACGCTCCAGCCAGCGTGGTCGCGGCGATCACGCCGTAGAACACACGCGCGCGCTTGAGCTTGGCGTTCAGCGTGGGCTTGAGACCGAACATCTCGCTGACGGCATATGCAGCCGAGCCGGCAAGGACGGGAACCGCGAGCAGGCCGGTGCCGATCACACCGACGGCGAACAGCAGCGAAGCCAGGCTGCCGGCGATCGGCCGCAGGGCCTCGGCGGCCTGGGACGCAGACTGAACGTCGGTAATCCCCTTGGAATTCAGGGTCGCCGCGGTGGCGAAGACGATGGCGACCGACACCACAGTGCTGATCGCCATACCGATCAGCGTGTCGTTGCGGATGCGCTTGAGTTCGGGGCCCGCGCGCTTGGGCACGACCATCAACGGCTTCGAATGGGTTCGCCGCTCTTCCTCGATTTCCTGCGCCGCCTGCCAGAAGAACAAATACGGGCTGATCGTCGTGCCGAGGATTGCGACGAAGCCGGTTGCGTAGGCCGGCGTCCACGAAATCTGCGGGAGCACCAGCGCCGTCAAAGCCTGCGCCCAAGGAACGTGAACGACCGCGGCGACGCCGACGTAGGCGAACAGCGATACGGTCGTCCATTTGAGGACCGAGGCATAGCTTCGATAGCTCATGAACACTTCGAGCAGGATCGAGACGATCCCGAACAGCGCCGTGTAGAGCCAGATGTTGCCGCCGATGAGCATCTGTAGCGCCGCACCCATCGCGTTGAGATCGGCGCCCAGGTTGATGATGTTGGCGACCAACAGCAGCAGCACTGCCGCCCACAGCAATGGCGCGGGGTAATGGCGCCTTAGGTTGGCGGCGATGCCGCGCCCGCTGACCCGGCCGATCTCGGCCGCCACGAACTGGATCACCGCCAGCAGCGGAAAGGTCAAAGTGAAGGTCCAGGTCAGCGCGTAACCGAATTGCGCGCCGATCTGGCTGTGCGTGCCAATGCCGCTCGGGTCGTCGTCGGCCGCGCCGGTGATGACGCCGGGGCCGAGACGCGAGAGGAAGGACTTAGCCTTGCGCCGCTCCGTCATTCGCCGATCCCCCCTTGAACCCCTGCGCCACCACATACCATTCCGACGAATCCTTGCGGCTCGCCGGCGGCTTGGCGTGCTTCACCGTCGTGAAATGGCGCTTCATCTCGGCGACCAGCTGGTTGTCGGCACCGCCCGCGAGAACCTTGGCGACATAGGCGCCTCCGGGCCGCAGCACTTCGGTGGCGAATTCGAGCCCCGCCTCGACCAGCGCCATCGTCCGCAAGTGATCCGTCTGCGGATGGCCGACGGTGTTGGCCGCCATGTCGGACAGCACGAGGTCGGCGGGCCCGCCGAGCGCATCGCGGATCGTGCCCGGCGCGGCCTCGTCCATGAAGTCCATGTGGAGAATGGTGACGCCCTCGATGGGATCGGTCGGCAGCAGGTCGATGCCGACCACCGCCGCGCGCGGCGTTTTGCGGCGCACGACCTGGCTCCATCCGCCCGGCGCAATGCCGAGGTCGATGACGGTCTTGACGCCGCCGAGCAGCCCGAAGCGCTCGTCGAGCTCGATCAGCTTGAAGGCCGCGCGGCTGCGGTAATCCTCGGCCTTGGCGCGGCGCACATAAGGGTCGTTCAGCTGCCGCTCGAGCCAGCGCGTGGACGAGATCTTGCGGCCTTTGGCGGTCTTTACCCGCTTCACAATTGATGGCCGTCGCGGGCCATGAGTGAGCGCAGGATCCCCTCGCGGATGCCGCGGTCCGCGATGCCGAGGTTTTGGGCCGGCCAGATCTCGATGATGGCTTCGAGGATGGCACAGCCGGCAACGACGAGATCGGCGCGTTCGCTGCCGATGCACGGGAGGTTGGACCGTTCCTCATAGTCCATGCCGGCAATCATGCTGCTAATCTTCTGCATCGCGTCGATCGGAACATGGAGGCCGTCGACGGCTTTCCGGTCGTAGGACGGCAAAGCGAGGTGGACGCTGGCGAGCGTGGTCACGGTGCCGCTGGTCCCGAGCAAGCGGATGCCTACGCGCTCCTGCGGCAGCATTTGGGCGAAGCGCGAGAAAGCGTGGCGGGCGCGCTCGCGCATGCGCTTGTAAGCCGCCAAGCGGTCGGGGCCCTCGAGCGCCTCTTTGCCCTCGCTCTCGGTCAGCGACACCACGCCCCACGGCGCGCTCCACCAGCTGTGGATGCGCGGGGTTCCGTCGGCTTGCTCGACCAGCACCAGCTCGGTCGAGCCGCCGCCGATGTCGAAAATCATCGCGGGGCCGTCCCCAGGTTCGAGCAGCTTGTGACAGCCGAGGACGGCGAGCCGCGCTTCCTCCTGCGGCGGGATGATGTCGAGGACGATGCCGGTCTCTTCGCGGACGCGGTCGGCGAAATGCTGGCCGTTATCGGCCCGGCGGCAGGCCTCGGTCGCGACCGACCGGCTGAGCGAGACATTACGCCGCCTGAGCTTGTCGGCGCAGATGCCGAGCGCGGCCACGGCGCGGTCCATGGCCTCGTCGGACAGCGTGCCGCTTTGCGACAAGCCTTCGCCGAGGCGGACGATGCGCGAGAAAGCGTCGATGACCGTGAAGCCGCCGTCGGTGGGCCTGGCAATCAGCAGACGGCAATTGTTGGTGCCAAGGTCGATCGCGCCATAGGTACGGCGCTGAGGCTCCCTCCGCGGAGGGAATTTCGGTTCTAACGGCCCGCTCTGCTCGCTATTCGCGTGATGCAGAGCGGGCGTACTGGCGACGCTCTGCGCCATCGAACACGCCCGTTTCTGTCTTCACCGCCGGAAACAGCGGCTGACTTGGGACCGTTCTAATCACATTTGAGGGGTTCGGGGCAAGTCTGGGGCCGTTAACGTTGACACCGCACAGGGCGCTTTCTATCTCGCGCGCTCCCAGCTGCCCCGTCGTCTAATGGTAAGACTACGGACTCTGAATCCGTCAATCGAGGTTCGAATCCTCGCGGGGCATCCAGCCGGCGAAGGCCCGTGACCGAAGTTCCAAACGCGCCCAACGAAGCCCAGGCCAGCTTGTCTTTCACGGTCGAAGCGTCGACCGACGGCGACCGGCGCGTGTTCCGGGTGAGGGCCTCGGACGGCAAATCGAAGACCTATGAGCTTCCGGACAACGAGCAGCCGCATTACGCCTTGTTCTACCGGGACCTGTCGCAAGACTTCGGGACGCGCCTTCCGCATGTTTTCGCGGCGGCGGCCGAGCACCCCGAGCCGAACATCCATTGGCGCCCGCTGCTGACCGAAAACGTCCACCCGCAGATACTCGTAGGTTACGGCGATCCGGCTGTCCTGAAGACGTCGCATGGCTACCATCTGGTCGCGACGTCCAACGATGCGCCGGATGCCTTCCCGATCCTCCATTCGGACGATCTCTCCCATTGGGAGCTGCGCGGCTTCGTCTTTCCCCAGGGGCACGAGCCGGCCTGGGCCGCCAAGGGCCGCAGCGTCGCCGACTTCTGGGCCCCGGAAATGGCCGAGGTCGACGGTGAGTATTGGCTGTGCTTCACCGCTCGGCAGGCGTCGAACGCTCTCGCCATCGGCCTCGCCAGGGCTCCCACCCCGGAAGGCCCGTGGACCGACAACGGAGCGCCGCTGATCACCGGCACACCGATCGACACGACCGGTCTCGGGTTCGATCCGGCCAAACCGCAGATGAGCGGCGGAGTGATCGATTCGCACATCTTCGTCGATGCCAACGGCGACAAATATCTGTTCTGGAAAGACGACCGCAACAGCATCTGGCCGCGGCCCTTGGCGATGCTGCTGCGACGGCGACCGGAGCTGATCGCGCGGATGTTCGCAACCGAGGAGGATCGGCGGACGGCGGCTTTCGCGGCGGCGATCGTCCCTTGGGCCAATGAGCAGCGTCCGATGGAGCGCTTCTTCCTGATGCAGCCGCTGATCGACGCGGTGCTCACCAATTGGCAGCGGGTGGGGCGTGCGCTCGCCGACTGCGGACTCGCGGATGCAATCATCGAGGCGATGACCACGCCCGTTCGCGGACAGCGGCTGGCGGATGACGGGCGTTCGCTGATCGGTGAAGACCGGATCGTCCTCAGCAACGATCTCGACTGGGAAGGCCATCTAATCGAAGGCCCGTTCGTGACCCGCCAAGACGGCCGCTATTGGCTGTTCTACGCGGGCAACGACTTCTCCACCCCGGCTTACGGGATCGGGGTTGCTGTCGCCGACCATCCGCTCGGCCCGTACGTCAAGCAAGGCGAGCCCCTGCTCCGATCCACCAGCGAATGGAGCGCACCCGGCCATGCCTCGGTCGCGCCGGGTCTCGATGGCCGGCCGCAATTGTTCTTCCACGCCTTCCATCCCGGGACTGGCGGCTACAATGCTTTCCGCGCCCTCCTGACCGTTGGGCTGAGCTTCTCGACGGACCGCGTGGACGTCGTCGAACTGTCCTAGGCGCTGGACGGATTCGGCATTTTGAGTCAGCTTCGGACTGCCACAGGGGACTCGACATGGCGGGCGAACTCTCACCGGAATTTCTCTCACGGCTGCGCGACCGCG
>Ga0066688_10000319_pt1 | contig 15753 bp, 14 predicted proteins | sample GraSoiAngelo_137_FD_62304 | JGI IMG/M metagenome (GOLD analysis project Ga0066688, IMG submission 62304) | Grasslands soil microbial communities from the Angelo Coastal Reserve, California, USA - 14_0929_09_30cm | ecosystem: Environmental > Terrestrial > Soil > Grasslands | place: USA... | reverse complement strand
CGCCTGCAGCGGTAAGCGCTTAGCGCAAAAGCGGTCAGCGCTCAGCAGGTAGTTGTCTTTGTGTTTGGGAAAGCAGTGTTTCTTTAATCCTTGTAAATCTTTACAGTGCCGCGCTCCAGAATCTCGTATCCGGTGTGCAGCGCAATCGTCAGAGTGTCGATGTACGCTTTCTCCACCGCCGGCGTCATGCGGGATCGAAGGATGGTCCCGGCGCCACCGTGGATCACCATTACGTACGTAGGCGCAGATGCTGCTTGTGATTGAGCGACAGAGGAAAGACCGAGGGACAGCAGGGAGACGGAGAGGCCGGCACACGCGGCCAGTCGGAGAAAATGGCGGGTCATATTCGGATTGGACGGGGGATGCTTTGCCGCCCGCAGCCACTGGCGGGCGCGTGCCTTCAATAAGGTATGGGGTCTTTATAGCTTCCCGCTACGCATGAAATCCCCACGCCCTTCCCGTCTCAGAAAGCTGCGTCTCGAAGCGGCGGAGGGACCGCGTGTCGATCTGTCGGGACCGACGCGTCGGGAGCACGACCTGCTCGGAGAGCGAGATGTACCCGCCGGCGCTCTCTATGGAATCCAGACACTGCGCGCGATGGAGAACTTCTGCATCTCGGGCATCGAGCTTCGTGAATTCCCGACTCTGGTCGCCGCGCTCGCCACCGTGAAAGAAGCAGCCGCGTTGGCCAATCTCGAGCTGAGGCTCATCGATCGCGAGATCGTCGACGCGATTTCGCAGGCGGCGGGCGAGATCAGAGACGGGCTGCACCACGACCACTTCCGCGTCGACATGATTCAGGGCGGAGCCGGAACTTCGTCCAACATGAACGCCAACGAAGTGATGGCCAACCGCGCGCTCGAGATCCTCGGCAAGGCGCGCGGGCAGTACGACATCGTTCATCCCAACAATCATCTCAATCTGAGCCAGTCGACGAACGACGTCTATCCGACGGCGGTGAAGCTCGCGCTTCATACCAGTATTTCCGATCTGCAACTGGCGATGATCGCGCTGGCAGCCGCATTTCTCCACAAGGGCGAAGAGTTCGCGGCGTTCATCAAGATGGGACGGACCCAACTCCAGGACGCCGTCCCGATGACTCTCGGTCAGGAGTTCAACGCCTTCGCGCATACCATGCTCGAGGACGTCGATCGACTCGGCGAGGCGCAGGCGCTGATCCGCGAGATCAACATGGGGGCGACGGCGATCGGCACCGGTATCAACGCTGCACCGGGATACGCCGAGAGCGTGCGGCGACACCTGGAGCACATAACGGGACTGCCGCTGATTACAGCGCCCGATCTAGTCGAAGCGACGGCTGATACCGGTGCGTTCGTGCAGCTCTCCGGAGTTCTCAAGCGCTGCGCGGTGAAGCTCTCCAAGATCTGCAACGACCTGCGACTACTCAGCTCAGGCCCGCGCGCCGGACTTGGCGAGATCAATCTCCCCCCAATGCAACCAGGCTCTTCGATCATGCCCGGCAAGGTGAATCCCGTCATTCCCGAGATGGTGAACCAGGTCTGCTTCGACATCATCGGCGGCGACGTCACGGTGACGATGGCGGCAGAGGCGGGGCAGCTCCAGCTCAACGTCTTCGAGCCGATCATAGCATTCAGACTGCTCAGCGGAATGACATACCTCGCGCGCGCCTGTAAAATTCTGCAAGACCGCTGCATCGAGGGAATCACCGCGAATCGCGAGCGGATGCAGAGCTTCGTCGAGCAGTCGGTTGGCGTCATCACCGCGCTCGTACCCGTGCTCGGCTACGAGACGACCAACGAGATCGCGAAGGAAGCGCTGCAAACTGGGCGGGATGTTTACGACATCGTTTGCGAGCGCGGACTCATGACGCGAGACCAGCTCGACCGTCTGCTAAACCCGGAAGCGATGACGGCGCCGCGGCGCACGGAATAACCTTACGCGTCACTCGAAAATTCTGCGCGTGTGAGAGAAATCGGGGCGGCTCTTGCCCTCCCACATCGACTCGTCGAGAGTTAGCTTGTACGTGCAAAATCCGGGAAAAAGAGCAGTCAATAAACCCGTGACACCTCTTGCACAACTGCTCTTTTATCGTGCGTAGCTTCACCCCGGCGAAGGTGGAACACTCCCAACACGACGAGAACAGGATTTCCTTCCGCATGAAAGGTTCCGACCGCCTCCGGCGGCTTGCATGCTACGCCGTGATCGCCGCGCTCGCCGTCGCGGCGGTATCCTGCAACGAAGCGCATCCCAACACCACGCTGGTCCCGCACTCCGATTTCGGCCGCGAGATCGATTTTCTGTGGAACCGTCTTCTTCTCCTCGGCACGATCGTATTCATCCTCGTCGAGGGAGCGCTGGTTTACGTCGTTTTCAAATATCGGCGGCGAGAGAATCAGGGTACTCCCCCACAGACCCACGGCAGCACCAAGCTGGAGATCGCGTGGACGCTGATCCCGGCAGTCATTCTGGTTTTCATCGCCGTGCCGACGGTGAAGACGATCTTCATCACCCAGGCGCAGGCGGCGCCCGGCTCGCTCAACATCGACGTCACCGGCCACCAATGGTGGTGGGAATTCAGATATCCCGAGTACGGAGTCACCACGGCGAACGAGATCTACATTCCGGTCGGGCGCACCGTGAATTTCAGACTTCGCTCGGCCGACGTTATTCACTCGTTCTGGACTCCGCAGCTCGGTGGCAAGCGCGACGTCGTGACGAACCGCACGAACTACCTCTGGTACACGCCCGACAGCTCGATCGCGAGTAGCGTCTGGAACGGATTCTGTGCCGAGTACTGCGGCTCGTCGCACGCGAACATGCGCTTCAGGGTTTTCACCGTCACGCAAGCACAGTTTGATTCGTGGATCGCCGGCCAGAAAATGCCGGCGAGATTCGGCGCCGTCGCCGGGCCGACACCTCCGGCGGGCGGCCAGATCCCGCCGCCAATGGAAGCGCCGGGCATGAGCGTTCCTGCCGGCGCGAATGCGCCGTCGCAGACGGCACAGGGCGCCGCACCAAGAATCGCGCGGCAAAGTTCAGGGACCCAGGCGCCCGGCGGTGCGCAGCCCGCAATTCCGCGTCCGCAAACTCCGGCAGCAAATCCAGGCGCACAGACCAGCGTCGGTGGCGTGACTCCATCAACTGGTGCAGCTTCGATTCCAGGAGCACTTCCAGCCGGATACTTCTTTCCCCGCGCGAACATTCCTGATTACGCCATTCCACATACGCCGATTCCTGCCGATCTGAAATTCACTGCCGGCCTTACGGGTAGTGCTGCGCGCGGCAAACAGGTCTTCTCCGGCGCCGCGTGCATCGGGTGCCACTCGATTGCGGGCAACCCGGCGGCGATGGGTGTGCTTGGTCCCAATCTCACCCACGTCGGATCGCGCAGTATTATCGCGGCCGGCCGCTATCCCAACACCGCGGCATATCTCGCGCTCTGGATCAAGAACGCGCGCAAGATGAAACCCGATGTGTTGATGCCGACGCTCGGCATGGACGAATACGATCCTGTTCTCAAAGCGAAAGTCACATCTGCCAACGGCGGACTAACCGATCAGCAGATTGCCGACATCGTTGCTTACCTCACTGCACTGAAGTAACCGGAGACCAGACTTGGCAACCACTGCAATCCGAACCCCGGCGTATGGCGCCGAGTATCCCGGTGAGCACGGCGGGCTCTATAGCTGGCTGGCCACCGTCGATCACAAGCGGATCGGCATCCTCTACCTCTACACCGCGCTCGGCTTCTTCATTTTCGGCGGACTCGAAGCGGTGGTCATCCGCGCCCAACTCGGTGCCCCGAATCAGCACCTCGTCTCGGCCGAGTTCTATAATCAGTTATTCACGATGCACGGGACGACCATGATCTTCCTCGCGATCATGCCGCTCTCGTCAGCCTTCTTCAACTTCTTGATCCCACTGCAGATTGGCGCGCGCGACGTCGCCTTCCCGCGTCTCAATGCGTTCAGCTACTGGGTGTACCTCTTCGGCGGATTGTTCATCACCCTCCCGATCTTTTTCGCCGTCGCGCCGAACGGAGGCTGGTTCGGCTACGCACCGCTCACCACCAAGGCCTATTCGCCCGGGCTCAACATCGACTTCTGGGTCATCGGTCTGCAGATCCTCGGCGTATCGTCGCTGGCGGCAGCGTTCAACTTCCTGACTACGATCATCAATCTGCGCGCGCCCGGCATGACGCTCATGCGCATGCCGATGTTCACCTGGATGGCGTTCGTGGTGCAGGTGCTGCTGGTGCTGGCGTTCCCGGTCATCACCATCGCGCTGGTTTTCCTGCTATTCGATCGATTCTTCGGCACCAACTTCTACAACACCGTCAGCGCGGGGGCCGACCCGCTGCTCTGGCAGCATCTCTTCTGGATTTTCGGACACCCCGAGGTCTACATCCTGGTTCTGCCGGCATTCGGCCTTGTGTCCGAGGTGATACCTGTCTACTCCAGGAAGCCGCTATTCGGATATCCGGTGATGGTCTATTCAGGAATCCTCATCGCAGTGCTCGGCTTCGGCGTTTGGGCCCATCACATGTTCGCCGTAGGAATGGGACCGATTGCTGACACGTTTTTCGGCCTGACTACGATGCTCATCGCCATTCCGACCGGAGTGAAGATCTTCAACTGGATCGCGACGATGGCGCAAGGCGCAGTCCGTTATACCACGGCGATGTTGTTCGGCGTCTCGCTCGTCGGACTGTTCACCATCGGCGGCATCTCGGGGATCATGCACTCTTCGCCACCAGCCGATCTACAGCAGACGGACACGTATTTCATCGTCGCGCACTTCCACTACGTGCTGTTCGGCGGCTCGATCATGGGAATCTTCGCCGGCATCTATCACTACTTCCCGAAGATCACCGGCAGAATGCTCGACGAGAAGCTGGGCAAATGGCATTTCTGGCTGATGTTCATTGCCATGAACCTCACGTTCTTCCCAATGCATTTCTCGGGGATGCTCGGCATGCCGCGCCGCATCTACACCTACGATGCCGGCCAGGGCTGGGACCTCTACAACGCGATGTCCACCATCGGCGCCATGATTTTCCCGATCGCCATGCTGTTCTTCATCTACAACTTCTTCAAGAGTCGGAGGAGCGGTGAGATTGCCGGCTCGAATCCGTGGGGAGCCGGCACTCTGGAGTGGAGCATTCCCAGTCCGCCGCCCGAGTACAACTTCGCCAAGATTCCGACCGTGACCACTCGCTATCCGCTCTGGGAAGGCAAGGAACCGGATCACGAGAGCGCGCGCATCAACGCGCAGGAAGGAAAGACGCCGCACGAGCTGGGGATCATCATTCCGTACAGCACCATGAAGCCGCTCTTGGTGGCGGCCGGACTGATAATCATGTTCTGCGGATTGATCTGGTCGCACGTGCTCCTCGCCGTCGGTGCTGGCACGCTGATCCTTTCTCTTTACAGCTGGCTCCTGAGCCCGCTCGAGCCGGAGCATTCCTAGCATGGCAACCTCAGTAGCGCACACCAGCGCGCCGACGCACCACCACTACACGACTCTCGGTCTCGACAGCCGGAAGGTCGCCATCTGGGCCTTCATCGGCTCGGAGTGCATGCTCTTCGTCTCACTGATTTCGACGTACCTGATTTACAAGGGACGGAGCGTCATCGGACCGTTCCCGCACGAGTCATGGACGGATCCGAGCACGGGTCAGGTGTTGAAACCGATTCTCAACATCCCGGTGACTTCGGCATCCACTTTCGTGCTGCTGATGTCTTCGCTGTTCATGGTGCTGGCGCTGGCAGCAGTGCAGAACAAGGAGCTGCCGAAGCGCACGCGCGGCGAGCGGATCCTCGGCAACTCGAAGCTGTGGCTCTTCATGACGGCGTTAGCGGGAACGATCTTCCTCAGCTTCCAGGCGTTCGAGTTCACTTCGTTCGTACACGAAGGCCTGTCGATCAGACGAAATCTGTTCGGATCGACGTTCTTCACCCTCACCGGTTTTCACGGCGCCCACGTGACCGCCGGCGTGCTCTGGCTCGTCACGCTGCTGGCGATCGACTATCGCCGCGGACTGGGCTCGCGGGATTCGCTGCTCGTCGACATCTGTGCCTTGTACTGGCACTTCGTCGACGTCGTCTGGATCGTGATCTTCACCCTCGTCTATCTACTCAGGTAACGGCGGAAAGATGGATACTCATGCCATGAACGTTCCCGATTCCGCGGAAGCCGCTTTGCACGCGCCGACCGGAGAGGTTGAGCACTCCCATCCGACCTGGTCCATATACTGGAAGGTCGCAACCATCCTCACGATCATCACGGTCGCCGAGGTCTGGGCCTACTATATCCCCTCGTTCGTCGCGTCACGCGGGTTCGTTCCGACGCTGCTGATTCTGTCGGCGCTCAAGTTCACGATCGTGGTGATGTTCTACATGCACCTGAAGTACGATCACAGAATCTTCCGGGTGCTATTCACTGGCCCGCTTCTCATCGCCGCGCTGACACTGCTGGCGCTGATGTTCCTCTTCGGACACCTGTACATCAAAGTCATGTAGGTATGTTGGTCCTGGCACTGCTTCATCCGATCGCCAATCTGAGCTGGTGGCGATGGTCGGTTCATCCGAGTACGGTCATCGGCATCGCAGCACTCGGCGGGCTCTACGTCTGGGCGTCCGCGAAGATTCGCCAGCAGCCAACCACCGGTCAGAAAGTCTATTTCCTCTCGGGGCTGGTGGTGATGTTCGCATCGCTGAATGGCCCCATTCACGATCTCAGCGACGATTATCTCTTCAGCGCCCACATGGTGCAGCACCTGCTACTGACGCTCGCCGTGCCGCCGCTCCTCCTCGCCGGAACACCGGGCTGGATGCTTCGTCCGGTTTTGACAAAGCGATACATCGCGCCGATCGCGCACTTTTTCACACGGGCTCCGATAGCGTTCGTCACGTTCAACCTCACCATTGCCTTCTGGCACCTGCCGCCCTTTTACAACGCGGCGATGGCACACCACAGCCTGCACATTATCGAGCATCTGATGTTCATGACCGGGGCGGTGCTGATGTGGTGGCCGCTACTCAGTCAGCTGCCGGATTTTCCGCGGCTCGCCTATCCGGGACAGATGCTTTACAGCTTTCTGATGAGCATTCCGATGTCGATTATCGCGATCTACATCGCGATGGCCGACCACGTGTTGTATCCGGCGTACAGCGCGGCACCACGCGTTCTGCCGCTCACTCCGCTCGAGGATCAGCTCCTCGGCGCGTTGATCATGTGGATTCCTGGCGGAATCATCTTCATGATCATCATGACGGTGGTGTTCTTCAAATGGAACGCCCGCGGCGAAGACTCGACCGCGGGCGCGCAGGTGGACTGGAAGCCGTCGACGGCCTAGTCGTCGGTTCCCTCAAGCGCTCGCTTGAGCTGATGATCGAGCTTCGGGTGCTTTCGCCACAAGTACCACAGCATCAGCGACGATGCCAGCAGATTGGCGATGAAGATCTGCACCCAGGACATTTGTCCGAGAGCTGATTGCGCGAACGCCGCTGCGATCATGTAGAAACCCAGCGTCATCATCACGAAAGCGACGAGCAATCCGGCGAGAATCCCCGGCGTCCGCTCCGCCTGATGAACGATGACGGTCAGCAGAATCCCGACGATGAAGAACGCCACGTAGTGGAACACCGTGTAGCCCAGCACCTGGGTGAACGCGGTATCGCCCATCATGTTCTTGCCGAGGATGCTGACGACGCCCTTGCCGAGGAAGATCGGCGTGTAGAATGGATGGCCGGCGATGGTGTCGACGATGAGGAACCACACTGCGATCGCCGTCGCGCCGATGAAACCGGTGATGATGCCCTCACGCACGTAGTTGTGCGGCCGCTCAGCCATCGGTATCCTCTCGTGCGGTGGGATGCAACTCTGTTTCCGAGGAAAGTACCCAACCCGTCGATATATTCCAAGCGAACTTCCAACACGGCGCAGCCTGTGAGTGCGTCGCAACCATGGCACCGTTCTCGCCACTCGATGCCGTTCCGCTCCCCTCGTTCATTCAGTTTCAGACGCTCACCGCTCGACAATGTTCTCTCGTAAAATTCGCATCGCCATCCTCTGCGCGCTCACCGCTTGCGCCGCAGCTCCTGCTATTCTCGAGTCACAGACTCCAAGGCGAACGACGACGAGGCGTCGAGTAAGAAGGCCAAACCGTAACCGGCCGCCCGTCGTTCCCGCGGTTGCCTACAGCACCACGCGCAGCACAGACGACCTCGCTTCGACGCTGAGCAGCCTCGCCGGCAGAATCAGAAGTGGAATGTGGGGAGGCATGGTGGTTTCGCTGACGCGTGGCGACACTCTTTACGCCTACAATGCCGGCGAAGAGATGCTGCCGGCGTCGACGATGAAGCTGCTGACAAGCGCCATCGCCCTGGAGAGATTCGGTCCCAACTACCAGTTCAGCACCGATGCCCTGCGCGACGGAGTAGTCGGCTCGGACGGAACTCTCACCGGCAATCTCTACATCCGCGGGGACGGCGATCCCGCTCTCTCAGGAAAATTTCTTCCCGGTGGCCCCTCTGCGCCCATGAATCGACTGGCCGACCTGGTGGCGCAGAAAGGAATCAGGCACATCACCGGCGGCATCATCGGCGACGCGACCGGATTCGACGAGCAAAAAGTTCCTGAAGGCTGGTTGTCCCGCTACCTCCAGGCGGGCTATGCAGCGCGAGTCTCGGCGCTTTCCCTCAACGAGAATCTCGTTGCCGTCGCGGTCACGCCGACGACACCGGGAAAACCCGCGATGGTCGCGCTCGAACCTTCCAGCAGCGCGATTCAGGTCGTCGCCAACGTCCGCACAGTTGCCGGCGGCGGCGCTCGACTTGGATTCCGGAAGCAGGGCAACGGGACGATCGTAGCGAATGGATCGATCGGGTCGCGCACCGGAACCCGACGCTACGTCTACATCGTCGAGGATCCGGCGAGCTTCACGACGGGCGCCTTCAGAAACGCGCTGGTCGCCCGCGGCATCAAAGTCGATGGCGACATCCAGCTCGGAAAAACTCCCGCCAGCGCGGTAAAGGTGGCCAGCCTCGCCTCGCCCCCGCTCGCAAGCATGATCGCGGCGATGAACCGCGAGAGCATCAATCATTATGCTGAGCTGCTTTTCCGTAACGCCGCCCGCGGCCCCGATCGAAACGTCACCGGCAGCGTCGCCACCGCCAGCGCCCTGCTCGATCAATTCTTTGCCTCCAAGGTCGGGGCCGACACGACGCGTCTTGTTTTTGCCGATGGCAGCGGCCTCTCCATCCTCGATCGGGTAACCCCCCGAGCTCAGGTACAACTGCTGGGGTACGCCCACCACGCGTCTTGGGGTCCCTGGCTCCACTCATCCCTGCCGGTGGCAGGCGATTCCGAACTGCTCAGGCGCCGCATGCGAAACACCCCCGCCGAGGGCAACCTCCACGCCAAGACGGGCACGACCAACGACGTGATTGCGTTGGCCGGATACGTAACGGCGGTAAATGGTGAGGTGCTGGCCTTCTCCTTCCTCTACAATGGCCGGGACCGCTGGATCGCCAAGTCGATGATCGACGTGATGAGTGAAACTCTCGCCAGCTTTGGCAGGTAGATATATTCAAAGGGTAACCCCTTTGAAAACATATATTTAGCGTGGTAGGAAAAAGCCCTCACTTGGCATTTTTCCTGCACGCCACCAATGCATACCGCGTGTTGAAACCGCGTGAGGTCATAGATATGTCTTATCGCACTTTCGTGGACAAAGACGGCTCCTACTGGCAGGTCTGGGACTCGCAGCCGACAAAGGTAGAGCGGCGGGTCGCGATCGAGGACCGTCGACGTCCAAGATTCTTATCGTGGCACGGCGAAGAGCGCCGCCGGGGCGGTCCGGATCGGCGCACCATGACTCAGCGCCGCATCACTCTCTCCGAAGGCTACGGCGCTGGTTGGCTGACCTTTGAATCCCTGAGCGAGAAACGCCGCCTGACTCCTATTCCTTCACGTTGGGAAGATTTGTCGCAGGGTGAGCTCCGAAGCCTTTGCGAGAAGGCAAAGCGCATCGCCCGCACCGAAGGGATGAGCCCCACCTAAAAAAACCACCCCCAGCCGACTCCTGGCGAGAAGAGCCGACTGGGGGTGCGAAGCGGATTCGTTCTGGGTGCGCCGACGAGGTCCGCTTCTTAGTCGTGACAGTCCACGCCCTCACCCACTAGCGATAGTGTTCCGGTCTTCGTGGTGCCGTCCTGCGTAACGCTGATCTGAGCCGTGCTCGTTCCGTTGAAGGTGATGACTTCGCGGCGTGAGGACGTCGTCGGAGTCTGGCCACTCAACGTCACCGTCGCCTGCATCGACCGCACGATTGTGCCGGCGGTCGGGAAAGTGGGTCTTCCGTTCTGAAGCGGGATGATCACGCCGGTCGCAGTATCACCGGCGACGCGCGTCGAAGTAAAGTGAACCCCATCTTCATTGGTGCCCGAGGTGTTCTCGGTGCCACTCGCAGTTCCGTTGACTGTCCGCTGCGTGCTTCCGGAAGCGAGTCCGGCAACAGTGATGTCGCTCTTGCTGTTGACAGTGCTCGTGTCTGCGCCGTCGTGGTGAACCCTCGTTCCGGTGACCGTCGTCTGCGCGTTGACGGTGTTGGTCTTGGCGGTGTCGAATGCCTGCTGTACGGCGCCCGACGCATCGAGATACGAGAAGGATCGGGTGATGGTGAGTCCGCGACGTGTTACGGCGGGGCAGTCAACTCGATTGTCAGTCGAAGAGAATGCGCAGGGCGAAGCCGAATCGTCGTCGCGAAGATTGCCGAAGGGGCCTCTGCCGAAGCCGAGCCCGAACAAAATGCGACCTCTGAAGACGTCGGCGATGCCGCCGCCCATCAGACTGGTCCAGCCCGGTCCTCTGTGGTGCTCGCTATCCTCGCCGTCAGAGTGTTCGCTCCCCGGAGCGAAGCCGGCGTTGGTGTCGGAATTCCCGACGAAGGTCGTGTTGATCTGGTCGAAGCTGACTGGCGCGGTCGCCAGCGCGGATGCCGCCAGTGCTGAAGTGACCGGTGTGGTCGTGCTATCGGAACAGGCGGCGGCAATCACGCCGGCACCGGCAATGAGAAGGAAACCGAGAATCTTTTTCATGTGCCTCTCCAAGATTTTTGTTGCGAGCTCTTCCGGTTTTCGCAAACCGTCCTGGAAAACGAGACACGCGTGATTCTCGTTACCCTACACCTCCCCGGGCCTGACCGGTCTTAGCCGCCAACCTCCCGCTTTCTGACGTTTCGAGGAAGCCATTGATCGAGTCGCTGGCGCAGCTCGGCCAACGCCTGACCCATCCGCTTTTCGACCGTTTTTACCGAAATCTCCAACGCGACGGCGATCTCAGCGTACTTGAGACCCTGGTCGCGGCTTAGCAGAAACACTTCTCGGCATTTCTTCGGCAACCCATCGATTGCAGCGCGGACGGCCTGCTCCAGCTCGGTGCCGAGCACCTCGTCTTCGGCCGACGGCGCGTTCGGCGCGTCGATCGCCGCGATTGCTGCTTCGCGCGCGACAATGCGCTGGTGACGAACGTGATTGAGCGCTCGATTGCGCGTCGATCGCAACAGATAGGCGCGAAAAGTTTGCGCGACCTGCAACGTCTCACGCCTGCGCCACAGCTCCAGCATTACTTCCTGCGCAACTTCCTCGGCCAGCGCATGCTCACGGACGACTGACTCAGCCATCCGCACGAGGTGTGCGTAGTGGGTGCGGAAGACAGTGTCGAAAGCGCTTTCGTCTCCTGCCCGAATTCGCTGCTGTAGCGCCCGCTCGCTCGCGTCGTTCGTGTCCAAGTAGGGTGGCGTTTGGTTCAGGTGTCTGTCTTATTAAATGAATATGTCGAATCCTGACGGGGGTTCCGCCAAGATCAGTCCCGACGAGTGGGAGCGCATCGCCCGCTACGTAACGGGCGAAGCTGGTCCGGGCGAGGCCGAGATCACCAAGCGGTGGGTGGAAGCTGATCCTCATCGCGTCGAGATCGTGCGGCTGCTCGAGTCCATCGTCAGGAACGTAGAGCGCGACGACTCGTCTGCTACCGCAATGGATGTAGAAAGTGCCCTCACCAAGGTGAAGGCGCGGTTCGGCGAGGCGAAGGTGATCCCGTTCAGTCAGCGCCACGTCGAGGCGGAATCGCGTCGCACGTTGATTGCGCTCGTCAAAGTGGCGGCAGCGGCGGTCATCATCGTCGGCGGCACCGTGCTTTGGCAACGCCTGCGGCTCTCGGAGTACAACTCCAACGGTCAGACTTTCGCGACCTCGGTTGGAGAGCGCAGGCAGGTCGTGCTGACAGACGGCACCCAGGTGCTGCTCGGTCCGACCAGCCGACTGGTGGTTGCAAAAACAGGGAATAACGACCTCCGCCTGGTCACCCTCGACGGAATTGCCTACTTCAGTGTCGTGCACGATCCGTCGCATCCGTTTACGGTGAAAGCGGGGGCGATCAGCATCCAGGATGTCGGGACGGCCTTCGCCGTGGAAAGCGATGACAGTGCTGGCACGCGCGTGGCGGTTGATTCGGGCTCCGTGGCGATCGGAGCAGCGGATCAGAAGCACAGTCGCGGGGCGGTGCTCAACGCCCGGGATCGCGCTATCGTAGATGCTCAAGGGGTTGTCTCGGTTGAGAGATCAGCTGTTTCCGAAGACGACCTTGCCTGGATTCAGGGACGGCTTGTTTTTCGCGATGCTCCGCTGATCCTTGTTGGTGCCGAACTTTACCGCTGGTATGGAGTAAGGCTACGAGTGGCTGATTCGTCCCTGGCGAATCTGCACCTCACTGCATCTTTTTCTGGTGAGCCAGTCGATCGGGTTCTCAATGTCATTGCGCTCTCACTCGGTGCTCGCATCGAGCGGCAGGGAAACGTCGCCATTCTCTACCGGGCTCCGGCGTCTGGAACACACCCGTAGCGGTCGCGTACTTCTCCCAGCATCGCGCGTTTCGCTCGCGATCGCGCTTTCTATTGCGTCGCTGACATTCACGCCCGCGGCGGACGCTCAGTCCTGCTCGACATCGAGTGATTTGCTGGCGTCCCTCGCCAACTGGAACGCGCCGCTCGACCGAATGGTTTCGCTTCATGCACGCGACATCTCGCTGCGCGATGCTCTCGATCGGATCTCTTCGGATGCGCGGATCAATCTGTCGTACACGTCGGAAACAATTCCGCTCGATAACAGAATCTGCGCGGTGTTTGACTCCGTTCCATTAGGAGAAGCACTCGGACTGCTGCTCAAAGGAACGACGGTTCTCCCGGTGTCGGCCGGTGGTGAACATGTCGTTCTCATGCCGTCGCAGACGCCGGGCGCGGATCAGCCTATACCGCGAATGCTCGACCGCGTTGTCGTCACCGGTAGTACGATCGAGGCATCCGCGCGACCGCTTACAGTGGCGATGAACGTCGTCAGTGGCGCCCAACTCTCGCATTACGCCGAAGGAAATCTCGGGCAGGCGTTGAGTGACGCGGTGCCTGGCTTGTGGGTGTGGCAGAGCGGCCCGACATCGCTGCTCGCTCACTATGGAAGCATCCGCGGCACCAGCTCGTTCGGCGCCAGCTATCCCAAGGTCTATGTCGACGGGATCGAGCTCGCCAATCCGCTGCTCGTCACCCAGTTCACTCCCGAGACCGTGGAGAGGATCGAGGTGATTCGCGGACCGCAGGGCGCCGCTCTCTACGGAACGGACGCCATTAGCGGCGTGATCAACATTGTAACGCGTCACGATGGATCGAACGGCGGACCGAGCACGGTGGTACGCTCGGCGGTTGGCGCCGCGTCGAGTGCATATGTGCCGCGTTCGGCCATCACTCAGGATCACGCGGTCACCGTGCGTGAGGGATCGAACGCGCAATCCGGCAGCGCCAGCTTTACGTCGGGCGGTGTCGGTGAATACTTGCCCGGTGCCTTTGCGCGGCACGCTACCGGCAGCGCCGGTTTTCGGATCGTCCGCTCGAAGTTGATCGCTACGGCGATGGGAAGAATTTTCGCCAGTGAGTCCGCCGATCCGACGAGCCCGCTCTTCCGTGACTCAGTCAGCGCGGCACGGGCAGGACTGGTCGTGCCACAGTCGGTGCAGGAGTATACGGTGGGCGCCACGGCGACGATCGTGCAGAGCGACCGCTGGACGCACTCGATCGTGGCCGGATTCGATGGCAGCCGGCTCACGAATCTCGCCGACTATCACACACCGCTTCCCTCAGCGTCCGCGCCCGATCTCGGCAGCGCCGGCGGCAACGCCAATCTGACGTCGCTGCGAATCAGCAGCGTCGCCAAGCTGGGCGATCCTGAAAACCTGGCAACGACGCTGACATTCGCTGCGGAAAACTCGATGCTCGACTTCAAGGCGCAGGCGGATACGGTGTCGACGCAGCCGACGACTGCTGCACTCTCATCTGCGGTTGTGCGCAGATGGACGACTGGCGGCGTGGCGCAGGCGAACATCGGTTGGCGCGATGCCGGTTACGTCACGACCGGGCTCCGCGTAGAGCGCAATGAATCACTCGGCAGCGACGCCAATGTCTCCGTGCTGCCGATGCTTGGCGTCGCGGGCCTGCGCGATATCGGTCCTGTGACCGTGAAATTGCGTTCGGCATACGGGCGCGGAATCAGGCCGGCGACGACTCCCATTCGCGAGACCGCGTGGTTCGATCCGCGCCGCGAAGCTCAGCTCGTCGACTTGGCGCCCGAGCAGCAATCGGGAATCGAGACGGGAATGGATCTCTACGTCGGCAAGGTATTCGGATTTCAGGTGACTCGCTTCGACCAGCTTGCTTCGGGACTGATTCAGCGCGTTGCGTACGCCGCCCCGGAATCACACGCCGAGGGCCCATCCACCGGATGGTACACTCCGCCGCAGCAGCCGTATGCGCCCGCTGATCGCCACATCTCGTATTTGCTGCAGAACGTCGGACAGATCACCAATCGCGGCTGGGAATTGAAGAGCGATCTCAATCTTGGCACGCTGGCCCTCAGCGGGACATTCTCGACGGTGGACAGCCGAGTGAGACGAGTCGCGACGAACTACATCGGAGATCTGCGGGTCGGTGACCGGATGCTCGAGGTACCGTCAAAGACTGGCAGTCTCTCGGCGGCGTGGACCGGAGGCGGCTGGACCAGTTTCCTCGTCGCGTCGCGATCGTGGGACTGGATCGATTACGATCGTGTAGCACTCGCGGGCGCGTTCTCGAATTCGACTCAAGCGGACGCCCAGCTCGTCGGACAGCAGCTGCGCAATTATTGGCTGAATTACAGCGGCGTGACGCGCCTGCGCGCTTCAGTCGGGCGGAATTTGTTCCGCGGGCTGTCGTTCACGTTGAGTGGAGAGAATCTGCTCAACCGGCAGCATGGAGAGCCGGACAACATTACGGTTGTTCCAGGGCGTACGGTGAGCTTCGGGTTGCGGGCGGTTATGTAGGGATTGCGAATCGCTAACTGATTGCGAGCTACGAACTGGCTGCGAACTACGAACCTACTGCGAGCTGCGAACCGACGGCGAACTGCGAGTTGAATTAAGAACTGGCTGTATCAGTGTTCCGCCAGTACGAAGATCGCGGTGAGAGCCAGTAGAAAGTATGGGACGAGGGCCGCTGCTCCCGCGTAGTCTTTCGAGACGCGCTGGCCAAAGAAAAGGGCGATCAGGTTGATCGCGGCGATCAGTGCGCCGAAAAACGCGACGGTGGCGTTGCGGGTGATGAGGAGCAGAATGCAGCCGACGGCGCTCAGTGCGCCGGCTGACACCTCGAGGATGGTGACGACGAGGAGCATCGGACCGACAGTTCCA
>Ga0066688_10000313_pt1 | contig 15852 bp, 13 predicted proteins | sample GraSoiAngelo_137_FD_62304 | JGI IMG/M metagenome (GOLD analysis project Ga0066688, IMG submission 62304) | Grasslands soil microbial communities from the Angelo Coastal Reserve, California, USA - 14_0929_09_30cm | ecosystem: Environmental > Terrestrial > Soil > Grasslands | place: USA... | reverse complement strand
GCGAATCGGGGTGAGCGTTCCGGATGCTTGCGCAATCCTCGGCTTCGGATTAGCGTTGTCAGCCGCCGCAAATTGACCAGCACCACCAGCATCACGGTAAACAGGACGCCAGCCACGCTCCACCGGGTGGGTGATTGCATAACGCGACGCTGCGCCTGGCTGGCGGCATTCAGCATCGCCGCGTACTGTTGTCGCGCCTTTTCACGGAGGCTCTCCAGCAGCCGCCGGCTCCCGCGCGCAGTCTCCTGAGCCAGCGTGTTCTGGTGCGCCGCGTCATAATCAATCACCCACTCCCGCCAGAACGACGCCATTGCGTCCGCGTACAGCATTACGCGATTCCATCCGCCATGAGCCTGCGGTGGACCCGGTGGGGTGGGATCGAAGCTTACCCAGCCATAGCCAGGAAAATACGCCTCTACCCACGAATGCGCATTGCTGGCGCGCACCACGTACTGAGACGTCAGATCATTAAACTCACCGGTGCGGAAGCCGTTTACAACGCGTGATGGGATGTGCAGCGTACGCAGCATCACCGCCATTGCGGACGCGAAATATTCGCAGTGTCCTTGCTTGCGCTGGAAGAGAAAATTTGCCAGTGGATCGGCAGGGCGGACGCGAGGCAGTTCAAGCGTGTAGCCGTACTTCAACATCAGATAGTGCTCGATCTGGACTGCTTTTTCGTAATCGCTGGTGGCGGACCCGGTAATTTGTTCAGCCACTCGCGGAATGCGCGCATCCAGTGCTGGCAACTGCAGATAATTGAGCGACACGCTCGCGGGAGGACTTCCCGATGCATTGCGAAGCTCCTCGACCGTCGGGCTGGCGATGTTGGAGTTCGCTTCGTAACGGCCTACCGGATGTCCAAGATCGAGATCGTAAACCGCCCCGGCTCGATCAACCGCGACCAGGCGATAGTCGCCCTCCAGTGTGGCGGGCTTGGGAGCAAGAAAGAAGACGTTCGTCCCCACCGGTTCCATTACCACGCGATAATGAATGGAGCGCATAGCTGCCGGAGTTGGCTCCTCGCTCTCGAGTTGCCGGCGCGCCCTCGCCGGCAGTACTGAATAGCGTCCGTCGGGCAAACGCACTGCCAGTGCCTGCTCGAGAGGATTGGACCAATTCCGGCCGTCAAATAGACCGAGCGCGACTCCGCGCCATTTCAGGTCATAACCGCCGCTCGTGTCGCCGTCAATTTTGATATGCATGACCACATAAGTGGACTGCTGGATTTGTCCTATCTGGCCGAGTTGCACTCTGTCGCTAAAACCGACACTGAGGTCATTGGTGGGGGAATAAGCGCTCAGATAACGAGAGGAAACACGTGGCAGGATGAAGAAGATAACGAACGCCCCCGCCATGATCAACGTGACCAGCAGGGGGGAAGCCCCAGCCAGAGAAAGAGCCATCCGGCGGTAAGCTCTTTGATCGCCAGATTCTTTCGCGATGATGGAGGCCCGCCATGATGCATGCCGCATCTCCATCAATACGAAAGTGACGACCGCAATCACCATGAAGGCTGCCAGCGAGAACAGGAAAATGCTGTCCACCGTCAGTACGGCAGCCGCCAATACCATCACGAACGAGAGGATTGCCAGCAAGTAGTGGTCTCGCTCGCGTTGCGCCGAGAATAGCCTCACCACCATCCCGAACAGCACCAGATGGACGGCTGACGTGAGAAAGCTGCCGGAAAGTAGAAAATAATCCACCAGGTAGAAAGCGACGTAGGCCAGCGTGAGGTAGTTGGTCCAGCGTTCAGGAATATTGAACTCGCGGCGAGTGGCCAAAAGATAGCCACGGAACAACAGCGCCATTCCGACGAGCACAACCGTAGGAAGATCCAGGCCACCCGTGCTGGCAAGTGTCCCGAAACCCGTCAGCACCAGCAGATACAGGGATACTTCAAAGTAGCGCTGGATAGCTACGGGCAGAGGAATGGTATCCGGCTTGGCTGTGTCGGCGGGGTGCATGGCGTTGGTCCATTGTTAGCTAAATTTCTGCGGAAGGGAAGATCACCGGGGATACTGCCCGAGTTGACGCCGGGATTGCGAGATGCAAGACAATTCTAACCTGAACTGCAAGTGCTGAATGCTGAGTGCCAAACTGCGGAAGGCAGTTTGCGTGGATGTTAAAATCAACTCGTCAGGCATCGGTCCCGCGCGACGCGTTCCCGCCAACCCCGCCAGGTCCGGAAGGAAGCAACGGTAACGGGCTCTCGCGTGTGCAGTGGGTCTCCGGTGCCTGGCTTTTCAGCGGCCGGCACACGGCATATCAAGGCTGCCGGAATCCCCCTTCTCACTGCTTCGAGTTGGACATTAAAGGTGCTGTGCCTCAAAATAATCAGTCTTCATTCTTTACCGGAGAAATCCACTAGTGAGCCAACTCGTGCGCGCCAAGATCAGCGCCCTCGGTACCTATGTCCCGCCTCGCCTGTTGACGAACGCCGACCTCGAAAAAATGGTCGAAACCTTGAATGACTGGATTGTTGACCGCACCGGCATCCGCCAGCGCCACATCGTCGACAAGGGCGTAGCCACCAGCGATCTTTCGGTAGAAGCGGCCAAACGGGCTCTTGCGGAACGGGGGATTGGCGCATCCGATCTCGACGCCATTATCGTGGCCACTGTCACTCCCGACATGTTGTTTCCCTCTACGGCTTGCGTTGTCCAGCACAAACTCGGCGCAAAAGGCGTTTGGGGGTTCGACCTTTCGGCAGCGTGTTCTGCTTTCGTCTACGCATTGCAGGTCGGAGCTCAGTTCATTGCTACCGGAGCCCACAAGAAAGTAATGGTGATTGGCGCCGACGTGATGTCCTCCATCATCGACTACACCGATCGCGCCACTTGCGTGATCTTCGGCGACGGCGCGGGCGCGGTCATTCTTGAGCCGGCAGAGGACGATTCAGTCGGCATGATTGACTTCATGCACGAAATCGATGGCGCTGGTGGATGTTCCCTCTACATGCCGGGCGGAGGAAGTTTGCATCCCGCGACCCACGAGACGGTCGATAAAAAAATGCACTTCGTTCACCAGGATGGTCAGGCTGTATTCAAATTTGCGGTACGCAAGCAGGCCGAAATCTGCCAAAAGCTGCTGGCGCGGAATAACTTGAAAGGCAGCGACATTAAGACTTTCATCCCCCACCAGGCAAATAAGCGCATTATCACAGCCACGGCAGACCGCCTCGGAATGCCGCCGGAGAGCATCGTCATCAACATCGATTGTTTCGGCAACACGACCGCGGGGACGATTCCCTTAGCCATGGAAACCGCCCGCCAGCAAGGCAAGTTGAAGAAAGGTGACCTGGTGCTGCTGGCATCGGTAGGCGCAGGATTCACTATCGGTGCAACTTTATTGCGGTGGGCTTACTAGAGAGTTCGTGCCAGGCAAGTGCGCGAATCGTACTGCTAGCTTTTCCCCTTGATCTCTTCTCTCTTCTTTGCCGATTCCAGCGGCCGCACCGGCTCGGTCATCCGGACTGGATCAAGGATCTCGTTAATCTCCTTCTCGCTGAGCAACTTCTTCTCGCGCGCGATGTCAATGATTGAGCGCCCGCTGGCCACCGCTTCTTTCGCAATCTCCGCAGCTTTGGCGTAGCCGATATAGGGGTTCAAAGCGGTCGCCAAGGAAACTGTAGCCTGCACGTAAAACTCGCAACGGCTCTTGTTGACGGTGATGCCGTCTATACATTTCGTAGTGAACTGGCGCAGCATGTTGGTCAGAATGGTGATCGACTGCAACACGCTGTAGGACATGGTCGGCATCATCACGTTCAATTCGAGCTGCCCGGCTTGCACCGCCATAGCAACCGCAACGTCATTGCCGATCACTTGAAACGAAACCATGGCAGCCAGTTCGGGAATGACGGGATTGATCTTGCCCGGCATGATGGACGAGCCCGGCTGCAACGCAGGCAAATTAATCTCCGCCAACCCGGTATTGGGCCCCGAGGCGAGCAAGCGCAGATCATTTGAGATGCGGATAACTTCCAGGGCCAGGTTGCGCAGCGCGGATGATACGTTCGCCATGGGGAAATTGGATTGCATGGCGTAACGCATGTCATCAACTGCGACGAGCTTCTGTCCCGAAATGCGGGCAAGGTTCTTGATCGCCTTCTCGCGATAATCCGGGTGAGTATTAATGCCAGTGCCGACCGCCGAGCCGCCTAGTCCCAGCTCACGCAGAGAATCGGACGCGGTGCGAATCGCGTCCTCGGCACGGCGAATGGCCCCCGCATAAGCGGCAAACTCCTGACCCAGCCGCATCGGTACCGCATCCTGCATATGGGTACGGCCGGATTTCAAAACCTCATGGAACTCTTTGCCTTTTTTCTCCAGCGCAGCGATTAACGAATCCAGGACGGGGTACAGCTTCTCGAGTTCGAGCAGGGTGGCAAGCCGCATCCCGGTAGGGAAGACGTCGTTGGTGGACTGGCCGTAGTTCACATGATCATTGGGATGAACCATGGAATAGTCGCCCAAAGTGCCGCCAAGAATCTCAATGGCACGATTGGCGATCACTTCGTTGCTGTTCATATGGAAGCTGACGCCGGCCCCAGCCTGGAAGACGTCAACCACAAATTCCTTGTCCCACTTGCCCTGATAAACCTCTTTCGCCGCCTGGATGATCGCGTTTGCGAGTTTTTCATCTAGTAAACCGAGTTCTTTGTTGGCCTCAGCGGCCGCCTGCTTGACCATGCCGAAAGCGCGGATCAGTGTCGGATGCGCCCGCATTCCTGAGATCGGGAAGTTGTCAACCGCCCGCGCCGTCTGTATGCCGTAGTAGACATTCGCTGGAATTTCTTTGGTTCCCAGTGAATCCTTTTCGGTGCGCGTTAGCTGCTCGGTCGCGGTCGCCATGACGTGCTCCTCACCAGTGCTGTTTCAGATGACTTGCGGGGGTAGGCGCACTGGAGCCCGCTCACCGCGAGAGGAACTGGAAATTATAACAAGCATGATGGTTAGTAACCGTTTCCTCGCCGTCTCAGAGGCACAACAAAGCTGCATGCTACAATCAAAACTTTTCATGCGGCGTGTGTTGTGTGATCCGTGGATGATCACTCAAGTAAACTAAGCTGATACCGGCAGGACCACATTGGCAACTGAACAGATTCCCGCCACTCTCCCCCGGACCCAGGCACGTTCCCGCCCAGATGCCTGGACGGACGTGCTCATCGTGGGCGCCGGTCCCACGGGTATGGCTTGCGCCATCGAAAGCCAGAAACTCGGCCTCAAAGCTCTGATCCTGGACAAGGGCTGCCTGGTCAACTCGATTTACAACTACCCGGCGAATATGGTGTTTTTCACGACGCCGGAATTACTGGAGGTCGGCGATATTCCTTTCAGCACTGCGCATCAGAAACCCACCCGCCAGGAAGCGCTCGAGTACTACCGTAAAGTTGCCGAGCATTACCGATTGCAAGTCTGCCAGTACCAATGGGTCAAAACCATCACCGGGAAAGACGGAGATTTCCACATAACCGCCACCGATCGCTCCGGGAAAATTTACGACTACCGCTCGCGAAAGATCGTCGTCGCCACCGGTTACTACGATATGCCGAACATGCTGGGGATTCCGGGCGAAGCGCTTCCCAAAGTATTTCATTACTATCGCGAACCACACTCTTTCTATGATCACGATGTGCTGGTGATTGGCGGGAAGAATTCCGCGGCGGAAGCAGCGCTCGACCTATGGCGCCACGGTGCGCGAGTAACCCTGGTGCACCGTCGTGAAGGAATGCATAATCACCTCAAGTATTGGGTGAAGCCTGACATTGAGAACCGCATCAGCAACGGCGAGATCCCCGCCTATTTCAAAAGCACTGTGAAGGAAATTGGAGTGGATTTTGTGCTGATCAACACTCCCCAAGGCCCTGTCAGGCTGGACAATGACTTCGTTTTCGCTCTGACCGGATACCATCCCGACTTCGATTTCTTAAGCAGCATCGGCATCGAAGTGGTGGAGGAATATTGCCGTCCGGTTTGCGACCCCGAAACTTTGGAAAGTAACGTTCCCGGTGTTTACGTGGGCGGAGTCATCGTGGCAGGCTCGAGGACCAACGAAATCTTCATCGAAAACGGACGATTTCACGGCAAGCAGATCGCCGCCGACCTGCAGCAAAAGCTGGGACGGGAACGGAAGATAAATTGATCGTGGACGCTCCTAGGCAGAAGAAAAACCCTGGGCCGGAGGTGAAGTAGGAGACGAAGTTCAGGATAGAAGATACTTCAGTTGCTGAAATGGCGCCGGACGAGTGTAGCAAGTCCAATTAGTCCCGTGCCAAGCAAGGCCAAGGTTCCGGATTCCGGTTTAACCGACGCCCGGGCTGCGGTCGTCGCCAAGGCAGATCCCGACATCAGAGCACTGATAATAAGAAGAAATCCAACCTGCTTAATACTGCGGTACGGCATCTGAGGGTCTTTCCTCCTGCCATGCACTAGTGCAACTGTACTTCCATGTGTCTAATTCGCAAAAACGTGGCATTCCTTGGAAAGCCTTGCTGGATCAGCTATTTGGCGTATTCGTCCTAGTGGATTTCCACCGCGCCCTGGGAGCAGGTGCACTTTCTTTCACACTTGCACCTTCGGATTGCGTAAATCTCGGCCCGACGCCCCCAAGTCTGGGGCCGAACCAGCCTGGTACTTTACAGGATTCTGCGAGCAGGATTTTGCCAGGACCAGTGTCGCGCCAGGAAGAACCAATCAGGTATCTTGGATCGGGATCGCGCGAAAGCGCACTCCCAGCTCACCATGGAACCCGCGCCGGAACTGGAAATCAGTTCGATCTCCGTATCCTCGTATCTGAGGCTGCTTCGGCAGAATCGGAACTTCCGCCGTTTATGGGCTGCGCAAATCGTCAGCGAGATTGGCGACTGGTTCTACACCCTCGCCATTTACAGCCTGCTACTGCAATTGACCGGTCGCGCAGGGTCGGTCGCCTTGGCGCTTGTGTTACAGGTGCTGCCGCAGACATTCGTCGGCCCTCTCTCCGGTGTGGTCAACGATCGCATTCGCCGCAAGCCCGTGATGATCGCCGCCGACCTGGCACGAATGCTGATCGTACTGGCCATGCTCTTGGTGCGTTCCTCTTCAATGGTCTGGGTCGTGTATCCGCTGCTCTTGCTGGAAACTGTGATGGCCGCCTTCTTCGAGCCGGCGCGCAACTCCGTCATTCCTAACATAACCACGCGTGAAGATCTCATACTCGCCAACACGCTCTCCTCGACCACCTGGTCCATGAACCTGTTGCTGGGAGCCACTTTGGGTGGCCTGGTCGCGGCCCTGCTGGGCCGTGACGCAGTTTTCGTGCTAAATGCGCTTTCTTTCCTGGCCTCGGCTTGGCTGATCCGCGGAATGGGTTTCGAAGAGCCGCACGCGGATTCATCCAGGCCATTGCGGGTGCGCGACTTAGTGGACTATTCGCCAGTGATCGAAGGCATCCGTTACGTGCGGCGCGATGTCCGGCTGCTGGCGACCGTTTTCGTGAAAGCCGGACTACTGGTGATTGGCCCGGGGTGGATAGTCTTTACCGTCATGGGGCACCGTGATTTTCCCGTCCATTGGCATGGCCTGGATCCGCAACGCGGCGCCATGCTGGGAATGAGTTTGCTACTCGGAGCCCGCGGTTTCGGCGCCTTGGTTGGTCCTCTGGTGTCTGCGCCTTGGGCGGGTAATGCGGATAAGCGCCTCCGTTTGGGCATCCTGTTTGGATTTCTGACGCAAGCATGTGGTTACGCGGCTCTCGGCATCGCCCACACCTTGTGGCTCGCCTGTCTCTGCGTAGCCCTTGCTCATTGCGGAGGCTCGACTGTCTGGGTGTTTTCCACAACTCTGCTGCACCTTAACACCGAAGATCGTTTTCGGGGCCGTGTTTTCGCCGCCGACCTGGGATTTTCCATGCTTACCATCGCCAGCGGCGCCTTTCTCGCTGGTTGCTTCCTGGATCGCGGCTTTTCCACTCGAGCCGTCGCCAGCACCGCCGGTTTGATGATGCTGCTACCCGCCTCGCTGTGGGCATGGGCGATGAGGCTGTGGAAACCGAGGGACAGCCCAATCTCCGCGCAGGTTCAGCGCTAACGTAGGCGATAAAACAGCCGTAACCGGATGGCTGTAAAAACCAGCCAAATCGGGTAAAGTATCAAGAACAACAACCACTCAGATTTTGAGACGACGTTCGCGGAGGGGGCGATTGGTCTTGCGCCATGGACCCTGCCCTCAAGGCGATCCATTTTTCTTCATACCTCCGGCTTATTCAGCAAAACTCTAACTTCCGCCGCCTGTGGGCCGCCCAGATTGTCAGCGAGATTGGCGACTGTTTTTATTCTTTGGCGGTTTACAGCCTGTTCCTGGAGTCAACAGGTCAGGCGGGGTCGGTCGCATTCGCGCTCGTGTTACAAGTGTTGCCGCAGACCTTCATTGGTCCCACGGCGGGTATGGTCAATGACCGCGTCCGGCGTAAGCACGTCATGATGGCCGCTGATCTGGGACGCATGCTGGTCGTCCTGGTAATGCTGCTGGCGCAATTTCGTTCCATGATTTGGCTGGTCTGTCCCTTGCTTCTAACAGAAACGACAATGGCTGCTTTTTTTGAACCGGCGCGCAGCTCGGTCATTCCGAACATCACTCCTCCGGAAGATCTGGTTCTCGCCAACACCCTCTCTACGACTACCTGGTCGGTCAATGTAGTGCTGGGAGCAATGCTCGGGGGCCTGATAGCGGCCGTTCTCGGACGCAATGCCGTGTTCGTGCTGAATGCATTCTCTTTTCTTGCTTCGGCTCTCTTGATAGGCGGGATGAGATTTGAGGAACGGCACGCGAAATCTGCTCCACCCCTTCGACTGCGTGATCTGTTGGATTATTCACCGATGGTAGAGGGAGTCAGCTACGTACGCCGCGATTTCCGTCTGATGGGCACTGTGTCTTCGTCAAAGCCGGATTATTGGTCATGGGACCGAGTTGGGTATTGTTCACAGTCATGGCAAATCGGCATTTCGCCGTGCCTTGGCATGGCTTAGATCCACAACGCGGCGGCATGGTCGGAATGAGCTTATTACTTGGCGCCCGCGGACTGGGGGCGCTCCTGGGCCTCTCTTCTCTGCTAGATGGGCAGGCCATACCGACAGTCGCCTGCGATTGGGTATCCTCGTCGCATTTGCAGCACAAGCCGTAGGTTACGCCGCCCTGGGAAACTCCGACGTCTTATGGCTGGCATGCCTATGCATCGCGCTGGCCCATTCCGGGGACTCCACCGCCTGGGTATTTTCCACCACTCTGCTGCAACTGAATACCGAAGTCGAGATGCGCGGACGGGTCTTTGCCACGGACCTGGGATTTTCAAGCATTACGATTGCCCTGGGAACCTATTTGGCAGGTCTGTTTCTCGACCGGGGCGTCTCGGCGCATGCTGTAGCCGGCGCTACTGGTCTGCTGATGTTGATTCCGACTGTCGCTTGGGGATGTGCGATGAAATTCTTGAAACCGAGACCGTGCCTTGCGGCAGCGTAAGGCAGGTCGCAAGCGCTTGCTCTTAACTAAACCCCGCCGTGCACACCGGAAAATGGATGGCGGCGAAATTCAAAGAACCAGGTCCTAAGCGCCATAGAGCTTGTCAATCTTAGCCGCCATGATGAAGTCGCTCTCCGTCAGGCCGTCCACTTTGTGCGTCCAGAGCGTAATTTCGGCCTTACCCCAGGTCAGCAGAATGTCGGGATGATGGCCTTGTTCCTCCGCCACTTCTCCCACACGATTCACAAAGTCCAGCGCCTTGCGGAAGTCAGGGAAAGAGAAAGCGCGGGTAATATGGTGTTCGTTCACGACCTTCCAGTGCGCCCACTCCGGCAGTTGCCGGTGAAGGTCCGCAAGCTCTTTGCCTTTGAGGGGAGGCACCCCGCCACGGCAGGGAACGCAAGTCTTGCTGGCTAGCTCGGCTGGCATGATTTTCTCCAACCTTCATTTTGCAGCTAATACACCCGGCGACGCAATCTCACGTCGCATGCTTGTCATTCCGAACCGACACACCCCCTCGCCCTTGTCATTCCGAATCGGCGTCAGCCGGTGAGGAATCTGCCCTGTTCTTGCCGAAGCCCTGAGCGGAGTCGAAGGGGAAGTCGAAGGGAATCTGCTGTGTTGTGCGGTGCCACGGACGTTGCCCCGACAATCGCTGCGACGGTTACTTCCCACGAGCCAGATGTGTCACAAGGCGTCACTGATCATTAGGAAATTCTAAGAAATTAGAAAATCTTGAGGTAATCAGATTGCACGCCAAATCCGTGGAGAACTATAAACACCCTTGAAGCTCGCCTGCTTCTATCCTCGTTCCGTTTTCTGTGCCTGGAGCGTCTCCACCGGATTGGTGGATACGCTTACGCGTATGGGCCACGAGACCCTCGCCCTTCCCATAGATGCGACGTCAGTTTCCATCAATCACGAGTGTTATCCCAGCGCTGAAAAACTTCGCAGCCTTGACGGAATCGTGATCTCCGGTCCGGAACACATTCGCACTCACATTTTGGCGCTCTACCCCGGCTGGCGAAAGATCGCAATCCCAAAAGTTGGCTGGCTGCACGAAACCATTACTCGCGAAGACTATGGCACCCTGCCGGTGGATGAGATACGGCAGTTGGCGGATACGGCCTTTTGTCCCGCCTGGTAGGACGAAAAGTTTGGCCTTCGCTGGCTTCCCTTCGGCGTCGATACAGAAGTTTTCAAACCCGATTGGGATCAGCCCAAACAGTATGAGACAGCTTTTATCGGCCTGATCTACTCCAAGCGGGACGAATTCTTGAAGCGTTTAATCCCGCATCTGAAGGGCATCACGCTGGTATTGGGCAGTGTTCAAGTGCAAGACCTTAGTGGGCTTTGCGTGCGCGAGACCGCCGCCCGATATGCCGGCGAGCTGCGCAAAATCAAGATATTCGTGAACCTTACGCACCTGTCCCAGTTAGCCGTGACCAAGGTTTATGAAGTTCTGGCCTGCGGCACGTTTTTGATCACCCCGGCCATCGCTGAACACCAGAACTTCGAGAACTTGAAAGCTCACTTCTACGACAGCAGCCGGCCCGAGCACTTGGCTGAAAGCATTCGCTTTTGCCTCGAACACGAGTCCGATCGGATTGCAGCCACCCACCAATGCTGTGAGCAAGTCCATCGCCTGGACCGGTTGGAAAACCGCTGCCAGGTACTTCTGTCCGCGCTGGGAGCGGGATAATGCGTGCCCTGATCACCGGACACAAAGGATTCGTCGGCCGACATGTTTTCCCCAAGCTGATCGAAGCTGGATATGAGGTACACGGAACCGAAAACCTGGAACACTTTCTGCATTCTTCACTGGCCTCCAGCTCCTGGGATGTCGTGATCCACCTGGCGGCCAACATCGTGAACGTTCACGACCGCGGTCAGATCGGGATGTGCGCTTTCGACGATCTCGCACTGGATATGAAGGTGTTCAACTGGGTCGAACGCAACCCGCCGCGTAGAGCCTTGGTGGTGATGTCCAGTTGCGCATTGGACTTTCCGGAAGACCCATACTGCATCGTCAAACGAACGGTGGAGGCGTTCGCCGCCTGTCTTCATCAGCACCGCGTGCCGGTAGTTATCCTACGGCCTTTTAGCGGATACGGTGGCGATCAGTCTACAGAGTATCCGTTCCGCGCGATTCTCGAAAGCGCCCTGCGCCACGAAGACCCGCTGGTGGTGTGGGGTGGCAGTCAGGTGCGCGATTGGATCCACATTGAAGACCTCGCCGGCGCAATCGTGCATGCAATTGGGCACTTTCCCATGGGCGTTCCTGTCCCCATCGGTACCGGGATCGGCACGGATTTCTTTACTCTCGCAAAACGAATTGCACAAGCCATAGGATATTCGCCCCGCCGAGTGGCCAATCCGGCGCTCGCTCACGAATTCGGCTGGCGCACTACGATTACGCTTGAGGAGGGAATTCGTAGAGCGTTGCAGGACCGCTGCGATCACGATTCGCGAGTCCACCTCGTCCCTCAGATGAGAATGCGATGAGTACCATCGGCCTCTCCATGATCGTTAAGGAAGGGGAAGCGACCATTCGCGCCTGCCTCGAAAGCGTGCGTGGGATTGTGGATCAGATCGTCATTGCCGATACCGGCTCGACTGATAAGTCGGCGAGAGATAGCGCGTGAAATGGGAGCCACCGTTATTTCCGTGCCATGGGAAAATCACTTTGCCAAGGCCCGCAATTCCGCTCTCGAACTCATCGACACGGAGTGGGTCCTGGTGCTGGACGCCGACGAAGAACTTGACCGGCAGCAGGCCAGAGAATTTCTCCCTGAACTGCTACAACTATCTAAAGCTGGCGGATATCTGGTTCCGATCCGCAATTACATCCCCACCCGCGTAGGCCGCGCCGGAGAACGCGTTGCCGTAGCCAATGACGGCCGCCATCCCCGTGCCCGGGGCGCGCCGGCATACTTTGCCCACGAAAACTGTCGCCTCTTCCGCCGTCACCCGGAAATCTACTTTACCGGACGCATACACGAACTGGTCGAGCCGCAGATTGTGGCGCTAGGCCTGAACCTGCTGCGCGCGAACTTCTGCGTCCATCATTTCGGATACCTGGATGCTCTCGAAGAGAGAAGAAAAAAGGACCTCTTCTATCGCGACCTGCTGCGTCTGAAAGTGGAAGAGCAGCCCAACGATCCCAACAATTGGATAGGGTTTGGTCTTCAAGAGTACGAAAAGTTTAATAATCCGGAAGAAGCCTTGCGTTGTTTCGAGCGTGCACTGGTCCTCGATCCTCACGCCACCAAAGCCTGGGTCTTTACCGGCATGGTCAATCTCACAGCGAGAAGGGATAGAGAAGCATTCGTCGCGCTGGAACTCGCCAATCCCGACGGCGAGAGCGCCGCTCTCCGCGAGCATCTCCGCGGAGATGCGCTGCATAACCTGGGACTTTTAAAAGAAGCGCGGCTAGCGTACCGCAAGGCAATCAAGTTGACGGGGAGTGATCCCTCGCTGGAAAGCAAACTGGGGTACACCGAGGTTCGCCTGGGACATAAAGCAGCCCGGCATCGCGAAGCTGGTGCGCGCCGCGGCCGCCATGCCGGATGTGTCCGAAATTCACGAACGTCTCATTAAGGCCTACATTGTCGCGGGTATGTTGGCGGAAGCAGCGGAGGCGGCAGACAAGCTTACCAGCCTCTTTGCCAGTCCTGAGACGTTTCTGCGTGCTGCCAGTATCCGCGCCCAACTTGAACAGTGGCAGCACACGGAAGACTTGCTGTCGGCCGGGCTGAAAATGTTTCCCCAATCAACCGAGTTGCGGAACGCGTATGGCGATCTCGAACGTACGAAGTTAAGATCCGCTCTGCCGGTCAGTTAACCACGCATCAGCGCGGCCACCAAATTAGAACGGGATATCTTCATCCGTGATCGGCGACGACGCGGGCGCGGTTTCCGGTTCCGGCACGCGTTGGTCGAAGCCGCCGCCGCTGGCCGAAGCTCCGCGGGCGTGTCCGCCGGACTCGGCGCCTTCACCCCGTCCACCCAGCAGCACTATGTCACTGGCCACGACCTCGGTCATGTATTTCTTCTGGCTGGTTTGCTTGTCTTCCCAGGAGTGGGTTTGCAGCCGTCCCTCGACGTAAAGTTTGCTGCCTTTCTTCAAGTACTCGCCCGCAATTTCAGCGAGCCGCTGCCATAGGACGACGTTATGCCACTCGGTGCGCTCCTGCCATTCACCACTCTTGTCTTTGAAGCGTTCGTTGGTGGCGAGAGTAATTTTTGCAACCGCGGTTCCGGCGGGAGTGTATTTAACTTCCGGATCTTTACCCAGATTTCCAATTAGGATGACTTTGTTGACGCTTTTACCTGCCATAAGATGCTCCTTTGAATGCCCCAAACCTCGTGTCATGGGCCGGAAAAATTGCTGAGGCGCTAAAACGACAACAGAATTTTCGCCAGGGGCTGGATGCTCAATATATCAGAAACCTAAGGTATAATCTGCGATATGCCAGCATCTTCGGTTCCTACGCCACCCGCCGGAATGGTCCCCGACGAGCAGAAGTTCGAACCAAAATCCAAAGGCTTGACTACTCCTCGAAAGAAGAAACCGAAGGAGTTAGCCGTAATTACCGAGTGCTGCACGGGCTGCGCAGGCTCGCCCGCGTGTGTGGAGTACTGTCCGGTGGAGGACTGCATGTTCTGGGTGCCCGACGAAGATAATCCGCCGTTCGGCCGCATCCAGGTAGACCCCATCCTTTGTATCGGTTGCAAGAAATGCACCAGCAAGGGACCGGACGGCTCCTTCCTCGATGGCTGCCCTTGGGATGCTATCGCCATGGTTGACACCGTCGAAGTGGAGAAGGAAATCGGCGTCATGCCGATCTGAAGCGAATCGTCACCATCTCGCTTTCCATTCCTCGTTAGCTAACTTCAACATAGATAGGTTCAGCATTCCGAGTTGTCTAGAGCTTGAAACTCAGCAAGTAATCATCTCTCAGTCTCAAAGTGATTCTCTAAAAGCTAAGTTGTTGATTCTTGGTTGGGGCGTCACGAATAGTGACAAAACGAAATCGGAGCATCGCGTAGAATGCCGTTTAATCGCGTTTAGGACCCACTGGCGAGCCGAGAGGCTAACAAGGCGACGCTTTCCCTGCCAGACGTCTTGAAAGCCGTCAAATCGAATCGTGGACGAAAATTATCTTATAGCTATTTCTTGTTTAAGGGTAACTTTTTAGTGCTGCCCGCGTTGGCGAATGGCTTTGTCCGTGAGCACTGCTTGCTGCCGGATGCGGTCGGGGATCTCAGGAAGTTCGCGCTCGTAAGGAAGAACGGATGGCAGATCCTCTGGCTGGCCAATCAGATAAAGCGCACGCAGTGCCTCCCATACTTGCTCCGTCCCAGGATCGACGACTGCGACTTCTGCACCGGACTTCACATTTTGCCCATCCTGCAAGGAAAGCGACCGAATCCGTCCCGGAATTGGCGAGCGTACCTCGACGGTCTGCGAAGCATCGCCATCTCCAACTTGAAGCTTGGCGATCAAGCCGCCCTGACGGATAGCGGTACTTGCCCTGTCGGCATCGATCACTTTTCCAGATTGCGGGGCGGTAATTGTAGCGGGCTGCAGCAGCGCGTCGATTTGCAAACGGCCGCTGGCATCGCCGAAGCGCACCAGCGAAAGAGCAGCATTTCCCCTGACCATGGGTGAGGGGTCACTCAGCATTTTGAGAAGCGCCTCATGGAAGCCGGGAACGGATGTGTCCTGTCCCATGACCCAGGCATCGGTGTTGCGCACCTCATCTACCGGATACGAAGCCAGATGGGTCACCTCGGGATACCAGCGGGTAATGCTGTTGTCGTGTCTGGTCATGCGCTCGCCAATCTGCACCAGAGCGTGCTGGATGTGGCGGGGCTTCTTGTCATCGCGCAAGTATTCGACTAATTGTTTGTCGGAAAGCTGACGTCCAAACCAGGTGTTCCACCAAAACAGGAATGGCATGAGGACGATCAGCCACGCAGTAATGAAAAAAAGAATGCGATTGCGTGTCGACATGCGGTGGCGAGGCTTGGGGTCAGCGCTGGCTGATTCAGCGGGTATGTTCGGAAATGGAGAAACGTTGGGGGAAGCAGGCTCTGATTGAATCGACATGCTTGAGTCCACTAAAAATAGTAGCAGATTTGCTGGCTGGAGAAGCCAGGTAGCAGATTGCGCAGACTGCTAATCAACCACGTCCGCGTCGAGGACCCGCTCCTGCTCCAGGTAGTGCGAGACGGCGTACTGTGCAAGCAAGGGAGTTTGGAGCTTAATCTCCGCGCCGATCCATTCGCCTTTGGCATGCGGCGCGTTCAGTGGATGGTTGCAACGCCCGCCGCTGCCGAATTGAGG
>Ga0066688_10000305_pt1 | contig 15938 bp, 12 predicted proteins | sample GraSoiAngelo_137_FD_62304 | JGI IMG/M metagenome (GOLD analysis project Ga0066688, IMG submission 62304) | Grasslands soil microbial communities from the Angelo Coastal Reserve, California, USA - 14_0929_09_30cm | ecosystem: Environmental > Terrestrial > Soil > Grasslands | place: USA... | reverse complement strand
GCAGGAGAATGCGAACTTCGCTGAGCAGGTCGAAGAGGCGCGGCGAGGGCAACTCACCGGCGTATTCAACGGCAATGGCGCACGCATGGCGCGGATTCTGCAGACCGCCGCGGTCAAGGACTCGCGCCTCAAGATCCCCTTGGTGTTCGCGGCTGACATCATCCACGGCCACCGGACGATCTTCCCGGTGCCGCTGGCCGAGGTCGCGAGCTTCGAGCCGGAACTCGCGCGGCGCACCGCCGAGGCGGCGGCCTTCGAAGCGGCCGGTGCCGGCATCGACTGGACCTTTTCGCCGATGGTCGACGTCGCTCGCGACCAGCGCTGGGGCAGGGGAGTCGAAGGGGGCGGCGAAGACGTGCTGCTCGGCCGGCTGTTCGCGGCGGCCCGCGTCCGCGGGTTCCAGGGCTTCGATCTCCGCTCAACCGAGCACATGCTCGCCTGCATCAAGCATTTCGCAGCCTACGGCGCCGCCGAGTCGGGTCTCGACTACAACACAGTGGACGTGTCGGAAGCGCGGCTCCGCGAGGTCTATTTGCAGCCGTACAAAGCCGGCTTCGATGCCGGGGCGCTCTCGGCGATGGCCTCGTTCAACGAGATCAATGGCGTGCCTTCGACCGGCAACCGCTGGCTGATGAACGATCTTCTGCGCGGCGAGTGGGGTTTCCAGGGCTTCGTCGTGTCCGACTACACCGGCGATGAGGAAATGATCGCCCACGGTTTTGCAAAAGACGGCCGGGACGCAGCGCGCCTCGCTTTGCTTGCGGGCGTCGACATGAGCATGCAGAGCGGCCTCTATCGCCAGTATCTGCCCGATCTCGTGCGTCGCGGCGAAGTGCCGCAAGCGGTGCTCGACGGATCGGTTCGCCGAGTGCTCGCGGCGAAGGCGATGCTCGGACTGTTCGAAGATCCGTTCCGCCGCATCGACGAGAAACGTGAAGCGGCCCGCTCGATGCTGCCGCCGGCGCGCGCTCTTGCCCAAGAGGCCGGCCGCAAGGCGATCGTGCTGTTGAAGAACGACGGCGACCTGTTGCCGCTCCCTCGGTCGGGAAAGCGGATCGCGTTGATTGGGCCCTTCGCGAGCGGTCAGCACGATCTGGTCGGGCCGTGGGTTGTCTACGGAGACGATTCGAAGGCGGTCGACCTCGCGACCGGTGTCCGCGGAGCGCTTGGCGGCAAGGACAGCCTGATCGTCGCTCAAGGCTCGGGTGTCGAAGAGGCGCTTGCCGGCGGCATTCAAGCGGCGGTCGCCGCGGCTCGGCAAGCCGACATCGTCGTGCTCGCCATCGGTGAAGGGGCGGGCATGTCGGGCGAAGCGCAGTCGCGCACCGACATTGTCGTGCCCGAACCGCAGCAGGCGCTGGCGGAAGCCGTCGCCGCCACGGGAAAACCGATCGTCGTCGTGCTCAAGCACGGCCGCGCGCTGGCGCTCGAGGGGGCCGTGGCCAACGCCCAGGCGATCCTCGCCACCTGGTTCCTGGGGACCGAGACCGGCAATGCGATCGCCGACATCCTGTTCGGAGCGCACGGACCCTCGGGACGGCTTCCCGCAAGCTTCCCGCGAGCGTCAGGCCAAGAGCCTTATTATTACGCCCACAAGAGCACCGGGCGGCCAAATCCTCCTGGCGATCTGCAGGCGTACAAAGCCCATTTCCGCGGCATTCCGAACAGCGCGCTTTATCCGTTCGGCCACGGCCTGACCTACGGCAAGATCACCTACGACGCGCTGGTGGTGCCGGCGCGGCTGCCGATGAACGGCGAGATTGAGGTCAGCGCCCGGATTGCGAACCGGGGAAGCCGTGCGGCCGAGGAGGTCGTGCAGCTCTACATCCACGATCGGACCGCGAGCGTCACCCGGCCGGTGCGTGAGCTCAAGGCATTCCGCAAGGTCGCTCTCGCGCCGGGCGGCTCGGAACTTGTGCGCTTCACTGTCAGGGCGAGCGACCTGTCATTCTACGGCGCGCGGGGTCGGCCAGTGATCGAGCCGGGGACCTTCGATCTCTGGATCGCTCCGTCAGCGGAAAGCGATGGAGTCCACGGCAGCTTCGAGCTCGTCGCCTAGGCGGTTTCGCCGGCGAGGGTTCGAACGATCCTGCGGTGGGTGCCGCGGCCTAACGGATTGTACAGCATCGCGATCGCCGACAACGCCAGGAACACCATCGGTACGAATGCGACCGTTCCGCGCATCGCCTCGAGCGTATCTGCGCTCTGGCGGACATTTGCGACGTAGCCGGCTGAAGCGAAGGTCCAGCCGAGGATTGCGGTCGCGATGCCGATGCCGATCCGCTGCAGCAGCGCCGCAACCCCGAACACAGTCCCTTCGACATGCAGTCCCGTCTTGAGCTCGCCATATTCGATCGTGTTGGGAAGCATCGCCCAGAAGGTGAAGTGAAGGCCGACGATGACCATCTGCAGCAGGATCAGGAACAGCTGCACTCCGAAAGTCGTGTGGATATCGGCGACGGCAAATGCGGCGAGACCGGCGATCGCGAGGCCCGTCGCAACCAGCCACAGCGCGCGCAGGCCGATCCTTCGGCCGAGCAGCATCCAGATCGGGATGGCGACCGCCCCGGCCGCCGCCATCAGGGCCAGTGCGAGCTGGCCCGCGTCCGGGTCGTTCAAGAGATATTTGAAGTAATAAAGGACGCATTTCCCGAGCACCGTCACGGCCACGATCATGGCCAGCATCGCCGCGTTGAGGGCGACGAAGGCGCGGTTGCGGGCGAGGCTGAGCATCGCCGCTTTGAGACCAGCGGGCGGGGGCCGCTCGACCTTCGCCGCTTCGCGGTAGGTCGCGCCGACCCAGACCAGGATCGCCGCGCCGATGACGGCAAAAATGACCGCGGCCGCGAGATAGGCCTGCGCGGCCGAGCTGCCCGTCAGCCAGCGGCCAAGGGGAATGGTGCCAAGTGCGACCGCGACTGATGCGGCTGTTCCGAAGAGCATCCGCATTCCTGCGACGAAGGCGCGGTCGTTCGCGTCCGGGCTGATGCGCGCGGACATTGCGAGATAGGGCACGTTGATCGCGGCGTAAGCGGTCCGGAACAGCAGGTGCGCCACGAGCACGCTCGCAACTCCGAGCGCGGCTGGTCCGACCGGAGGAGAATAAACGAGCACGAAACTGAGCGCGAGCGGGACCGCTCCTGCGGCCAGCAGCACACCATAGCGAAAGCTCCCCTGCCGGCGATCGACGAGGACGCCGGCGGCGAAGTTCGCGATGCCGTCCCAGACCGACGCGACCATGTAGGTTGTCGCGGCCACGGCGATCGGAAGCTCGATCGCGTCGGTATAATAGAACAGCAGGAAGAGCATGATGCTCTGCCAGTAGAGGTTGAAGGCGAAGTCCCCGAAAGCGAACAGCAACAGCCGGGGTTTGGCCACCCGTGTCACGGTCGCGGGATCTCGATCGTCGCGGGGCGCGGCTGGTCTGCGATGGTGCGGCTCGCCGGGCGCGTTCCGTGAACCCTTATCGCAATTGCGCTCCACCACGGCTTGTAGGCGCCCTGACGCTTGCTGAAGCGGACCGTGACACCGCTATCGGTGACGGAGCATTGGATGGTTTGGCTCAGGGTCGGCCCGCGCACGCTGACGCCGTCGTCGAGATAGAGCTCACCCCGGCAGTCAGCGCCCGGGTAGATGTCGAGCTCCAGCGCCCCGTTGGGCGTCTCGGCGGTGCTCTGGACCAGCGGCTGTTTGGGAATGATCGCGCCCGGGCGGACGAACACCGGCAGCCGATCGAGCTGCGGGGTTTCGCGGAGCTTCTCGGATGCCACGGGCAAGCCGGTCCAGTAATTGTACCAGCCGGCGGCCGGCAAACAGATGTCGTAGACCCGCGGTTGCTCCGGGCGAGGCGACGCGGCGATCAGCAGGTCGCTCCCAAGCGTGAAAGCCATCGCCTGGTCGCACGGCGCGCTGGCCATTTGCGGGTAATCGTAGAACGTCGGCCGCATCACCGGGTCGCCGGTGCGCGCGCTCTCACTTGCCACCGCGAACAGGTAGGGGAGCAGCCGATAGCGCTCTTCGATGAAGCGCCGGCGGATCGCGAGGTGGGCCGGTCCATCGACCCACGGCTCGGCGCGCGGGGCATCATTCGCCGCATGGCTCCGGAAGACCGGAGTGAACGCAGCGATCTCATACCAGCGCGTGGCCAGCTCCGGACTGGCGCCGCCGATGAACCCGGGAATGTCCGCCCCCGACCAGGAGAAACCCGACAGGCCGAGGCTCAGCATTTGCTGCACCGCGAGCTTCATATGATCCCAGCTCGAGCTGTTATCGCCGCTCCAGGTGACCGCGTAGCGCTGCCCGCCGGCATAGCTCGCGCGGGTCATGACGAATGGGCGGGTGTTGGGCCGCAGGCGGAGCAGCCCTTCGAACGTCGCCCGGCTGTTCTCCATGCCGTACACATTGTGCGCTTCGGCGTGGGTGGCGGCGCGCGGCGCGAAGCCGTCGCCTTCGATCCGGTGAACGGTTCCGAGTGGCATCGTCTTGGTCGGGGTGTCGAAGATCGCCGGCTCGTTCATGTCGTTCCAGAAGCCGGCGATGCCGTCGTCGGCGAGGCCTTTGTACAGCGATCCCCACCACGCGCGGCTAGGGGCGCGGGTGAAGTCGGGGAACACGGAAGGGCCCGGCCAGACTGGCGCGACGTACAAGCTCCCGTCCGGGTTCTTGAGGAAATGATCTCCGGCCGCGCCGCTGTCGTAGGGGGCGTATCCCTGGCTTGGCGCGTAGGCGACGTGCAGATCGGTGATCGTAACCAGCTTGAAACCCTGCGCACCGACGTCGCGAGCGAGCGCTTTCAGGTCCGGGAACGTCTTGGGGTTTGTGGTGAACGGCCGATTGCGGTCCTGGTAGTCGATGTCGAGCCAGATGACGTCGGAGGGAATGTGATCCGAACGGAGGCGCGCGGCGATCTGCCGCACTTCTTCGGCGCTCATGTAGCTGTAGCGCGACTGCTGGAAGCCGAGCGACCACAGGGGCGGCAGCGGCGTTTTCCCGGTCAGATCGGTGTAGCGCCGGACGACGTCGCGCACGCTTGGGCCGGCGATGACATAATAATCGACCGGGCCGCCGTCGGCGCCGATCTCGACGGCCCGATCGTCGCGATGACCGAAATCGAACCAGCTGCGCCAGGTGTTGTCTAGGAACAGGCCATAGGCGCCGCCGGCTCCGCCGGCGCCGATGTAGAATGGAATGGATTTGTAGATAGGGTCGGTGTCGCGCTGGAATCCCCACGCGTCGGTATTCCAATTGACGAACGACTGGCCGCGCCGATCGAAATTGCCGGTCTTGTCGCCGAGGCCGAAGATGTGCTCGCCGAGCGGTAAAGACTTGCGCAGAGTAAAGCCCGGGCCATTGAAACGCACCGGACCGTCCGCATCGGTGAGGATGGTCTTGCCAGCGAGGTCCGTGACCGACAGACGCAGCGTCGCTGGGTCGAGATGGACGGTCAGTGCGTTGGTCGCAAAGCCGTTGCTGGCTGGCCGCACAGCAACGCTTTGTCGGCGGACTTGGGCCGGAACAGCCCAGCTCGCGTCTTCGGGAAACTCGCCACGAGGGGCGATCCGAACGCGCAGGATTGAATCGGTCAGCGCGGTGACGCGGACGGTAGTGGACCCGTCGTTGGCTGCTATTCCATCGCGCAAGTGGATCGGGGCCGTTGCCGCCCATGCCGGCGCGGAGATCGCCAGCGCGCAAGCCATCGCCGCTCTGAGACAGTGGATTGGGCCGATCGGCATGAATCAGACCGTAGCGCAGTCCGGACCGTCCGCAATCCATAGAAAAAGGGGCGACCCCGAAGGGCCGCCCCTCCTAGTAATCGTGGTCGCAGCTTAGAAGCGCGTGCCCACCGTCAGCGCGACCTGGTGGCGGTCGACGCCGAGCTCGTAGTTCGAGTAGCGGTATTCCGCACCGACATACGCCTTGTTGCTGACCAGAATCTGGCCGCCGGCGCCGAGACGGACGCCGTCGAGGTTGACGCCGCCGAAACCGGACTCCTTGAGCCGGGCGTTGGTGTAGCCACCCTTCACGTAGACGTTGGCTTTCGGCGAAACGGCGAAAGTGAAGCGGCCACCCGCATAGAGGTCGCGGCCGGCGCTGACGCCGTCCTTGCTGGCGGTCGAATCGGTCGCTTCGACGTCGACTCCGATAGCGACGGGGTGACCCGCGCCAACTGCGAGGTCGTAACCGGCGCCAATACCGAACAGCACGCCGCTCTCATGGAAGCCGTCGGTGCCAGGCCGGTCGTAACCAACCAAGCCTTCGACGCGGAATCCGGACGGAGCCGCCGTGTCCTGAGCCATTGCAGGCGAAGCGAAAGCGAGCGCGGCGGCAGTCGCCGCGAAAAAAGTCATACGATTCACAGAGATTTCCCTTTGTTTACGAGTGCCATCCCATGTTGGTTTTTGGCACGATCGCGCCGTTAAGCGGCTTCGGAATCGCTGTCCAGCAATCTCTAGTCACCGACTAGGTTATTATCCGGTGTGTTGCGTCAGTGTTACAGTCAGCGCGTGTGCCTGGGTTGCGGGCGGGTTTTACGCACTGGCGGTGGTGGTGGGGGCGGCGGCCGTAGAGTTTCGTTTCGAATGCAGTGATCGAAACCGACCCAGTCCACCCGGTCGCGGTGCTTGCCCGCGTTTCGATTGCACAGTTCGACCCGCCAGGTCGGCGGGTTCTTCTTTCGAACATATTTGAGCGCGTGCTTCATCGCGTCTTGCTGCCGGTCCATGCACCGGACATCCCAGCGGCAGACGAAACCGGTGTTGAGGAACACCGCGTCGTAGAGCGGCGGCGGCGAGTTCGATCGCGCAACCGCGCTCGCCGGCCCGAAAGCGACGGTGAGCACGGCGGCGGTAATCATCCATCTCATCCGACGCCTAACTGACAAAAGCGTGAGTCGGCTGCAAGACTCAGGAGGCAGACACGCGGACAATTAGCTCGGACCGTCTGGCGAATCCGGCCGCGGCGCCAGCCAGGTGACGAGGTCCCATTCGTTCCGGATGCTGACCACCAGCATGCCCGTGATCACCCCTGCGATCGCGAGCGAAGCGCACGGCCACTCTATCCACGCGGCGAAGGATGCGACGGCGAGCAGTACGTACAGAAACGTAGGCACGATTCCGTAGAACCAGATGTCGGTCCAGTGCGGCTTGTCCGCGCCCTTCAAGGCCCCAATGCCGGTGACGACCAGCAGGCCGCGCGCGAGGCCCCAGATTGAGACTGCTCCGCAAACGGCCGCGAAAGCCGTGGGCGTAATGCCGGGAATCAGCGCCGCGGCGCTCAGCACGAGCACGAATGTGACGTGCAGGACAACCGGGCCCATGTAGAGTCTGGAGCCGCTTAAAACGCTTGAGCGCGGCCGATCCTGCATCAACGTGACGACCACGAAAATCAGGCCGATCAGCACCGCCGCGGCGGAGCCGGCCAGAAGATAGAATTCGCTCCAGCCTTCGAACATCGCGGCGCTCCATAACGGAAGGGGCGGCCATCAAACAGATGCGGTGATCAGGTGTTCTGCTGTATTGACACTATAATACAGTAGGATTATCGGTGCGGTGCCTATTGGGAGGAGATCACATGTACAGTCAGCAAGAGCTCGACGACGCCGTTGCTGGGGGCGCGATGACCGCGGCTGCCGCGGACGCGTTTCGAGCGCATGTCGAGCGTCAGCGCTCGACCGCGATCCCGGACGAGGAGCAATTCCGTCTCATCACCGGGTTCAACGACATCTTCGTGTCGATCGCCGCGGCGATCCTGCTGTTCGCAGTGGGCTGGATCGGTCAGTCGATCGGCCAATCGGCGGGCCTCGTCATCGATGGCGACGGACCTTCGCCGCTGGCCCCCTTGGCGGTTGCCGCTACCTCGTGGGGGCTGGCGACCTTCTTCACTGCCAAGCGGCGCATGGCGCTTCCGTCGATCCTGCTCTTGCTGGGATTTGTGGGCGGAGTCCTGGCCACGGCCGGCTTCACCCTGGTGCTCGGCGTTGGGGCGAACGCGCTCGACAACAATCCCCAGCTCGGCGGCGTCCTTGCGGCAGTCGCGGGAGCGATCGGCGCGGCTGCTGCCTGGCTTCACTGGCGACAGTTCCGCGTTCCGATCACCGTCGCCGTTGGCGCAGCCTCCGTGGCGGGAATCGCCGTCGGCTTGCTCGTTGCAGCGCTCGGTCAAAATGCCGAGCAGGCCCAGAACCTGATCCTCGGCTTCGTGCTCCTCCTCGGCATCGGCATGTTCCTGTTTGCGATGTGGTGGGACGGGTCCGACCGGGCGCGGCTTACCCGCCGCGCCGACGTCGCGTTCTGGCTCCACTTGCTGGCGGCGCCGATGATCGTCCACCCGATCTTCACTTTGCTTGGGTTGAACGACGGCAATGCGACGATCGGCGAAGGCGTGGTCGTGATCCTGCTCTATGTCGTGCTGGGGATCACCGCGCTCGCGATCGATCGCCGTGCCTTGCTAGTGTCGGCGCTCGCTTACGTGCTGTTTGCGATGCAGCAGCTGTTCCGCGAATTCGGGGCCGTCGAGCTCAACGTGGCGCTCACCGCGCTGGTGATCGGCTCGGCTCTGCTGACGCTCTCGGCGTTCTGGCACCAGGCGCGCGGCGCAATTGTCCGGCCGTTGCCGGGCGGCTTGCGCGAACGACTGCCGCTGATCGATCGGCCGGCGATCGCTACCCAACAAGCCGCATAAGGCGGCGCTCCAGCGGGGCCAGCACGCCCGCGAGGTCGTGCCCCCGCTTGAGGACCAGACCATGTTCGGTGATTAGAGCGAACGCCCCTTGCTTCATCCGAAGCGAGGGGCGTTTCTCGATCCGGACCTCGGGCCGCTCGGAGTGGCGGCGATACGCAGCGAAGATCGCCACGTCGGGATCGATCCGCAGAGCGTAGTCGCGCCAGTGACCGGCGGCGACCATCCGCCCGTAAAGGTCGAGGATCCGCGAAAGCTCCTTGCGATCAAAGCTGGCTATCGGGCGCCGGTCCCTGACATTGGGGAACGGCGCGACGACGCTCAAGCGCTCTTCACCTTCGAGCGCGGCTGAGGTGTGGCCTTGAGCGAGGCAAGCTCCTGGCGCAGCTGTTCAAGTTCCTGCTCGAGCTCCGCGAGGCGCGCGCGGACCGGATCGCATTCCTCTCCGCACGGCGTTCCGTAGGGGATGAATCCGGGGCTGTAGTGAACGGCGTCGTACGGCACGGCTTTGGCCGGAATACCGACGACGGTCGAACTGGGTGCAACGTCTTTGGTGACGACCGCATTGGCGCCGACGCGCGCACCTTCGCCGACTTCGATGGGCCCCAGGACCTGGGCGCCAGACCCAATCACCACGCCATTGCACAGCGTCGGATGGCGCTTGCCGCCGACGCCTGTCGACGGGTTGGTGCCGCCCAGGGTTACGTTCTGATAAATGGTAACGTCGTCGCCGATTTCCGCGGTTTCGCCGATCACGCTGAATCCGTGATCGAGGAAGAAACGCTGGCCGATCCTGGCGCCCGGATGGATGTCGATGGCGGTCAGAAAGCGCGCGAAATGGTTGACCAGCCGCGCCAGGAAAAACAGCCGCCCCTCCCATAGCCAGTGGGCGAAGCGATGCAGGCCCAAGGCCCACACCCCGGGATAGAATAGGACATCCCAGCGCGAACGCGCCGCCGGATCGCGGGATTTGACGGAGTCCAGATAGGCGATCAGCCCGGATTGCAAGCGTTCGAACCTCTTGCCGTTGAACGCCGCCAATCTAGGTGCGCCCCGGTGCAAATGCTAGGCTCGAGCGTTCGTGCGCCGAAACAGGGATGGAGCAGGTCATCTTTCCGTCGATTTTCGCCGACCCCGCCGCGCTCGTCCCGTTCATCCTCATCGGGTTCGCGGCGCAGCTCGTCGATGGGGCCCTCGGCATGGCTTACGGTCAGATTTCGAGCACCTTGCTGATCAGCATGGGGGTCCAGCCGAAGCTGGCGTCGGCCGGCGTGCATACTGCCGAGACCTTCACGACGGCGGTCTCCGCGATCAGCCACGTGGCGCACCGGAACGTCGACTGGTGGCTGTTCTTCAAGATCGTCATCCCGGGGATCGTCGGTGGCGTTCTGGGCGCGTACGTGCTGACGCAGGTCCCCGCCGACACGGCCAAGCCGATCGTGCTGGGCTATCTGATGCTGCTCGGACTCTATCTCTTCTATCGCGGACTCATGCACCGCCATGTCGAGCGGCGGCCGAAGATCATCTCCCCGCTTGGTTTGGTGGGCGGTTTCCTCGATGCGGCTGGCGGGGGCGGATGGGGCGCGATCGTCACGTCCAACCTCCTCGTCCAGGGCAGCAATCCGCGGCACACGATCGGCACCGTCAACACCGCGGAATTCTTCCTTACGGTCACGATTTCCGCGACGTTCCTGGCGACCCTCGGATGGAAGGCCTTCACGGTGCCCACGCTGGGCCTGCTGATCGGAGGCGTCGCGGCGGCGCCGTTCGGCGCGTGGATCGCCAAGCGGGTCAAACCGGACACTTTGCTGACGTTCGTCGGAGCCTTGGTGACGCTGACCAGCCTTTATGGGCTCTACCGTGCGATCACGTCCTGATTTGAGGAAAACAGAAGGGGCGGGCTTGGGGAAGCCCGCCCCTTGATTTCGAGCGGTGGGGGCGCCGCTCGCGACCGACTCTCGGGGAGGGGAGAGCGAGAGATCTACGCAGCCGTTTCAAACAGTATCTAGGAAGCTGGTAGTGATCGTTCAACTTCATTATAGCGATGGCACTGATTGGAATTTTCGATGAGTGTTCATCTCCCTACGATCAAGCAGCTGCAATATCTCGTGGCGCTTCGACAGCACGGCCACTTCGGAAAAGCGGCCGACGCGTGCTTCGTGACTCAATCAACGCTTTCCGCCGGATTGCGCGAGCTCGAGACCTTGCTTGGCGTGACCTTGGTCGAGCGCACCCGGCGGGTCGTGCGATTCACTCCGCTCGGCCGCAAGGTCAGCGACAAAGCGATCAAGGTGCTGCGCGAATGCGAGGAGCTAGCCGACATCGCGCGGGCCGAGGGCCAGCCGCTCAACGGTGAGCTTCGGATGGGCGTGATCCCGACCATCGCGCCGTTCCTTCTGCCGGCGATGCTGCCGCGGCTGCGCAGTCAGTGGCCGAATTTGAAGCTTTACCTGCGCGAGGAGACGAGCCAGGCGGCGTGCGACGCCTTGCACCGCGGCCAACTGGATTGCGTGCTTCTCGCCATGCCTTACGGCTGCGGTGACGTCGACAAGGCCATGCTGTTCGATGATCGCCTGTTCGTTGCTTATCCGCGGGGCGAGGCGCCGCCCCAGCCGATGATCGAGGCCGGGGCCATCGATGAAAATCGGCTGCTCCTGCTCGAGGACGGGCACTGCCTGAAGGACCACGCCTTGTCGGCCTGCAACCGGCCCGAGCTTCGCGGCGGCGCGGCGATGATGGGCACATCGCTGCACACGCTGGTCCAGATGGTCGACAACGGGCTCGGCCTGACCTTCATCCCCGCAATGGCGATCGAGGCCGGCATTCTCGAGGGCACCGAAGTCGACGCGCGGCCGCTGCGGTCCGAAAACGGCGCACGGCAGATCGCGCTGATCTGGCGCCGCTCGAGCCCGCGCGAGCAGGAGTTTCACCTGCTCGCCGAGACGCTCCGCCAGATCGCGAGCGACATCATCCCGTCCCTCGCCCCAAGAAGGGCGAGCGAGCTGGCCGCTATTTCGCCGTAGCCGGTTCGGCGATGCCGATCGGCTCGATGCTGTCGGAGTTCTGCGGCAGGTCGAAACGGTCGGCGTTCATCACCTTGGTCCAGGCGTGGACGAAATCGCGGACGAACTTCTCCTCATTGCCGCGCTCCGCATAGACCTCGGCAACTGCGCGAAGCTCGCTGTTCGACCCGAAGATCAAGTCCGTGCGGGTCGCGCGCCACTTCTCCTGATTGCGGCCGCGGTCGTAGCCGATGAACTCCTCGTCACCACTCTCGTCGACCACTTTCCAGAAGGTGTCGTTGTCGAGCAGGTTGACGAAGAAGTCATTGGTCAGCTGACCCTTGCGGTTGGTGAACACACCGAGCGGTGCATCGCGGTAATTCGCGCCGAGCACCCGCAGCCCGCCGAGCAGCACCGTCATTTCCGGTACCGACAAGCCGAGCAGCGACGCGCGATCGAGAAGCAGTTCCTCGGTCCGCACCGAATGCTTCGACTTGAGATAGTTGCGGAAGCCGTCGGCGGCCGGTTCGAGCACCGAGAAGCTCTCGACGTCGGTCCAGTCCTGAGTCGCGTCGCCCCGGCCGCCGGTGAACGGGACTGCGACGTTGAAGCCGGCGTCCTTGGCCGCTTTCTCGATCGCCGCGGTGCCGGCGAGGACGATCGCGTCAGCCACCGACAGTGAGCCCCGCAACTCGTCGATCTTGCCCAGAACACGTGAAAGCTCGTCGGGCTCATTGACCGCCCAATTGCGCTGCGGGTCGAGCCGGATGCGGGCGCCATTCGCGCCGCCGCGATGATCAGACCGGCGATAGGTCGAAGCCGACGCCCAGGCCGCCTTCACCAGCTGACCGATGGTGAAGCCTGCGCCGAGGATCTTGTCCTTGAAGGCGGAGACATCGGAATCGGACGGCGTCGTGCCTTTGGGCACCGGATCCTGCCAGATCAGATCCTCTTGCGGCACTTCCGGGCCGAGGTAGCGAACCTTGGGCCCCATGTCGCGGTGAGTGAGCTTGAACCAGGCGCGGGCGAAGGCGTCCTTGAACGCTTCGTGGTCGTTGCGGAACTTCTCCGAAATCTTGCGGAATTCCGGGTCGACTTTGAGCGCCATGTCTGCCGTGGTCATCATCGTCGGCACGCGCTTCGACGGGTCGTGGGCCGCCGGTGCCATGTCCTCGGGCTTTTGATTGATCGGCTGCCACTGCTTGGCGCCGGCGGGGCTGGTCACCAGTTCGTATTCATAGTCGAGCAGCAGACGGAAATAATTCTCCGACCATTGAGTCGGCGTGTTCACCCAGGCGCCTTCGATGCCGCTGGTGATCGTGTGCTCGCCAAAGCCGCTGCCATGCGCGCTTGCCCAGCCGAGGCCCTGCAAGGTGATGTCGGCCGCCTCGGGAGCGACATCGACGAGGCTGGCGTCGCCGGCGCCATGGGCCTTGCCGAAGGTGTGGCCGCCGGCGGTGAGCGCAACGGTCTCTTCGTGATTCATCGCCATCCGCTCGAACGTGATCTTGATGTCGCGGGCGGACCCCAATGGGTCTGGCACGCCTCCGGGGCCCTCCGGATTGACGTAAATGAGGCCCATCTGGATCGCTGCCAGCGGGTGCTCGAGCTCCATGTCGCGTTCGGGCTGGATGCGGGTCTCCTCAGCCGCAACCCATTGCTCCTCGGCGCCCCAGTAGATGTCGCGTTCGGCCTCGAACACATCCTTGCGGCCGCCGCCAAAGCCGAAGATCGGCCCGCCCATCGATTCGATGGCGACGTTGCCGGCGAGGATGAACAGGTCGGCCCAGCTGATGTTCTTGCCGTACTTGCGCTTGACCGGCCACAGCAGGCGCCGCGCCTTGTCGAGGTTGCCGTTGTCAGGCCAGCTGTTGAGCGGTGCGAAGCGCTGCTGGCCGCTGTTGGCGCCGCCGCGGCCGTCGCCGGTGCGGTAGGTTCCGGCGGCATGCCACGCCATACGGATGAAGAGCGGGCCGTAATGCCCATAATCCGCCGGCCACCAAGGCTGGCTGTCGGTCATCAACGCGGTCAGGTCGTTCTTGAGCGCCTGGTAATCGAGCGCTTTGAAGGCCGCGGCGTAATCGAAGTCTGCGCCCATCGGATCGGGCGACAGGCCACCCTGATTGAGAAGCTCCAGCGGGAGTGACTCTGGCCACCAATCGCGGTTCGTGCGGCCAAGCAGCGAGCGCACGGTGCTTGGGCGGTCTACCGGACAGCCCATTCCTTCGCCGGTCTTCGCGTCCATATTTTCCTCGCTTTGTTATGTGAAAGACTCGAGGGTCGCCTAGGCGGCGGCTCACATCAAAGGAAACGATTAAACTTGGTCAGACAGACGGGCAAAATCGATTAGTGGCGTCGCTAATCCATATGCTTGAGGCCGGTCCGCAGATAATCGTAGCCAGTCACCAGCGTCAGTCCCGCCGCGGCCCACAGGCTGAGCAGCCCGACCTGATGGACCCAGGCTTGGCCCGGCACCGCACCGCCTAGGATCAAAGCGCCAAGCGCAACCATCTGGAATGTGGTCTTCCACTTGGCCAGCGCGCTGACCGGCATCGACACCCGGATCTCGGCGAGGAACTCGCGCAGCCCCGAAACGATGATTTCGCGGAGCAGGATCACGAGCGCGGGAATGATGTGCAGGCCGGCGATCTCCGGCACCGGATTCTCGCGGCGGCTGGAGATCAGCATGATGAGGACGGCACCGATCATGATCTTGTCGGCAATTGGATCGAGGAACTGACCGAGGCGCGAAATGCGGCCTTGCGCGCGGGCGAGATAACCGTCGAAATAATCGGTGATGCCGACAATGCAGTAGAGCACGAAGGTGATCGCATAATCGACCGGCGAGGGCCGCCACAAAAGGAATACGAGAATCGGCACCGCCAGGATGCGCGAGAGAGTCAGCAGGTTGGGCAGCGACAGCATCGTTCCTGGGCAGGGCCGTTATATGGTTTGGCCTCTTGCGCAAAGCTGGCTATTCGCTTGAACCCAGTTCCATGAGAGCCAGCGCGCTTCACCTTTGATCCAGAACGTCACCCATTTGCTGCGCGCGCGGCGGTTCGTGCCTCTGTTCGCGACCCAGTTCCTTGGCGCGTTCAACGACAGCCTGTTCAAGCAGGCGGTGGTGCTGTTCGTGACCTACAAGCTTTATTCGAACCCCGACAAAGAGTTTCAGTTCAGCGCGATTGCCCAAGCGTTGTTCATCCTACCATTCTTCCTTTTGTCCGCGCTTGCCGGTCAGCTGGCAGACGACCACGACAAGGCGCGGCTGATCCGCATCATCAAGCTCGCCGAGATCGGCATTATGATCGTCGGCGGCGCGGGGATCATGCTCGCGAACATCCCGCTGATGCTCACGGCGGTGTTCGCCATGGGCGTTCATTCGACCTTCTTCGGTCCGATCAAATATGCGATCCTGCCACAGCATCTCGGCAAAGACGAAGTGCTCGGTGGCACCGGCCTGGTCGAAGCCGGGACGTACATCGCAATCCTGCTGGGCACGATACTCGCGGGTGTGCTCGCATTGCAGTCGAGCGTGGCCGCGCTCGCAGTAATCGTCTTCGCCTGCCTCGGCCTCGTCGCGGGCTATCAGGTGCCGCCGGCTCCGCCCGCTGCGCAACGGCTGCCGATCACCTGGCATATCGTCCACGCATCGATCGAGCTGGTGAGCGGGACCATGCATATCCGGCGCTTGTTCCTGGCCATCCTGTCGATCAGCTTTTTCTGGACGATCGGCGCGGTGCTCATCAATATTTTCCCGGCGTTCGTGAAGAACACGCTCGGGGCGGATCCCGCCGTGGCCAGCCTGTTCACGGCGATCTTCTCCATCGGCATCGCGATCGGTTCGGTGCTGATCAATCGATTGCTCAAGAGCCAGGTGTCTGCCCGATTCGCGCCCGCTTCGGTCATCGCCATGGGCGGCTTCGTGGTCATGCTTCACTTTGTCGCACTGGCATGGGGCCGCCACGGTCCCGGACTCACGACCCTCAGCAATTTCATTTTCCATCCAAGTGCGGGGTTGATGATCCTGGCCTTGCTCGGCGTTGCAATCACCGGCGGGATGTTCGTCGTTCCGCTCTACGCCTTCCTCACCACCACGGTGCCCGAGTCGGAGCGGGCGCGGACGGTCGCCGCCAATAACATCGTCAATTCGGGCGCGATGGTCATCGGCCTCGGCCTGTCATTCGCGCTCAGCAGCGTGGGCGTCGGGCCCGTCGGTCAGCTCCTGATGGTCGCGGCCATGTGCATTATCTCGGCTTG
>Ga0066688_10000293_pt1 | contig 16055 bp, 20 predicted proteins | sample GraSoiAngelo_137_FD_62304 | JGI IMG/M metagenome (GOLD analysis project Ga0066688, IMG submission 62304) | Grasslands soil microbial communities from the Angelo Coastal Reserve, California, USA - 14_0929_09_30cm | ecosystem: Environmental > Terrestrial > Soil > Grasslands | place: USA... | reverse complement strand
GCTGAATCCGGTTTGACGGAATGACAAGCGTTGGTGATCACCGGCAAAGGCCGTGATCCTTCGCATCGCTCAGGAGGACAAGCGCTCTTCTATCGCCAAAGCCCAAGGGCGCCTCGCCCCAATATCCGTAGTCCTGTTATTCACCGAAAGCGCGGGATCCAGCAAGGCACGGTTCGGCGATCAGCATCGTAGCTCTCGCCAAGCTGTCTCTTTAGCGCGAGTTCTTCGTACAGCACAACGAAAAGGTGAAAGGCCAGGGCCAGGCAGGCGGCGTAGATCAGTACTTGGCGAGAGCGGAACATGGCTCCCTCACCGAGCACAATGGCCAGCACGCCGATGCACGTCAGGTTGCGACAAAGCGGTTGAGGCCACGCGAAACCGAGAACCCCGGCGGGTCTATTGGGGCAGGGGTGCCGAAACCACAATAGGCAAATTCCCAGGCGCAACGCAGATAGATTGCAGTCCCTGCAACGAGAGCTGCCAGTTCGAGATAACCGAGTGAGTCGAAGGTAATCCGCAAATCTGGCGGCAAGAGCCAATACGGAACCAGCACGGTTACCGAGCCTGGCACGAGGATCGTGAATAACAGGGTCTTAAGAATGGGGCAAGCGTTGCCGACGCGACATCATGGTTGGTGCTCCCGCCGGTTAGGTCAAGCTTCGTTACAGACACCTGAATGCCAGCCGCACGGGTCCTCATGTAAAATCAAAACCTAGCGTTCAGCTTGAACAGGCGTTCCTCGTGGGACGCCGAGACGGGACAGGCCTCAGAGGTTAATCCCAGACATTCAAATTCTTGTTCCTTGGGCGCGATCGTCCAAAGGAAAGATTCTGCGTAGGAGAAACAAATGGCTAAGATTGCAAAAACCGCGGACCGCAAAAAGGTCATGGACACGTCCAAGAGCACGGATTGTCCGAAATGCGGCAAGCCGACGCGCATCGTGAAGCGGGTCAAGGACCGGGATCGCGGCGTGCCGGGCGGGATTTTTATCTCGTGCTCGGTGTGTGAGTTTTACGAGAAGCTGTAGCGGTGATTTTGGTGTCCTGGAGTTTTTCGGTTGTGCACGCGAGATCCCCTCGACTGCCCTCGCTTCGCTCGGACGCTCGGGGCGGGCTCTTCGGCGGTCGTTGCCTGCTCAGGATGAAAAGGTGTGTGCAGTGATAAGAGCGACTGCGGGGCTGTGCTCCGCCTGGACGGGCGGGACGCCTGTCCCCCCACGACCTTTCTCCTCCTTGTCATTCCGAGCTCCTCCCGCCTGTCAAGCAGAGCGAGGAATCTGCTTTTGTGATTCCTACCAAAAGGCAGATTCCTCACCGGGCCGAAACTGGGATGACCAGCATTAGATGGCTGGCAGCGAAATACGGAGATCCTTCACTTCGCTCAGGATGACGACATGACTGGCAGAAACTAAAAGCTGATTTGTCCCAGGATGGCTCGGGCTTCGGCGGCGGGGTCGGCGGCTTCAGTGATAGGGCGTCCTACAACAATGTGCGTGGCGCCGGCCGCTATGGCCTCGGTTGGAGTGACTACGCGCACTTGGTCACCGTAACCGGTTCCTGCGGGCCTTACGCCGGGAGTCACGATGGCGAAATTGGTGCCCAGCTCGCTGCGCAGTTCGGCAGCTTCGAGAGCCGACGCGACCACTCCTTTACAGCCATTTGCCAAGGCGAGCGCCGCGAGACGCATGACCTGATCGACAGCCCGGCCACGCACTCCCATCTTTTCGAGATCGGCATCGTCCAAGCTGGTGAGCACCGTAACGGCTAGCACCGTGAGCTGAGGGCTGTTCCTGGCGGCTTCAACGGCGGAGCGCAGCATCCTGCCTCCGCCGCTGGCGTGCACCGTGAGCATGCTGACTTTCAGGCTTGCAGCCTCGCGAACGGCGGCTCCGACGGTATTGGGAATGTCGTGGTACTTGAGATCGAGAAAGACCTTGCGTCCCGAGTGCACCAGGTCGCGCACGATCTGCGGGCCTTCGGCAGTAAAGAGGCGCGTGCCTACCTTGTAGGTTTGGACGCACTCGCCCAGCGTGGTCACGATTTTGTGCGCCGCGGATGCTGAGGAGACATCAAGGGCCACGATGAGCCGGTCGCGCGCGTCAGTCATTCCGTGCTCCGCGCCGAATCGTCGATCGAGCAGAGTCGCGTATTGGTCCACCGTCTGACCTGCCTGCGGGAGAGTTCGCTGCAGATATAGCACTTACGCGACGCGCATCACAAGACAAAACGTTTTGCCGCACGCTTTTCGAGGGTGCTGAAAGAAGAAACGGGGGAGGTATGGAAGAGTGCCGATCAGGGGCTACGGCAGAGCCACCGGCGGCCTAGACATGGCTAAGGTCTGGTTGGGCACCAGATCGAGGCGGACGCGCTGCAGGCCGCGTGCCTTAAAATCCAGGACCTTGGCTGCGTTGTAAGAGACGTCGATGATCCGGCCATCTACGACCGGACCGCGGTCGTTGACACGCAGGACCACGGAACGTCCGTTGCGCAAGTTGGTCACGCGCACCAGAGTTCCCAGGGGCAGCGTCGGGTGGGCCGCGGTAAGTTCATGCATATCATAGAGTTCCCCGCTAGCCGTCGGTCTGCCTTGGAAATAGTCGCCGTACCAGGAAGCTACGCCGACCTGGTAGGGTTTGGGCAGGTGTTGGCGCGGCGCCGGAATCGCTGCGCTTGGGTTAAGTCTTTGTGTAATGCCGGCTTCCGAGCTGTTTGGTCCGCCAGCGGCTCCGGCTCCCAGACCAGCGGCCGCTAAAGACAGGGCTGCCAATCCGTAAGCTAAACGTCGTCGCATTCAGTCACCTCGCATCTCTAAAAGTCGTCCTCCTACCCTGTGATCCCGAGATTGCCAGATGCTAACGGGCTGGGGCAGGCATGTCAATCGCTAAGATTGGCCAGATTGTTTATCATTGAGTAATTAACGTTTTTCACAATGTGCTGGATTTATTGGGGAAACGGAGGAGAGGACGAGATAGAAAGGACTTAGCTTATTACCTTTTAGTTAATTGGGCATTTTGCGCAGGTGTGAATTTTTTTCAAGTAGCTTTGAATTCAGCGGGTTACAGTCTTGTTCGGCGTTATGACACGTGAATTCAGCAATTTACACAAGCGTGCGGTCTTCCCAGCGGAGTCCGCGCGTGTTCTTTCGCCCCTTCGGGGCCAATCCATTTTCCGCTTCCTCCCTCCACGGCTAACGCCGTGGGCTTTACTCTTGCGCCGCTTCGCGGCTGGCGTGGGCGGAAAAGGGGACATGCAGAGAGTCAGGTTTTGGTAAATTGCAGGCATGGCTGGCGCGCCACCCGTTGTGCTGACTGTTGCGGGATTCGACCCTTCGTCGGGGGCAGGAGTGACGGCAGACATCAAGACCATCGCTGCCCACGGTTGCTATGGAGTGGCTTGCATCACCGCATTGACTATCCAGTCCACGGTCGGCGTGAGCCGGGTGGAAGCGCTTGATCCCGAAGTAGTCACTGCTACCCTCCGAGAATTGACACGAGACGTCGAGGTTGCGGCCGTCAAAATTGGGATGCTGGGTTCGGCGAAAGTGGTCAAGGCAGTGGCTGAGTTTTTGGGAAATGAGAAACTTCCCAACGTAGTTCTCGACCCCATCCTGAAGTCTTCTTCTGGGGTCGCGCTGGTGGATGCCGTGGGTGCCCAGTTAATGATCGAGCGGCTGCTTCCTTTGGCGTCGATCGTGACTCCGAACGTGGAAGAAGCCTCGGCTCTCACTGGGCTCGCGGTCACAAATCCCGAACAGATGAGGGATTCGGCGGTCAAACTGCACCAGATGGGAGCTCAGAATGTGGTAGTTACCGGCGGGCACCTGGAAAAGGCGATTGATCTGTTGAGCTTCACGAACTCACGCGGCGTTTTGGAGCACGAATTGTTCAAGGCGGAGCGCCGGTGTTCCAACTCCACCCACGGGACGGGATGCGCGTTCTCCACCGCGATGGGTTGCCACCTGGCGCTGGGGCGGGGACTGCCGGAAGCAGTGCTTCTAGCTAAGGCGTACGTTACGGCAGCGATCGTGAACGCCCAGCCGCTGGGGCGCGGCACCGGGCCGATACATCATCTGTATCGGATGCACGAGTCGCCTCGCCGCGCGGGCGTGGCTGATCCTGATCCTGTGAATTGAGTTGATCGGGGCGGTGGATTGCAGGTGAGCCGTTTCTTTAGGAGGGATGAGATGTGCCGGGCCAGAGAAGTGTGCGTGAGGACTGGTGGGTGTCCCTAGGGGACTGGCTCCGATTTCCCACTTCACCCAGGGCTTAGGTCCTGGGCTAACCTATTGCGCCCCCTCCGGGGCTGGTAATTTGCGGATTCTGTTCCACTGTTTTGATCCACAGAATAGTTTTCAGGCACACACCAGAGGAGGGCCCGCGCCGGCCTACTGTATCTACTGTATTACTGTATCTACTGTATTTAGGAAGAGGTTCGATTAGCGCCTGAGGAGAATGCCAGCCACGAAGGCCGCAACTGCCGCCAGCAGCCACTCGATGCGCCATACTTGGACGGCTTGCCAGTCCAGGACGGTCGAGGCAGAGAAGATGAATCCGGTGACGGCGGCGGCGAGCAGGAAACCAATTCCCAGGAAAAACGCAACCAGGGAAACCGTGGGGAGGCCCAGACGTTCCTGAATGAAATGAAATTGCAGATAGCGGGTCCAAGTGGAGGGCGGAGTGATTATGGCCTGGGGATGACGAGAGGCACCGCAGACGTGGCAGAAGGCGGCGCCCATCACAAACTCGGTGCTGCAACGGTCACAAGCTTCCACAAACGTTTGTCCTGTGGGGGCTTGGGCGCTGGCGGTCATAGGGGCCCGCCAGAACTCGTGGTCCGCGTTCTGAACTACCTCAGCCATTGGAAGGTACTCCTTCTCCTAGACGATACAGACGCAAGTGACTGACCAAAGTCAGAGATGCCTTAAGTTATTTAAATAGTTGTACTTCGACAACGGGTATCGCGTGGTTGATCCCAACAGCAAGCAAGAATTACCTGTACTCAGCTAAAGATTAGCCAGGGTTTCATGCGATGGGCTAAGGGGGATTTACTTCTGGCCTAGCTACTAGCGACTTCCGTGGTTCACGGCCTCTTCGGGTAGACTAGAGGCACTCAGGTTGTGAACAGACTCGTGCTACCGTCGTTTACCTATCCGAAAAGAATCCTGGTGAGTGTATTGGTTTGCGTGCTGGGCTGGGCGTGCGTACTCGCGTCTGGCCAGGCCGCGAAGCCGGCCGCGGAGTCGCCCTACCGGCCCCGTGATCCGCTGAATGCGGTCGCTTTTGACCGTTTCTACAACCTCGACTTTGACCGGGCAGTGCAGGACTACGAGCGGGTAGTCGAGAAGTACCCGGACGATCCTTTCGCCATGAATCACCTTCTGACCGGGGTCCTGTTTCGCGAGCTTTATCGCATGGGAGCCCTCAATACCAGGGAATACGAGAACGACAGCTTCTTGAATGCTCCACATCACAACGCCGATCCTAAAGCCAAAGAGCAGATCAAGCAACTAGTAAGCCGGGCGCTACGCCTCGAACAGAAACGGCTGGAGGCTAATCCGAAAGATGTGGATGCGCTCTATGCCCGGGGAGTGTCGCGGGCGCAATTCGCCACCTACACGGCGCTCATCGAGCATGCCTGGTTTTCAGCACTGCGCAATGCGGTGGGAGCGCGGCACGATCACGAAAGAGTGCTGGAGCTATCTCCCCAGTACGCCGATGCCAAGCTGGTGGTGGGGGCGCATAACTATGTCTTGGGAAGCTTGCCTTGGGGTGTCAAGGTGGCGGCCTCTCTGGTTGGTTTGGGGGGCAGCCGGGAGAAAGGCATTCGGCTACTTCGAGAAGCTGCAGATGGGGGCGGCGAGGCAGCCGTCGACGCCAAAGTGGTTTTGGTTGTGTTTTTGCGGCGCGAGCAACGGTATGAAGAGGCTCTGGAAATAGACCGGGGGCTCGTCAGCCAATATCCCCAGAGCAGCTTGCTGGCTCTAGAAGAGGGGAACTTGCTCCGGGCTATGGACAAGCAGCAGGAGGCTGCCGCCAGTTACCGGCGAGTGTGGAAGAGTGGCCGTGAAGGACATTATCCAGGGCAGCATTATGAGTTGGCAGCCCTAGCGTTGGGCGATCTGCTGCGCAGCCAAAAGGATTATGAGGGAGCAGCTACCGCTTATGAACTGGTGAATCAGATTCAGCAACCTGATCCGGAGCTGAAGCAGAAAGCCAGTCTGGCCGCTGGGGAGATGTACGACCTCCTGCGGAAACGTGATCTGGCAATTAAGAAATACCAGGAAGTCATTGCTCTGAATTCCGGGAATGGCCCTGCGGAACGCGCTCGCAAGTTCATGAAGGACGCCTACCGGGAGTAGGCGCGAGAAGTGCCTGCTAGCCGCCGAGAACCCCGAGTGCTCCGAGTACACCGAGAAAGGTGGAACTTCCGGACGTTGATTACGTATCCTGTAGGGGAGCAGAACTATGTACTGCAACTATTGCGGAAAAGTGATTCAAGACGACGCCAACGTGTGTGCCTATTGCGGAACGCGGGTGGGCTGTGTGGCGGCCCGCAAACGGCTGATGCGTCTCCGGACGGGCAGGAAGATTGCCGGGGTGTGTGCGGGTTTCGCCGAGTACTTCGACATCGACGTCACTCTGGTGCGTATTGTCTGGCTGATTGTCGCGATCATGACCGGGATCGGCTTTCTGGCCTACCCGATCGCCTGGATCGTGATGCCCGAGGAGCCCCTGGCTCCGCCAGTTCCTGCCGGGCAGCAAGTCGCTACGCCATAATTTCGAGGAGACGCGACGAGCCGCGTCTCTACCATTCTTCTGTTTCTGCAGGTTGCATTTCGCTTGTGTTTAAATCCAGAGCATGAAACGCATCGCCAGCGATGATGCTGAGGTTGTTTATAAAGTGGTGGGCGATGGCCCGCCTGTCGTATTACTGCATCCGTTTCCCGCGCATCACGAACTCTGGTTGCCGGCGGCCGAGGCACTCGCTTCGCGATATCGGCTGATTCTTCCCGACCTGCGCGGGCACGGCGATTCGGAAGTGGGGCAAGGGCCGGCCACCATGGCGAAACATGCTGCGGATTTGGCCAGGATCTGTGATGCGGAGGCGGTGGGACGAGCGGTGTTTGCCGGGGTTTCGATCGGGGGGTACGTTTTATTTGAATTCTGGCGACGCTACCGGGGCCGGGTGGCGGGTCTGGTGTTGTGCGACACGCGCGGGCAAGCAGATACAGCGGAAGGGCGGGCGGCGCGACTGAAATCGGCGGTGGATGTGCTGGAGCGTGGGACCGAACAGTTTGTGGAAAGCATGGTTCCGAAACTATTTGGTAAGACCACGCTGGAGACGCGCCCTGATCTGATTGCGGGTGCGCGCAAGATGATGTTGAAGATGTTGCCACAAGATATTGCCGAGGTTCAGAAGGGAATGGCGGAGCGGCCGGATTCCGTGGCGACTTTGAAGACGATTAACGTGCCCACGTTGGTGGTGATTGGCGACGAAGACGTGCTCTCGCCGCCGGCAGACGGGGAACTAATACGACAGAACATTGCGGGAGCGCAAATGAGAGTGATTTCGCGGGGCGGGCATTACGCGATTTGGGAACAGGCTGCTGCGGTGGGGACGCTTGTGCGGCAGTTTGTGGATGGGGTAGGTGGCAGCGGCTAGTGGTCAGTATTCTTCAAGAGGCATCGGAGTTGTGCACGCGAGATCCCCTCGGGACCTCACGGTCCCTCAGGATGACGACAGGAAGGGATTTGGGCGCGCTTTGCTACAATTCTTGCGTCATGATTGATACCTTTCTGGTTCCGGAAAAGACTGCGGTGAAGGCTAAGGGGGATGGGCCGGCGGTTGAGGTCAGCGCCGCGTCGAGCCGCGTGTTCCTTTTAACGCTGAATATCAAAGACGTCATCGAGCAGGAGTCGCTGGACGTCGGCATTTTTGGATCGGCGGATGGAAACGCGTGGCCGGGGAAACCGCTAGAAACGTTTCCGCAGAAGTTTTATCGCGGGCAGCATCCTATGCTGCTCGACCTCAGCCAAACACCCGATATCAAGTTCTTGCGCGCACATTGGGAAGTCAATCGCTGGGGGCGCGGAGACGGCGTGCCAAAGTTCGAGTTCAGCGTCTCGATCAAAGAAGTCCCGCCTGACGTACTCAAGGAAGCTACCGCCGAGGCAAAATCGCTGGCGTGAGAATTGTCGATTGTTGATTTTTGATTGTTGATTGGCTGCGCAGAAAATCGACAATGAAGAAATCAACAAATCAACAATCAACAATCCTCCATGACCAATCCCTCCCAGTCCAGCATCATCATTCAACCGGCCCGGAATATCGCTGGCAATCTGCGGCTGCCGGGAGACAAGTCCATCTCGCATCGGTATGCGATGCTGGCGGCCATCGCGGAAGGCACGACACGATTGGAGAATTACTCGACCGGCATCGATTGTGCCAGCACATTGGTTTGCCTGCACGGGTTAGGAGTGGAATGGCAGCGCAGCCAGGATGGAGTCGTAGAGATTTGCGGGCGTGGACCGAAGCTAAAGTCGCCTACGGCGCCGCTGGATTGCGGGAACTCGGGGTCGACCATGCGGATGCTAAGCGGCATCCTGGCCGGTCAGGAGTTCGCCAGCGAGGTGGTAGGGGATGAATCGCTCTCGCGGCGCCCCATGGCGCGGATTATGAAGCCGCTGAGTAGTATGGGAGCCAAAATTGCCTCGGCAGAGGGAGATCGTCCGCCGCTGCGCATTTCCGGCGGACGCTTACGAGCCATCGAGTATCACATGCCGGTGGCCAGCGCGCAGGTCAAGTCATCCGTTTTGTTTGCGGGACTGTTTGCCGAGGGTGAGACCAGTGTGGAGGAACCGGTTCGTACTCGTGATCACGGCGAATTGGCTCTGAACGCGTTTGGGGCGGAAGTCAAGATTGCGGGCAACACAGTGCGCATCGCGGGCCAGCAGAAGTTGCGTGGGATTAGCGCCAGAGTGCCGGGAGATATTTCGAGCGCGGCCTTTTTCTTATGCGCGGCAGCGCTGTTTCCGGGTTCTCAACTGACAATCAGCGAGCTGCTGATGAATCCAACCCGGGCTCGGCTGCTGGATGTTCTGGGGCAGATGGGATTGCGAATTTCCGTTACCCAGATGGAGGAGCACCACGGCGAGCTGGTGGGCACGGTGCAGGTCGCCGGTGGCAACCTCAACGGTGCGAGCATCGCGGGGGGCGACAGCGCGGCTCTGATCGACGAACTTCCGGTGCTGGCGGCCATTGCTCCTTACACCATCGAAGGTATTGAAATTCGGGATGCTCGGGAGTTGCGCGTGAAGGAATCGGATCGCATCGCGCTGGTCGCCAAAAATCTTCGCGCCATGGGAGCCAAGGTGGAAGAGCGCGAGGATGGAATGAAGATTCCTGGCGGACAGTCGCTGCATGGTGCGGAAGTGGATTCTCAGGGCGACCACCGCATTGCCATGGCTTTCAGCGTGGCGGCTTTGCGGGCGCAGGACGAGACCAAAATTCTGAACGCCGGAGCGACGGATGTGTCTTACCCGGGGTTTTATGTCACACTGGAGAAGCTGACAGAGCGGTGAAGAATTGATTGGTAGTGTGGAGGCGGTTCCTCCGACCCGCCCGGACGGGTCAAAGCCCCTTCCCCACACGAATTCGGTTGATATAGTTACTGGCGACCAATGACTGCCGTTACCCTCCCGAAGATCTCGTCACCACGGGGGACGTAATTCTGTCTTTCTGTCCATTGATATTTCCAGGAGGAATGTTCATGAGAGGGAAGCTGGTGTTTGCCATCCTATTGCTGGCAGCCGTGGCTCAAGCTAAGGACGCCAAGCATTACGAATCCGGGCAATTGTTGCGGATGGATTCGGTGGAATGCGGCTATGACGAGAAAAACGGCAAGAGTTTTGCCGGGGAACTGCTGGGTACGGACTCGAGTCACAAGAAGACCCGTGCCCTGTTGTGCCAGGAGTACCTGCTGCAAGCGGAGCGGATGATCTACCGCATTCGTGCAAAAGAGGAAAAGCATCCGGTGCTACTGCCGGTGGGCGAGAGCGCGCAGTTCCGCATGGACAAAGACAAGATGAAGTTGCGGGTGGAAGACCTGGACGACAAGGAACGCGACTACATCGTGGTGTCCATGACGCCGCGGGGGGATGGCAAGACTTCGGCGAGCGCTAGCTCAACGAATCACCAGCAGTAGGCGGAGCTACTGATCGGATCGGCGACGCAGGCTGCTTCCACAGTCTGCGTTCCCTTGACTCGCGCGAAGAACGTGCTCGTTCGGGATAGGAAGAATTTCCGTGAGCGGCCGTTCCGTTTGCATCTTACCTAACACGGTTTCCGAACCATTCGCTTCGCAACCGAGCGTGGTCGACACGCAGACAACCGATCGGAGAGAATAACCCGTATGAAACGCATGGCATGGGTTGTGGCGCTGGTGTGTGCGGCACCGTCGCTGATGGCGCAGGTCGCTGCCACTGAGAGCGATCACTTCGAAGCCGGGCTCTTTGCCGACTACTTCGACTTGAGCCGCATGGGTCCACACATGAATTTTGTCGGAGTGGGAGCGCGCGCCGGCGTCAATATGGGCTCCCGCATGCAATTCGAAGCGGAGTTAAGCTACGACTTCAAGCGGAATTTCACGAATGCATTTTCCAACGGCTTCAGTACGTCGTTGGCCACCACGAGGCTGAGGCCGCTGCATGGACTGGTTGGTCCGAAATTTAATATGAACCTGGGGCCGGTCCGAGCGTTTGTAACCGTTAAGGTGGGATTCCTTAACTTCAGCAGTTCGACGCAAAACGCGCCGGCCGGGTTCACCAGCGCGCTGGGCTCAATCACAAACGGCAATACTCAGCTGGCGGTTTATCCCGGAATTGGGTTGGAAAGCTTCTGGGGACCCATCGGATTGCGCGTGGATGGCGGAGATGGAATCTACTACGATCACGGGGCGCGGCACAACATCAAGGCCAGCTTCGGACCGGTCTTCCGCTTCTAGCAGGCCAACCCAGCGCTGAAGCGCTGGGCTAAGATCGCGTGTCGCTCCGGGACAACGGTGTGGCGCGGACATTTTTGTCCGCGCGTTGGTTCCGTCCCTCCGGGACTCGCTCCGATTTGCCACTTTACCCAGGATTTACGTCCTGGGCTAAGCTATTTCGCCCCTCCGGGGCTGGTATGTTGCGGATTCTGTTCCACCGTTTTGATCCACAGAGTAGTTCTCACGCACTCAATAAAGCGCTGCTCCATCCAAACCCAGGCACGCCACCCAAACCCAGACTTTTTCCGCAGTCTGTGAATCCGTGCCCTCCAAAGATCATTTAGGAAGGCAGCGTAGTCATTGAACCTTCCTCTGAGTTTTTGCCCGCAGGCTTGGGCTCATGCTGTGGTACATTACTCGGATTCACGCCGGGTTCGTGGGAGCCCTGAGACTGTACCCCGCGTACAGAAGGAGTCGCCCATGGCAAGAATTTTCGATCTGGTAAAGGAGCGCAGGGTTTATTCGATAGATGCCGACAGCACGGTGGTAGAAGCCGCTCGCTTCATGATGGAGCACAACATCGGCGCGCTGCCGGTAGTGCGCAACGGGGAACTGGTGGGTATCTTCTCGGAGCGCGACGTCATGAATCGAGTAGTCGCGGTCGGGCGCATGCCCGGACAAACCCGAGTGTCGGAGGTGATGACCGTCAATCCTCGCTCAGTCACGACGGACGAGAGCATCGATGAATGCCTGTTTCTGATGCGGGAATTCGGTTTTCGCCACCTGCCCATCTGCGAGGGCAAGCAATTGAAAGGGCTGGTTTCCTTGCGCGATATCATGCTGAGCAATGCCCGGGAGAGCAATCGCCGCATGGCGGTGTAGCCCGTAGCGTCGACTCTAATTCGGGTCTGGCATGGGTGAACAGCAAGCCCTGCAAGCGAGCAAAAGTAAAGACCGGCGCTAAGGCCGGTCTTTTTATTCATATCGTAGTGCGATATGTTTTAGCTACAGAAACGAGTAAAGAGATTATCCCTCGACATGGCAAGGTGGAAAAGGTTACTTCGGTGACAGGAGGATGGGTGACCTGTGGGACGATGGGGAGCAAGGGGCTGGGCTGGCCCAGAATCTGCTCGATTACATGGAGATGTTAACGAACGCCCACAAGCTCATCCTCATCCCATGTCTGTATCTGCATTTAGAAGCAGAGCAGCTTCAATGCCCGGGTCTGCAGCGGAAGGCTGCAGGTATGCTAACGTAGTAAAAGATCGTGGGCGCGTAGCTCAGGTGGTAGAGCAATGCCCTTTTAAGGCATGGGTCGCAGGTTCGAATCCTGCCGCGCTCACCAAAGTTCCATCTCACCAACAAAGCCGGTATATAATGCCGGTCGCTCTGGCACTTTGGGAGTTGGCTGAACGAGGGCAGCAGGAGTTCAGACTCTCTAACGTGCTAACCCCGCCACCAGCAAGAGTTCTTGCGCCTGCACTTCGCCGTCCAAAATGATTCGCCGGTGACTGGACATTGACACATATCGATGAGCCGCGAGGGGTCATGGGGATTCGGGCGGGAGTCGAATTCGCTCACCTGAGCGACATCGGCTGCCAGCGCGAGCAAAACGAGGATTTCTCGGGGTACTGGGAGCCGGACGACGAGGAACAGTACCGGCGCAAGGGCAGGCTCGCGGTTATTGCCGATGGCATGGGCGGGTATGAAGGCGGCGAGCAGGCCAGCCAAATCGCAGTGAAGACGGTGTGCGAGGTTTACGAACAGGGGTCGGCGGAGAATCCGCAAACCGACCTTTTGCTGGGATTGCGAACCGCGCACGAGCGCATCCAGGAATACGCCATTCTGCACCCCGGATTTTTTGGCATGGGCACGACGTGCACGGCGGCGTGTGTGGTCGCGGGAAAACTCTATTTCGCGCACGTGGGTGACAGCCGCCTGTACCTGATGCGAAGCGGAAGTATATCGCGGCTGACGCGCGACCATTCCTATGTCAACCGGCTGATAGAGACCGGCCTGATTCGCGCCGAAGAGGCCGAAGGACACCCGCAGCGGCACATTCTCACCGCCGCGCTGGGAGTCGGTCCGGATTTTGTTGCAGATGCTCCCGGCACTCCTCTCGAGCTGGAGCGAGGGGACATGCTGCTGCTCTGCACCGACGGCCTTTGGGGCCTGGTGCCGGACGAGGAGTTGCGCGCGATAGCCGGGCGTGGGACCGCGGCAGACGCATGCCGGGAGATGGTTCGGCTGGTCAAAGAACGTGGGGCTCCCGATAACATAACCGTTCAACTGCTACGGCTGGCCAGCGACAACACGCCAAATCTCCAGCGGAAGTAGTCTTCGCAAGGAATCCCCCAATGGTCCACAGGCGGTTCCGCCACAGGGTGAAATTCCAGGCAAATTCCCTTATCTGGATTATTTTTCAATAGGTTAGTTTGCAGCATGAATTTTTGAAAAAGCTGCATCACAGATTTTTATTTGATGCATCTAAAGAAAGCCTATTAGATTACTGGACTTTAATGTTACACATAAGACCTTATGAAAGTGTCGCAAAAGGGGTTGTACGCGCTGCAGGCGATGATGATGCTGGCGAGGCACTACAGCCAGGGGGCGATTCGGATTCGCGACATCGCGTACGAAGAGAACTTGCCGGAAAAGTTTCTGGAGCTGATTTTGCTGGAATTGAAGAATGCGCGGATCGTGGAGAGCGTGCGGGGGGCCAAGGGTGGCTACCAGCTGCGACGTCCGCCTTCTGAGATCTACCTGAGCGAAGTGATTCGGGTCATTGACGGGCCGCTGGCGCCTTTGGGCGATGCCGCCTCGTTGCGTGAACTCATCGATCGAGACCTTCCCCACCGCGCGTTATACCAGGTTTTCCTGCAAGTGAGGGACGCGGCGGCGCGGATTCTGGAAAGCACCAGCTTTGACGACATCGCCAACGCTCCTGAAGCCGGCATCGGCCGACGGAAATCACGAAAAAAGAAGAAAGAAACACACGTCCTGCCGATGGTCGTTCAAGGCGGCAAAGGATCCCAGAATGCGTAATTGGGCCGCCGTTCTGACAGGCTTGGTTTTCGGGTTGATCACGGTCGCGCAGGCGCAAGGGAACAGCACCGTGATCCGAGTGGGCGCGTTCCCCAATGTCACGCACCCGCAGGCCATGATCGGGAAAGCTAACGGCTGGTTCGAGAAGGCCATGGGCCCGCAGGTGAAGATTGAATGGAAAAGCTTCAATGCGGGGCCGTCGGCGATTGAGGCACTGTTTGCGGACGCGATTGACATGACGTATGGCGGACCTAATCCTGCAATTAACGGGCATGTGCGCTCGAATGGGGAAGCGCTGCGCATCGTCGCTGGAGCCACTAGTGGCGGGGCCGCGCTAGTAGTGCGTAAGGATGCCGGTATCGAGAAGGTAGAAGATTTCCACGGCAAGCGCGTTGCTTCACCGCAGGTGGGAAACACGCAGGATGTTGCCTTGCGAGCTTGGTTAAGAGCTCATGGGTTCAAGACGCACGATAAAGGCGGCGATGTGCAGATTATTCCGGTAGCCAACCCTGACCAACTCACGCTGTTTTTGAAGCGGGAACTGGATGCGGCGTGGGCGCCTGAGCCGTGGGCATCCCGACTTGTACACGAGGCAAATGGGCGAGTTTTCCTGGACGAACGCGAATTGTGGCCCGACCGTCAATTTGTTGCGGCGCAGTTGATCGTGCGCAGCAAGTTTCTGAAAGCGCATCTGGAACTGGTGAAGAATTGGATTCGCGCCCACGTGGAACTGACCGATTGGATCAACGAACATCCGCAAGAGGCCAAAGCAATCCTTAACAGCCAAATCCAGAAGGAAACGGGCAAAGCGCTTTCGCCGGAGGTTCTGGAGGAAGCCTGGGGCAGGCTGCAGGTCACATATGACCCGTTGCGGGCTTCGCTGCTGAAGACAGCGCAGTCGGCGTTTGACGCCGGTTTTCTGGGGCGCAAGATGCCGGATCTTTCCGGCATCTACGATCTCACGCTTCTGAACCAGGTACTGGAAGAAAAAAACAAAAAGGCAATTCAATGAACGCGAATATTCCCAACGCTGCACTTCAACCCGCGCCGGATCAGGGCAGCCTGCCTATAGTCCATCGGAAACCGCCGAGGCCAGCGGTCGTGGTGGCCTTGCGGCAGAGTCCAGCAAGCTTGCCGAAGGTCTCGCTGAAGAACGTCTGTTTGAGCTACCAGATGAACGGCAACGCGCCGCTGCAGGCGCTGAAAAACATTGACCTGGAGGTTCGCGCAGGCGAGTTCCTGTGCGTGGTGGGACCGTCGGGATGCGGGAAGTCCACTCTATTGCACTTGATTGCCGGGTTGCAGCGGCAGACTTCCGGACAGATAACCGTGGACAACCGGGAGGTCAAAGGTGCGGGCACGGATCGCATCCTGATTTTCCAGGAACTCGGATTGTTCCCGTGGCTGACGGTGGCGCAGAACGTTGGATTCGGGATGCGGATGAAGGGAGTCTCGAAGGGTGAACGCGAGGCACGGATTCGTGAGTACCTTCGCTTGGTTCACCTGGCGCAATTCAAAGACAGCTACATCCATCAGCTTTCGGGGGGCATGCGGCAGCGGGTCGCTCTGGCACGCGCGCTGGCGACCGAACCGGACGTTCTCCTGATGGACGAGCCTTTCGCGGCGCTCGACGCTCAGACTCGTGACCTGCTTCACGACGAACTGGAACGTATCTGGGCGGAGACGGGGCGGACCATTATTTTCGTCACGCACAATGTGCGCGAAGCGGTGCGCCTGGGCGATCGCGTGGTGCTGCTGACATTCCGTCCCGGACAGATCAAGCGGGAATACCCGGTTGAATTGCCGCGCCCGCGGCACCTGGAAGATGTGCATGTGGCCGGAGCCGCGCGCGAGATTCTTGATGATCTGCGTGCCGAGATCAACAAATCCCTGGAAGTGGAGTACGGCGATGAAGCGCTGGCTTAGGAACATGCTGTTCTACGCGGTCCTGATCGGAGCCTGGGGGCTTCTCGCCAAGTTGAAAGTCTGGCCGCCGTATCTATTTCCGACGCCGTGGGGAGTCGGCGAGG
>Ga0066688_10000287_pt1 | contig 16148 bp, 9 predicted proteins | sample GraSoiAngelo_137_FD_62304 | JGI IMG/M metagenome (GOLD analysis project Ga0066688, IMG submission 62304) | Grasslands soil microbial communities from the Angelo Coastal Reserve, California, USA - 14_0929_09_30cm | ecosystem: Environmental > Terrestrial > Soil > Grasslands | place: USA... | reverse complement strand
GAAGGCGCGCTGCTCGAGCAGGCGAATCGCCTCCCAGCCGTCGGCCACGCCCTCGACGTGGATGTCGCGGCGCTGCAGGAAGCGCAGCAGCGCTTCGCGCAACGCCACCTCGTCGTCCACGACGAGCACCGCGAGCCGGCCGGCCGCCGGAGGGGGTCCCGGCTCCGGAGCGGCCGCGCGCTCGCGGGTCTCCTCGCGCTGGTCGCGCGGCAGCGTCACGCAGAACCGGGCGCCTCCCTGGGGCTCCGACTCCACCCAGACGCGGCCGCCGTGGTCCCGCGCGATGCCGTAACAGATCGAGAGCCCCAGCCCTGTGCCGACGCCTTCCGGTTTGGTGGTGAAAAACGGGTCGAAGATCCGGGTGCGGAGCTCGGCGGGAATGCCCGGGCCCGAGTCGGCGATCTCGAGCCTGGTGTCGCGCTCGTCGGCTCGCGTGCGCACGGTGATCCTGCGCGTCGTGTCGACCGTCATGAGCGCCTGCTCGGCGTTGATCAGCAGGTTGAGGAGCAGCTGCTGCAGCTCGGAGGCGTCGGCCCAGATCTGGGGCTCGTCCGGATCGAGGTCGAGCGCGACCGTGATGTTGAGGGTCGAGAGGTGATAGGAGCGCAGCGCGAACGTGCGGCGGGCGATGTCGTTCAGGTCCACGAGGTTCCGCTGCTTGCCGCCGGCGCGCGCGAACGCCAGCAGGCTGGAGGTGATGCGCCCGATCCGGGTGGCTTCGTCGTAAATCATCTGGAGCATATCGCGATGCTCGGGCTTGAGCTCGTCGAGCAGCAGGGTTTGCGCGAAGCCCGAGATGATCGCCGCCGGGTTGTTGATCTCGTGGGCGACACCGCTGACCAGATGGCCAAGCGCCGCCAGCTTTTCCGCCTGCTGGTACTGCGACTCGCTACGGCGCTGGTCGGTGACGTCCCGTGCGAGAATCAGCACGCGGCTGATGGCGCCGCTCTCCCGCACCGGCGCGTACAGCAGCGCCGCGATGCCATGGCTGCCGTCGGGGCGGATCAGCGGGATCTCGAGGCGCTGCACGTCGCCCCGAAACGCCGCGGCGAGCCGCTCCTGGACGAGGGCGACGGCGTCGGGGCTCACGAAGTCGAACAGGGTGGGGTGCTGCGTGGTCCCGGGGATGGCTCCCAGGCCGCGCGCCGGCTCATTCGCCTCGAGGACCTGGCCGGCGGGGTCGACCACGACGATGGCATCGGGCACGGCGTCCATGACGAGCCGCAGGTTGCGCTCCGCGGCCGCGGTGGCGGCGAGCGAATCCATCAGCGACCGGGTCTGACTGGCGACCTCGTTCTCGAGCAGCGTCGCGTAGCGACGGTTGGCGCGCAACGAATACGTGAACCGGACGCCGACGCTCGCGACCGCGGCGCCGATCAGCACGGCGGCGACGAGGGTGCGCGCCGCCCGATCGGCGGGGGCGAGCAGATAGGCCAGCACGATCACCAGGAACGAGAGGGCGGCGATCGCCACCAGCGTGCGGGTAAGTCGGTCGAGGGGGGGCACGGGCGACCTCCGCGCTAACCTAACGGCCATCCCCGGTGGCCGGGAGGGCGCTGCTGGCACGCGGGCGCCGCGTCGCCCACGTGCGGCGGCCCGCGGACGTCAGCGGGCTCGCGACGCTATAGGCTCAGCCAGTAGTTGAATTTCACCAGCAGCACGTTAGTCGGCCGGTCGAGGAACAGCTCGCGCCCGAAGTCGCGCGCCACATCGAAGCTCGCATCGAAGGGGAAGTAGTTCGAGCGACTGTGCGTCCAGGCCAAGAAGATGGTCGACCCCGGGCGATACTCCCAGCGCCACACCGCCTTGACGCTCAGCGAGCGCGTGCGGAAGTCGGGGTTATACAGCCCGAACGCTGGCGCCGACCCCGGGCCGTCGGGGTCGACACGGAAGCATTCCGTCGGGCCGGTGTTACACACCGTGTCGCCAGGCGCTCCGGGCGTGATGGTGGAGCCGTTGTCACGGCCGTACGTGTTGAAGGTGAACGTCTGGGGTGCACGCAGCTCCTTGAAGCCGCGATAGGCGCCGGTGAACGTGAACGGCTGTGCGTACAGCTGGAAGCTGAGCGTCGGCGAAAACGTGGCGTTCAGCTGTAGCGTCGCGCTCACCTGGTGCTCGATCAGGTTGGCGAACACGTAGCGCGCGCTGTCGGTTGCCGTCGCGCTCACCGCTTGGACGTACTGCGCCGCGAACCGGCCCGTGAAGTATTCGGGAGCGATGCTCAGCGACACGGCCGAGCTGGGCCGTAGCGTCAACTTCGGGAGCAGCTCCAGCGACCAGCCGCCGGCCGTATCGTGCGTGGCGGCCGCAAAGGCGTACACGCTCGCCTGCTTGTGGTCGTCCGTGTAGGCGTCGGCACTCACGTACCAGGAGGGTGGCGTGCGCGCGAGCGGGCCGCCGCGCGTGAGCCGGTCGTCGATTGCGCCCCCGGAATAGCTCGTGGTCAGCTCCGCGACCCAGAAGTTACGGAATACGCCGAACGCGTACATGCCGACCTTACGCTGAATCGGATCGCCATCGTAGTTCCAGCCCCGATCGAGCGACACTTCGAGGAGCGCGTGGTGGAACATCTTCCCCGGCCGGGTCCAGCGCCGCCGCCCCGCGACCTCCGCGGACACGCGGTCGACCCGCTCCTGGAATCCCAGATCGTTCACTTCGAAGCCGGGTGAGACGAACTCTCCGGCGACACTCCAGGTCCATGGCCCGCCGACCCGATTGAGAAACACGTCCCCCGTGGTCCCCGCGAGCGAGGTGCGGAGCGCATTGTAGTGGAAGCTCTTGGCGTCGGGGCGCTGATAATAGCGGCTCGAGGACTGTTGGGCCGCGTTGAGGGCAGCGGTGTCGCCGCGGATGTAGGAGCCGCCGAGGCTCGCGGCCAGCGTGTACGTGTTGTGGCCCCAGCGGTGGAAGAAGTCCACTCCGCCCGTGTAGGCGGCGCTGCCGAGCGTGTTGAGTGCCGTCGTGTCGAGGTCGCGATTCACCGCAGTGGCGACGAAGCCGATGGTGGTGTTACCGTGGCGCAGGTCGCGCTTCAGGCGGCCGACGAAGTAGTTGGTCAGTGGCTCGACCTCGTGGCTGTGGCGCAAGTCGGTCTTCGCGTCGAACACGGTGGCCCACTCCCGTGCCGTGACGGCGTCGAGCACGCCGATCGACCAGCCGTTCGCTCGCCTGCCGCTCAGCTTCGCCGCTCCGAGGATCGTGCTGCTGGGCGGCATGTCGACGAACTGCGAATCCTCCAGGGAGACCTCCCGCTGCGGCGGTTGACCGATGCGCCGCGAGTAGAAGAACTGCGGGCGGTCGCTGAGTTTGGCGAACCCGCTGCCGTTCCCCGCGAACCCGAAGATGTTTCCGCCCTCGACGAAGAACGGACGCTTCTCCTCCAGCTGCACTTCGAAGGCGCTGAGGTTGACGAATGCCGGGTCCAATTGCACTTGGCCGAAATCGGGGTTGATGCTGGCGTCGAGGGTGATGTTCGAGGTCACGCCGTACTTGAGATCGCCGCCCACGTTTCCCAAGTACGTGCTGCCGTGGTCGAAGGGATCGCTCGGAGAGTCCGGCGTGTCGTAGTGGCCGCGCCCAACCACGTAGGGCAGGAGCTCCACGTGCCTGGGCGCCGGCAGGTCCGCGAGCCCCTGCAGATCGGCGAAGCGCGACGCGACACCGCTCTCGGTCTTGCGGACCAGCGGGAGCATGTCGAGCTCGTTCTTGCGCTCGATCCAGCGCTCGAAGCGCACGCCCCACACCTGCAGCGACGCGCCCGAGAACCGCAGCTGCGAGAGCGGAATCCGCATCTCCACGGTCCAACCGAGCGAGTCGACCGCGGTCGCGGCTTCCCACACGGCGTCCCAGGAGTCGTCCGAATAGCCTCCATCGTCGCCCAGCAGGAGGTCGCGCTTCACGCCGGCGGCATTGACGATGAACTCGAACGCGGTGCGACGGTCGTGGTAGCTGTCCAGCAGCACGCGGAATTCGTCGCTGTGCGTGTTCACGTCGCGGCGTCCCAACCGGCGAATGATCTCCTGGGGCGAGGAGTCGAACAGCCGGGCGCCGATGTACAACGCCTCCGCGTCGTACAGGATTCGCACATCCACCTGCTCGGTGGCCGCCGCGCCCTCCAGCGGGTCGCGCTGCATCAGTCCCTCGATCGGCGTCGCACGGGTCCAGGCGGGGTCATCCAGCCGCCCGTCGAGCACCGGTCTCGCGGCGGGGGCGACCCGCGTGGCGGTGAAGGTCGCCGGGACATCCGGGACGCGGGCCGGGTCGACGGACCCTGATTGCAGGAGCAAGAGCGCCAAGATCGGGATCACGGTACCATCTCCCTCGCCATGAGCGTGGTGTTGAGCACGCCTTCGAGAATGCGCTTCGCGTCGAACCGCGCTTCTACGAGATCACGGGCCGCGCGACAGTGACGCCCGTAGTCGCGATTGATCGCGTCGAGCGCCGCGGCGGCGTCGTCGAGCGAGGTGAAGCGGAACATGCCTTCGCCGTTCGGGAGACAGGCGCTCGGCCCGGTGTGCTGCACGACGACCGGCTTGCCGCTCGCTAGGTAGCAGAGCGTCCGATCGCTCACCCAGGCGTTCTGGAACTGCATGCACGAGGCCTTGGCGCAGCTGAATTCGCCGCGCGAGCGCTGTACGTAGGAGCGGTAGGCGTCGGGGCTGCCCGCCACTTCGGCCGAGTGGCGCACGCGCCAGCCGTTCTGCGTGAGCCGCGCCAGGTCCGCCGCGTCGCGCTCGTCGGTGTAGAGCGCCAGCTCGAGCGGCTGGCGCGTGTGTCGCGGCAGCTCGGCGAACTCGAGGAACGCGACCCGCTTCGTGTTCTCGCGCAGCACGGTCTTGCCGTTCTCCGTGACCTTGAGCCAATCGGTCGTCGACCAGCTCGAGACGGTGGTGAACGCCTCGGCGTGGGGATCGTAGGTAAACGGCCAGAGATCGAGACACACGGGAGGCCGGATGCGATGCCACGGCAGCCCGCAGTCGGAGAAGCGGGCCGACGGCGTGCCCACCGTTTCGCCGGTGGTCAGGTAGCAGTCGTGCGCCGGTACGTTGAGCTGACCGGTGCTGATCCAGAACTGCAGCAGCCCCGGATCGATGTCGACCAGCGCGGTGCGCCGGGCGCAGCCGAGCAGGCGGGAGTCGATGGCGTAGTGGAAGTTCAGCAACAGGTCGGCCCGCTTCAGCACGCGCTCCACGTCGGGCCACTCGCAGCCCACGAACCGGAAATCGTTGCCGGCCTTCGCATAGAGGAGCGTCTTCCCTTCGAGTCCGAAGCGCTTCATCCGCTCGAAGAAAGGCGCCAGCAGCGCCGCTTCTTGGGCCGAGTCGCCCGAGGCCGGCGGGCGGAACTGCTCCAGCCAGTACACGTCGCAGCCCAGCCGGCGCAGCCCCTGGGCATACTGCATGTACACCCAGAAGTGACCGCCCCCGTCCGGGAAGTTCGCGACCTTGTAGACCGAGATCACGGCGATCATGCCGCGGCCTCCAGCAGATTACGGAACCCGACCAGCTGGATGCTCCGCTCGGCCAGCGCCAGCCGCGCGCGGGGATCGCACAGGGTGCGCAGCTCGGCTTCGCGCTCCGTGGCATAGCTCGAGACGAGTGCCTCATCCACGTAGCCGACATGACAGGTCAGCTCGGTTACCCCGTCCTGCAGCTCGGCCTCCAACAAACGGAGCAGTCCCTCGACACTGATCTGCTCCAGATGGGTCTCACCGCCCCACTGGCCGTAGAACTTCGAGAGATGGCGCACGCGGGAGTACCCGCGCACCGGCACGCTCAAGCGGTCGGCCCACGCCCGCACGTGGGGCAGGACGCGCGGGTCGCGGTGCACGTCATGGTGCGAGTCCACGTGCGTCGGCGGCGCACCCACGAGCTCGGCGAAGCGGCCGAGCTGACGGTCGAGCTGGGTGGGCACGTCCGGCGCTCCACTAGGATCCAGCTCGAGATGCAGCCCGACGCTCAGCGCGGGGCAGGCGCGGCCCAGTGCGGCCGCTTCAATGGCCGCCGGCCGGTTCACCATCAGACTCGTGCTCGTGAGGATGCCCTCGCGATGTGCCTCGACGATCCCGCGGTTGACGCCGCGGCTGATGCCGAAATCGTCGGCGGTCACAATGAGCACCTTCGCGGCGCTGGTCATTCGGCGAAGGGCGGCCGGAGCGCCCGGAACCAGTGCTCGAAATCCATCAGCTCGCCGATGCCCCACTCGGCGCCGTCGTGCAGCAAGGCCATGGCCGCCCACACGACGCAATGCGCGTAGCGCGCGCACTCCATCGTGTGAAACAACACGTTCAGCGTCCCGTCGTCGGGAAGGCGCCAGCCCGTGCGCTCCACCGCCTCGCGGTAGCGGCGCAGGATGGCCGGCCGCTCCTCGGGCGCGGACTGATAGAGGAAGGTGGAAACGTCGTAGCTCGCCGGGCCCACCCCGACGTGATCCCAATCGATCAGCCGGGCCCGTGGACCGGCGGGCGTCATGGACACGAAGACGTTCTTGGGCCAGAGGTCGCCGTGCAGCAGCGTGTCCGGCCCTCCGGCCTCTTCGATGAGGAGCACGCGCCGCGCGGCGTCGTCGCGCAGCGCGTACAGGCACTGCAACAGGCGCTCGCGGGCGCCGGTGAACTCCAGAGGCACGTCGCGGGGAGGCGTCGCGAGCGCGTCCAGCGCCGCCACGGCGTCGCGCAGGTTCGCGGTGAAGAAGTGCACGCCGTGGTCGCGGGCGCGCCACCGTGCCTCGGGGATGAGCGCATGCCGCGCGGCTCGCACGTGCAGCGCCGCCATGAAGTCCACGGCCGCATCGAGGCGCCACGGCAGTCGCCCGGCGGCGAGATTGCCGTCGCCCAGGTCCTCGTACACGTGCCACACCCAGCACCCCTCGCGCTCCGCCACGGCCGCGAGCAGTTGCGGACACCCGTCGCCCAGATCGAGCGCGGGCAGCCAGCGCTCGACCACCAGGCGATCCGTCTGGGCCACGGCCGGGGGGTGCCGCTTGAGGACCAAGGCACGCCCGGGGTCGCCCCCCACCTTCAAGCGGTACACGGCCGGCTTCAGCCGCTCGAGCTGCAGCGCGTCTGCCGCTCGCGCGCCGTCGCCCAGCAGCTCCGCCACGCCCTCGCACAGCTCCGTCGCCCCAGGCTCCTGCCATCGCTCGAACGAGCGCTCGAGGCGCTCGCGCACACCCGCTATGCCGCGCGTTGTCATGTGAGGGCACGCTCCAGGACTCGGGTCACCACACGACAGCCGTCGAAGTGCTCTTCGGCGAGCTGGCGCGCGAGGCGACAGTGTCGTTCGTAATCGGCCTCGATCGCGGCCAGCGCGCGGACTGCTTCGTCCATCGATCGGAACCGGAACAGTCCAGCCGCGTCGGGCAGGCGGCTGGGCCCGGTGTGCTGCACCACCACCGGCTTGCCGCTGGCCAGGTAGCAGATGGTGCGGTCACTGGTCCAGCTGTTCACGAACTGGACGCAGTACGGCTTCACGCAGCTGAATTCGCCCCGCGACGCCTGGATGTAGCCGCGATACTGCTCGGGCGTGGCGCTCACGTCCCATGCCTCGCGCACGCCCCAGCCCAACGCGCCGAGCCGGTCGCGCCATTCGGCGTAGTGCTGGCCCAGGCACACGGCGAGCTCGAGCCGCGCGGACGTGCGGGACGGGAGCTCGGCGTACTCGAGGTAGGCGACCCGCTTCTCGTTGGAGAACGTCGTGCCCGCGAACTCGAACGTCCCGCCCCACCAGTGCGTGATGGTCGTAAACGGCGCTGCCGCTGCGGCGCGCACCACCGGCCACTCGCCGAGGAACACGGGCGGCGGCGTGTAGTGCCAGCGCAGCCCGCAGTCGGGGAAGCGCGCCGCCGGCGTCCCCACCGTTTCGCCGATCGTGAAGTAGATGTCGTGCGGGGCCACGCAGATGTCGCCGGTAGTCATCCACACCTGGAACAGACCGGGATCGGTGTCGACGAAGGCGGAGCGACGAAAGCGTCCCACCACGGCCGCCGGCAGGGCATGCGACAGGTTCACCAGCAGATCGGCGTCGGCGGCCGCGTCCAGATCGAGACCAGCCGCCGCCAGGTCGGCGGGGAGCGGCGTGCCGTCGATCGCATAGAGTGCCAGCGCATCGGCCAACCCGAAGCGTCCGAGGTGCGCCTTCAGCGCGGCGACGCACTCGCGCACGTCCCGACCGCGCCAGCGACGGCGACGCGCCTCCGAGGGGCCGCCCCCCCCCGCGGTGTCGTCCACGCCCTCGAGCCAGACCACTCGGCAGCCGGCGGCGCGCAGCGCCAGCGCCCAGTTCAGGTACACCCACAGGTGCCCGCCTCCCTGGGGGTAGCCGATGGTGTTGGCCGGTGCGAGGCAGACGGTGAGGCTCATAACGGCGGACGCAGGGTCTCGAACCAATCATCGATGTCCACTAGTCCGCCCCGACCCCACTCGGCGCCATCGTTCAGCAGTGCCATGGCGGGCCAGATGATGCTGCTGACGCCGCGTGCGGTCTCGGCGGCGTGAAACAGAGCGTTCAGCTCCCTATCCCCTGGCAGGCGGTGGCCCGCGCGCTCGAGCGCCTTGCGATAACGGCACAACATCCACGGTCGATCGTCGAGCGGCGACTGGTAGAGGAGCGTCGAAACATCGTAGCTCGCCGGGCCCACGCCCACGTGGTCCCAATCGATGAGCCGGGCACAGGGGAGGTCGCCGTCGCTGGCGACGAAGACGTTCTTCGGCCCGAGGTCGCCGTGCAGCAGCGTCTCGGGGCCTCCGGCTTCCTCCATGAGGCGGACCTGACCGGGCGCCGCGTCGAGCAGCCAGTACAGTCGCTCGAGCAGCCGGCAGCGGGCCACCGCAAACCCGGCGGGCGTGCGAACGGTCGCCAGCGCTTCGAGCAGGGAGATGCCGTCGCGCAGGCTCGCGATCGACGACCGTGCGCCGTGATCGCGGCCGTGCCAGCGGACCTCGGGCAACAAAGCGTGGCCCACGCCGCGGATGTGGAGCCGGGCGACGAGATCGATCGCCGCCTCGACACGGTGATGCTCCCACCGCTCGGCGAGCGCTTCGGACCCGAGGTCCTCGTAGATGTGCCACACCCAGCGTCCCTCGTGGTGCGCGGCCGCTGCGAGGAGCTGCGAGCAGCCGTCGCCGAGACCGAGCGCCGGCAGCCAGCGCTCCGCGACGAGGCGGTCGGTGTGCGCCATGGCCGGCGTGTGGCGTTTGATCACGAGCGTGCGGCCGCAGGCGCCGCCGACGCGCAGTCTGTAAACGCCCTTTTGCAAACGGTCGACGCCGACCGCGTCGTCCGAGGTCGTGGCCCCGTCCAGCAGCCGCTCGAGGGCGTTGCACAGCTCGGCCACGCCGGGCTCGCGCTCGTCCAGGGAGCGAGCGACTCGCTCGCTCAGCGTGTTGGTCTCGCGCACGCGATTCGCCATCACGCGTGGGCTCCGGCCAACTGGCTCCTGAAGCCCCGGGCGGCGCGCTCGGCGGCGGCGATCAGGTACGAGGCGAGATGCTGCGGCGCGTCCGGGACGCCGCCGCATCCCGGGATGCTGCACATGTCCACGACGTAGGGCTTCCCCTCGCTCTCGATGATGTCGACGCTGTAGAGGTCGATGCCGAAGGCCCGGCCGCAGCGCCGCGCGATTTCGCAGAGCTCCGGACGGGGTGTGAACGGCTCCCCGCGCCGATCCTGCTCGGTCTGCGGCGGAAACACCTTCTTGACGCCGAACAGCCGCTCGCCTACCACGTAGATCTTCCGGTCGCGGCCCTGGGGCGCATGGTAGCGCTGCGCGAACATCGGGTCTCTGCCGGCCGGCAGCGCGGCCAGTTCCGCGCCGCTCTTGACCACCCGCACGCCGACCCCATCCGAGCCGCGATACGGCTTGAGCACGAGCGGACCCCGTGCGAGCAGCGGCGCCAGCAACTCGGGGCGCGATGCCACATAGGTCGCGGGAACAGGGACGCCGGCGCCTTGCAGGATCCGGGCGGTGACGATCTTGTCGTGCAGCGCGATGGTCACCGGATAGGGATTGATGATGGCGGCTCCCTGGGCGTGCAGCGCGCCCGCGATGCTCAGGGAGAGGCGGCTCGCCTTTTTCAGGAAGTAGAGATCGTGCTCGACCCGCACGCGCGAAAGGTCGAGGGCTCCCTGCGTCGGATGGATCACGTCGACCACCACTCCAGCGTCCGCGAGGACGCGCATCAGCGCGGGCACATGGCCGGTGCTCTGCGCAAAGCGGGACGCCACGAGGAAGCCGATCCGTGTCCGCGTCATGTCGCCGCTACCTCGCGTGGCGCCCAGTCGAGTCGCTCCAGAGCGCTCTCCAGCTCGGCCGCGTACAGCCGCATGTCGCGCAGCGACGCATGCGCCCAGTCGTTGGCCAGGTCGTCCGCGATCCATGACATGGCGGAAAGGGTGCGGAACACCGTCCCGCAATAGGCCAGCCGCACGCACGCTTCGCTGCGCAGGTCCGGCCAGCGCTCCCGCCCGGCGGACCAGTAGCTCGGAATGTCGGGGTTGGCCGACAGCTGGCCCGACGGCACGGTCAGCTGTTGAGCCAGGTCGACGGCGGGGACGCCCCAGCCGGCGTCCTCCCAGTCGAAGACGGTGATGGTGGCCTCGTCGCCCACGCTGCGCAGCCGCATGTTCCGGCCGTTGAAGTCGCCGTGCACCAGCGTGGCCGGCACAGCGTGGCAGACGTCCTCCACGAGCTGCCAGCGCGCGACCAAATCGTCGAGCCTGACGAGGAGCCCATCGAGAAACGCCACGTCCTCCGGCACCAGGACGGGATTGTCGAGATGGCGCCGGAACGTCTCGCGCAGCGTCCGTGCGCGCTCCAGGTATCGGCCGGGCCCGCCGTCCGGGAGGCGCACCCCGGCAGCCGCGCCGGCCGCCGCTCCGTGGAGCAACGCCAACCAGCGACCGGCCCGGGCACGGTGCTCGGGGAGGAGATTCGAGTAGTCGGGACCGCCGGCTTCTTCCATGAAGAGCCAGGCGGAGGCGGTGTCGGGCTCGTCGACGAATCCGTAGTAGCGGAGCGACGGGACCGTGAGGCCGGCGAGGATGTCCTCGTACACGGTGCGCTCGACCTGAGCGACCGCCATCCGGCACCGCTTCGCGATGACGGGCGATCCGCCGTGGCCAACGCCGTCGAGCCGGTACACACTGCTCTTCCGCTTGCGGACGCGCAGCGGCGTGATCGCCAGCGGCTCGGCGCGGGGATACAGCTCGCACCAGGCGCGGACGGCCGGATGGCTCTTGAGATTCGCCCGCCGCCCCCCCCTCAGGGCCGCGGCCGGGACGACGGGCGGCTGCTCGCTCGTGACGGAACGAATAGTATCGGTCACGACGCGCCCGCTCTCGAGCACGAGAAGGCCCGCGCACCGCTCCAACGTGCTGGGGCGATGCGAGATCACCAGCACGGTCCGGCCACGCATCAGGTGGCGCATCGCACCGAGAATCGTCGCCTCGGTTTCGGCATCGACGGCGCTCGTGGGCTCGTCCAGGATCAGCACCGGGCTGTCCTTCAAGAAGGCGCGGGCCAGCGCGATGCGCTGCCGCTGGCCCCCCGAGAGCTGGGCGCCGCGCTCGCCCACCTGCGTGTCGTAACCTCGGGGCTGGCGGACGATGAACTCGTGCGCGTTGGCGGCGTGTGCGGCGGCGATGATCTGCTCCCGGCTCGCCCCGGGCGCAGCGTACGCAATGTTCTCGGCGATGCTGGCCGAGAACAGCACCGTCTCCTGCAGCACCACGGCGAACTGGCGGCGCAGGTCCTCGAGCTTGTAGTCGCGCAGGTCCACGCCGTCCAGTAGGATCTGCCCCGCGGTCGGATCATAGAAACGCGTGAGCAGACTGATCAGCGTGGTCTTACCGGCCCCGGTCGCCCCGACCACGCCGAGCCGTGTTCCCGGCGCGATGGCGAACGACACGTCCTGCAGCACCGGGCCGTCCGGACCGTACGCGAACGAGACGCCCCGGAACTCCACGGCGCCGGTCGCGCGAGTCACCGGCCGGGCGTGCGGGCGCTCCGGCACGTCGGGCTGCTCGTCCAGCAGCGCGAAGGCCCGCTCGGCGCTCGCCAGGTACCCCTGCAAGCCCGTCGCCTTCCGGCTCATCGTCTTCAGGGGCTCGTACAGCTGCCCCAAGTACCCGAGCACCATCAGGAGCTGTCCCAGCGTGAGCGTGCCCGCACGGACGTGGCCCACTCCGATGAGCAGCACCGCCGCCATGCCCAGCGCCGTCACCAGGCCGATGAGCAGGCCGTAGCCACCCTCCAGCACCGCCAGCCGGATGCGCGCGGCGACGCCCTCGCGCGAGCGATGAACGAAGCGCCCCGTCTCCCGCGCTTCCTGGCCGAACGCCTTGACCACCCGCAGCGCCCCGAGCGTCTCCTGGACGACGGCGAGCGCCGAGCTTTCGAGCTTCTTCACCTGGCGCGATTGGCGGCGCATGCGCGGGCGGTACAGCCGGGACAGGAAGAACAGTGGCGGGGAAATCGCCAGCGCCACGATGGCGAGCTGCCGGTCGAGGTTGGCCGTGACGATCCACATCGTGATCACGGTGATCGCGGCTGAGACGAAGGGTATAGCGCCGTCCACCAGGATGTTCTGGATCGCGGGGGCGTCGTACTGGATGCGGTACACGGAGTCGGCCGTGCCGCGGGAGTCGTGATAGGACAGCGACAGGCGCTGGACCTGCTGCACGAGGAGCGAGCGGAAGTCGAGCACCAGCCGCTCGCCGATGTAGGTGCGGACCAGCGTGGTCGCCAGGCTCTGCAGCTGGCCCAGCGCGGTGACGGCGAGCAGCAGCCCGATCGCCACCGTGAGCGTGGCAGCGGCGCTGGCGCCGGCCGGCGCGAGCGCCCGCAGCAGCGGCGGGAGCGGCCGCGTGCCCAGCACGGAATCGACCACGATCTTGAGCGGCACCGGCGTCAGCAGCGCGATCGGACTGGCGAGCAGGCCGAGCGCGAACACGCCCACGACGTGCGGCCAATACGGCCGTGCCTGGCGCAATACGCGTCGGTACAACGTGACGTCGTGCATCAGAGGTGTTCCCCCCGCAGCCGCGCGACGGCGTCGCGCACGGTCGCCATGGCCGCCGTGGACTGCTCGAGCACGCGCCACGCGAAGAACCCGGCGCCCAGCCCCAACACGGCCGCGGCGACCCACGCCCGGTCGCGGACCGCGCCGTAGGTGAGCGCCGCGAACCCGAGCGTGAGGATTGGCCCTCGCACGGGCACGACTGGCCACCAGCGCAGCCGGACCATCTGGTGGCCGCCAGGATGGTCTTCCACGCCCAGGATGAGACGGGCGGCCCCGAAGAAGCCGCCCCGCACCTCCAGGTCCCAGGCGTCGTGCCGGCCGCCGCGCAGCACGCAGGCGCCTTCGGTTCGCAGGTCTGCTTCCATCGCCCGCAGCCGCTGGTCATGCTCTTGCGCCTGGTCGCTCCAGATGGAAGCCGTGACCGGCCAGAGCGGAGTCGGTCCGGGCGTTCCCCGGCGCCGCCACGGCGTGAGGCCTTCGAGCAGGCGCCCGCGCAGGCGGGCCAGGGGTTGGATCAGGTGCAGCATTGCGGTCAACAGCCGCCGCCTCAGGCGCGTGGCCCAGCGGGCCCCCGGGTCGTGAAAGCCCGCGCGCGCCGCGCTCAGCCACGCCTGGGCCACCGGCGGCACGATCGCGACCACGAGCATGGGCACTGCGAGCTTGAACGGCCGCCACGCGGCGCTCAGCGCCGCGATGCAGGCGAGGGTTGCCGTCATCAAGTGCCACTCAGGCATTTGCGGCAGGGAGCCGAGCAGGCTCGGCGCCGGCTGGTATAGGGATTGGAACGGGGCGGCGCCCCAGACGCCGTGGTATACACGCGGCCGGCGCCAGCCGAGCGCGTGCGTGAGTCCGTCGCCGTAGAGGCGGCCCGCCCAGCGCACGTGGCCGGGTCCGTTGTACTTCTCCGGCCATTTGCGCTCGAGCATCGCCTCGGCGCGGCCGTAACCGATCTGTTGCCGCCAGTAGGTGCGGACGGAGTTGCGGCGGTGGTGCCAGACCACGGCGGCCGGGTGGAAGCCCAGCTTCCAGCCCCGCTCCTGCAGCCGCCAGCACACGTCCACGTCGTCGCCGGCGGTGCGGAACTGCGGATCGAATCCACCGATCGCTTCGAGGCAGGACTTCCGAAACGCCATGTTGCAGCCGGGGATGTGCTCGGCCTCGCGATCCGTCACGAGCACATGCACCGGCCCGCCGGGTGCGCGCGCCACGCACTCTGCGATGGGACCGTCGCCTGGGGGGGCGATGTTGGGCCCGCCCACGCCGGCGTATCCGGTGCGCAGGAACGTGGCCGCCAGGTACGTGAGCCAGTCGGGATCGGGGTGGGCATCGTCGTCGAGGTAGGCGATGATGTCCCCGGTGGCCGCGGCGAGCCCCGAGTTGCGCGCGTTGGCGAGCCCACGATTCTCGGTCTGGATCAGGCGGCAGTCGTATTGCCGGGCGATCGCGGCACACCTGTCGGAGGACCCGTCGTCCACCACGATCACTTCGTAATCGGGGTAGGCGAGGCGGCTCAACCCATCGAGGCACTCCCCGATGGTGCGCGCGCCGTTGTAGGTGCACACGACCACCGACACCCGGGGCCAAGGCAGCGTCGGCGGGAGCGGAACCTCGACGAACGCCTCGCGCACCGCCGCGAGCGCCGGCTTGGGCGAGCGGTCGGCGCGCGTGAGCCCGAACGCCCAGTCTCCGACCCCCTGGCCGTGCCGATACCACTCGTCCGTCCAGGAGAACACGAACACTCCGGCACAGCCGGCTGCGAACGCGGTGCGGACCTGCCAGTCGAGCGAGCGCGCCTGCACCTCGTCGCCGTTGCGCAGGCTGTCGAGCCCGAGCTCGCTCATCACCAGCGGGCGGTCGCCGGCGAGGTTCTGGAGCCGGGCGACGTAGCCGTCGAATCGTTCCTGCGATTCGAGGTAGACGTTGAAGCACAGCAGGTCCAGGAACGGCAGCCGCAGGTATTCGGTGGTGGGGTAGTTTACGTAGGTCACCAGGCCGTTCGGGTCTTCGTCTTTCACGACGCGGTACATCCGCTCGAGATAGCGTTCCACCTTCCGGCGGCCCAGCCAGCGGGCCATCGCAGCCGGGATCTCGTTGCCGAGCGCGTAGCACAACAAGGCCGGATGACCGGCGCACGTGCGCACCTTGGTACGAATCGACGCCTCGAGGTCCCGCCCGCCGCGACCTTCGATGAGAGCCCCGACCAACTGCTCGGCCGAGAGCCCGACCATCACGCGAAGGCCGTGACGACTGGCGGCATCGAGCAGCGTGCGGGGTGCAACGGTGTGAGGGATGCGGACGGCATTGATCCCGCTGGCGGCCATCTGCGCGAAGTCTCGCTCCACGGTCGCCAGGTTGTGATATTCGTGGCCGTTCGCGTCCGGCTGAAACGCGCCGTACGTGACGCCCTTGATGTAGAGCTTTTCGTCACCTACGAAGAGGAACTTGCCGCGCACCTGCGGCCGGACGGACGCGGTGATCGGCACTGGATGGGGTGCGGGCGCACGGCCCGGGGGGACGACCTCACCTGGGGGCACGACCGGGGGCCTCCACGAGCGGCGCAGCTCGGGAGAATGACTGACGTCTCCGTCGTTCACCTGCTCGCTCTCCGCTTGCGTTTCCCGATAGGTGCTAGGGCCAAACTGCGCTATACTGCACACCCGGTGCCGCAGCTTCGACCGAGCGGGCTGGCGGGACGTAAGCCGTGTGCTCCCTTGCCGTCCGCGCCGTGGCCGGCGGGCATCGTCGGCGGCCGACGATGTCAGCGTCTGCCACAGACGCGTCACAAGTGCGTATCGCAGGACTGACAATCCCGCGCCTGCCGGTCGGCGGCGCGCCATGACTCTCATTGGGCCGAGGCGCCGCGCAGCCGGGCGATGGCGTCCCGGATGGTGGCCATCGCGGCCGTGCATTGCTCGAGCGTGCGCCAGAAGAAGAAGAGTGCGCCCGCGCCCAACACACCCGCAGCGACCCACGCATGGTCGTGCCACGCGCTGCGCGTGAGCAGCGCGAAGGCAAGCGTGAGGGCGGGCCCCCGCACCGGCACGTCGGGCCACCAGCGCAAGCGGAGCATCTGACAGCCCCCGGGATGATCCTCCACGCCGAGCAGCAGGCGGGCGGCCCCGAAGAATCC
>Ga0066688_10000286_pt1 | contig 16168 bp, 14 predicted proteins | sample GraSoiAngelo_137_FD_62304 | JGI IMG/M metagenome (GOLD analysis project Ga0066688, IMG submission 62304) | Grasslands soil microbial communities from the Angelo Coastal Reserve, California, USA - 14_0929_09_30cm | ecosystem: Environmental > Terrestrial > Soil > Grasslands | place: USA... | reverse complement strand
AGCAGAATGCCTGGCGGCTGCGCGTCCTGGATTGCCGGCCCCTGACGCTTACATCAACCTCGACCACGGGCGATCCACGGATAGCAGAGAGTTTCTCCAGGCTTCGAGCATCAGACGGCAGCCAGCATAAAGGCCTTTCTCCTGCGAACGCGTCACGCCTGGCGTGCGATCTTCGCTTCCCATTCAATGGCGAGAGCTACGACGGGCCGCTTTTCCTGGCTGATGTCATGGAAGACAAATGGGACATCTATCTATACGACGGGCACCTCTACTTCGCCCGGAGTTGGACAGGGGAGCTCTGGTTGCGAGCCAGAATTGACTTTTCAGCTGTGGACGCCCGGATTCCCTGGGTTGAAGCCAAGTTAGACGGCGACTACGCGGATCCCATTTTCGTCATTAGCGTCGTAGATTTTCTGGTGAAGAGTCACTTATACCGGAGAGAACTGCCTCACCCTGTTCCAGAAGAGTATTCAGACAATCCCGAGACGATAGCGAATTTCTCCATGAACGCCTTTGGGAGGTGGGCGTCCTTTGCCAAGCTCGGCGATACGACCGGTGTCCTTTTCCCCGGGCAATAATGCTTAGCTCTTTTGCTCGGCTACCGCTTTAAGACCTTCGAGAACCGGACCCCAGTTCTTCTCCGCCATCGTGTCCGCTTCTGCCTGGCTGGCGTTGTTGTCCTGCTTGAGAGTCAGGGTGGTCTCGCCCCCTCGCTCGGCAAGCTCGTAGGTAACCGTGTGGTAGTTCTCGGGCTTGTCCTCGCTGCCACCCATCGGGCTCCAGTGAGTGGTCCTGAGCAGCTTCTTCGGTTCGACGGCCAGGACGGTTCCTTTGTCCTCGTAGGGCTTGCCCTTCCACTCTCCCTTCCAGGTGATCGGGCTGCCCACCCTCCAGTTTGTCTCCATATTCGTGCCGTGCAGGTACCGCTTGACCAGCGTTGGGTCGGTCAGTGCTCGCCAGACGGCATCAGCTGAGGCTCTGATGGTTATTTGCTTCTCGGCAACAAACCTTTTAGCCACGTCCTGCCTCCTTCTGAGCGCCCTGGCCACTCACGGAAAATATGTATAACACAGCGTTCACGCCCCGCTGGGCCAGTGCTCCACCACCAGTTTCCCCATTGGAAAGTCGCGCGGGTTGCCGGTCGCCAGCCGGGCCCCTACGCCGAGAGCGGCGGCGGCGACAAGGCAGTCGGCCTGACTGAGGGTGATCCCTCGGGCGGCAAATTGACGTCGCCACAGTCCCGCCTGTTCTCCCTGGCTGCGTCCGAGCGGGGCGATGCGCAGACCGTTGAGCAGGTGTGCGACGGAGGCTTCCTCGGCCGGCTTGACTCCACGAAGCAGCTCTTCCACGTTGATCGCACACACGTAGGGACGGTCACCCGTGGACCGCAGCCGGACAATCCGGCCTGCTGACGCCCGCCCGCGCAGCGCATCGATCAGGGCTGTGGTATCCAGCAGGACCCCGCTCAAGGCAGCAGTCAGCCAACCCGGCGACGGTCTCGGCGCCGTTGGGACCGCACCCAGCCGGCCGGATCACGGTCCCAGTCGTGACCCGAGTCCTTCAACGAGCCCAGGGCGGCCTGGATCTCGTCCCACCGCCCCTCATCCTCTAGCGCCTGCTGGATGGTGGCAGCGATGAACGCGCTGCGGCCGCGACTCCCAACCCGTGCATCGAGATTCGCGACCAGTGATTTATCAAGACTTATGTGCAGGCGCATGGCCACAGGTTAGCACACAGGGTTGTTCCCGCAATATGTGGTCGTCATGGTGCAGGTTGGAATCCGGGCCCTTAAGGCGCGGTTGAACGAATTTGTCCGGCGAGCAGCCGCTGGTGAGACCATCGTGGTGACCGAACGGGGACGACCGGTCGCCGAACTCGTTCGGCATCGGTCCACCGTGTTGCCTGGTCGACTGGCCGAATTGGCTCAGCGCGGTGAGGTCAGTCTCGCAACGAAGCCGCCGCGTGTCCCGAAGGTGCGGGCCAGGACACGGCCTGGGTCTTCGGTCTCGGATGTCCTGATCGAGGAACGGCGGCACGAGCGCCTATTTCGACAGTAGCGCTCTCGCTAAGTTGTTCGTTCTTGGAGATGCTCGCCACAGCTAGTTCTGACGGTCGTCGTCCCCGGTAGATCGTTAGACTCGACCTCAAAGTAAGTTGGATAGAGAAGTAGGCGAGATGCCGCCGGCTCGAGTCGACCCTGGGGCTTCCACCAGGTTGCAGGTCCTGGCCACAGAGCACTGGAGCCTGCTCGCTACACGCGCGCTGACCTACAGCGAAGCGTTGACCCGGGTGACCATCTTCCTGGCCATCCTCTCAGGCGCCATGATCGCGCTGGCACTGGTCGCCCAGGTCGATCACTTCGGCCGGACGTTTATCGCGATCGCGATCCCCATGCTGTCCATCGTCCTGTTCGCGGGCATCGCCACGGTCGCCCGACTGATGGCGCTCAATCGTGATGACTACCGGTGGGTGATCGGAATGAACAGGCTCCGAAACGCGTACCTTGCGCTCCATCCGGAGCTCGAGCCTCACTTCGTCGCCAGCCCGTATGACGATTTACCTGGCGCTCTCCAGACACTCGGCGTTGATCTGACCGCTGCTCGAAAGCTGGGATCGGTGTTTCACGTGCCTCAGACCTTGCCCGGGATGCTGACCGTGATCGTGGCGGCCGTCGCCGGAGCTATCGGGGCCTTGGCCGCACTGGCAATACCCGTTCCATCGCCCGGCGTATGGATCGCGGCTGCAGCCGTATTCGTGCTGGCCCTCGTGCTGATGCAAATTTGGGGCCGGCGGGGTGTAAAACGCCTCCCGCCGAGCCTCGAACCCCGATTTCCCTCGCCACCCAGCCCGTAAGGCGCTTTCTCTCCCCCTCCCCTCAAACAGACCGGAAGGGCGCCGCGCCGTTGATCAGGCCTTGACGACACTCACCGGTATCGTTTGGATCGCCGCTTGGTACTCAGTGGATGACCAATACCAGCGGCTAGTCCTCGCAACCGGGGACGCCAGGGTGCACACCTTCTCGTTCAAGCAATAGCAGGCACCCGCGAAGTTCGTGGCCAGGATGGGATATGATTCTCGTCGGTCGGCGGCTGGTTAGAAGAGGGAGGGGATACGTTGAGAGCCAATCCGTTCGTCGCTTTTTGCCTGGCGCTTGCCGTCGCGCTCGGGATCGCCGCCTCATTTACCGTGGCCCAGTCTGGGGGCCGAGCCCCCACCGGACAAGCGGTCATCTGGCCCAACGGCGCTCCGGAGGGAGCCCTGCTCGCCGACATTTGGCCAAACGACCGTACGCTGTAGACCTGTTGCGCGTTTTATCTAGCGGCTGCCCTGCGAATTAGAACGGGAGGATAGTTGACGGCGACGGCTACGAAACGCCTCATGAGTCCACGCACGCCCGAGCAGCTGGGTGCCCGGGTTCGTAAGGCCAGAATGGAGCTTGGGCTGAGCCTCGCGGCCGTCGCCCAGAAGGACTTCAGTCGCGCCTTCCTCAATCAAATCGAGCTCGGACGCAGCCGCCCATCCACCCGTAATCTGCAGATCATTGCCGAGCGCCTCCATCGCCCGATTGAGTATTTCCTGCAGGACCCGAGCAACTCCACCACGGCACACGAGTTCACGCTGCTCGAAGCGGAAACCCGACTCCGCCGGGGGGATGGACAGCGGGCTCGCGAGCTCATGCTCCAGCTACTGTCGCGGTCTCGGATCCTGCCCGAGACGAGAGCTCGCGCCCAGCTCGTGCTCGCCGAATCGCATCTGAAGCTGCGCGCCATCCCTGAGGCGATTGAGGTATTGCAAGCCGCCATCAAGGCGGGCGAAGCGTTCGGCTGGCGGGCCCTCGTGGTCGACATGTACGACCAGATGGGGAGGGCGCATTACCAACTGCGCCATCCCCACGAAGCTGGGCGATGGTGGGATAAGGCGCTCACCACTTACGAGGATGCGGGGCTGACCGACCCGGTGCTGAAAGCAAGGATTCTTGGGCATCGCGCCAACCTCCACTACGTTTCGGGCCAGCCTACAGAAGCCATCGCCAGCTACCAGGCAGCCATCGCCGGGGCGCAGAACGTGCTCGACATGCCGACCCTGGGCGGCATCTACGAGGGTCTCGCCATGTCTTTCCAGCGGGCGGGCGACCTCACCCGAGCGCTGCACTATGCGCAGCGCAGCCTTCGGGCCTTTGAGACCCTCCAGGACATCCGCATGGGCGCGCAGCTCCGCAACAACATGGGGGAGATTCTCCTCAGTCAGGGTCGACCGAGGGAGGCCGAGAGCTTGTTCCTCGAGGGTGCGACACAACTGCGCCAGGTAGGCGATATGGACCTGCTGCCGCATCTCCTGGCCGGCGCGGCGGAAGCGGCGCTCGACGCCGGCGACCGGGAGGTCGCTGTCTCACGCATCACGGCGGCCCTGCAGGCGACCGATTTGTCAGCCGATCCCCTCGCCAGGCTTTCGGCGGAACGGATCGCTGGGCGTATCAGGCATGCCGACGCGGAACATGCAGAAGCACGCGCCCATTTCGAGCGCGCACTCGAGATCGCGGCCGCGGTGGACAGCCCGATGGAGACCGGCCGGGTGGCCTTCGATTATGCCCAGGTCCTGGAGGAGCAGGGCGATTCGGCCCAGGCCCTCATCCGCTACCGGCAGGCCTACCGTGCCCGGCAGGCGGCGGGCGTTTCCTGAGCCCTCAAGCCCGAGAGTAAATCACGACCCAATCGAGCTGAACGTTGCCCGCGGCCGTATTACTCGGTGCGCCTCCGCTGAGTTGAGTCTCGGTTTGAAGCACAAAATGCATGGAATCGGTGGGCACCAGGGTGAGCGCCACCCCGATGACGCGCCCATCGAGAATGAAGGTGACCCTGCCCGGTTGCCATTCGGTTGTGGCGATGTGCCAGGCACCGGCTTCGGGTATGCCGGTCGGGAAGGCTGACTGACCGCCAGCCGGACTCGCGTAGTGCATGAAGGCGCTGATGGAGCCGGTCAGATTGCCTTCCGGGAAGTCGATCTCACCGCCCGCAGGCCACACGTTGCTGTCCGGCCAGAGCAGCCAGGCGGTCTTATAGCCGGGAACGGGATCGATGTGAAACCGGACGCTGTATCGGCCAAAGGCTTGACCTGCGAAACCCGTACTGCCGGGCAAACGGGGAACCGGCGCGGACACCATGTGAACGGCAACACCGTTGATGATCTCGGTGTGCAGGTACATGTTCAAGAGACCGTTGTTGACGCTCAACACCCTGGATGGGTAGTAGGTCCCGTTGCCACTGGTGTCGTGCCAGCCATTGGGATAGACACCCCACCTGCCACCGTAGACAGGGCCGGGAAAGCTCCCCAGGGGCACGGGTGTGTTGAAGTCTTCGGCGAAGACTTGATGCCAGCTACCGTTGGCGTCGGTGATATCGCCCACCGGCATGGCCGTGCCCGACGTCGGCGTCGGCGTGGGAGTTGGAGTCGGCACTGGAGTCGGGACTGGCGTGGCCGTCGGAGCTGGGGTCGGGGTGGGCCCTGGAGTTGGAATCGGGGTCGGCGCTGGAGTTGGAACTGGGGTGGGCCCTGAGGTAGGCACGGGGGTGGGTCCCAGCGTTGGCGTCGGCGTCGGCGAGGGCGCCGGGGTCCTTGTCGGCGTAGGAGTCGCCGATGCCTGGTGCTTGTGCCCTGGGCTGGACGGCTTGGCTGCTACTCCGAGCTGAGCTGGCTGTGCCAGGGCTGTTGACGCGTTCGAGCTTCGGCCCAGCACAAGCGGCAACGCCAGGAAGCTACTGATCGCGCCGAGTAGAACAACCACTACGGTGAGCGCGCGCCCCGCGCGGCCCCACCGAGAACGAGTCGAGTCCCCCATATCTCTCCCTCCGCGGAAGACTCTGAGGGGCTCCCCTTACGGCGGCGGCCAAGCACCGTCCACGCAGCAGTGACGGTCCGTAACGAAATTCGTAAGGCGTATTCGGGCTCGAGCGCGATCTTCGGGGGAGCTATAGTCACGGCGTGCTGCGGCGCGCGCTGGGTGTCGTGATTGCGGTGCTCCCTGCGCTCGGGATCCTCCTGCTTGTGATGTTGGTGCCCGCCCCGAATTCGCGCGCCGCGGCGGCTCTGACACCGACTGCGCGGGTCGGAGCAGCGGCCAAACCGTCCAGCGCGAGCGGGACCGCCCGGGCTCGGGCAACCCCGGCCCCCGCGGTGTCAGCCTCGAGCAAACCGGCACCGGCGAAACCGGGCACGGCCATGCCGCTTGGCGATATCCCGGGCTGGCATCAGGTCTTCACCGAAGACTTCGAGACCGCGGTTCCCGTCGGCAGCTTCCCCGGCACGGTCTACGCGAGCAGGTGGGGTGTCTACCCCGATGGTCGGCACGATACGAGTGGGCACGGGACTTATTACCCGTCGAGGGTGTTGAGCGTCAGCCACGGTGTCTTGAATATGTACCTGCACACCGAAATCATTAACGGTGCAGCCGTGCACATGGTGTCCGCGCCGGTTGCTCATTTGCCTGCTTTGGAGGGTCAGCCATACGGTCGCTACAGCGTTCGTTTCCGGGCTGATCCCGTTGCCGGCTACAAGACCGCCTGGCTCCTTTGGCCAGACAGCGGCCTCTGGCCCGCAGAAGGTGAGATCGACTTCCCTGAAGGCAACCTTAACGGCTCGATCTACGCATTCATGCACTACGCCAATCCGGCCGGCGGACAGGCCGCGTTCCGCACCGGCGCGACTTACGCGGGCTGGCACATCGCCACCATCGACTGGCAACCGGGCAAGGTCACGTTTGTCCTTGACGGACAGCTTGTTGGGGTCTCGACCACGCAGGTGCCTGCCAATCCAATGAACTACGTGCTTCAGACCGAGACCCAACTCAGCGGCGGCTCACCAAGTAACGCGGCCGCGGGTAACGTGCAGGTTGATTGGGTGGTGGTCTACTCTCGGGCTTGACCCGCTCGAATCAGTTTGTGGCGGCGAACTGGTCGACGATCCGCCGTGCGATCGCCAGGCACGAGGTGGCAGCTGGCGACGGCGCGTTGCGGACGTGCAGCACGCGTTCCTCCTGCGAGAAGACGAAGTCGTCGATCAGGGCTCCGGCTCGCGACAGCGCCTGGGCGCGGACGCCGGAGGGGCCGGGAAGAATATCCTCCGGCTGCAGATCGGGAACATACCGCTTGAGCTCAGCGTGCAGGGCTCGGTGGCTGACCGCCCGGTACATCTCGCGAAGCCCGGTGCGCCAGTAACGTCGGCCCATCTTATATAGCCCCGGCCAGCGGAGCATCCCGACCAGCTCACCCGGGCGCACCGTCGAGAGGCGATAGCCTTCACGCGCGAAGGCGAGCACCGCGTTGGGACCCAGCCACATGTCGCCATCCATCCGCCTGGTGAAGTGGACGCCCAGGAACGGGAAGGACGGGTCCGGCACCGGGTAAATGAGTCCCCGTACCAGTGCTTGCCGGCCCGGCCGCAACCTCCAGTAGTCTCCCCGAAAAGGGACGATCTGCGGATCCGGCGAGGCCCCCGTCATCCGGGCCAGCACGTCTGAGTAAAGCCCGGCGCAGGTGATCAACGAGTGGGCCCTGACCGGGCCTGTGGTCGTGCGCAGCGACCAGCTGCCGTTGGCGCGGCTGAGCCCGCTGACTGCCGACCCGGTTATCACGCTCCCGCCGGCACTCTGGACGTCTTTGGCGAGCGACCGCGCAACCTCTTGATAGTCGATGATGCCTGTGCTGGGTGAGTGGATCGCCCGAAGACCGCGTGCATGCGGCTCGACCTCGCCGATCTGTTCAGCCTGCAACAGGGTCAGCCCCGCCACCCCGTTCGTTTCGCCGCGCCTGAAGAGCTCCTCCAGTTTGGGCAGCTCGGCCTCCTCGGTCGCGACGATCAGTTTGCCGACACGCCGGTAGGGGATGCCCCGCTCATCGCAATAGGTTGTGAGCAGCGACGCCCCCTCAACACACAACCGGGCCTTCAGCGAGCCGGGCGCGTAATAGATGCCTGAATGGATGACCCCGCTGTTGTGACCGCTCTGGTGACTGGCTATCGCAGCCTCCTTTTCGAGGATGGCCAGCCGGCGGCCAGGGTAACGCTGGAGCAGCTCCCGCGCGGTCGCAAGCCCCAAGAGGCCCGCTCCCACCACCGCGATGTCGAACTCTGGGGTGGACATGCCCGAGCCAGATTATGACCCCGGCCGGTTCAGCGGTTTGGTTGTAAAGCAACGCTGAAATTGGCAACTGGAGCTTGACAGTCGGCAAATCGCACCCGGGCATCTGGCCCGCGGAGTCAGGCTCAGCAGGCCGGCCAATAGTCTCGCCTATGACAACCGTGAGTGCAAACTTGACAAGGCGTCCGCTATCAGGACCTTTAGGCCAACCGGGGCTCGCCATCCGACCGTAAAGCGTCAAGATTACATCCGGGCTCGGATCAGCTCAACGCAGCGTCCACAAATCGATCAGCAGACCTTGTACCTGCGTTTCACTATTGGTACTCTTTCGACCGGGAAGCCGCAGACGATCGAGGGGAACGCCGCTGCCGAGCGGCACCGACCGGGAGTTGGGCGTCCACGAAAATTTGGAGGTCCAGCCATGCCTCTCGCTGGAAAGTCCCTACGTCCGCGCGTCACTCTCCGTCCACGATGAGCACACGGCCAGAGGTGGTTTCACACCTGTCCGGGCCATCGTCATACCCCCCGGTGAGTGTGGTGATTCCGGCGAAGAACGAAGCCAGGAACCTGCCAGCCGTGTTGCCACATATCCCCCGCTGGGTGCACGAGGTCATCCTCGTCGATGGCAATTCGACCGACGACACGGTTGAGGTGGCGCGCCGCTGCCTTCCGGACATCCGGATCGTGACCCAGACGGGCCGCGGGAAGGGCGACGCGCTGCGGCGCGGATTTGCCACCGTCACGGGGGAGATCATCGTCATGCTGGATGCGGACGGGTCGTCCGACCCGGCAGAGCTTCCAGCCTTCGTCGGCGCCCTGCTCGCAGGCGCTGACTTCGCCAAGGGTTCACGGTTCATGCAGGGCGGCGGCAGCACCGACATCTCTATCGTCCGCCGGCTCGGCAACTGGGCATTCACCACCCTGGTCCGATTGCTCTTCGGTCATCGGTTCAGCGATCTCTGCTACGGCTACAACGCCTTCTGGACGCGGGTGCTACCCCAACTGGCCCTCGACCGTGACGGCTTCGAGGTCGAGACGCTGATGAACATTCGGGCTCTGTTAGTCGGCCTGAAGGTGGTTGAGGTGGCCAGCTTTGAATCACCTCGACTGAGTGGCCAGAGCGGGCTCCGTACCTTTGCCGATGGCTGGCGTGTGCTCAAGATCATCGGGCGCGAACGGTTTTCTCTGCGAGTTCGCAAACGGCTGCAGGTGGTCCAGCAGGCGATCCGTCAATCAGCGGCAGCTGCCGCGTCGATCCTCTCAGTCCCCGAGCCAACCCCCGAGGTCGTGATCCTGTGCGGCGGACGGGGCAGCCGGCTCGGGCCTGTCACCGAACTCCTGCCCAAACCACTCGTCAAGGTGGCCGGTCGGCCGATCCTCTACCACATTATGGGCCACTATGCCGGCCACGGCTTCAAGCGGTTCACCCTGTGCCTGGGGTACGGCGGGGACATGATCCGCGACTACTTCCTGAACTATCGCATCCGAAATCACGACTTCAGCCTGCACCTCGGCGAGGGCGCGCCCCGCATGCTTGGCCGAGCTGCCGACACGCTCGACTGGCAGGTCACCTGCGTCGAGACGGGGTATGCGGCCCAGACTGGGGCGCGGATCTACCGCGCTCAAACGTACGTCGAGGGTCCGTATTTCCTGTGCACGTATGGCGACGGGCTGGCGAATGTCGACATCCCTGCCCTGATCGCGTTCCACCGCCGCCACGGGCGGATCGCCACGGTTACCGCCGTGCGCGCCCCCTCGCCCGGCAGCCTGGGGTCAGGACGCTTCGGTGAGCTGGTCATCGGGGATGACGATCGGGTCATGACGTTCGCAGAAAAGCCCGACCGGCCAATCGGCGACGCGTCCGGCTACATCAATGGCGGCTTCTTCGTCTTCAACCGCGAAATTATCAACTATCTCTCTGACGACGACACCTGTGTCCTCGAGCGCACAGCGCTCGAGCGGCTGGCCGCGGAAGGCGAGCTCTTCGCCTTCAAATACGACGGGTTCTGGCAGTGCATGGATACGCTCGAGGACCGTGACTATCTGGACCGTCTCCTCAGCTCGGGCCCCAGCCTGCCGGTCGAGCCGGCGGGGAGTCTGATCCCGGTAGGAGCCGGCGCCTGATGCGGGTTCTTGTCACGGGACATCTGGGCTACATCGGACCGGTCGTCGTATCAGCGTTGAACGAAGCCGGACATGACATCGTGGGGCTGGACAGCGGTCTGTTCAGGGGGTGCGCTCTCGAACCCAGCGCCGAGGTGCCGACCATCGCCCGCGACCTGCGCGACGTCACGCCGGATGACGTTAGCGGCTTCGAGGCGATCGTCCATCTGGCAGGCCTTTCCAACGATCCACTCGGCTTCCTGGACCCGGCCCTCACCCACGAGGTGAACGGCGCGGCCACGGTCCGGCTGGCCCGCATCGCGCGCGAGGCCGGTGTTCGCCGTTTCCTCAACTCGTCGTCCTGCAGCGTGTACGGGGCGCCCGAGGAGCCCTGGGTCGATGAGACCTCCGCGCTTCGTCCGGTGACGCCTTACGGTGAATCAAAGGCGACCGCCGAGCAGGGTCTGGGGCAGCTTGCCAGCCCGTCCTTCTGCGTCGTTTCGTTCCGCAACGCCACCGCGTTTGGGTACTCGCCGAGACTGCGGACCGACCTGGTGGTCAACGACCTGGCGTCCGGCGCCTATCTGCGGGGCGAGATCCGGCTCAACAGCGATGGTTCCGCCTGGCGGCCTCTGGTTCACGTGCGCGATATCGCCCGGGCGTTCGTGCTCGGGCTGACCGCCCCCAGCACCTCCATCAACGGCGCCATCCTCAACGTCGGCGCCGACGCCCAGAACTACACGGTCATCGAGATCGCCCGGGCTGTGTCGGAAATCGTCCCCGGGGCCAGGCTGACAATTGCCGAGGGAGCTGGTAAGGATCGGCGCAGTTATCGGACGCGGTTCGAACGCGTGCGCAACGTTTTGCCGGACTTCTCGTGCGCCTATGACCTGCGGACCGGCATCGAGGACCTGCTCGCCAACTTCCGACGCCTCGACTTGCGTTCCACAGACGGCCTGGTTCGGCTTGCCCATCTCCAGCGGCTGATAGCTGGTGCCGAGGTCGATGCCAGCCTGCGACCGCGGGTACTGGCGGCGTGATGACCCAATGAAATTTCATTCGACTGAGGTGGCCGGCGCCTTCATCGTCGAGCCGGAGCCACGTCGCGATGATCGAGGCTTCCTGGCTCGGACCTTCTGTGTCGAGGAGTTCGGCCAGCACGGACTCCATTTCGCACCGGTTCAGTCCTATCAGTCGCGCAGCCACCGCAAGGGGACCGTGCGCGGCCTCCACTACCAGGTTGCGCCGGCAGCCGAGTCAAAGCTGGTCCGATGCATCGTGGGCGCGATCTATGACGTCATTCTCGACGTGCGGCCGGACTCGCCGACATATCTGCGCTCCTTCGGCGTGGAGCTCGCCGCGGATAATCGCCTGGCCCTCTACGTGCCGGAGCTGGTCGCGCATGGCACCCAGGCACTCACCGACGGGGCAGAATTGCTCTGCCTGGCCGGCCACGCTTACGCGCCTGAATGCGAGCGGGGTGTCCGATATGACGACCCAATTCTCGGGAATCGATGGCCGCTGCCGACCGTCGAGGTCTCTTTGAAGGACCTTGCCTGGCCACCACTGCGGTCAGCCGTCGGAGCACCGCGATGATCATCGTTGACAGGGCGCTTTCGGCTCGGGAAGCGGCCGGGAATCCGATCCGGGTCGGCATGATCGGGGCCGGCGCTCTGGGTCACGCCCTGGCCGAGCAGATCATCGGCTCGGTCAAAGGGATGAAGTTGGTGGCCATATCGAACCGTCACGTCGAGGCAGCCCAGGCCGCGTATGCCGGCGCCGGCGTCGAGTCGGTGCGGTGGGTCGCCACCAGCGCCGAGCTGGAGGACGCGATCGCCCGCGGGCAGTTCGCGGTCACCGACGATCCGGCAGTCCTGTGTCGGGCCGATGGCATCGACGCCCTGATTGAGGCGACCGGAACCGTGGAGTTCGGGGCACAGGTGACTCTGGACGCGATCCAGCATGGCAAGCACATGGTCCTGGTCAATGCCGAGCTCGATGGCACGCTGGGGCCGATCCTCAAGCGGCATGCGGATAGTGCCGGGGTGGTCATCACCGGTTGCGACGGCGACCAGCCGGGCGCCGAGATGAACCTCTACCGTTTCGTGAAGGGGATCGGACTCACGCCCCTGCTCTGCGGGAACATCAAGGGTCTCGAGGACCACTACCGGACCCCCTTGACCCAGGAGGCGTTCGCCCGGCGCTGGCGGCAGCAGCCCTACATGGTCACCAGCTTTGCCGACGGGACCAAGATCTCCTTCGAGCAGACCGTGGTGGCCAATGCCACCGGCATGCGAGTTGCCCGGCGCGGGATGATGGGGCACCAGCACAGCGGTCACATAGACGAGATGACTCAGGTCTACGACCCGGATCAGCTCATCGCCTGGGGCGGGATCGTCGATTACGTGGTCGGCGCCCGGCCGGGTCCGGGAGTTTACGTGATCGCCACGGAGGCCGACTCGAGGCGCCGCTTCTACCTTGATATGTACAAGATGGGCCCGGGCCCTCTGTACTGCTTCTACACCCCTTTTCACCTATGCCAGTTCGAAGTCCCGTTCTCGGTCGCCCGGGCCGTCCTTTTCGGGGACGCTGCGGTAACCCCTCTCGGCGGCCCGGTCGTCGACGTGGTGGCAGCAGCCAAGCGCGACCTCAAGGCGGGCGAGGTGCTCGACGGCTACGGCCACTTCATGACGTATGGCCAGTGCGAGAACTCGGACGTCACCGCCGCGGAGCGGCTGCTCCCCATCGGCCTGGTCGAAGGCTGCCGGCTGAGGCGGGAGATTCCGCGGGACCAGGTGCTGTCGTACGACGACGTGGAACTGCCGGAGGGCAGGATCAGCGACCGCCTGCGGGCGGAACAGACCGCGCATTTCAACGCCCTGGTGCCGGCCTGATCTGGTGGCCTGGCCATGAGCTACGTGACCATCCTTGTCCCCAACTACAACCGGGCGGCCTTCTTGCCGGCGTGCCTCGAATCGATCCGCGCCCAGACTTTTACCGATTGGCGGGTTGTCGTCGGCGACAACGCATCGACCGACCGGTCCAGGGAAGTCGTCCGATCCTTAGGCGATCCGCGCTTCGAACTGGTCTGCCGGCCGGAAAATGTCGGCTACATCCGCAACACCAACCTGCTACTGAACGAGGTCGACTCTGAGTTCGTCGCGGTCCTGCACTCGGACGATTGGTGGGAGCCGGATTTCCTTGAGCGGCTGGTCGGCCTGCTGGAGGCGGCCCCGGCGGCATTGATGGCAGCCTGCGCCGTCAGGCAGGTGTTCGATTCCGGCCCGGCCCACATCCAGTGGCTCAAGACGGGCGGCGGCGATACCGCGATATTGCCCGCACCTCAGGCAACCAGGATCCTGGTGCGGACCTGGCCTTTCCTGGTTCCCAGCGACGTGCTTGCCCGGACCGACCTGTATCGACGCTTTGACGGATTCGAGGACTCCCTCCCATACAGCACGGACTGGCTGATGTGGCTACGGGCCGCCTCCCTCGGATCGGTCGCGGTTTGCCGGCGGCCGCTGGCGAACAATCGCAAGCATGCCTCCAGCATCACCGGGCAGGCGGAGCGGAATGTCCTTTGGGCGGACGAGTGGATCAGGGTGGCGCGAATCCTCGAAGCAGAGTGGCAGGCGAACGGTCCGCCTTATCCGGGCGCAGCCAGGGAACTCTGGGCCATGAACGCCCTTCGTTTCATCATGAAGAGCCACGAGCTGCACGAGCGAGGAAATCGCACCGGCGCTCTGAAACTGACACGGCTCGCCCAGGAAACGGCGCCATCGCGAACATGGCGCCTGGGTGCCCGCTTGCAGCGAATGTTTATCCGAACCACCAGCCCGTCAATCGCCAGGAGGTTCCGTCAGCTGGCGGCCGGGCTGGCAAGACGATTTCCCCGACCGGGGTACGTCTTGACCGTTCTGAGCGAGAGTGACTGATATGGCGATATCAGCCCGATCGCTGCGGGTGGCCATGGTCGCGACCCGGGCCTTCCCGTCTATCGGCGGCATCGAGACCCATGTCAATGAGGTGGCGCCCCGGCTGGCCGCTGCCGGCGTTGGGGTGACCGTCCTGACCACCGATCCCGGGTGGCGATTGCCCACCAGTGATCAGGTCGCGGGCGCTCGGCTGCGCCGGTTCCGCGCTTGGCCCGCCAGGGCCGATTACTCGTTGGCGCCTGGAATCTATCGGGCCATCAGGCAAGAAGAATGGGACCTCGTCCACTGCCAGGGGTATCACACGCTTACCGCCCCGCTCGCCATGCGCGCTGCGGCGGCCGCGGGTATCCCGTATCTTGTGACCCTTCACAGCGGTGGTCATTCATCACCGTTTCGCAACCTGGTCATGCGATTCCAGTGGAAGACGCTCCGGCCACAGCTGGCTCGAGCGGAGCGGCTGGTGGCGGTGTCCGGCTTCGAAGCAGAATTCTTCGCCGAGCGGCTGCGACTCCCCCGGGATCGCTTTGCCGTCATCCCGAACGGCTCGAACCTCCCCGAGGTGGTGCCGGCGCCCTCGTCGGAGGCTGGGCCGCTGATCGCGTCCGTCGGCCGTCTGGAGCGCTACAAAGGACATCACAGGGTGCTGGCCGCTTTTCCGCGCGTGCTCGAGCGGTTCCCGAAGGCTCGGCTGCGCATTGCCGGCTCGGGCCCACAGGCGCACCGGTTGCGGCGGATGGCGGACGCGCTGGGAATCGCCGACCGAGTCACGGTGGGGCCGGTGCCATCCGGCGACCGCCGGGGGATGGCGTCCCTGCTCTCCCAGGCTGCCCTCGTCGTCCTGCTCAGCGAGTACGAGTCCCAGGCGATTGCGGTCCATGAGGCTCTCACCCTCGGCCGGCCGGTGCTCGTCGCGTACACCTCTGCGCTGCGAGAACTCGCCGATCGGTCGCTCGCTGCCGCGGTTCCTAAAGACGCCAGCTCTGACGAGATCGCCGCCGCTATGATCCGCCAGTTGAAACAGCGCAGGATCGCACCCGGGTTCCAGCTCCCCACCTGGGACGACTGCGCGTCGGCCCTGTTCGCGGTCTATCAAGAGGTTGCCCGAATCCCCGCGAAGGAGCTGGCGGGATGAGTAAAGAGGTCACGGACATCGCCGTGGTCATTTGCACCTACTCCGAGGGACGCTGGAATGACCTGGTCCAGGCTGTCGGATCGGTCCTGCGGCAGACGCGCCCGGCCCGTGACCTGGTGGTCGTGGTCGACCACAACCCGGGTCTGCTGAGCCGTGTTCGGCACGAATTCCCGGGGCTGACTGCCGTTGAGAACTGGCAGTCGCCAGGCCTCTCCGGGGCCCGCAACACGGGCTTGGCCAGCACCAACGCGTCGGTGATCGCCTTTCTGGATGACGACGCCAGCGCGGCACCGGACTGGCTCGAGCGTCTCGAGCCCGGATACCAGGACACGCGGGTCCTGGGGGTGGGCGGCTTTGTAGCCCCGGTCTGGCAGGCCGGCCGCCCTGCCTGGTTCCCGCAAGAGTTCGATTGGGTGGTGGGCTGCAGCTACCGCGGCCTGCCGGAAGCGGCGGGCGAAGTTCGCAACATGCTTGGATGCAATATGTCCTTCCGCCGCGAGGTCTTCGAGGTGGTCGGCGGGTTTCTGAGCGGGATTGGGCGGATTGGAACCTACCCGGCCGGTTGCGAGGAAACCGAGCTCTGCATTCGTGCCCGGCGCGCCTGGCCCGAGCGCTTCTTTCTCTATGACCCGCAGGTCAGGGTCTCCCACCAGGTGCCTGCCGGCCGGGGAACGTGGAGGTATTACCGCTCCCGCTGCTATGCGGAAGGCCTCTCAAAGGCGCTGGTCGCGCAATCCGTCGGCAGTGCGGACGGGCTTGCGTCAGAGCGCCGGCATGCGCTGCGGACGCTGCCCGCCGCCATCGTAAAAGACCTCGCCGGTGTGGCCCTGCACGGGGACGTTTGGGGGCTCGGGCGGGCCGGCGCCA
>Ga0066688_10000261_pt1 | contig 16506 bp, 16 predicted proteins | sample GraSoiAngelo_137_FD_62304 | JGI IMG/M metagenome (GOLD analysis project Ga0066688, IMG submission 62304) | Grasslands soil microbial communities from the Angelo Coastal Reserve, California, USA - 14_0929_09_30cm | ecosystem: Environmental > Terrestrial > Soil > Grasslands | place: USA... | reverse complement strand
CCCCGCCAGAGCGGGACCACGGAGTCCACGGTAAGATCGCCCGCCGGGTCGAGCTCGACCTTCAACCGGAGATCGACGCGGCGGTCGAGCGAGCGCAGGTTGTACACCACCTCGAGCGGGCGCTCGCGGTCCCGGTACTCGACGGCAGTGACGTCCACCAGATAGTCGTACCGCTGGTCTGGGGTATCACGCAGCCACGCGAGCACCGCGAGCAAGGCATCATGGCGCACATACACGATCGTGTCGCCGCACGACTCCAGCGCGCGGCCGATCGCGCTGCCGAAGGTCGCTCGGAGGGCCTCGACGGACGGATTCACGCCGAGCGGAACTGATGGACGGAGTTGCCGAACGGCTCCGAGATCTCGTCGATCGTCTCGGGCGGGAGTCGCAACCCCCGCTCGTCGAGCGGTTGTTCTTCCCGCCGCGGGACGCCATCGAACAACGACTCGCCCTTGATCTTCTTGTGCAGGAGGAGCACCCCGTACAACAGCCCTTCGGGGCGTGGCGGGCACCCGGGGACGTACACGTCCACCGGGACGATCGTGTCGATTCCCTGCACCATCGCGTAGTTGTCGAAGATCCCGCCGGTCGAGGCGCACGCCCCCATGGAGATGACCCACTTCGGCTGTGGCATCTGATCGTAGATCCGGCGGATCACCGGGGCGAGCTTGAACGGGAGGCGGCCGGCGCAGATGAGCACGTCGGCCTGCCGGGGCGAGAACGCCTGGCGCTCCATCCCGAAGCGCGCGAAGTCGTAACGGCTGGCGGCGGTCGCCATGAATTCGATGGCGCAGCACGCGGTGCCGAACGGCATCGGCCACAGCGAGTTGGCGCGGGACGCATTCACCGCCCAGTCGACCAGGTCCTGGACCTTGGCCAACAGGTAGTTGGGACTCTGACCCGCGACTTCTTTCGCCTCGATCACCCGCTTCATGGATTCAGTCCCATTCCAGGGCTCCGCGCTTCCACACGTAGACGTATCCGACCGCGAGAATCAGGATGAAGACCAGCATCTCGACCAGCAGGAAGCCGGTGCTCGGTCCCTGCGGGCTGCCCAAAAAGATCGTGCCCCAGGGAATCAAGAACACCGTCTCGATGTCGAACACGATGAACAGCATCGCCACGAGGTAGAACTTGACCGAGAAACGCTCGTGCGCGTTCCCGAGGGGTGGCATGCCGCTCTCGTATGGCGTGTCCTTGAGCACCGTGGGCTTGTGCGGTGCGAGCAGGTGGGACAGGCCGATCAACAGGACGGCGTTGAACGCGACGAAGCCGAGGAGGAGGAGAAAGGAGAGATAGGGCTGGTTCATGAGTTCGTGAAAAAATTCACTTGCCTCGCCGAAACGTATTCGCGGATGCGAGGGTTGTCAACCGAATCGAGTAGCGTAAGTGTAGACGCTGCCGATATATTGGCGCCCCATGTCCATCAAATCCGACCGCTGGATTCGGCGCATGGCCACCGAGCACGCGATGATCGAGCCGTTCGCCGAGAACCAGGTTCGCTCCGGCGTCATCTCGTACGGCCTCTCCTCCTACGGCTACGACATGCGCGTCGCGCCGGAGTTCAGGATCTTCACCAACGCCCTGTCGGCCATCGTGGATCCGAAGCGGTTCGACCCCAAATCGTTCGTCGAGTTCACGGGCGACGTCTGCATCGTGCCACCGAATTCGTTCGCCCTCGCGCGCTCCGTCGAGTACTTCCGTATCCCCCGCAACGTCCTGACGCTGTGCGTCGGCAAGAGCACCTACGCGCGTTGCGGCATCATCACCAACGTGACGCCGTTCGAGCCCGAATGGGAGGGCTTCGTCACACTCGAGATTTCCAACACGACTCCCCTGCCCGCCCGCATCTATGCCAACGAAGGAATCGCGCAGGTCCTCTTCTTCACGGCGGACGAGGGCGATGAGTGTGAGGTCAGCTATAAAGACAAGAAAGGCAAATACCAGGCTCAACAGGGAATAACGCTTCCTAAACTGTGAAACGTTGCTTCACGTCGTTGCTTTTTTATTATAGACGTACGCCACACCCAGCGCGATGAGCGCGAGGGCGAAAAACGACGCGATCCGGTACAGGGCCTGGAGGTTGGAGAAATCGTAGAGGACGATCTTGAGCCCCGCTCCTGCCGCCACCACGAGCCCCGCCGAGCGCACGTCCTTGCGCTGGCGCGAGAACCCGAGCTGCACCAACGCGCCCGCATACACGAGCCAGAACACGCTCAGCGCCAGGTCGGCCGCGAGCGGTGACCGTGGCGCGAAGTAGCGCTGGAGCTCGATCGAGCCGCCCGCGAACACCGCTGCTCCGCACAAGATCCAAAGCAGCTCGCCGCCTCGGCCGGCTTTCCCCCGCCCTCGGGCGGCGAGCGCCAGGCCGGCGACGTAGACGTAGAGCGCGACCGCCCAGCCGTCCGTGAACGCCGCCGTCCCGGGCCCGCGGGCCCAGAGCGCCACGCCGAAGAGCCACGGAAACGTCACGACCGCGAGCGCCAGCGCTGCGATACGGCCGCCTGGCCGTCCGCCCCGTTGCTCCACGGCGAGTGCCGCGAGCACGAGCACGGTCCACCCGGCGGCGACCGCCGAGGCATCCGCCTGCACGGCCAGCGCGAAGGCCGCGAGGGCGAATCCCATCACGACGTGGGGCGCCGTAGGGCGGACCCACCCCAGGCCCAGATAGAAGACGGCGAGTAATGCAGGCAGCAGGGCCGGCGTCTGAATGAACACACGCGGACCAGCGAGCGCCGCGAGCGCGATCAGCACGAACGGATTGAGGACGAACAGCACGGCTTCCTCGCCGGCCCGCAGCGGCTGCTCGAGCTGCTGCCACCAGAGGAGGCCGGTGACCGCGCCGGCAGACGCTAGCGCGAGCCAGACGCGGGGCTCCTGGCCGTGCAAGTCGGCGAGCGCCACACCCAGCAGGATCCAGGCGAGCGCAACCATGGCGACGCGTGCCTCGGGCCAGGCGTGCCGCCGGGTCACGTGCAACGTCAGCAGCGCCCCGGCAGCAAGGAACCAGCAACCGAGCGGACTGGCCAGCGCCCGGCCCGCGCCGGCGGCGGCCAAGAGAAAGTACCCGGCCAGCGCGAGGTCGAACGTGCGGCGCCACTTCATGGTGTAGGCCAGCAGGCCCGCCCCCAGACCGATGACCTCGAGGTAGCCGAGGAACGCCTCGGGGTTCGGCGTGGGGGGTGCCAGCAGAATCGGGGCGAGATAAGCGCCCGCCAACGCCCAGATGGCGAGCCCTTCCACCTCATGCCGCAGCGCCAGCAGGATGACCACCACGGTACATGCCGCCAGCAGTAAGACGCCCAGGCGCCGCTCGATCAGCCCGTATGGCCCGGCGGCCGCCCACAGGCCGAGGTACGCGAGCCCGCCCCCCGCACCGATCATGGCGGCGCCGTACCGGCGCAGGCCGCCGCGGATCCGGGCCTCGCCCCACACGCCCACGGCCACGCCCGCTCCGATCGCGAGGAGCGACCGTACGATCGGTGCGATCCACCCGCGATCGATCGCGTACTTGAGGAAGAATCCCATCGCGGCGAGCAGAGCGAGCACGCCCACCACGAGGAGACCGCGTTGACCGAACCACTGCTCGAGATCGGGCGCTTCCCCCGTAGAGCGCGAAACGATTGGTGGACCGGCGACCGGAGGTGGCGTCGCCGGGCGCGGCTCCGGAAGGGTTGCGATGGGCTCTGGCGCGGCGCCAGGTGCGAGCAGGCGCCGCATCATCTGCTCCAAGACCTCGACCCGCCGTTCGAGGCGGTGCAGCGCCTCGCGCTGCTCGTCGCTCACGAGGGTTGGGCGGGGGGCACCGCAGCTGGCCGGCGCGAGCCGAAGACGGTGATCGCGAGCGTGGCCACCGCGAGGATGACGAGATCGGGCGCCCAGCCGAGCTCCGTGCGGGGCACGGCCATCTGCAGGAAGTTCATCACGAAGTCGAACAGGCCGACCAGCAACCCCAGCAGGACCGTGGCGTGCAACGAGCGGCCCAGCTGCGCTAGAATGCTGCCGCTGAGGAGAGCTACCGCCCCCTGCCCGGCGGCGATGCCGAGCGTCGCGACCACGTCGTCGAACAGGACCCGCCAGAACTCGTGCCGGCCGGCGTGGTAGCTGAAGAATGCCGTGTGAATGAAAGACACGGCGATCCCGGCCACTGCGGCGCACAAGGTTGCCCATATGGCGTACCCGATGACGATCTTGATTCTCTCACCCGTATCGCCAGCCATGCGGACCCTTTCGCCGTCGAGGGGGGCGCGACCAAATGTGGCCGGTCGGGCGCGCCCTCGCCAGTCAGCGCAGGGCGGCCGCGGCCTGGTCGAGTGCGCCCCGGGCTTCGTCCACGCGGCCGACGAGATCGGCGAGCTCCCGTTCGGCTGTCGCCGCGTCCGCGTAGCGGATCGCCTCGTTTACAGAGGGGAACGCCATCGTCGCGTATCCGTTGTCGACATCCGAAGCGAATTGGAGGCTCGTGTACCAGGGCCGGCTCACGAGGCCCTGCCGGCGGGTAAGGCGGCGCTCCACTTGCATGAGCGCCGCGTTCACGGCGCGGAGGCGTGACGCGTCGGGCGCGCGCGCGCTGTCACGCGCCGCGGCGAACACTCGGGCGGAGGCGGTAAACCGTGCCAGCGCGTCCCGTAGCCCGGTGGTGGGCATGTTCCAACCCCGCTTGGCGATTCCCGAGTCGAGCTGTGCCACGAGCCTCGTCAGCTCTGTGCCGAACGCTTCATAGTCGAGAGGCAACACATCGGCGTTCGCCAGCCGCGCCGCGATGAGGGCGACGAGGCGCGCCGTGGCCTGGTGCGACCGGTAGCCGGGATCGCCGAACGTCGTCATCCAGTGGTAGGAATCGTACATGGAGTGATACACGCCGCCCGGACCCTCGAACCCGACCTCGGCGGCGGGGATACCGAGGTGGTGGTAGAACCCGGCGAAGTCGGATCCACCGCCGAGATTGGCGAGGGTGAGCGCCGCCGTATCACCGTGGACCCGCTCCAGCCACACCGCATGCACGCTGCCCCGCCCCGATGGGTCGGGCACGAGCCCGGTGACCTCGCGAATCAGGGGTTTGAGTGACGGGGAGCCGCTGCCGGCAAAACGCGGTCCCTGCGTGACGTCATCCGCGTTGAGATACGCGACCGCGTGCGCGGAGAGCGAGTCGGCCATCTCTTCCACCCATTCCGTGGAGCCGATCAACCCCCACTCCTCCGCGTCCCACGTTGCGAAAATCACCGTTCGCGCGGGACGCAGCCCCGCCCGGGCCAGCTCGGCGAACGCTCGCGCGGCCTCGAGCACCGTGACGGTGCCGCTGATGTTGTCTGCCGCGCCCGGACCCCACGCGTCACGGTGAGCGCCGATCACCACCCACTCGTCCGGATAGCGCGCGCCGCGCAGCGTGGCGAACGTGTCCCAGATCGGATGCATCGCGCGGACTCCGCGCTCCGTCCTGACGTGCAGGCGCGCACGCACGGGACCCGGCCCGGTGTGGTAGCGGAACGGGAGCGCACCCTGCCATGGCTGCGGGACGGAGCTACCGGCCAAGCGCTCCAGGAATCGTCGGGCGTTGCCGTAGCTCATGGGAATCACGGGAATCCGCGGAATGGGGAGAGATTCCTCCGGGACCCGGCGCGCCCCGGGGAGCGACGGATACCCCGGCGTGGTGGGATCGCCGTTCACGTTCATGATGCTGCCGCGCTGGATCCCACCCCAGGATCGCATCGGGCCGCGTGGGTAGACATCGCCGCGGGCGTACCCGTCGTCCTGCGGATCCGAGTAAATCACGAGACCGACCGCACCGTGCTTTTCGGCTTCGCGGGCCTTGATCCCGCGAAACGACCGACCGTAACGCGCGATCGCGATCTTTCCGCGGACGGTGATCCCGAGCGAATCGAGCGTTTGGTAGTCTTCGATCAGACCGTAGTTGACGTACACGACATCCGCGGTCACGTCGCCGTCGCCGCTGTAGCCGTTGAACGGGGGTACTTGGCGTCCCGCGCTGGTCGGATCCTGCGGCAGAACGGGCTCGCGCAGCACGAGCGCGGCGCGTCGGCCGCCAGGCGGGGGCGGGGGCAGGATCACCCAGGCGGCGATGCTGTCGGGGTGCGGGATATAAACCGTATACTCCTTGGTCCAGGCCTCCAGGCCCCAGGCCCGGACCTTGTCGATGACATAGTCGCGCGTTGCCGCTTGCGCCGGTGTGCCGGCGACGTGTGGCACGCGCGTCAAATCGTAGGTCATGAGGCGCGCACTCGCCGTGTCGGGGACCGCTAGGAGGCGCTGCTCGAAGCTGTCCTGCGCTGTCGCGGGAAGGGCGCGGGCGCAGACCAGCACCACGAGTACGACGAAGGTTCGCACGAGGGCCGATCCGGGCGAGTGTGAAGATCGAGGGAGCGTTATGTTAGCGGCTACGTTACCGCTACGCTTGCGAGCGCGCTCGCGTTGAAGGTCATGGCGCCTGTCCGTGCCGGGCGCGCACTCAGCCTGCGCGCTACGCTGCTCGCCGTCGCACTCGCGGCGGGCGTATATACCGCGGCACTTCCCCTCTACCTGTACTTTCGCGTCAGCCGGCCCGCCCTCGCGCTGGGCGCGGCCACGGAAACGATCACCACGGTGGGCGAGGACCTGGCCCGGCGCGACAGTGCGCTCGATCAGGTCCTCGATATCGTCCGGGTCCTCGGACGCCGCGCATCTCCACCGGGCGATTCCCTCGCGCTCGTCCATCGGTTACTGACCATCGGGCGGACCCCGATGGAGCTGGCGGCAAACGCGCCCATCCCGGAAGCCTTGCGCGCCCAACTCGTGCGCGTGGACGGCGCGATAGCCAGGACCGGGAGCGCGCTGGCGGACTTCGTGAGCGGGATCGAGCAGGGGCGCCGGGCGGACGCCACTGCGCGGCTCCGGACCGTCAACGATCTCGCCAAGGCGGTGGACGATCGCATGGCCGACGTCGGTAGAGTCGCGCGCGCCTACCTGCTGGAACGCCAGCGCGTCTTGCAGGCGGCGGCGAGCGAAGTGCGCCGTGACACGGTGCTGTGGGTCGTGGTGGGGGTTCTCTGGATCCCCCTCCTGGTGCTCGTCCTGCGGCGCCGCCTATCGCAGCCGCTGCACGCACTCGAGACCGGCCTGGCGCGCGTCGCCGACGGAGACTTGACGGTTGCCGTCCCGACCCTTGGCGCGGACGAAATCGGCCGGCTGGCCGAGCATTTCAACATGATGACTCGGGTGTTGCGGGACCGAGCCGAGGAGCAAGGGCGCTTTGCGGCCGCCGGCGAGCTGCTCGCCGGGGTCGCGCACGAGGTGAATAACCCACTCATGGCGATCGCGGCGCACGCGGAAAACCGTCTTGCCGACGCGGGTCTTCAGGGTGAGCAGCGGAGCGAAATGGCCCAGATCCTGAGGCAGGCACGGCGTGCCACCAAGCTCTTGCGAGGGCTGCTGCGGTTCGTACGGGCGACGGAGCGCGAAGTCACCCGGGTCAATCTGAATGACGTCGTCCGCGGCGCGCTCGACCTCGTGTCCTTCCGTTTCGGCGTCGACGAGATCGTGGCGGGCGGTCGGCTCGACCCAAACCTGCCCGCGGTGGAGGGCGACGCCATCAAGCTCGAGCAAGTGGTGGTCAATCTGCTCTCCAACGCGATCGACGCGCTGCGGGCCGTGAAGCCGCCGCGGCAGCTCACCGTGGACACGTGGGTGGCGGACCGGCGGGTGTCGGTGGCGGTCGCCGACAACGGGAAGGGCGTGGCCCCCGAAATCGCGACGCGATTGTTCCGGCCATTCGCCACCACCAAGGGCCGCCGTGGCACCGGCCTCGGCCTCTACATCTCGCGCCAGATCGCTCGCGAGGCGGGCGGCGAGCTCGCCCTTGTTCCTTCGTCCGGAACGGGCGCTCGATTCGTGCTCTCCCTGCCGGTCGCCGAGGCGGCGGTCGCGGCCCCCGCGGCCCCCGCGACCCCCCCCCCGAGCCCACGGGCCACGGCGGCCGAGGCGCGGCCAGGCGGCGCGCCCCGGGCGGTGCCGTCGCTCACGGGCGTGCGCGTGCTCATCGTCGACGACGAGGAGCCCGTACGCCGGCCGATGATGCGGTACCTCACGCGCAAGGGCGCCCAAGTCGACATGGCGAGTGACGGCATGGAGGCCCTCACCGTGCTGCGCGAGCGGTCCGCGGACGTCATTCTCGCCGACCTGCGGATGCCTCGCATGGGGGGCATCGAGCTCTTTGCGCAGCTGGAGGAGGAGCGGCCGGAGCTCGCGGCACGCGTGCTGTTCCTGTCCGGCGACATCTCCCAGCTCGCGGAGCCGGGGAATACGCCCGTGCCCCGGGAGCGCGTGCTCGTCAAGCCCGTGGAGCTCGCCGAGCTGGAGCGAAGGATCCTTGAGTTCGTGGGTGCGGCGGGAGGTGGACGGGGAGGGTGATGCTGGCCCAGCGGATGGCCGGGCGGTATCATGAAGTATGCTGGTCGTGGTAGTCCTGCTCGTCACGGTGGCGATGCGGGTCGCGATCGTCGCCGCGGTCACCTACCTGCTGTTGCCGCGGGGTCCGGTGTGCCCGCACTGCGGCATCGAGATGGCGGCGCTCGAGAACCGGTTCTTCGATCATTGGCTGCCCGCGTTGCAACGACGCTGGTGCCTCGAATGCGGTTGGGATGGAGTCGTGCGCCGGGTGCGACGGGCGCCCACGCCGACGCCGACCCGCCGGACGGCGCCCCGGCCCACCCTATCCTGATCAGTCCATCGTGGTGATAAGCCGCGCCGCCCGCTCGTAGAAGAAGTAATCCCACGCCCAGTTCAACAGCACGAACAGCTTGTTCCGGAACCCGATGAGCTGGATGATGTGGACCACCAACCACACCACCCATGCGGGGAACCCGGTGAACCCGATCCCCCGGATATAGGCGACGGCGGCATTCCGGCCGATCGTCGCGAGTGACCCCGGATCGCGGTAACGGAACGGGCTGGGCGTCTCGCCGGCGAGGCGACGACGGATGTTCTGCGCCGCGGTCTCCGCCATCTGGATGGCCACCGGCGCCATCATCGGCAACGGCTCACCGCCCGCCTCGAGATAGGCGGCGTCGCCGATGACGTAGACGCCGTCGTGCCCCGAGACTTCGAGCGTCTCACTCACGGGGATCCGACCCTGACGGGCGGTCGGTAAACCGAGCCGCGATGTGAGGCGGACGGCCTGGACGCCCGCCGCCCAGATGAGCGTGCCCGCCGGAATGATCTCCCCGCTCTTCAACACCACGCGGCTGCCATCATAATCCGCGACCGTCGCGCCGAAGCGGACGTCCACGTGCTTGCGCCAGAGGGTCTCTGCCGCCGCATCACGCAACCTCGCGGGCATCGGGCCGAGCAGGCGATCGGTCGCCTCGACGAGCAGCACGCGGACGTCCTTGATGTTGAGCCGCGGATAGTCCTTCACCAAGACGAGCCGGATGAGCTCGGAGAGGGCGCCGGCCATTTCGACCCCGGTCGGGCCTCCGCCCACGACCACAAACGTGAGCTCGGCCCGACGACGCTCGGGGTCGGGCTCGAGCGTCGCGCGCTCGAACGCCCGCAGCACGTGGTTCCGGATGCGGATGGCCTCGGGAATGTCCTTCAGGCCGAAGCCATGCTCCGGCACACCCGCAAGGCCGAAGTAGTTCGTCTCTCCACCCACAGCGAGGATCAGAAAGTCGTACTCGATCGGGCCGTCTGTGGTGATCAACCGCTTGGCAGCGGACTCGAGACCCGTCACTTCCGTCATGCGGAACTCGAAATTCTTCTGGCGACGCAACACCGCGCGGACCGGCCGCGCGATCTGTTCCGGCTCGAGCCCGGCGGTAGCGACCTGATACAGGAGGGGCTGGAACAGGTGGTAGTTGTGCCGGTCCACGAGCACGACGTCCACCGGTGCTTTGCGCAGCGCGCGCGCCGCGCGCAGTCCACCGAACCCCGCACCGACGATGACGACCTTCGGACGCGCGGCGGGCGCGCGCGCCGCCACACGGACGTCCTCGCGGGGGTCGGTCTCAGGCCGGGTGGCCGTGCGGACGTCCGTCACGGCACTTGCCTCCGGGGCTAGTCGAGCACGACGGCGGTGCCATAACAAAGCACCTCCGTGGCCGAGGCCTTGCTCGCGACTTCCGACGCGTCGAACGCGACGCCGAGCACGGCGTTCGCCCCGACCTGTCTGGCGTGCTCGATCATCAAGTTGTAGGCCGTGGTCCGCGCTTGCTCGCACATCTCTGTGTACGCGCCGATCTGACCTCCGATGATGCTCTTCAGGCCGCCGAGAATGCCCTGCGAGATCGTGGGTGCGCGGACAGTGATTCCGCGAACGACCCCCTTGTATTCGCGCACGCGGCGGCCCTCAACGTCGAAGGTCGTGGACACGATCAAGGACGATTGTATGGCCATTGGCGTGGACCCCCTTCGGTTAGGTGAGCCGGCGAGCACACTCGGTAAAGATAGCGTCGCCAGCGCCTCCGCTTGCCTCAGCCGCCGGGGAGTACGTATCATCCGACCGTTCCATGACCCCCCCCACCCCTCCCACTGCCCCCACCTCGCCCACCGTCGCGACCCCCACCCGCTCGGGCTTCGTTCGCTCGCTCGTCGGGAAGAAGGTGATCATGGCCGTCACCGGCGTGATCCTCTTCCTGTTTGTCGTGGGGCACCTCGCCGGCAATCTCAAGGTGTTCGAGGGCCCCGCGGACTTCAACGCGTACGCCGAAGGCCTGCGCACGGTGGGGGCGCCCTTCCTGGCTCGGGGCCAGCTGCTCTGGGCGGTCCGTGCCGTCCTGCTTGTCTCGGTGCTCCTGCATATCTGGGCAGCGATCGCCGTGACCCGGGCGAGCTGGGCGGCTCGGCCGATCGGCTACCACGGACTCACGCGGACGGAGACGACCTACGCGGCCCGCACCATGCGCTGGGGTGGCGTCATCATCTTTCTCTACGCCATCTATCACTTGCTCGATCTCACGTTCGGTGCCGTAAACCCGAGCTTCGTTCCGGGGGACGTCTATCACAACCTGGTCGCGAGCTTCGAGCGTTGGCCGGTGTCGGCCGTGTACATCGCCGCCGTGATCGTCGTCGGCCTCCACATCGACCACGGTCTGTGGAGCGCGTTCCAGACTCTGGGGCTCAACCGACCTCCGACGTTTCGGTGGCGCCGCGGCATCGCGGCCGCAATCGCCGTGCTCATCACCGCAGGATATGTCGCGATCCCGGTCGCGGTCCTCACCGGCACGGTGCGCTGATGGAGCTGCGTTCGAAGGCTCCGGCCGGCCCGCTCGCCGACAAGTGGGAGGGTTACCGTTCCGACATCCGGCTCGTGAGCCCGACGAACAAGCTCAAGCATCATATCATCGTCGTGGGCTCGGGGCTCGCCGGCGCTTCGGCCGCCGCCTCGCTCGCCGAGCTCGGGTACACGGTCTCGTGCTTCTGCTTCCAGGACTCGCCGCGCCGGGCGCACTCGATCGCCGCCCAGGGCGGGATCAACGCCGCCAAGAACTACCAAAACGACGGCGACTCGGTGTTCCGCCTGTTTTACGACACGATCAAGGGCGGTGACTTCCGGTCCCGCGAGGTCAACGTGTATCGCCTGGCGGAGACGAGCCTGCGAATCATCGATCAGTGCACCGCGCAGGGCGTGCCGTTCGCCCGCGAGTACGGCGGCCTGCTCGCGAATCGCTCCTTCGGCGGTGTCCAGGTCGCACGCACGTTTTACGCGCGCGGCCAGACAGGGCAACAGCTGTTGCTCGGCGCCTACCAGGCGCTCGAGCGGCAGGTCGGAGCGGGCAAGGTCAGGATGTACCCGCGCACCGAGATGTTGGACCTCGTCGTGGTGGATGGCCGGGCCCGTGGGATCGTGGTGCGCGACCTGGTGAGCGGCGCTGTGGGATCGTGCGCGGGGGATGCGGTGGTGCTCGCGACCGGCGGGTACTCGAACGTGTACTACCTGTCCACCAACGCGAAGGGTTGCAACGTCACGGCCATCTGGCGCGCACACCGCCGGGGCGCGGCGTTCGCGAATCCGTGCTTTACGCAGATCCACCCCACCTGCATCCCTCAGACCGGCCACCACCAGTCGAAGCTGACGTTGATGAGCGAGTCGCTCCGCAACGACGGCCGCATCTGGGTTCCGAAACGGAAGGGCGACACGCGCCCACCGCGCGAGATCCAGGACAGCGAGCGTGACTATTTCCTGGAGCGGCTGTATCCGAGCTACGGGAATCTCGTGCCGCGCGACCTTGCGTCTCGCCGCGTCAAGGAGGTGTGCGACGAGGGGCGCGGCGTCGGTCCGGGCGGCTACGGGGTGTACCTGGACTTCGCGGACGCCATCGCCCGCCTGGGCCGCCACGTCATCGCCGAGCGCTACGGGAATCTCTTCGAGATGTACGAGCGCATCACGGCGGAGAACCCCTTCGACGTGCCGATGCGGATCTACCCCGCGCCGCACTACACCATGGGCGGGTTGTGGGTGGACTACAACCTGATGACGACCATCGACGGGTTGTACGCGATCGGTGAAGCGAACTTTTCCGACCACGGCGCCAACCGGCTGGGGGCGAGCGCCCTCATGCAGGGCCTCGCCGACGGGTATTTCATCCTTCCGTACACCATCGGGGACTATCTGGCGCAGGCCAAGCTCGGCCAGGTCGGGACCGACCACACGGCCTTCCGGCAGGTCGAGCGCGAGGTGAGCGAGCGGGTCGAGCGGCTCCTCGTCGCCCGGGGTCGGACCACCCCTGACGCCTTCCACCGCGAGCTGGGCCGGTTGATGTGGGACAAGTGCGGCATGTCTCGGAACGTTCAGGGCCTGGAGGAGGCTCTCCAGAAAATCGCGGCGCTCGCGGAACGGTTTGCTCGTGACCTGTACGTCGGCGGCAAGGGGGAGGAGTTCAACCAGACGCTCGAGCACGCCGGCCGCGTGGCCGACTTCTTCGAGCTCGCCGAGCTGATGTGCCGCGACGCCCTGCACCGTGAGGAGTCGTGCGGTTCCCACTTCCGCGAGGAGTTCCAGACGCCCGAGGGCGAGGCGAAGCGCGACGACGCGCGGTTCGGCTACGTCGCGGCGTGGGAGTACGCCGGCGCGGGAAAGGCGCCCGTCCTGAACAAGGAGCCACTGGAGTTCGAGGTAGTCCACCCCGCCCAGCGGAGCTACGTCTGATGCGACTCACGCTTCATGTCTGGCGCCAATCGGGTCCCCGGGACGCCGGCCGGTTCGTGCGGTACGACGTGACCGACGTGAGCCCCGACATGTCGTTTCTCGAGATGCTCGACGTGCTGAACCAACAGCTCCTCGGGCGCCAAGAGGAGCCGATCGCGTTCGATCACGACTGTCGGGAAGGGATCTGCGGGGCCTGCGGGATGGTGATCAACGGCCGACCCCACGGGCCGCAGCACGCCACCACGACGTGCCAGCTGCATATGCGGACGTTCCCGGACGGCGCGGCGCTCTGGCTCGAGCCGTGGCGGGCCCGGGCCTTTCCCGTGGTGAAGGACCTCGTGGTGGATCGAAGCGCGTTCGACCGCGTGATCGCGGCGGGCGGGTTCATTACGGCGCGCACCGGCAGCGCCCCCGAAGCGAACTCGACGCTGGTGCCGAAGCGGGACGCCGATCTCGCGATGGACGCGGCGGCATGCATCGGATGCGGCGCCTGCGTGGCTGCCTGCCCCAACGCCTCGGCGATGCTGTTCGTCGCGGCTAAGGTGTCGCATCTCGGGCTTCTCCCCCAGGGCCAGCCGGAGCGCGCCACGCGGGTCGTGAGCATGGTCGCGCAGATGGACGCGGAAGGCTTTGGGGCGTGCACGAATCACGGCGAGTGCATGGCGGCGTGTCCGAAGGAAATCTCGATCGACTTTATCGCCCGATTGAACCGGGACTACTTGAAGGCAGTCGCAAGGCCCAAGCCGCAAGCCGTAAAGGCGAACGGGGGGGATGTGTAGCGGCTGTGGCTTGCGGCTTACGGCTTGAGACTGACGGCCGCCATCGTCTCCTGTACCGCCGCCGCCGATTTCTTGAGCGCCGCCTGCTCATCGCCCGACAGCTTTACTTCCAGAATCCGTTCCAGCCCACCCCGCCCCAGCTTGCACGGCACGCCGAGATACACACCTGAAATGCCGTACTCCCCCTGCACCCAAGCGGCGCACGGGAGGATGCGCTTTTTGTCGCGCACGATCGCTTCGGCCATCTCGGTGACGGCCGCGGACGGCGCGTAGTAGGCCGAGCCGGTCTTCAGGAAGGTCACGATTTCGGCGCCGCCGTTGCGCGTGCGCTCGACGATCTTGTCGAGGGCCGGCTTATCGAGCAGCTGGGTCACGGGAATTCCCGAAACGGTCGTGTACGAGATCAACGGCACCATCGTGTCGCCGTGTCCTCCCAGGACCATCGCCTGAATGTCCTCGACCGACACGTCGAGCGCCTCCGCCAGGAACGCGCGATACCGCGCGGTGTCGAGCACCCCGGCCATCCCGATCACGCGCTCGCGGGGGAACCCGGTGACCTGTTTCGTCACCCAACACATCACGTCGAGCGGGTTCGAGACGACGAGGACGATGGCCTTGGGGCAATGCTGCTTGATCTGCTGCGAGACCCGCTTCACGATGTCCGCGTTCGTGCGGACCAGATCGTCGCGGCTCATGCCCGGCTTGCGCGCGATGCCCGCCGTCACTACGACGATCTCGCTGCCCGCGGCGGGGGTGTAATCGTTCGCGCCGACGACGTGCGTGTCGAACCCTTCGATCGGTGCGGATTCCCATTGGTCGAGCGCCTTGCCCTGCGGCACGCCCTCGATGACGTCCACGAGCACGACCGTGCGCGCCAGCGCTTTTTCGGCAATGCGCTGCGCGGCGGTAGCGCCCACGTTGCCGGCGCCCACGACGGTGATTTTTTCGATCATGGCGGGCTAAAGGTACGTGGAGAGAGGGTCAGCGGGAGAGATCACCCTCCTCGGGTGTGCATCTCTCGATGGGGATCCGCCCGCAGAGACTCGAGGCGGTACAGCGCGCCCCGCTCCGCTAGGCCCAGGCGGTCCTCCGCGCCACGGTCCCGTCGACCCTGCCACCCGTCCCGGAGAATGGCCGCCAGCTCGTCGTCGGTCGCTCCACGGCGTAGCGGGTCCCGCAGGTCCGTGCCCCGCTCGGCGTAGAGACAGAGCAGCCAGGTCCCGTCCGCCGTCACGCGGCTACGGTCGCACGAGCGACAGAACGGAGCGGTGGTGGAGGCGATGATCCCAAAGGTGGTTCCATCGGGCAGCCGGAACCGCTCCGCGGGCGAATGGGAATCGTCGGACAACGGCTGAATCGCGCCATAGCGCCGCCCGAGAGTCTCGAGCATGTCGCGCTGCGACACGACTTGATCCATGGACCAGCGGGTCGCGCCGCCGACATCCATGTACTCGATGAAGCGGACTTCCGCGTCGTGCGCGCGCCCGAACTCGATCAGGTCGACCAGCTCGTCGTCGTTGAACCCGCGGATCACCACCGAGTTGAGCTTGAGCTTTCCGAACCCGACCTGCCGCGCGGCGGCGATGCCTTCGAGCACGTCCGCGTGCCGCGGGCTCTTGGCGAACGCGAGCATCCGTTCGGGACGCAGCGTGTCGAGGCTCACCGTTACGCGGGAGAGCCCCGCGGCGCGCAAGGCGGTCGCTTGCTTAGCGAGCAGGAGGCCGTTCGTGGTCATCGCGAGGTCGGTGATGCGCGCGTCGCGCGCGATCATCGCGACCAGGGTCGGCAAGTCGTGCCGCAAGAGCGGCTCGCCCCCCGTCAGCCGCACTTTGTGCACGCCCACCCTGGCGAACACACCGACCAGCCGTGCGATCTCCTCGAACGCGAGGATCGACGCCCGCGGGAGCCACACGTACTCGTCCTCGGGCATGCAGTAGCGGCACCGCAGGTTGCAGCGATCGGTGACGGAGATGCGCAGGCTCTCGAGCGGGCGCCCGAGGGCGTCTCGGATCGGCTCAGACATGTGATGGCTTGCTCGTGGGGCGGCCGGACGGGTCGACCCAGACTTCGGTGCCATCCAGGCGCAGCTCCTTCTTCCACACGGGAATGCGGCGCTTCACTTCCTCGATTACGAAGCGACACGCGTCGAACGCCTCCGCCCGGTGCGGGGCCGCGGCCGCGATCCCGATGCTCGCCTCGCCGGTGGGAATGGTGCCCAGCCGGTGCCGGACGGCGATCCGCGCGTCGGGCCACCGCTCGGCGGCATGGGCCACGAGCTGGCCGAACTCGGCCTCGACCATCTCCTCGTACGCCGAGTATTCGATCGCCGTGACCCCGTCTTCCTCGGCGCCGTCGCGCACGGTGCCGAGGAAAACGCACGTGCCACCGCACGCCCGCGACGACACCTGGGCGAGGAGCTGGTCGATGGAGAGCGGATCGCGGGTGAGGTACGTCATCAGCCGCCGGCAATGGGGGGCAGAAACGCCACTTCGTCTCCGTCCTCGACGCGCGCGTCGAGCTTGCTCTGCTTCAGGTTGACCGCCGCCAGCGGTCGCTCGGGGATTGCCCCGGCGCCAGGGAGCTGCGCCC
>Ga0066688_10000260_pt1 | contig 16516 bp, 13 predicted proteins | sample GraSoiAngelo_137_FD_62304 | JGI IMG/M metagenome (GOLD analysis project Ga0066688, IMG submission 62304) | Grasslands soil microbial communities from the Angelo Coastal Reserve, California, USA - 14_0929_09_30cm | ecosystem: Environmental > Terrestrial > Soil > Grasslands | place: USA... | reverse complement strand
CTCTACGAGAGCATGGTCAAGAAGCTCAAGGAAGCCGGCATCATGGCAGGGCTGAAATCGACGACCGTCACCATCGTGGACGCGGCACAGATCCCGACACAAAAGGCGGAACCGCACCTGACGCTGAACATCGCGCTCGGTATCTTGGCGGGTGCCTTCAGCGGAATCTGCCTCGCCTTCGCGCTGGAGAATACTAACGAAACCATCCGTACTCCAGGAGACCTGGAAACCCAGTGCTTGCTTCCCTCGCTGGGCGTAATACCCGCCTTAACGAACGGGAATTCTCGCAACGGCCACCGCTCTCGGAATGGCCAGCAGGCGCTGATGCCCGCTGATTCGGACAAGCTCCTGCCCGTCACCCTGGCTTTTCCCAGTTCGCCGGTGGCAGAAGCTTACCGATCGTTGCGAACCACGCTATTGCTGGCTTCCCCCGGAGCGCCGCCCAAGCTGATTCTGGTGACCAGCGCGCTTCCCGGTGAGGGCAAGACCATGACGAGCATCAATTCCGCTATCGTGCTTGCGCAGAAGAACCGCCGTGTGCTGCTGGTGGACGCGGACCTGCGCCGGCCCACCGTGCACACCAGAATGGGTGTCCCTAACAACTCAGGACTCAGCGGGGCGCTAAGTGGAAACGACCCAGCGGAATCCTACGTTCCGCATCCGACGCTGCCGACGCTTTCCATTCTGCCGGCAGGGCATCGCCCGCCGCTGCCTTCTGAGCTACTGGATTCCGACCGGATGCGCGAACTCATTGCCCGCTGGCGAGGCGAGTTTGACCACGTGATCATCGACACGCCTCCTGTCCTGGGCATGAGCGATGCTGTGGTTCTTTCCACTCAGGCCGACGCGGTGGTGCTGGTGGTGCGCGCCGCCGAGAGCGGACGCCAATCCGTGCGCCGCGCCCGCGAGGTGCTGCTCGGCGTTCACGCCAAGCTGGCGGGAGCGCTGGTGAATGCCGTGGACCTGAACTCCATGGACCACTACGGCTACTACGGCTACTACGGCAACAAGTACCACCATTATTACGGCGCGGACGAGGAGAAGAACTGACCATGAAGTCTCTTACCGTTCAGATATGCACACTGGTATTGCTGACGACGGTGTTTGCCGCCGCCCAGCAACGCGGTCCTTATTCTCCTTCGACCGCGAGTAAGCGGACGGCTTCGTCATCCGACAGCAGGCAGGCCCCGAACTGGCCGGGATCCCAGAACGCTTCCCAGCTTCCAGCCGGGACGCCGGTCCAGATCCCCGCGGCACCGGCCACTAGCGCGCCGACAGCCAGCGTGCCAGGGCCAAGCGGCCCCGCGGGCTCGTCGCCGCTGACCACCCGCATCACAGCCGCGCCTGTGGAACTCGGCCCCGGCGACCTGATGGACATCGTTGTTCTGGACACGCCTGAAGTCAGCGGCCGCTTCCGCGTGAATTCCGACGGGGAAATCACTTTGCCGCTGATCGGCGCGATCCCCGTCAAGGGCCTGCCTCCTGAACAAGCCCAGACGCTGATTGCCAAAAAGCTGGTGGACGGCAACTTCATCAAGGACCCGCAGGTGACCGTATTCGTCTCCGAGTATGCCAGCCAGATGGTGTACGTCCTCGGAGAAGTGAAGATGCCTGGGGCTTATCCTCTGATGGGATCGCACCGGCTGCTCGACTTCGTCTCCGCTGCCGGCGGGCTCACCCCCACTGCGGCGAACGAGGTCAAGATCACGCGCCGCGAGGACCCCGGCCACCCTATCGCCCTGTCGCTGAAGTCCGCGGAGGCAAAGGACAATCCCGAAATGCACCCGGGTGACAGTATCTCGGTCGAGCAGTCCGGGCTCATCTATGTGCTGGGCGACGTGAACCGCCCCGGCGGTTTCCTGATGGATCGCCATGAACAGCTCACCGTGCTGCGGGCTCTGGCGCTGGCCCAGGGTACCTCTCCTACTGCCGCGCTCAGCAAGGCCAAACTTGTCCGCACTACCAGCAACGGACGCACGGCCACCGACCTGAATCTGAAAACGCTGCTTAAGGGCGCAGTGGCAGACCCGCCGCTTGAGGAAGGCGACATTCTCTATGTACCCAGCGGCCGCATGGTCAAACGCAGCGTCGACGCCATCCTCCAGGGTGCCACCACCGCAGCGGTTTACGCGGCACGGCCGTAAGCTGACCCATTTTCTTAACCTTTATTTATTGAGGTCAAACTGATGTCAAGTGCTCAAACTGCAGCTGTCCCCAAAAAGTCGGCCGGGGCCGCTTTTCCCTTCCTTGATTTAAAGGCTCAATACGCCAGTATTCGCGACGAAGTAACTGCCGCGGTGCTGCGCGTGCTCGATTCACAGCACTTCATCCTCGGCCCGGAAGTAGCCGCGTTGGAGAGCGAAGTGGCAAGCTACGTCGGTGTACGGCATGCGCTTGGTTGCGCTTCTGGTTCCGATGCCTTGCTGCTGGCGTTGATGGCGCTCGGTGTCGGTACCGGCGACGAAGTTGTTACTACGCCGTTCACGTTTGTGGCTACGGCTGGTTCGATCGCGCGTCTGAATGCGCGGCCCGTGTTCGTCGATATCGATCCGGTTACCTACAATCTCGATCCGGCCCGACTGGAAGCGTCGATCACGCCCCGTACCAAGGCGATCATCCCAGTCCACCTGTTTGGGCTGACGGCGGACATGGATGCCATCCAGGCAATCGCCTCGCAGCACAATCTTCCGGTAATCGAGGACGCAGCCCAGGCCATCGGCTCGAAATACAAAGGCAGAATGGCCGGCAGCATCGGCACGATCGGCTGCTTCAGCTTCTTCCCTTCCAAGAACCTGGGCGGCGGCGGTGACGGCGGCATGGTCACCACCAATGACGATGCTATCGCCGCACGCCTCAAGCTGATGCGCGTCCACGGCAGCCGCACCAAGTACGAATACCAGTTGCTGGGAATCAATAGCCGGCTGGACGCGATGCAGGCTGCCATCCTGCGCGTAAAGCTCCCGCACCTGGAGGTCTGGGCCGAGGGCCGCCGTCGCAACGCCGCGACGTACTGCCGCCTGATGGAGGATGCAGGCCTGCTGTCGTACATCGCGTCGCCAAGACAGCCCGCCGACTACGATCACGTCTATAACCAATTCACGATTCGCACCGCCGCCCGTGATGCATTGCGCGACCACCTGCGCGCCGGCAGTATCCCTACCGAGGTCTATTACCCGTACCCGCTACACACACAGGCCGCATTCGCCAATCTCAATTACAGGGTCGGTGATTTCCCGGAGGCCGAGAAGGCCGGCGCCGAGGTGGTTTCGCTGCCGATCTATTCCGAATTGTCTCCCGACCAACTATCGGCGGTTGTGGACTCCATCGCCGGATTCTTTTCGCGTGGATAGGAGAATCAAGTGAATCGCAATATTGCTGTTATTGGTTCCGGATACTGGGGTAAGAACCTGGTCCGCGTGATGCATGAGTTGGGCGCACTTAACATGGTCTGCGATTGCCGCCAGGATGCACGGGATGAGGCCGAGGCCAAGTACAGCATCCGTACCAGTGCGTCGTTCGAGGATGTACTGGACGATGCTGAGATCCAAGGCATCGTAATCGCGGCGCCCGCGGTTCAGCATTATGAAATGGCCAAGAAGGCACTCGTCAGTGGCAAGCACGTGTTCGTGGAGAAACCGCTGGCGCTGGAGGTACGCGACGGAGAAGAACTCGTCGAGCTTGCGGCACGTACTGGCCGCACACTGATGGTTGGTCACATCCTCGAATACCATCCTGCGATCCGGGAACTGAAGCGGCTGGTCCGCGAAGGCGAATTGGGCCGCGTGCAGTACATCTACTCCTCACGCTTGAACATCGGAAAACTGCGTACCGAAGAGAACATCCTGTGGAGCTTCGCGCCGCATGATATCGCCGTGATCTTGGCGCTGCTGAAGGAATATCCGGAAAAAGTTGCAGCTCACGGGGGGTGCTACATTAGTCCAAAGATTGCAGACACGACGCTCACTACATGCGAGTTCCGCAGCGGTGTTCGTGCACACATCTTTGTGAGCTGGCTGCATCCGTTCAAAGAGCAGAAGCTCTGCGTCGTAGGCGACCGGAACATGGCGGTGTTCGACGATACCGAGTCTGAACGCAAGCTGACACTCTATCCGCACCGCATTGAGTGGATGGACCGCGTTCCGGTGGCGAAGAAAAACGAAGGAGTTGTCGTTGATCTGCCCAAGCGGGAACCGCTGAAGGAAGAATGCAAACATTTCCTCGAGTGCATGGCGGAAGGCAAGCGGCCGGTCACCGACGGGGCCAGCGCACTCGAGGTGCTGCGCGTCTTGCACGCCGCCGAACAGTCGCTGAAAGCAAGCGGCGCACCAGTAAACGCGGTTCCCGTCGTACCGAAGTATTACGCGCATCCCAGCGCTGTGATCGACGAGCCCTGCGAAATTGGCGCTGGCACAAAGATATGGCACTTCAGCCACATCATGGCCAAAAGCACGATCGGCGAGCGCTGCAACCTGGGCCAGAACGTGCTGGTATCGAACGGCGTCCGCATCGGAAATAACGTCAAAATCCAGAATAATGTTTCGCTGTATACGGGCGTTGAGTTGGAAGATGACGTCTTCTGTGGCCCTTCGATGGTGTTTACCAACGTCATCAATCCCCGCAGCCATATTGTCCGCAAGAACGAGTACCAACGCACCCTGGTGAAGCGAGGCGCCAGCATGGGTGCCAACTGCACGATCGTGTGCGGGACGACGATAGGCGAGTACGCCTTCGTGGCCGCCGGCGCCGTTGTCAGTCGCGACGTGAAACCGTACGCCCTGGTCATGGGGGTGCCGGCCCGTCAGGTTGGCTGGATGTGCTACTGCGGAGTCCGCCTGCCCGAAAGCAGCCACCCATGCTGCTCTGCCTGCGGTCGCAAGTACGACATCGAGAATGGCGAGTGCAAGCCGTCCAGCCGCGTGACTCCTACGAAACCGGCTCTTGCCCACGCGGCTGCGGTTGCACTCGGCGACTAGCCCGCAGCACTTCGGGGCCGAATCACCAGTTACTTCTCCATCCACATCTCGCGTGAAAAACTACGGTATGGGAATCTCAGCCAAAGGGGCTAACACGTGGTCTGGAATATCCGGGCTGCGTAAGTTTGTAGACCGGATCGTCCCATATGGGACCCTGGGGCGGCAGATGGCCCTGCTCGCAGGCAGTACGGCAGCAGCTCAAGCATTCATAGTGCTCCTGTCTCCCGTACTAACACGGCTCTACGGTCCGCGAGAGTTCGGCGTCTTCGGAATGTTCACGGCAGGTGTACTCGTACTTAATACGATCGATTCGGCGCGGTATGAGATCGCCATTCCCTTACCTCGGGAAGAAGAAAAAGCAGAACAACTGCTGGTTCTGTGCTGTGTGCTGGTATTTGTGACCGGCGCTCTGCTGGAGTTAGCTGTCCATTTCTGGGGAACAAAGGCCTGCGACCTGTTGCAGGTACCGGTCCTCGCACCATTCTTATGGTTATTGCCGGCGAGCATGGTCTCGGCTGGATTGATAGAAGCATTCTCGTATTTTGCGATCCGAAAGCAGGCTTTTCGTGCGGTAGCCCAGAGCCGCTTGGCCCAGAGTGCAGTACAGAACGTTGTTCAATGCACGCTCGGGCTGACCGGCATCGGAGCAATCGGCCTTCTAATTGGCGACACCCTGTCGCGCACCGCGGCGGCAGTCACACTGGCAAGAGGTGCCGGGTTGCGCCGACACTTGCGCTGTTTCAGTCCAGTAGAACTGAGGCGGCGGGCAGCCGAGTACCTCCGTTTCCCGCGGCTGAATGCACCGGCGACTTTGCTGAACATAGCGGCCCTTCAGTTGCCCTTCCTGGCAGTTCCCTTCTTTTTCGGAATGGAACAAGCGGGCAGCTACTTCCTCGCATACCGCGTTTTGTTCTTACCTTCCACACTGGTGGGAAACGCAGTGAGCAACGTATTCTTTAGTAAAGCGGCAGCAGCGGAAAAAGACGGAACCGGCATAGAAGGAGTAACCACCAAAATCAGCCTGGGATTGATGGCAATGTTTTTGCCACTCTATGTTGCCCTCGCGCTCGCCGGAAATCCTGTATTCCAGTTTGTATTTGGACCGAAGTGGGGTAGCGCCGGGCTTTACGCTCGCTTACTCACGCCGGCTGCTTTTGCCGCGGCCGTGGCGAGTCCGCTGAGCACGCTGCTGGTGGTGAAGGATCGCCTGGGACAGAGCCTTGCTTTGACCGTGCTTGACCTTGCGGCCCGCTGTCTTGCAATCGCAGTGGGAGTCCACTTTCAATCGCTGTGGCTCACGGTTGTGCTGATCTCCGCCTTCGGCACGCTGGTACCGTGCTTCGCACTGATTTTGTTCCTGCGCTGGGCTGGCGTGAAATTGACCCCTTTAGCGAAAAAAAGCGGCTTGATTGCCTGGCGTAACGTCCCACTATTCGCGGTGGTTGGCGTAGCCGCAACGTTCGGGCCGCCGCTGCTGGCCACTTTCGTCCTGGTGGGAATGGTAGCGCTGAGCTGCTGGCTTTCCTCTGCATTCATCAAGGATCTTGCGACCGCTTCCTGATTGCCCGTGGTCGAGACAGTCACCATGAAGATCGCCGTTTTTGGCCAGACCCGGTGGGCCTCGAAGTTGGCCGAAACCGTGACTTCGTTGTCCGACGGAGACTGCAGGGCAGTTTTCATCGAAGCCAAGGCAGGCCTGAAGCTGCGAACTCTAGCCGCTGTTCGCAATGCCGACGTGCTGATGCGGGTCGGCTTTCGGCCGGGAGCACGAACTGCGCGCGGTATAGCCTTTGACGTGCTTTGGAGCGTGTATCGGAGGTTAAATCGCCGTGCGCGTGCCGCACACTTCTGGGTCGGCACCGATGTCTTGAAGACGTTGAACGACGTCCGCTCGGACAAGATTGTTGGGTCCGTCTTGCGTCGTGCCGTGGGTGATATCCATTTAGCCACGGCCCCCTGGCTTATCGAGGAGTTAAACCAAATTGGGATCGAGTCACAGTACGTGCTCTTTTTCGATAAGCTGCCCGAAGACGTGATCGCGATTGAGCCGCCCACCGTGTTTCCGCAACCGTTTACAGTTCTTACGTACATACCGGACTCGCGTCCCGAGTTTTACGGGGCGACATCGATCCACGACTGCGCCCGCATCCTGCCTGAGATTCGTTTCGAAGTGGTTGGAGGGGAAGGCCGATGGGCGAAGTCCCCGCTGCCGAATCTGCACTTCCTTGGTTGGCAGAATATGGCTGATTGCCTGAAACGAACTTCCGTACTGGTCCGCATGGTCGAGCACGACGGAATGGGCGGTACGGTTCGGCAAGCATTGGCGGCCGCGCGGCACGTGATCTATTGCTATCCCGTCCCGCACGTCTACACGGTGGCGTTCGGTGACACGGTAACACTGATTGCTACAATCCGTGCGCTTCATGGAACTGCCATCAACGGGGGGCTGGCCCCCAACTTGGCTGGCCGCGAGTACGCACTGAGAGAGTTCGATATCGCCCCGCATTACCGCAAGATGATCGAGATCCTGCGCGAGCAAAGCGACCGCCCCAAAACCCCTCTTCAAGAATCCGCAGGGGCAAGAAGAGTGCCTTAGCAAATGATAGAAGAAGTCGCATACCATTCATTCCAATGCAACGATCTGGGAACTCTGCGGGCCCACAAGGGCTACTTCCCCCCCAAGCTCCTAGTGGCGATGGTATTTGGGTGCATTGTCTTCGGTGAGCGTGTTCTCATAACCGTCGACAGTGGCGGTCGCGGTCAATTGCCAGTGCTTGAAATTGTGTTGCCGCCAATTCTGTTCCTAGCACTCGTTATGGAGCAACGAACAAGCGCATTTCTTTTTTGTACACACCGGCAATTTCTTCGTTCCTGGGCTCCATTTCTCCTCCTAGGTCTCGTTTTGCCACTCCTCGGTGTGGTCATCAATGAATTTCCCGTGCGGTCTCTCTTTTTGATCAACAACGTGGTCCTAGCCGTCTGCGGGTTGATTGTCGGTTCCTGGGTGGGCGAGGCGTATCTCGAAAGTCGAGCAGTTCGCAAGCTCTTCATTGGCACCGTGCTGCTGGAACTCGGTGCATCTATTGTTCAAGCAGGAATAACGTTTGGGCTGTTCACCGGCGTACCATTGGTGCAAGGACTGTACGAGTGGGACAAACAATTTAAGATTCGCTGGAACGAGAACAACGTCGTCCTAGGGCGAGCGTCGGGAACCTTTCTGAATCCGAATACACTGGGCGTTTATGCCATACTCGCGTTCTGGTTTGCCATCCTGTTCACGCGTGGCAAATGGCGAGTTGTTTGCACAGTATCGACCCTAGTCACGCTACTACTAAGCGGCTCACGGGGATCGTTATTTGGGTTTGTGGCGAGCCTCATTATGTTTGGTTTTTTCGGTAGACAGCGTCAATTACCTCGCGAAACATTGAAATTCTGCAGGATATTCGGTCTGGCGGCACTCATGTTCGCGGCCGTAATTCTGGTCACTCAGGCAGTCGCCAACATCGGCTTCCTGCGTGATGCCGCAATCGTGGAGCGTTACAGGGTAGCTGCCGCTGTTTTGGCCACCGGAAGCGATGAGGGCGGGAACTTTGACGGAAGGGTTGGAGTCTGGCAACGCGCGGAAAATTACATCGTGGACCAACCGTTCGGCGTACTCGGACCGCCGCAAATGGTTACCCAACTGCCACCCGACAACGCCTACATTTACACAGCCCTGCAGGGTGGAATTCCATATCTGAGCTGTTTTCTCCTGCTTCTCGCCGGCGGGGTCTCCTTTAATTGCAGGTTCCCCAGCACAGCGTACATCGCAGCCGTGAGCGTCGCGATCGCAACCAATTCGATCAGTTGCATTCCCACCTCTTACGCTTGCTTCTTGCTCTATTGGTTGTGCTTAGGGGCAGCGCTATCAAGCCGCCGTAGCTTAGCGCCTGCGGGCGAGTGCGTAGCTGCGATTGCGGATACAACGACGGAAGGCTACTAGGATGAACAATAGGCCTGTGCAGGCTATCGCTATTGTGTTGACTTCGGTACTAAGCAGTCTCGCTGTGCCGCTAAGCCGCCCAAACCGGGACACTTCCACCGGGGGATCAAGCCAAACCACGTCCGTTGCGGCTACGATCTCCGTTCGGGACTTCGGTGCCAAAGGCGACGGTGCGTTTGACGACACGGCGGCTTTTAACAAAGCTTTAAGAGAAGGATGCGCAAAACAACGCACAGTTTACTTCCCCAAAGGGACCTACGCCGTACATCCTCTCAACACTGTAAACGGCTGCAGCATGACTCTCTATGGCGATGGACCGAACCTCTCAGTGCTGAAGCTCATCGGGACCGGGCCTGGTCAACACACGAGGTACCCTCTTATCGCCCTTACTGGACCCGGCAGAGTCCTCTTCATCCACGATTTTGGATTGGACGGACAGCAGTACCCGGCGAGCGGCCTCGTTGTTCTAAACATGGAAAAAGCCACCGTTCGGAATGTCTCGGTTCGTAATTTCGGCAGGCCAGGACATCGTGAGGGCCATACCGCAGACTATAACGGTATGTACTTCCATACGCTAAACAACCTCAGCATCTTAAACTGCGTATCGCAGCACAACGAACGTGATGGCATTGAGACTCAGGCAGTGCACTATTTGGACATCTCAAACTGCGACCTGAGCGATAACGGTCGACTCGGCGGAGTTGCTGAACAAAACGTAGTAACAAACGCCGATGGTCCCCTTGAGGTGAGTTTTACCGACAACATTGCTAACAATAACGGCTCCGGTGGTTTTGATATTGAAACTGCGAAGGGACTGCCTGCAGCCAAAGGCTACATCCATGGCAACACGGTCGAAAACGGCGGCAATGATCAATGGGGCTACGGCTGGGGAGTTGTGCTTGGTAACAATACTTACGGAGAAATCAGCTCCAATACTATTATCAACTTCGCTAAAACAGGAGAGCCCTACCGAAGTGCGATTGTCGCAGGCGGGAATAGTGGAATGGTCACAATTGCCCACAATACCGTTAATGGGTCAGGCGGAGACGGCATACACATTAATATGGGAGCGAGTAAAGGCTATCCCGCGAATATCACCGATAACACTGTCTTGACCAGCGGCCAGGATGGCATTTCCGCGTACAACGCTCCATCTTCGACTGTGAGAGGCAATATCGTCGGCAATAACCGCAAGAACGGAATTACGATGAGCAGGGCGCCGGGATCGTCGATAACTAACAACCAGATCTACGGCAATGGAGGGCAGCCGGTCTCTGTGACTGGTTCGAACAATGTAGTGACCCGCCCCAACATCTACTCTTTACGCTAGCAAAATGAAGCTCGCATACCTCACCTTGCAGGCGACGCAGGAAGGCCAGGCGGCACATGCCCACGTGCACGAAATTGTGCAAGGACTGCAGCGCCGCGGCGTCGACGTCACATTGTTTGAGCCCGACTACGGCGGAAACAGCCATCCGAAGCCGCTACGGCGATTGCTACAATTCGCGCGGATACAACTGCGAGTTCTTCTACGCCTGCGTCAATTTGATGCGATTTATGTGCGCAGCCATTTTGCCGCGTTACCCCTTGTTGTTATGGCCAAGCTGGCTGGTGTCGCCACCGTGCAAGAGATCAATGGACCCTGGGACGAGCTGCCAGTCAGCTACCCACAGATGTCCAGGTTGATGGCTTTTGTGCGCTTCGGCATGCGGGTACAGTTCCGGTTTGCTAAGGCGTTGATTGGCGTGACGCCCCAACTTGCTACGTGGGCGGCAGGCGAAACCGGCAACAAGGTGCCGAGTTTTGTGATCCCGAATGGAGCCAACACCGAGCTGTTTGAGCCCGGCGCAGGCGGAACCGTCACCGTAGCTTCGCCATATGCAATCTTTTTCGGGGCGCTATCGGCGTGGCAGGGCGTCCCGACAATGCTGGAGGCAGTAAACCATCGCGACTGGCCCGAGGACGTCAAACTCGTGATCGTAGGTGATGGATCCGAAGCCGGACGCGTGAGGGCAGCCGTCGGCAATCGAGTGGTTTACCTGGGCAAGATTCCTTACGGCAACATGCCTGCAATAATCGCAGGGGCCATGGTTTCCCTGAGTGCACAAAACAACCTGCACAGTCGTTCCGATACTGGCCTGTCACCATTGAAGGTCTACGAGTCGATGGCGTGCGGGGTGCCAGTGATTGTGTCCGACTTTCCGGGAATGGCGGACATCGTGCGCGAAACGAATACCGGGTTGGTTATCCCCTGTCAAGATGCGGGTGCACTGGCGCGCGCCGTAGCGACGCTGCACCACTCGCCGCAACTCCGGCAAGAAATGGGTGCGCGTGCTCGGCAGGTCGCGGTTGAAAACCACTCCTGGGACAAGCGCGCCGCCGACACCCTGCGCGTGCTGGAGGCCGTCTTGGCGAAGGGCAGCAGCAAATCCACTCTGGGAACGGTGCCAGCCACGGATCGGCCCGTAACGCCGTAGTTCCTACTCGTAAATCGCATGTTTGCTCAAATGTCCGACAACTCCAAACCCAAAATTCTCTATGTGATCACTCGGGCCGAACGTGGAGGAGCACAATCCCATGTGCTGGATTTGCTGCGCTCCATGCAAGAGCGGGCTGAAGTGGCGCTCGTTACGGGTGAGGACGAATATCTGACCCAGGAAGCACGCCGTCTTGGGGTCGAAACCATGGTGCTGCGGGAACTCGTGCATCAGCTCTCGCCGAGCTGTGACTTCGGCGCGGTTCGCAGCCTGGTTCGCATCCTACGTCGATTTAAGCCCGATTTGGTTCACGCGCACTCGTCGAAAGCGGGTGTTATCGCGCGCGTTGCAGCGAGAGTCGCAGGCGTTCCTTCGGTGTTCACTGCTCATGGATTTGCGTTTGCTCATGGTGCAGCTTGGCACCGCAAACTCTTGGCCTTCCCGTCCGAGTGGATCGCGGGCAGGTTGGGGGACGCGGTCATCACAGTTTCCCAATACGATTATCAGCTGGCTCGGCGGTACCGTGTTGGACGCCAAGATGCACTGTTCGCAATTCCAAATGGCAAGCGCGAGTTGCCTGTGCTGGCACAACCGGACGCCGAGCCTGCCATCCTCATTATGGTTGCACGGTTCAGCCCGCCAAAAGATCATGCCGCAGTGCTTCACGCCGCCGCAAAGATCGAAGAACCTTTCCAGCTATGGTTCATTGGCGACGGACCCGGATTGAGCCACACAAAAGAATTAGCCGAATCTCTACGAATGTTGCCCCGAACTACATTTTGGGGCATGCGATCCGATGTTCCCGATCTACTGGCGCAATCCCAGGTCTTCGTACTCGCCTCCAGACACGAGGGGCTCCCGATCAGTGTGCTCGAGGCTATGAGCGTCGGGCTGCCCGTGGTTGCCTCCGATGTCGGAGGTGTCCGCGAGTTGGTGCGCGACGGAAAGACGGGCGTGCTCGTGCCGCGCGGCGACCGCGACCAGCTCCGCAAGGCTTTGCGCCTGATGATCACCAACCCCGACCTGCGCGCCCGTATGGGCAATGCTGGTCGGCAGGTTTTCGTACGTGACTTCTCGCTGACACAGATGATCGACAAAACCGTATCCGTGTACGAGTCCGTTCTCCGCACTGGTCACGCACAGAGCCGGCTTCCTTCACTCGTATCATGAAAATCGTCACTGTTATCGGAGCGCGTCCGCAGTTCATTAAGGCAACGGTTGTCTCAGCCGCGTTCAGGGCAGCTACCGAAGTGGAGGAGATCCTTGTCCATACTGGTCAGCATCATGATCCGAGTATGTCGCAGGTGTTTTTCGATCAACTGCAGTTACAACCTCCTAAATACAATCTTGGAATCGCTGGTGGTCATCACGGCGAGCAGACGGGCAAGATGTTGGCCGCCACCGAGCAAGCACTTCTGAAGGAGAAGCCGGATTGGGTGCTTGTCTATGGTGACACGAATTCGACACTAGCGGGGGCAGTTGCAGCTTCCAAATTGCATATTCCGGTGGCTCACGTAGAGGCTGGCTTGCGTAGTTTTAATCGACGTATGCCGGAGGAGATCAACCGGGTGCTGACGGATCATGTCTCAAGCCTGCTGTTCGTGCCCACGAAAGCCGCTATGCAGAACCTTCGTACGGAGGGCATTCGCGAGGGGGTGCATCTGGTCGGGGATGTTATGCAGGACGCGATTGCTGAGTACGTCACCATCGCCAATGAACGTTCCACAGCTCTCTCCGACAATGGTCTGCGGTCCGCCGCGTACGCACTCGCGACGGTCCATCGCGCCGAGAACACGGATGATCCGAACCGATTTAATTCAATCCTTGCGGCGCTGAAGGAAATCGCGACGAATATGGTCGTCTTGTGGCCGCTGCATCCTCGGGTCAGGAATCGCTTCTCTGGCAAGCTACCAGAGACGATACGCCTGATCGAACCAGCCGCCTATCTCGACATGCTGGCGATCGAGAGTAACGCGCGTTTAATTCTGACCGACTCCGGTGGGGTGCAGAAGGAGGCGCGTTGGCTAAATGTACCCTGCGTGACCATGCGCGACGAGACCGAGTGGGTTGAAACCTTGGAAGGCGGCTGGAACCGATTGGCGGGAGCGAATACTCAATCTATTGTGCAAGCCGCTGCTGCTGCCTTGCAAATACAGGTGTCCGGTGTCAGTACCGTCCGAGGCTGCGGGGCCGCTGCTCGCATCGCCGACTTGATGGCTCTCGTGCCTGCTCAGCCAAGTTCATCTGTGAACCTGAGCAAGTTCCAAGATCGAAGTCCCTCGCAGGGCTTGCATCGAGTGTCTAACTGAATTAACTGATCTTCCCATTCCTCTAGCGACTCTCAGTTACCCACATATTCCCATGCGAAAACTAGTCCAGATTTTCGGCCGTAATCCCGTGCTGGCTTTGGTAGATGTTGCGCTAATCAATGCCGGCTTCATATTTGCGTTTCTCTTACGTTTTGGTGCCGACACTCGCGCGCACAGAGTCAACTTGGCCGAATATGTAGACGTCCTGCCCCTGATCTCGGTATTGACGGTGCTGCTCTTTTATGTCGGGTCGCTTTATGGGCGCTGGCAAGACCGGAGCCGCACGGATCTGGTCTCGGCGATCAGCACGGCGGTAGGCGGGATCCTGATCAGCACCATGGTCCTCGCTTTCTGGAAACGCCAGTTTGCGTTGCCGCGCACCGTGCTGTTGTTAGCAGTGCCGCTCCAACTCGTGCTAGTCAGTGGGGTCCGGCTTCTGCTTCAATGGCTCCACCACCGGTATCCTGATCCGCGAAGAATATTGCTCGTATCCGACAACTCCGAGGATACTGCCCGGCTGCTGGAGAAATTTGCGGCATACGGCCAGGATCGATACATCGTCCACGGTCCGGTGGGTAGCCGTGACCTTGACGTGCTAGATGGCGAGTTAGAAGAGGTGCACGAAGTGGTACTTGCACAAGGCGCCGCCAATCGCGCCGGCGTCATCGGCCATTGCGCAATGCACAACAGACACGTGCTGCTCGTGCCGTCTCCGACTGACTTCCTCGTCCTTGGCGCCACGCCGCAGTCAGTCGATGATGCACTGCTGCTGTCGATTCGGCCTCCACGGCTGCGGCCCGCACACGAATTCGCCAAACGCATTCAGGATTTGCTGCTTTCATCGATACTGCTTGTGCTAGCTGCACCAGTAATGCTCATTCTTTATGTGCTCATCCCAATGGATTCAAAGGGTTCCCCTATCTTCCGCCAAGCTAGATTGGGGAAGGGAGGCCAACCGTTCACACTGATGAAATTCCGAACAATGGTGGCGAATGCTGAAGAGGCGAGTGGCCCCGTGCTGGCAAGCGAGGGCGATCCCCGCATCACGCGGCTAGGCAATTTCCTGCGCGCCACTCGACTGGACGAACTGCCGCAACTGATCAATGTCCTGCGAGGAGAGATGAGCATAGTGGGCCCGCGGCCGGAGCGCGAGTTCTTTGTTCGACAGTTCGAGGAGGAGATGCCCGCCTACGCGCTTCGGATGGCGGTCAAGCCTGGCATAACTGGCTTGGCCCAGGTGCAGGGACGTTACTCCTCTACTGCCGAACGAAAACTTCGCTTCGACTTGCTATATATCTGCAATTACTCTCTGGTACTGGATCTCAAGATTCTGTTGCAGACGATTTCGGTGGTGATGCGACCCGAGCAAGCGGCGGGAGTACGCACGACACCGTTGTCGGTGATCACGCACGATGAGCGAGCTGTTGAGGTAAGCATGACGCCACAGTCATTAGTGATGCCTGAGCGAGCTACTGCGCAGGCACTTGCGGTGCACGCCCATCTGCACGCAGTGTTCGGGGAGGTAGCGACAAAATCCGAAACACTGGGTGCCTGAATCCACAGGCCCTCACCAGTGAGGGACTACAAAGGGTCGGAGCAGATGCTCCGGCCCTTTTTGTTTGTGTGGGAATCTTTACCTCGAATTGCCTCCTGGCGTGCGCAGCCTCGGCCCCCGACTCGGCAGCCACCCTGCTCGCTTGCCCACAGAAGTCCAGGACTATAGGCATCCCAGCCCTGCGTGCGGCTACACATGGAAAGCATGGCCTGTGCGCCATCGGCCGTACTGTTCTCTTGAAGTGGGGATCGGTCGAAGTACATGGGCTGGACACGGCCGGCGAATCTATTGGGCTGTGAGACCGCAGGAGAAGACCGTTGCTTGTGGGTCGAAGCGTGCAAGGCGTTACGTTAGAAAAGCCATCGCGAAGCGACTTAGACACGAGCACGAAAAGCTGCCGGGAAAGGTCTGCATCCAACGATTTTGACGGTGACATCTGAAGCCGGGCTGATTCAACAGGATTCGAACGACAAGCAGGTCGCCGCTGCCATTCGATTTGCGGACGGTTCTTTCAGTGAGCGTGAGACAAATCCGGATGGCACGACTGTCGAGCACAAATACTAGGCACCGACGAAGACCCCCACGTACCAAATCATGGATTGGACCCACCGCGTGGTCGAAGCTATCGAGAACTCGCCGAGGTACTACGCGACGACCTATGGGTACGACGGGGCGGGAGGCCAAATGGAAATTGGATTACGACGGTTCCGGGAAGCTCCTTAGCAAGGGCATCACGGAATATCAAGAGGATGCGCTGGCTGAGCAAATTCATTCGGAAGCTGACGCCAGTACCTTTGCCTCGGCTATTACAGATGTTTTTGCAAGGGAGCTGTCTCCCGTTTGTGAGGCGGCGAGGGAGCCGGTTCCTAGGTCTGGCATGTGCCTGACGGCTGCTGTGCTGAAAGGTTCTTGTCAACCATCCGTTAAGCGGTCAAGGGTAAAATCACGATTTCGTGGCGGCCGTCCGTTCGCCTTCAAAGGAGGGCCAAGTTCGATCTCGCGATCAATCTCACAATGTCCGGGCAGGGTTGTTGAAGGGCAGTCGATGGAACCGGTAATAGCATCGGGAAACCCTGTCACACGCCAACGGGCGGGCGACAATAGAAGTGGGTGTCATGCCGCCCGAGCCTCGCGGCGCTCTTCCCAATAGTCCTCAAATCGGCCATTGAGATGAGAGCAGCGCAGCGCCAGGATCGCGTTGGCTCCCCGCACGGTCCAGA
>Ga0066688_10000213_pt1 | contig 17293 bp, 13 predicted proteins | sample GraSoiAngelo_137_FD_62304 | JGI IMG/M metagenome (GOLD analysis project Ga0066688, IMG submission 62304) | Grasslands soil microbial communities from the Angelo Coastal Reserve, California, USA - 14_0929_09_30cm | ecosystem: Environmental > Terrestrial > Soil > Grasslands | place: USA... | reverse complement strand
TTTTCCGGGAACAACAATGTGATGCAGGCTGGGTCCTTCACTTCGAACCGTCCCCTGCCTGGTAGCGGATTGCTTGTAAAGACGAATTCATTTACCCGCCTCGCCCCCACCTATAGACCAAAGACACAGCGCCTCGCAGATTGTTCTGACCTTCATTGAATAGGTACGTGCGTAGGTAATCGGCAGCAACGCGAACGGCGAAATACTTTGCAAAGCGGATGTCAGTTCCAGCGCTTCCACCCAAGGCAAAGCTCGTGTCGGTATCACTGACTTCCCCAGTTTGCGGTACGTTATTGAGTAGGACGTTAATGGCCATCCCGCTGAATGCTCCTCCTGCTAAGGCACGCACGAAAGGTTGGAAGGTGTGATTACCGCTGTACGCGAACTGCGGTCCCGTCGTGAAATTATAGATGTGGATACTGGCGTGGACCTGCGTCGTCAAGCCAGCGCCCTACGTCACCGTAATTTTTCTGTCGATATAGCTGCCACCAACATCCACGATGCCCCCGAACCAGGAATTGAAGTTTCTTGCAGCCCGAAATTCCAGCCGTGCAAGTTCTGATGCCGTCCGAAGGCCAAGGCAGGAATGCCTGACTCGAACGCGGCCAGGTTCAGCGCCTCTTGTTCGTGAGTCGTGTCGAGCCGGACGTACTGATAGCCGCCATAGATTGCCCCGCGAGGAAGCTGCCCGTGAGCGGGAAAAGAGGTTGTAAGTGCAGCAGAAAGAACTGTCCAGAGTACGAATTTATGCATATTGGTTGGAATATCCTCAGTTTTCGGGGAAGGGCTTGTACTATCCCATACCGTATATCGCCGTGCAACACCGTAACTATTTGTCAAACAGTCGCTATTCGATGGGCAATTATGCACGGTGAGTGAAGCATTGACGCCGAGCCGTTTGACAAGGGCACGCTTCAGGCGTAATCTCCGGTCCGGATACTCGCTGTGTGAACAGCGAGAATTCTCGAACTGTTCATTGAGCCCAGCCTCTCTTTCTTCAGTTCTTGAAGAATATCGCGCGTGTCGACATAAACGGCGGCACGACGTTAAAACCAAGTTCGCCCCATCCCCAGGAGGCAACGTGGCTACTCAAGAACCTAGGACTCCGCCTTTTCCCGCTCCAGTTCCGCCCGAAGGGACTACGCAAAACGAAAACATCTGCCCGCACGGAACGCCAGCCTGTCCAGTGTGTATTGCTACGGATGAGCTCTTGCGCATCGTGCATTCACAGAGACCGGCACTCGGTTTCTTTGGGAGACTTCGATGAAGCGCTGACGAAAACAATTACTTCGGCAGATTGAGGTAACGCAACCTTGGAGTGAGTTCCAGTTCAAATCCGCCTTGAAACTTGCGGCGGCAAACCTTTTCAAGAGAACTCTTTGCAAGTTCCTAAGCGGCAAACTTCCCACGGTCTTGTTTACGAGTGAAGAGCCGTTTGCTTTTCCCGAGGACGATTCCAACCAGGTAGCCAAGCCGCCCGACCATCCTCTTGAAGATGGGCTTTGGAGCAGGTTCTGAAATAGCCGCTCTGTACTTGTTTATCCACGCCTGCTCAGAGTCATCCACGACCGGAACATCAGGCTTAGATCTTTTCATTCCCTTGGCCAGAGTAGAGAAGCGCGAAGAGTCTTTCGCGAGGAAAAACTCTCCGGCTGGTACTAGGGCTCGCCGTGTTTCTTTCAAACATTTCGGGAGGAGAGGCGGCGGGAGCGGGTGACGAAGTGGCACGCGCAGCCCGGGGGTAACTTTTGAGGGCTGCCAATCCCGGCCAGAAACGCAGGCAGTATGCTCTGCCCGAGAAGGCGGGTCAATCACGCAAAAGTTGCAATTTGCGCTGCAACTTTGGTTGTACCTGAACCGTTCTGCGAACCGGCTAGTGGCTTCTCACGGCACTTTAATGACGTCGCCAAGGACCCTGCTTTGCAGGAGAAGTTCGTCTGCAGGACCGGGTAGACTGGCACTGGAGTGTTCGTGGTGGGTCCGATGAAAGGCACTCCATAAAAAGCTATGGGCTACTATAGTTTCCACTACATTCCTGGAAAACGGCACGCCGCGATTGCGCTAAGTTCAGGAAAAGAGTGGTGCGCCCTGAGAGATTCGAACTCCCGACCTTCTGGTTCGTAGCCAGACGCTCTATCCAACTGAGCTAAGGGCGCGATGGATGGGTATCAGCGGCGAGCTTCGATTATAAACCACACTTTGCGCTCTCAGAAATCTTGACCCGTATTCGCAGAGAGGTAATGCCGCGCAGTTCTCCTCCGCTATTCAATTCACTTCTTGATCAAAGTGGTGTGACTTGCAATACATTGCCATTTGCTGTTTTGGTAAATCCAGGAATCGGTGAATCGGCCGAAGTGCTCGAAAGGCTTTCCCTTAAAGACCCCTTTGGTGTGATACCTCCCAATCACAATCGCCACATTCTCATAGGGAAAGACTCTCATGTTGTCATTTGTGATCAAGGTGGCGCGGTAGTTGGGATCGCGCAAATCTGCCATGAACTGTGCTTTGTTCATCACGGTTCCGTCATAGTCGGTGTAGACGAAAGAGGAGGAAACCAAGTCTTTCAGAGCCTTGCCATCGTGGTGCAGCTGCGCTTGATTCCATGCATTCTCCAATGCAATGAGCCTGTCCACGTCCGGACTTGAATTCTTTGCCGGACCTTGCGCACGTCCGACCAAACTGCTTATGCAGATCAGGCAAACAACAAGAATAGTTTTCATGCCATTCCTCCTTTCGATCAACTAAGGCGAAGTCTAGGGGGAGGCGAGACAGTATAGCCGACCGAATCTGGATGCCAAGGAAACATGCAGTATCCTGCCCTGGGCGTGATGTTGGTCACCTAGCCACGGGGGTAAAATTCAGCATCAAAAAATCGATGCCGAAAACTAGAACAATTAGACCCGTGAAGAAGAAGAATACAGCCAAAGTGAAAGCCGGTGCTATTCCCGCGGAAGAATTGGTTCAGCCCTTCGCTTCCATCGAATTGCCGATTCAGCCGCCTTATCCGCCATCGGAAGCTAGGTCCGTCAACGAAATTCCGCGCGGCGCAGACTGGCTCTACGAACCCAAGTGGGACGGCTTTCGCTGTCTTGCCTTCCGCAATGGTAAAGAAGTGCTGCTGCAATCGAAAGCGGGACAGCCGTTGGGTCGCTATTTTCCCGAGCTGGTCGCCGCATTGGCGGATTTGCCGGAACACCGATTTGTGCTCGATGGCGAGATCGTAATCTTTTCTGAAGGACGTCTATCCTTCGACGATCTGCTGTTGCGTATTCATCCTGCTGAATCGCGCATTCGTAAGTTGTCGGCTGAATCTCCCGCCACTTTCATGGGCTTTGACTTGCTGGTGGATAGCCAGGGCAAAGTGCTCACAGATTTGCCACTCAAACAACGGCGCCAGAATTTGGTGCAATTGTTTCGGCGTTTTCCGGCCAAAGGAACGGTCCGCCTGTCTCCGGCATCAACGGATCGTAAACAGGCGGAGCAGTGGATGCGCGAGCTCGGCACACTGGGGCTGGATGGAATCGTTGCCAAGCGCTTGGACGAGCCCTATCGCTCCGGACAGCGCACCGCCATGGTGAAGATCAAACGCATTCGCACTGCTGACTGCGTAGTTGGAGGTTTTCGTTATGCGGAAAAAGGTGGTGGAGTAGGTTCGCTTCTTCTGGGTCTTTATAACGATCAACTACTGGATCACGTAGGTTTCACATCCAGCTTCACCGCTGAACAGCGTACTGAGCTAAAGAAGATTGTTGAGCCGTTAATTGGTGGGCCCGGATTTACCGGACATGCGCCCGGCGGACCGAGCCGCTGGAGCACAAGGCGTTCTTCCGAATGGCAGCCGCTGAAACTCAAGCTGGTGTGCGAGGTGAGTTACGATCATTTTTCGGGATCACGTTTCCGCCACGGTACGAAGTTTTTGCGTTGGCGTCCAGAGAAAAAACCACTTCAATGTACGTTTGAACAGGTAAGACCTGGCGTCAAGATAGGGCGCAAAATTCCAGACCAACTGTTTGCGGCGGACTTTGCCGCTTAGGATAAGGAGTTTCGCCTGGCGGTTTGCTAAGCGCTCTTCTGTTCCGACCTTCTGGCTTCGCATTCCTTCCGGATCTGCTCGTACTCGGCGGAAAGTCGTTCTAGTTCCTCATCCGAGAGTTTCTCAATATCAATCATTTCATTGTGCGCGACATGAATAGACCGGATGATCTCATCGAGCTTGAGATGGATTGCCTTAGCATCCCGATTCTGTGTGTTCTGGATAAGAAAGACGATTAGAAACGTAACCACGGTGGTTGCGGTGTTCACAACCAATTGCCAGGTATCGGAGTAATGAAAATAAGGTCCGGCAACCGCCCAGCCAACAATCAGCGCGATCGCCGCAGCAAAAGCCCATTTTGTCCCAACCAGGCGTGACGCCGTGGCCGCAAAAACCTGAAACCCATTGGCCAACCCACCATTTCTGGGACTTTCCTTTGCCATTGTTTCGCCTCTCGACGACTGTCCAGATTAGATGCCAGCCGCGGAAATCAGGAGGCCTGATTGCAAGCAAGGGTTAGGTGGGAATCGACGCCAAAGTGGGAAAAAAGGGCCGGGGAAACCAAAGCTCGCGGCCCCTGCAATCGTTTTCGAATATCACGCATCAGAGTGCTACTCGAACTTGAGTTCAATTCAAGCAGCTTCGGCGCGCGTCGGAGTTGACTGCTGAATATCAAGCGGGAGATGTGCATCCATCAGCGAAGCGCCTCCATCCACGTCAATCAGTTGGCCAGTAATCCAACTGGCATCTTCGGAGCAAAGCAGCGCTACCGCGTTCCCGACGTCAGCTGGAGTTCCCAGGCGGCCCATTGGTGTCCAGCCGCCCTGATGCCAGTTCCGGACGCTGTTCTGCACCGCTTCCGGCAAGCTGTTCAGCACACTGTCTTCAATCCAGCCGGGACTCAACGCATTGACCGTAATTCCGCGGCTAGCCAATGCCACCGCGAAATAACGACAGAGGACTTCTAAGCCGGCCTTGGCGGCGCCCATCGCGACCCAGGGCTGCCAGCTGCCAAACTTTCCGCCTGGTGCGTAAGTGATCGCGATGACCCTGCCGTGGTCTGGCATCAACCTGGCTGCTTCGCGAACTCCAACCAGAAATGCCTTGGCCTGAGAATCGACCGCGGTGTCCCATTTATCGAGAGTGATCTCCATGGCAGGTTGATAAAAGGTGGGGACCTCCGTGCGAGCATTGTGCACGAAAATATCGAGCTTGCCGAACTCGGATTCGACTTGCTGAAAGATTCGACCCACTTCTTCGTGATGGCACACGTCCCCTTGCACCACAAAACCGTCGGAACCACGCTCGCGGATTTTGGCTAAAGTAGCTTTAGCGGCGGCTTCGTTCTGATAGTAATGAACCGCGATCTTGGCTCCTTGTTCCGCCAACTTCAATGCGATCCCTCTTCCGATGCCACGAGAACTGCCAGTGATCAGCGCACATTTTCCGACTAGCGACATAAGCTACCTCCTTATACTGCGCGGCATGTTAGTTCTGACTGCTAGAGCCGTCAATGTATTCTGTCTTGCGCTCAACACACTGAGAAGCAGAACTTGACACCATCTCTCCTCGCCCGGCAGAATGCGCTCTTTCGCCCAGGTGAACCATGCCCTTCGAGACACGACTTGCCCTAGCCGTTGTTCTCCTCATTTCCGCTACCTTCGCCCAGGACCGTTCTCACGCGCGGTCCATGGTGGTCACGCGCTACGGAATCGTCGCGACCAGTCATGTGCAAGCGTCGCAAGCGGGTGCACAGATTCTGGCTCGCGGTGGCTCTGCCGCGGACGCAGCCATCGCCGCCAACGCCGTGCTGGGCGTCACCGAACCCATGATGAATGGGATTGGCGGAGATTTATTCGCTCTCTACTGGGACGCCAAGACCGGCAAGCTGTACGGTTTGAACGCCAGCGGATGGGCGCCCCAGGGCCTCACGATCAGCCACCTCAAGGCGATAGGCGCGAGGTCAATGCCGCAGTCGGGTATTGATACTGTCACTGTGCCCGGCGCGGTTGCGGGCTGGAACACATTGCACGAACGCTTTGGACGTCTCCCCTGGAAGGATATTTTTCAGACTGCAATTTTCTATGCCGACGAGGGATACCCCGTCCCGGAATTGATTCACGGGTACTGGGAAGATTCCGTCGAAGATTTGCTTCGGGACGCTGAAAGCCGTCGTGTGTTTCTGCACAACGATAAGCCTCCGGCCTTGGGGGAAATTTTCCAGAACCATGATCTGGCAAAGGCACTGCGACTGATTGCCCAACAAGGCGCAAATTCTTTTTACCGTGGAGAGATTGCTCAAGCCATCCTCCGCACGTCGCAGACCCTCGGGGGAACGATGTTGGAGGCAGATCTGGCTGAGTTTGCCCCTGAGTGGGTGGAACCGATTTCCATCACCTATCGCGATTGGACGATATACGAACTTCCTCCCAACGGACAAGGCATGGCCGCCCTCGAGATGCTGAACATCATGCAAACGTCGCTGGCGTCTTCCGAAGGCCCGCTCAGCGTCACCGAATTGCACAAAAAGATCGAGGCGATGAAATTGGCCTACGCCGATCTTTATCGCTACAACGCTGATCCTCGTTCTGACCAGGTTCCGGTCAAAGGATTGCTTTCCCAGAGCTATGCGAAGGAGCGCGCCAAACTTATTAATCCAAATAAAGCTGCCTGCGATGTCGCTGCCGGTGAGCCTCCATCAAGTGACACTACGTATCTTTCCGTTGTCGATCGCGAAGGCAACATCGTTTCATTGATTCAGAGTAATTACGCCGCGTTCGGATCTGGCATAACCGTTCGCGGAATGGGATTTTCGTTGCAGAACCGGGGTGCGCTTTTTTCTCTCGATCCTTCCTACCCGAATGTTCTAGCGCCTCATAAGCGTCCCTTCCACACTATCATTCCGGCTTTTATGGAGCGCGGCAATCAGCATATCGGATTCGGAATTATGGGAGGGCCGAATCAGCCGCTGGCTCATGCCCAGTTTGTGTCGAATGTTGTGGACTACGGGATGAACATACAAGCGGCCCTCGAGGCGCCTCGCTTCACGGTGAGCTCGCGGCGTGGTTGCAACATCTTGATCGAATCCCGCGTGAAATCAGAAACTCTTCAGCAATTGTCGGGGATGGGGCATCAGCTCGAGGTGCGGCGAGAATATTCGTCGGCCATGGGCCGGGGCCAGGCAGTGCTGCATGACTCGCATTCAAATGTAAACTACGGCGCTTCCGATGCGCGCGCAGACGGTTCGGCTGAGCCTGAACCCCCGCCATTGAAGTAACTGGCTGTGCAGGTACAGGTACCCCCGAAGTGCTCCTACATTAAGAGCTGTATGGTCATAATGAGGTGAGTTGGCTCATCTTCGATAGTCAAGCTAAATACTAAGGTGTTCGTCTTATAACGTGAGCTTGCCTGGAGACTGCAACATCCCGCAGCCGCAATCCGCCTGCGCCCGCGGTCTGGATGGGGAAACCAAATGAACTCTGTCCGGATCCTTATCGCCGACGATCACGAGGTGGTCAGGCGAGGTGTTCGTTCTCTTCTAACCTCCCGTAAAGAGTGGGACGTCTGCGGCGAAGCGGTGGACGGGCGGGACGCTGTCAAAAAAGCCAAAGAACTCAAGCCTGATGTGGTGGTGCTGGACATCAGCATGCCTGATCTTAACGGTTTCGAAGCTGCCCGCTTGATTCACAAGGAAGTTCCCCAATCCAAGATTCTGATATTAAGCCAGCACAATGTTTCAGAGATGCTGCAAACCGCTCTGGACGCCGGCGCGCGAGGCTACGTGTCAAAATCCGAGGTCTCCCGCGACTTGCTTCCAGCAGTTGAGGCCATTATCCACAACCGCTCGCCTTTCATTTCTCAAACCGGAAATAACGGCGACGGGATTTCTGCGAACGCATACTCCGCGCTCTCGGAGAATACGACGGGTATCGCCGCTCAGCCCGGCGAGCTCGAACTTCTGGCCGAGCGCAACCATTTACGCGAGCTTTTTATGCAACTCCCTGCCGCTATCGGCATTATGAGTGGACCCGAGCAGCGCTGGAGCTTTGTGAATCCAGCTTATGTCCGTGCGGTCGGCCGCAAATCTGACAAGGATCTGCTGGGAAAAACAGTTCGCGAAAGCCTACCCGAGCTAAAGGACCAAGGTTTTTTCGACCTCCTGGATCAGGTCTACCGTAGCGGAGTGCCATTCGTGGGCACGGAAATGAAGGTCAAACTCGATCGCGTTGCCTCCGGCCTTCCGGAAGAGGCTTTCTTCAATTTCATTTATCAGCCGGTTCGAAACGCCGCCGGAGCAGTCGAAGCAATTTTTGTGCATGCGGTAGAGGTCACCGATCACGTCCTGGCACGCCGGACCATGGAAAAGAATGAAAATCGGTTCCGCCTGGCGCAAGTCGCAGCACAAATCGGCACCTGGGAATGGGATCCGGACGGCAAAAACACTTCATTGTCCAGCGAACTGCACCACATGTTTGGAACCGAAGCCAGCGACCCTGACCACGTCCAAACGTGGAAGTCTCGGGTTTTGGCCGAAGATATGGCGAAAGTTCAGGCGGCGATACAGGAGAGCCTGAAGACCGGCTCCATGGAATTCGAATATCGCTATCAGGATCCACAACGCGGGCTTCGTTGGTTTTACTGCAAAGGATGCAGATTTACCGAAGGCGACACGCGCCTCTTCGGCGTCGTCCTGGACATCACTGAGCGCAAACAAATAGCCGAAGCTTTGCGCAATGCGCACGAGGAGTTAGAGGCCCGGGTTCAACAGCGCACTGCTGAACTCCAACGCAGAACTGAGGAGGTATCGGCACAGGCGGATCTTCTGAACCTGGCGAACGATGCAATCTTCGTGCGCACCTTGGACGACAAAATCACATACTGGAACCAGGGAGCGGAACGGCTCTACGGCTGGAGTCGCGCTGAGGTCCTACAGAAAACCCCGCATCAAATCCTACGAACTGAGTTCCCGCAACCGTTCGAAGAGATCAAAGCGCAACTGCTGCGCGATGGCCAATGGCAAGGAGAACTTACCCACTCTAAACGTGACGGCAGCCGAATAACCGTTGCCAGCCGCTGGTCCATGTGGTGGAGTCCCGAAGGCAAGCCGTTGGGCTTTCTGGAAGTGAACAGCGATATCACAGAACGTAAGCGAGCTGAGGAAGGTCTCCGCACCATCTCCGGCCGGTTGCTACAGATGCAGGACGACGAACGTCGGCGCATTGCCCGCGAACTGCACGACAGTGCGGGACAGACCTTAGTTGCCTTGGATATGAATCTTGCGTCCATCCAACGTGAGGCTAAGCAGCTCAGCCCGCAAGCGCTGAAGACGTGCAGTGAGAGCCTTGACTTGGTGAAAGAATTGTCCAGGGAACTGCGCACCATCTCTCATCTGCTGCACCCGCCCCTGCTCGACGAGGCGGGGCTTCCTTCTGCGGTTCGCTGGTACGTGGAAGGATTTGCGGAACGGAGTAAGATCCGCGTCAATCTGGATCTGGATGCCAACTTGGGACGGCTGTCCTCGGAATGCGAGACCGCTATTTTTCGCATTGTGCAGGAATCTCTCACTAACATTCATCGCCATTCCGGAAGTCCAACAGCCAGCATCAATATTAGCCGCACGCGGCGCGAAGTAAGACTGGGAGTGCACGATCAAGGCAAAGGGATTTCAGGATCGATGAAGCGTGGCGTCGGAATTCAAGGGATGCACGAGAGAGTGCGCCAACTCGGAGGGCGGTTGCAGATTAACTCCGGCAAAGGCGGCACGTCTGTAGTCGCGATTCTGCCAACAGAAAGCGCTTCGGGCGACAGCTTCGCCTCTGCTGTAGAGCGCGTTTCCTAAGGCTTGCTGTGTGAAGGAAATGAAGTTTGGGTTTCGTGTGCGCCAGAAATGAGAAGCGTCCCTGACTCTTTCGAATCAGGGACGCCCGAACAGCCCTCCCCCAGAACTGCTCACCCCGAAGATACGTCCCGCCCTAGACAATGTAAATTCCACCTTCGTGCCAGCTTCCTGGCACAAAGCGGCTATGCTCTTGGCTTTTACGGGAACGGCGACTTTCAAATTCAGGGTACTCGGTTGTGCAACACTTCTCTCGTTGAATTCAGGTATCGTGAGTGTTCGACGCAATGCATTTATGAAACTATGCAGGTGTTTGCACTCCGCAGCTTTCGTTCAGTCGTAGGACATAACGTAACCTGCTTCAATTCAATCACATTAAAGTGCTTCTACTTTGGAAGTAGACATGCACGTTAGAAGGACGGCAGTGTCCCCCAATGTGGCGAGTTCGAGGAGCGAGTTGGAGGATTTGGGTTGGAACAGTATCGGAGGAAGCGTAATGAGGCGAATGTTGTTGGCTTTGTTAGCTCTAGCCTGGCCAATAGCGGCTTTTGCCAGCAGCGTGAATTTTACGAATCGCGCCGGCAACCTCATCGGCACCCATGCTATCGTGACCGGTTCAAACCTAAATGCTGTGGATAGTCTTGATGCTGTGGGGTTGACCACCGTTTATAACCAGGGGAGGGGGTCCTTCAGAATCGGCGCCCGGACTAGCCGCGATTTCCAATCGAATGCCGTGTTCGGGAGCCGCGTGCCCGCGCAGCTGATCATAAACACGGGTAATGGATTTTTAAGCGACTCCACCGAGATTGCCGTCGGCGACACGAGCATTGCTGTGCCTGAACCGGGGACTCTTGGTTTGCTCGGAACGGGTTTGGTGGGTATAGCCGGATTGGTTCGCCGTAAGCTCAAGTTCGATTAGTCGCTTCATCTAAATTCGACAACCTTTCTCATCAAGGCCCCCGACGGGGCCTTTCGTTTTCTTCGAACATACGGTGGTTTCGCGCTGTCGGGCGTCACCTCTGCAGGACCGAAGTTACGCCCGTAACATAACCAACACAGTTTAGCGTTGACGGTCCTTACTATGCTCTTTAAATTCGCCAAGAGGGGGGGTGTATGAAAGACATTCACGAGGTCCTGCGCCGAAAGCAAGCCAGGTATGCGGAGCTAGCGAAACAGATCGAAATGCTGCAACAGGCAGCGGAAAAGCTGCGGGAAGTCGCCCCTCTGTTGACCGAGAACGACGATGACGACAGCGCCATTCTCGCTGAGGTGGATGATGATGTCGTCCAACCCAGCGCTACGGCCGCAAAGGCGGCGGCCGCAAGCTCGACCGGTCAGGGTGCCCCCGCTAAGCCCGTGCGCGCTCCGCGTTGGCCCTGATCCCCCCAACCAAGCTGGCCCCCATAGCCATGGCATATGACACTGCAGGCATTGTTGGTTTCCAAAGACGATGAAACCTCAGCACTCCTTGGTTCAGTTCTGTGCGAATTTGGACTCGGAGTGCAGTGCTGCGGTTATCTGGATGCGATTTGCCGCGTCACCGAGCAGAAGTTTGACGCGGTGATCGTCGATTACGACGATCCCCACAGTGCCGCGCTGGTTCTACAGAACGCCTCCCAGGCCTCTTCAGGAAACACGGTTGTCACCGTAGCCCTCCTAAGCGACAAGACAAAAGTACGCAGTGTGTTTGGCGCCGGCGCAAATTTCGTTCTCTACAAGCCGATTTCTGTTCCGCAAGCTCAGGCCAGCCTTCGCGCTGCCACAGCTTTACTCAAGCGCGAACGTCGCCGCGCTTTCCGGGTTCCCGTACAAGTGCCGGTTGAGGTCCAGGTGCAAAACGGAGCACAGATGGAAGGCATCTTGTTGGATTTGAGTGAAGACGGCATGGACATCTTGACTGCCCAACCCCTCTATCCCTCAGCTTCCATGACCGCGCATTTCGTTCTCCCCAATACCGATACCGAAGTCGAGCCCCGAGGCGAGGTAGCCTGGGCGAACCCGAATGGTCAGTCCGGGGTACGCTTTGTGGATCTCCCCGAAAAACTGCGCGCTAGCCTGAAAACATGGGTAACCGCAAACTCGCCCCAACTTCCGCCCGAAGATCCTGAACCGGTTTCGGATTGTAAGTTGACCGATCTTAGCCTGGGCGGATGTTATGTTGAAACCGATTCACCCTTCCCGGAACGAGCCGGAATTGTTCTCTGCCTGAAAGCTGGAGACATCGAAGTTAAAGCGGATGGCACGGTTCGCGTGATGCATCCCGAATTCGGCATGGGAATTGAGTTTGCGTCGCGAACCGCCGAACAGCGCGATGCGGTTGGAAATTTCATAGATTTCCTGACCAGCCGCCCGGGCACGTGTCCCGAACTGCTAGTCGCTCCACGAGCCCTTAAGGCGAGAGAAGATCACGACCATTCGGGAGCCGCAATAACCTACGGAACTCACGATTCCTTGCTCGCACTTCTACGCAATCATGAGTTCCTTACTCAGGAAGAATTTCTGAATGAACTGCGCCAGCAACGCACTTCTGAACAAGTGACCTCGTAGACTTCGCCTTACGGTAAGTTCTTTCCCGCTCGCCGAGTGGTGCACGCTTCTAAGCGTGCTTTAACCTCTCCGATTGCCCATTTGTCTCGATTGGGCAACAATCTTTCCTGCCCCGGTCCTGCCGGTGGCGGTGTAAACATTTTTTTTGGCGCGCGACAGTGGAGGAGGATTATTTCAACCCGGGCAAAACCTGTGAAGTATGACGGGATTGCAGATAGTCTTTCTTCCTGTCCCGTCCAACTCACAGCAAACTCGCTTTTTCCTTCGCCGCTTCTAGTCATTATGGCTGTGGCTTTCGCCGTTGTTCTGCCATTTGCCTTCCGGGGAAATCCATCGGGCCACGATTTCGAGTTCCACGTCAACTCCTGGATGGAAGTGCTCAGTCAATGGAAGCACGGCATCGTCTATCCCCGATGGGCCGCGCTGGCGCACTACGGGTATGGCGAAGCGCGCTTCATTTTCTATCCTCCGGCTTCGTGGATGTTAGGAGCTGCTCTGGGGGCGCTCCTGCCGTGGAAGGCCGTACCCAGTGCCTATATCTGGGTAGCGCTTACCTTATCTGGCTGCTCGATGTTCCTGCTGGCGCGACGCTGGCTAAATCGAAGGGATGCTATTTTTGCCGCCGCTCTCTACGCTGCCAATCCCTACTACATCGTCATCGTTTATTGGCGCAGCGCTTTTGCCGAGTTGCTCGCCGGAGCGCTGTTGCCTTTGCTTCTTCTGTATGTCCTTCAGTTGGAGGAGCGCGGCCGAAGAGCAATCATTCCACTCGCGCTGATCATTGCCGCCGCGTGGTTGACCAATGCGCCATCCGCGGTGATGGTGAACTATTCCGTGGCGCTGCTCGTGGTCGTGGTGGCAATTACCCGTCGTTCCCGGCGAATTCTGCTTTATGGCGGTGTGGCGGTGGTGCTGGGAGCGGCGCTGGCTACTTTCTACATTTTCCCGGCAGCATATGAAGAAAGATGGGTGAACATTTCCCAGGTGCTCGCGCCCGGCGTGCGTCCACAAGACAACTTTCTTTTTACCACTATCAATGATGCCGATCACAATCGGTTCAACCTCCTAGTTTCTTTGGTGGCCGCCGCCGAAATCATTGCGCTTGCCGTGGCCACATTCTTTGCTCGCCGCAGGCAGCGTCTTTCGCCAATTTGGTGGATGCTCGTTGCTTGGGGAGCTGCGGCTACGCTTCTCATGTTCTCGCTGACGGCGCCAGCTTGGAATCATCTCCCTAAACTCCGTTTCGTGCAGCTTCCCTGGCGCTGGTTGTTGTGCCTGAACGTCGTATTCGCATTGCTGCTGACCACCGCTTTCCGGCGTTGGTGGACCCGGTTGCTGGTCAGTGTTGTCCTGTTGGCAGTCATAGCGTTCGCCTGGCAGCGAATCCAGCCCCCTTGGTGGGATACCGCTGCGGACATCGAAGAGATGCTGGACAATCAGCAACAGGGTTCGGGATACGAAGGCGTCGACGAGTACGTCCCTGCCGGCGCCGACGCCTCTGAAGTCAAACAGGATGCTCCCCACGTCACGATCGCAGGCAGCGCGGCAGCGCAAATTCATGTAAAACGGTGGGACCCGGAGTTGAAGATTTTCACCGCTGATCTACAGGAACCGGAAAAACTCGTTCTGCGTCTTTTCAACTATCCCGCGTGGGCAGCGCAGGTCAACGGCCGCGCCACCTCAGCGGAAACCCAGGAGCTCACCGGACAAATGATCATTCCGGTCGACGCCGGACAAAATCGCGTGGAGATCAGGTTCGTCCGAACCTGGGATCGGACGTTGGCAGGAGTTATTTCGGGAGTGGCACTTTTGTTGGTTTTGGCGACAACCGTGTTTTCACGGAAAAGATTAGCCTTGAATCGATGAAAGTTGTGAACTAATGCAGCGCATCTTGATCGCCACTTCGAATCAGGGCAAGCTGCGCGATTTTGCCGGCGCCGCGGCGCCTCACGGCATCGAGATCGCCTTGCTGGCAAACTACGCTTCCCTTCCCGAAGTGAAAGAGGACGGCGATACTTTTGAGGCAAATGCCCGCAAAAAAGCTGAACACTACAGCCGCCATGCTGCGGGTGAAATTGTCCTGGCCGACGATTCAGGCCTCGAAGTGAATGCGCTCGGTGGCGCACCCGGCGTGCATTCCGCACGTTACGCCGCCGAACAACCCCATTTGCTTTCGAATAATACCGATGACCAAGCCAACAACGCGCGCCTGCTCCGCGAACTGAAGAGAGTTCCGCCAGAAAATCGGGCCGGACGTTTCGTATGCGTGATCGCCGCCGCCCGCGATGGCGAAATTCTGGCCGTATTTCGAGGACAAGCAGAAGGTATGATTCTGGATCGACCACGCGGCTCGAACGGCTTCGGCTATGATCCGTTGTTTTATTCTCCTCGGATTAAAAAAACCTTCGCTGAGCTGACTCCGGAAGAAAAAGCCACGTACAGCCACCGGGGTGAAGCCTTCCGAAAATTTATTTCATGGTCAATCGATCAAAGGTAGCCAGTTTGCGCAAAGAACTGAGAACCGAGAACGTAAAACTGGGACTAGATTCCTCAACATAGACAGATAGTCACTCTGAACCATTACCGTGCCTTCCTTGACTTCACTTCTCCCGCAACAACATAATAAAAGGTTCTGGTCTCACTTCTAAACTCACAAGGAGTTTCGTGGCTTCCACGACGAGTCCTCGACCCATCTCTGCGGCTCACAGAGTGGCTCCCTTACGAGCTGGCAAGGGCTACTCATTTTTACTTCGCCGCCTGCACTCGCTTAGCGGAATTATTCCTATTGGATTCTTTCTGATCGAACATTTTGTTTCCAACGCCTTCGCCACTAGAGGTCCTGGCGCGTATACGAAACAAGTTGAGCTGCTGACTGGATTCCCTTTCGTCGTAGGACTCGAACTCTTTGGGATCTGGCTTCCCATTCTGTATCACTCCCTTTACGGCTTCTATATCTGGTATCGCGGAGATTCCAACGTCGGGGACTACCCTTGGACGGGCAACTGGATGTATACCGCTCAGCGTTGGACCGGCGCCATCGCCTTTTTCTATATGGCCTGGCATACCTGGCATCTGCGCTTCAGCGGCGTCCACCTGTTGACACATCCCGCTTCCGCCTTCGGTAAAGTGCAGTTGGAATTTCAACATCCGTGGGCAGTGGCCTTCTACGCCGTGGGAATTCTTTGCGCCTCGTGGCACTTCGCATATGGGTTGTGGTTGTTCGCGGCCAAGTGGGGTATCACTACCGGCGATCGCGCTCGACGCCGATTTGGTTACGTCTGTTTTGCGATTGGTTTGCTCTTTGTTCTGGTGGGAGCAGTCACCATGCGCGCGTTTCTGAAAACGCCGCTTCAGCCGCTGGAACCATTTGACTCCGGACCAAAATCTTTTGTGATGCGGTAAGTTCCACGCATCACCCGTACACATTGAAATTCGAGGAGAGATGGCAGCAAATCCGAAAATCATAGTAATCGGTGGCGGACTCGCGGGACTCTCTGCCGCAATCAAGATCGCGGAAATGGGCGGACAGGTCGAACTGTTTTCTATTGTCCCGGTGAAGCGTTCGCACTCGGTTTGTGCTCAGGGCGGCATCAATGCAGCTAAAAATCTAAAGGGGGAAGGCGATTCCGCCTGGCAGCACTTTGACGACACCGTTTACGGTGGCGACTTTCTGGCCAACCAACCTCCGGTGAAGGCCATGTGCGACGCCGCCCCTGCCATCATCGATCTGCTCGACCGCATGGGCGTTACTTTCAACCGCACGCCCGAAGGATTGCTCGACTTCCGACGTTTCGGCGGAACTCTCTACAATCGCACCGCATTTGCCGGCGCCACCACCGGACAGCAACTTCTGTATGCGCTCGACGAGCAAGTGCGCCGCTACGAATCAGAAGGCAAAGTCACCAAGTATGAGCACTGGGAATTTCTTTCCGCTGTGCTAGACGGCAACCGAGTGTGCCGCGGCGTCTGCGCTATGGATTTGCGCTCCATGGAGGTTCGCGTCTTCCCCGCCGACGCGAGCATCATCGCCACCGGTGGCATTGGCGCAATCTTTGGCAAATCTACGAACTCGGTAGTGTGCACCGGATCGGCGCAATCGGCTCTCTACCAGCAAGGTTGCTACTACGCCAACGGTGAGTTCATCCAGGTGCATCCCACCTCTATTCCGGGCGAAGACAAATTGCGGCTAATGTCGGAATCGGCGCGCGGTGAAGGCGGCCGAGTGTGGGTTCCGAAGACTGCTGGTGATAATCGTGATCCCAAACGTATTCCGGAGGGCGAGCGCTGGTACTTTCTCGAAGACTGGTATCCGAAGTACGGCAACCTGGTGCCTCGGGACGTTGCTACGCGGGCCATCCACAAGGTCGTGTACGAGCACCAACTCGGAATCGATGGCAAGCCCATGGTCTATCTTGACCTGACCCACATCGATCGCAAAGTGCTCGACCGCAAGCTGGAAGGTATTTTGGAAATTTATCAGAAGTTCGTGGGCGACGATCCGCGGGATACTCCCATGAAGATTTTTCCTGGCATGCACTACACCATGGGAGGCTTATGGGTGGATTTCACGCAGGCCACGAATATACCCGGCATCTATGCTGCCGGCGAGTGTGAGTATCAATACCACGGCGCAAACCGACTGGGCGCAAACTCCCTGGTGTCGTGTATTTTTGGCGGATTCATCGCCGGACCGGCAGCCATGCATTACTCTCGCAACCTTCAGAAGTCCGTGGCTACCAATGGTCATTTTGACGCTGAACGCAAGCGACAGCAGGAATTAAATTCACAGATAATGAAATCAGGCGGAAATGAGAATCCGTTCCTGCTCTGGCGTGAGCTGGGCGACTTGATGACCAGGAACTGCACTGTCATCCGTT
>Ga0066688_10000200_pt1 | contig 17671 bp, 15 predicted proteins | sample GraSoiAngelo_137_FD_62304 | JGI IMG/M metagenome (GOLD analysis project Ga0066688, IMG submission 62304) | Grasslands soil microbial communities from the Angelo Coastal Reserve, California, USA - 14_0929_09_30cm | ecosystem: Environmental > Terrestrial > Soil > Grasslands | place: USA... | reverse complement strand
ACCGCGGAGCGCAGCGAGGCGAGCGGATTCTTGAGCTCGTGCGTCACGTCGGCGGCGAAGGCCTCGATATTATCAATCCGCTGGCGCAGCGACTGGCTCATGTCCGACACCGAGCGGGCGAGGAGGCCGATCTCGTCGGTGCGCGACGGCAGGCGAGGGACGTTGACCTCGCGGGCCCGCCCGAGGCGCACCCGGTGCGCCGCGAGGGCAAGGCGGCGCAACGGGCGCACGATGGTCCTTGCGAGGAAGATGGAAAGCAGGACCGAGACGAGGATGATCGCGGCCATGATCGCAGCGAGCGCCGCACGTTGGTTGCGCACGGTGCGGGTGAACGCCCGGTCGTTGTCGGTGACCAGGAGCACATTGTCGGTGACCGGAACTGCAGCCGAGATCACCGGCGTCAGGTCGGGCGCATTGCGGACCGTGCTTTCGGCCTTTCCGCCGCGCTTCGCCCGGACGGCTTCGGGCCAGGCCTGCAGCCGGTCGACTGGGGGCTCGACGAAATCGTCCAGGGGCTCGGCGCCGACGAGGAAGTTGAAGCCGCGGTCGAGCCCGCGTGCGACGTCCTTGGTCCATTTCTGGGTGTTGGGATCCTTGAGCTCGTAGGTCGGCCCGGTGATCCGCCAGCTGTCGACCAGCAGCGCTCCGTCGGGGCCGTAGACCCGCATCCGGCTGTCGCTCGCCCGGGTGACCGATGCAAGCACCGCGGGCCAATCCTTCTGCGGGACGTGGGCGAGGGCCTGGGCGGTGGTGGTCGCTTCGATCCGGGTCTGGCGCGAGCGCTCCTTGCTCAAACGATTGCGATAGGTGTCGAGAAACAGAACGCTGAGCGCGAGCAGCGCCAGCGTCAGCACGTTCACCGCGAGAATGCGGTGCCCGAGCGTCCACCGTCCCGACCAACTCAGGGCCAGGTCGGCGTCCTCGTCAGTGATCGTCGAATCGGTATCCGACGCCATAAAGGGTCTCGATTGCATCGAACTCCGGGTCTTTTGCGCGGAATTTCCGGCGAATCCGCTTGATATGACTGTCGATCGTCCTGTCGTCGACATAGACGTCGTCGTGGTAAGCGACGTCGAGCAGCTGGTTGCGGGTTTTGACCACGCCGGGACGCTGGGCGAGCGCCTCCAGAATCAGGAATTCGGTGACCGTCAGGGTGACGTCCTTGCCGTCCCAGCGCACCTTGTGCCGCGCCGGGTCCATCATCAGCCGCCCGCGCTCGAGCTGCGGCAAGTCGGCGACCTCCCCATCTGCGGCGGCCTCGCCCTTGGCCAGCTCCTGACGGCGGAGAATGGCGCGAATGCGGGCGATCAGCAGGCGCTGCGAAAAGGGCTTCGCGATATAATCGTCGGCTCCCATCGCGAGGCCGAGCGCTTCGTCGAGCTCGTCGTCCTTCGAGGTCAGGAAGATCACCGGCACCGCGCTAGTCTCGCGGACCCGGCGCAAGAGCTCCATCCCGTCCATCTGCGGCATCTTGATGTCGAGCACCGCCAGATCGGGCGGGTTCTCGCCGATCGCCTTCAGGGCCACCGCGGGATCGCTATAGACCCGCGTGACGAAGCCCTCGGCCTGAAGCGCGATGGAGACGGACGTGAGGATGTTCCGGTCATCGTCGACCAGCGCGATCACTTGGCTCATCCGCCTCTTTCAGCTGCCTAGCCGGTTGACGGGGCGGGATTAGCCAGCGGCGCAGGTGGAGACAAGCTGACGCGCCGAATGAGACCGCCCCGCCGACTGCGCCGGGAACTCGGCCAGCGGGAGATAGTCGGCGGGATCGAGCCCGCAGGTGGCGGTCGCATAGACCCGCACGCCGTTGGCTTTGGCTTCGAGCAGCGCACGCGGCTGATGGGTCAGCGTCGCGATGAAGGATCGCGCCAATGCCCTCGAGCCAGCCCGGCCCGAAAGCGCGTCGCTCGATCGGCATTCCGTCCCAACATGGCTCGAGGAGCGGGCCGAAGACGATCAGCGGCTCGGGCAAAGCGGCGGCGAGCGTGCGAGCGAGGTCGGGCCGCTGGCGCGCAATCGTCGGTCCGAGGAACGCGATGCGGGTGCCAAGCGATTGCATGGCCGGACTGGGAGGATGCCAGGTGAGCAGCAGGGCGGTTCCGGGAAACAAAGCCGCGATCCCGTGGTGCGGCGTGATGATTCGGCGGGCGCGGGCGAGCAGTTCCGCTTCGCGCGCGACGAGCGATGGATCGGCGCGGAAATCGGCGATCGTCGCGGAGCGGCCGATTTCCTTGGCTGCGGCGTCGAGCAGGTGATGAATTTCGGACAGAGGGTAGCGGCTCATCATCACGTCGAAGGTGCGACCGCCAAGCGCTCCAGTCTCGTCGAGCCACGGCAGCCAACTCTGCGCGACGACCAGGTGACGCAGGCGATGATCGATCGAGCGCGCGAGTTGTCGCGCCAGGGCGCGATCGTGTTCAAGGTAAGAACGTTGGCGAACGCCGCCACTCGCGCGCGCAACGCGCCGCATCGCCCAATGGCTTGCAATCGTTTGCGCGATTGCAGGCGTCCTGTGTGCCACGGGCCAGTTGTAACGCGCTGGAAACCCCTGGAGAATTCCCGGTGCTATCAGCTGATCGCCGGGCTTGAATGCGGCCGCGACCATGCTTGCCGTTTCCGGCCACACATCGTCGAGGACCCACGCGGTGCGTTCGCTGGCTTCCTCCCACTGGCGGCCGGGGCGGTGCATTGCGCAGCCGGTCTCGTCGCAGCTGGTGCAGCTTCGCGGTACGCTCACTCGAGCGCGTCCACGCGGACCACCAATGTGGTTTCGGTAAGGGTCGCGCCCAGGCGGACCGGCACGGCAGAGCGAAAGCGGAAGTCTATGTAGTTCCAGAACACCGTCGCGTCGGTGCCGTCGTCGATGAAGAAGCCGGGCGGGTGGACGGTGTGGCTGTGGCGCTCGACGATCTCCATTCCGGCGCGGTGCGCGACGCGCGAAATCGCGTTGGTCAGCTGGCAGATCCCGCCGCCGACCGAGGGGATCATGCACCCGCCGCGAAGCTCGCGGCCGAGGACATAGCCTTTGCCCCGGGTCGGCCGTCCCGCTGCATTCCAGAAGCTGAACACTTCGCCGGGATCAAGCAGGATGCCGTCAATCGCGGCTACAGCGACGCGCAGGTTCTGGACCTTGCCGAGTTCGAGCTCCTTCTCGCGCGGCTCGCTCGCCGTGTAGACCGGGTGCTCGTCGCGGCCGAGCGGACGGGCGTTGGACGGGATCGAAGCGAGCCGGCGATAGTGTGGAACGGCTCACCCGAACTCGCGCTTCGCAGCAACCGCCGAGCGATCAGCGCGCGCGATTTCAGCCAGAAGATCGCATTGGCGGTGTGAGAATGCCCCGCCACCAGTGGCGCAGGTTCGGCGATTGCGAGTTCGTGAGGCATACGCATCATTTAGGTCGGAATTATTGATGAACGTCAAACGCCTAGTGGGCGGCGCTAATGGTAGCGTTATCATCGGCCGGTGCGCGGGTTTCGGCGGCCATGCCGTTTTGACCGCGCAACTTTTTCGGGGTTATAGGCGCTTCAACTACGCATACGTATGCGGCGGCAGGCCCGACCGGCCGCCGCCGTTCCAATATTCAAGGGAAAGGGATTTCGCACGTGACCGACCGGGTTCCAAACCGCGGACTTGATGATCAGGGCATCGCCACCGGCGCCGAGATCTTCTGGAACCTGACGAGCGCTCCCCTGGTCGAGCATGCGGTGCGTCGCGGCGAAGGACTGCTGGCGAAGCACGGCCCGCTGGTCGTGCGCACCGGCAGGCACACCGGCCGCAGCGCCAAGGACAAGTTCATCGTCCGCAATTCGGTCACGGAAAGCACGGTCTGGTGGGGCAAGACCAACGTCCCGATGACCCCGGACGCGTTCGAGCGGCTGTATGACGATTTCCTGCTCGCGCTCGCCGACAAGGACATGCTGTACGTCGCCGATCTCTACGGCGGGTCGCAGCCCGAGCACCGCGTCCGCGTCCGGGTGATCAACGAGCTGGCGTGGCACAATCTCTTCATCCGCACCTTGCTGGTGCGGCCCGAGGCCGACGAACTGCCAGGCTTCGATCCCGAATATACGATCATCGATCTGCCGAGCTTCCGCGCCGATCCCGAGCGTCACGGCTGCCGCAGCGAGACAGTGATCGCGGTCAATCTCGAGCAGAAGGTGATCCTGATCGGCGGCACTGCTTATGCGGGCGAGATGAAGAAGTCGGTGTTCGGCCTGCTCAATTTCATCCTGCCGCCGCAGGGCATCATGCCGATGCACTGCTCGGCCAACATCGGGCCGAACAACGACACCGCGATCTTCTTCGGCCTGTCGGGCACCGGCAAGACGACGCTGTCGGCCGACCCGAATCGCACCCTTATCGGGGACGACGAGCACGGCTGGTCGGACACCCACGTGTTCAATTTCGAGGGCGGTTGCTACGCCAAGATGATCCGCCTGTCGGCCGAAGCCGAACCCGAGATTTTCGCGACCACTAAGCGCTTCGGGACCGTGCTCGAGAACGTGGTCATGGACCCGGTCACGCGCGAGCTCGACCTCGACGATGGCACGCTCGCGGAGAACAGCCGCGGCGCTTACCCGATCGATTTCATCCCCAATTCGTCAGAAGCGAACATGGGGCCGTTGCCGAAGAACGTGATGATGCTGACCGCGGACGCGTTCGGCGTGCTCCCGCCGATCTCGCGCCTGACGCCGGACCAGGCGATGTACCACTTCCTCTCGGGCTACACCGCCAAGGTTGCCGGGACCGAGATCGGCGTCACCGAGCCCGAGGCGACCTTCTCGACCTGCTTCGGCGCACCGTTCATGCCGCGCCACCCGTCGGTTTACGGCAACCTGCTCAAGAAGCGCATCGCCGAGTGCGGCGTCGACTGCTGGCTGGTCAATACCGGCTGGACCGGCGGCAAGTACGGCGTCGGCAAGCGGATGCCGATCAAGGCGACGCGCGCTTTGCTCAACGCGGCACTCGACGGCAGCCTCAACAATGCCGAATTCCGAAAGGACCCGAATTTCGGCTTCGACGTGCCGGTCGCGGTCCCGGGCGTGGACTCCGCCATTCTCGACCCCCGCGGCACGTGGGCCAATCCCGCGGAATATGATGCGGCGGCGGCGAAGCTGGTCGACCTGTTCGTCGAGAATTTCGCGCAATTCGCGGACCAGGTGGACGAAGGCGTGCGGCAATGCGCGCCGAAGGTGACGCAACAACAAGCGCAACCTCAGGCGCAGACCACCCCAGCTTAAGCCCGGTCACAGGATCGGGCCTTCACTCAAGGACCGATCGATGACCGACTACCGACCCAGACTGTTCACCTCGGACGCCGAGATCGCGCATCTCGGCGAAGGCCTGCTCGCCCGCAGTCTGCCGCGCGAGGAATGGACGCACGAAGCCCATCTCGCGGCCACGACCTGGCTGCTCACGCGCCGTCCGGACATCGACGTGGATACGGCGCTACCCGGCATCATCCGCGCCTATAACGAGAGCGTCGGCGGAGTGAACGACGACACCCAGGGCTATCACGAGACGATCACCCGCCTGTTCCTGCACGGCGTTCGGCTGTTCCTCAGCGAAGCAGACGGCAGCGAGCCGCTACACGAGCTGGTCAATGAGCTGTTGCTGTCGCCGATGGGCCGCCGCGACTGGCCGGCGCGTTTCTATTCGCCGGCACGTCTGTTCTCGGTGGAGGCCCGGCGGAATTTCGTGCCGCCCGATCTGGCGGCGCTGCCGTGACCGGCCAACGCCGTTGGAACGTTGCGAGGGCTTGAATCGATTGGACCGGCGTGAACCTCCAGGCGCAACCGGTCGGATCATCCGAGCAAGACGGACTGCCGATCCCGCGCCGCTATTGGTCGGCAGCGGCGATCTGGCTGGCGCTGTCCATGGCGGTGCTCGACGGCTCGATCGCCAACGTCGCGCTGCCCACGATCGCGCATGACCTCGGCGCGTCGGCCGCAACCTCGGTGTGGATCGTCAACGCCTATCAGCTCACGATCACGATCCTGCTGCTTCCGCTTGCGGCGCTCGGCGACCGCTGCGGATATCGCGGTATCTACCTTCCCGGGCTTGCCGTGTTCACGCTCGGATCGCTGGGATGCGCGGTCTCGAACAGCCTCGCGACCCTGATCCTCGCGCGCATATTCCAGGGTCTCGGCGCGGCCTGCATCATGAGCATGAATGCGGCGCTGGTGCGCGCGACTTACCCGGCGAAGATGCTCGGCCGCGGCATCGGCTACAATGCGCTGGTGCTCTCGATGTCCGCGGCGGCAGGCCCGACTCTGGCGGCGATCATCCTGCGGGTAGGCTCATGGCCGTGGCTGTTCCTGATCAACCTGCCGATCGGAGTCGCCGCGATCCTGGTCGGCCGCAAATCGCTTCCCCATGTGCGCGGCCACGGCCAGCCGTTTGACTGGCCGGCCGCCTTGCTCAGCGCCGCCATGATGGGCTGCACCGTGTTCGGCGCCGAGACTTTCGCGAGGGAAAGCGCGCCACTGGGCGGGGCACTGATCGCGATCGGCGTCGGCAGCGGTGTTTGGCTGGTGCGGCGCGAGTGGGGCGATCCCGCGCCTCTGTTTCCCGTCGACCTGCTCAGGAACCGCACGTTCAGCATGTCGATCGGGACGTCGACCGTGTCGTTCGCGGCGCAGATGCTGGCGTACGTGACGCTGCCGTTCCTGTTTCAGTCGGTGCTGGGGCGGAGTGCCTTCGAGACGGGCTTGCTGATGACGCCGTGGCCGCTCGCGCTGGGGGTGATCGCGCCAGTGGCCGGGCGGCTTGCCGACAAGATGCGGGCCGGGCTGATCGGCGGCATCGGGCTGGCAATTTTCGCTGTCGGATTGTTCATGCTGTCGCGCCTGGGAACGCACCCGGGCACGTTCGATATCGCGTGGCGGATGGCGCTGTGCGGGATCGGGTTCGGCCTGTTCCAGTCGCCGAACAACCGGACGATCGTCAGCTCGGCGCCGGTCAGCCGCTCCGGCGCCGCCGGTGGGATGCTCGCGACGGCGCGGCTGCTCGGTCAAACGGCGGGGGCGGTCGCGGTGGGCGTCGCATTCCATTTGTCCGGGGTACGCGTTGGACCGAACCTGCTCGCCATCTCAGCCGGTGCTGCGCTGATTGCCGCCGGGCTCAGCCTGTTGCGCCTGCGCTCGCCCCGAACCGCGCACCGGCCGGAGGCGGCGCTGGAGTAGCCTCCGCCCCGCTGCTTACGCCTTCGTCCGCGCGATATAGTCGTCGACGTTTTTGGCGAGCACGTCCATCGGCACGTTGCCGCCTTTGACCACCGCGTCGTCATATTGGCGCAGGTCGTATTTCGGCCCGAGCTCGGCCTTGGCTTTCTCGCGCAGGCGGACGATCTCATTGTGGCCGACCTTGTAGCCGCAGGCCTGGCCAGGCCACGCGCAATAGCGGTCGACTTCGGACGCGACTTCCATCGGGTTGGAGCCGTTGCGCTCGACGAAGAAATCGACCGCTTGCTGGCGCGTCCAGCGCTTGGCGTGGAGGCCTGAGTCGACCACCAGCCGGCACGCCCGGAAGGCGATCGACTGGAGATAGCCGAGCCGCCCGACGGGAAAATCGTCATAGACGCCGAGCTCGTCGACCAATTGCTCGGCATACAGCGCCCAGCCTTCGGAATAAGCGTTGAACGCGAGCAGCGTGCGGATCAGGGGCAGCTTGTTGGCATATTCGCCCTGCCACACGTGGCCAGGAATCGCTTCGTGCGAGGCGAGGTCGGGCAGCGAATATTTGCTGTGCAAATTCGTGTCGCGCAGGTTGATCCAGAATTTGCCCGGGATCTTGCCGTCGATCGAGCCGGCGCCGCCATAAGCTGCGGGCGCGCCGGGTTCCTGCTGCGGCGCCATCCGACGGACTTCGAGGTGGCCAGGGACCAGCGTCGCGAAGGCGCGGGGAAGCTGCGCGCGGATGATCTGCAGCCGCTGCTGGATGTAGGCCATGATCTCCGCCCGGCCCTTGTCGCCTCCGGAGAATTTGTAGCGCGGGTCCTTGGCGAGCGCCTGCATGCGCTGGCCGACGGTGCCCTGAGTATAGCCGACGCTCTTCAGGATCGGATCCATCCGGCCTTGCAGCTCCGCCAGTTGCTCGAGTCCCATCGCGTGGACCTCGTCGGGCGAGAGGTTGGTGGTGGTCGAAGCTTTGAGCGCCCAGCGGTAATATTCCTCGCCCATCGGTCGCGACCAGATGCCGGGGACGCCGGTCCCCTTGGCGCGCTCCAGCTTGAGTTCGGCGATCTGGCGCTCGAGGGCTGGGGCGACGGCGCCGGTGACGATCTTGCGGGCGCGGGCCTCCCAGTCGCCGGGGATGCCCTTTTCCTTGGCGCGCTTGACCAGCGAGTCGACCAGGCTCCCGCCGTCGTGCGCGTCCTTGGCCGCGATGTTGAGCTGGCCGAGGGTCTTGTCGGCCAGGAAGGTCGGCGGGACGAGGCCCTTGGCTCGCGCCGATCGGAGCCGGCCGAGCTCGCCGTCGAGCTGGCCCGGGAACTGCGCCAGCCGGGCGAGATACGCTTCGGCGTCCGCCTTGGTTTCGATCACGTGGTCGGTGTCGAGAAACTGTGGTGTGTCGATGTAAGCGCCGACGTTCTGGATCACGACGTATGGCGTGTTGCGATAGCCGCCGACTGCGACGTCGCCGTACGGGAAAGCAAAACCCTGGAGCGCGGTCTTGTAGGCGCTGCGGACGACGTCGACGCTCGTGCGAGTCTCGAACGGCAGGCGGGATTCGTCGATCGCCTCGGCCCGCTTGAGGTCGGCGGCGACGGTCGCGGCGACGCGGTGCTGGCCGGCGGCCGAACGGTCGCTCAGCCGGCGGCGCAACGGTGCGTGAACGCCCTTGTCGATCCCGAGCGAAGTGGCGCCTTCCGGGCTCAGCTGGAGCAGGTGCTCGGCGAACGACTGAAGCACGGCCTTGGCCTGGGCGTCGGTCGCCGTACGCGCGGGCGCCGCGAAGCAGAGATTGGAAAAAGCGGTGCTCGCAGCCAGTGCGACGAGGGTTTCGCGGCGGGAAAGCTCAAATGTCGGCACGAAATTCTCCGTTCATGCGGAAGGCAGGGCGCGCTCGGTCTCGACCTTCAGGCAATTGCCGTCGACCCCGGTGATCCGGACTCGCTCGCCCGGGCCGGCAGGCCCGCCGCGAGCGCTCCATTCGCCGTCACCGACGCGCACCCGGCCATTATGCTCGTCGACTGCGGCGACCACGGTCACGACCTTTCCGACGAGCCGCCCGGCGCGGTCGTTCAACAGCGGATCGGGGCTCTCGAACCTGCGGTTGGCATAGACTCGCCGCCCGACCAGCACCGCGATCACCGCATACAGCGCGAACAGCGCCAGCTGCGGCGCCAGGCCGAGGTCGAACAGCAAGGTGAACAGCCCCGTCGCGACCGCCGCCGCTCCAAGGAACATCAGGAAAAAGCCCGGCGCGATGACCTCGAGGATCAGCAGCAGGACGCCGCCGATCAGCCACAGCCAGCCGGGATCGATCCCGTTCATTTGCGGGTTTCGGGGACGCTTGGCACGGCTTTGGCGCGGACCGCAGGGATCGCTCTGCCGCTGCCCTCACCGAACGCTTCCTTGGCAAGCTCACCGATGCCGCCGAGCGTGCCCATCAGCTGGGTCGCCTCCACGGGGAACAGGATCGTCTTGGAATTGGGCGAAGTGGCGAACTTGCCCAACGCTTCGACGTATTTCTGGGCGATGAAGTAATTGATCGCCTGGGAGCTTCCGCCCTCGATCGCGTCGCTCACCGACTTGGTGGCATTGGCCTCGGCCATGGCCGAGCGCTCGCGGGCTTCGGCGTCGCGGAAGGCGGCTTCCTTCTGCCCTTCCGCCTGAAGAATCCGGGCCTGCTTTTCGCCCTCCGCGCGCAGGATCTCCGACTGGCGCATGCCTTCGGATTCGAGGATCGACGCACGCTTTTCGCGCTCGGCCTTCATCTGCCGGGTCATGGCGTTGACGATGTCCTGCGGCGGCCGGATGTCCTTCAGCTCGACGCGGGTGATCTTCACCCCCCACGGCTCGGTCGCATGGTCGACCACCGCGAGCAGCCGGGCGTTGATCTCGTCGCGTTTGGACAAAGTCTCGTCCAGGTCCATCGAGCCCATCACGGTGCGCAAATTGGTCGTCGAAAGCGCCATCAGCGCGCTGTACAGGTCGCTGACTTCGTAGGCGGCCTTGGCGGCGTCGATCACCTGGAAGAACACCACGCCGTCGACCGCGACCATCGCATTGTCCTTGGTGATGATCTCCTGCCCCGGGATGTCGACCACCTGCTCCATCATGTTGATCTTGCGGCCGACCCGGGTGACGAACGGCATGACGAAGTTGATCCCGGGCTCGGCGACGCGCACGAAGCGGCCGAAATGCTCGAGCGTGTAGCGATAACCCTGGTGGACGATTTTGACGCTCATCATCACGAACAGAAGCGCCAGGACCGCAACCGCGCCCATGAAAGTTGCCAACATGTATCTTCCCCGATCTCTTGCTTTCGGGGCATGATGCGACGGCGATGAGCGGAGCGGAAGAGAAAAGCGACAAAAGCGTCGACCTGTTCGGCGTGAGGTCGGTGCTGTTTCTGCCGGCCTCGAATCCCCGCGCCATCGCCAAGGCGCGCGAGGCCGGCTCCGACCTGGTCGTGCTCGACCTCGAGGACGCGGTGAGCGGCGAGGACAAAGCCACCGCGCGCGATGCGGCGGTGGCGGCGGTCGCCACGGACTGGCCGATGCCGGTGGCGATCCGGGTGAATGGCGTCGGGAACGAATATCACTCCCTCGATCTCGATGCGGTTGCGCGATCGGCCGCGGACCTGGTGATCGTGCCGCGCGCCATTTCCGGGCACCTCGTCCGGGGAGTTGCCGAGGCGACCGCGAAACCGGTGCTGGCGATGATCGAGACGGCGGCGGGGGTGCTGGCGGCGGGGGAGATCGCGGGCGAGGCGGCGGGACTCATCGCCGGGACCAACGATTTGCGTGCCGACCTCAGGTTGCCGCTCGACGCGACGCGCGAGCCGATCTCGGCGGCGCTTCAGCTGATCGTGCTCTCGGCGCGCGCGGCGGGCGTCGCGGTGTTCGACGGCGTCTATAACAAGCTCGACGACCTCGATGGTTTCGCCCGTGAAGCCGAAGCGGGTAGGCGGCTGGGCTTCGACGGCAAGAGCCTGATCCACCCGGGCCAGATCGAGCCCTGCCACCGCGCCTTTGCGCCAGGCGCAGCCGAACTCGACCGCGCCCGCCGCCTGGTCGAGGCGTTCAAAGGCGGCGCCGAGCGCTTCGAGAATGAGATGATCGAACGGATGCACGTCGAGGCCGCGCAGCGGGTGCTCGGAAGGGCGGCCGGGCGCTAGGTCGCGAGGGTTCCGGTGACGTTCATTGCTGACATTCAACGTGTCTAAGCCCTTGCAAAATAGGATTTTGCCTGCTCCGTCGGCGTGCGGTTCGCCGCTCGCTCTTTCTCAGCGGTTTCGGGTTGATCGAACCATGCTAGTCACTACGAACATTCGCGAAGATTGGCGCGTCCCGGCACCGACCAACATCGCCGGGGCCTTGGCAAAACAGTTCTTCCTTGGCATGGGCCGATATGGCCCAACCCACTGCCACTGCTGACATCCCGCTCGGCCTCACGTTCGACGATGTCCTCCTGCAACCGCTCGAATCCTCGGTCTTGCCGAGCCAGGCCGACACCAGCACCCGGCTGACGCGCGAGATCCCGCTCAACATTCCGTTGCTCTCCTCCGCCATGGACACAGTGACCGAAGCCGACATGGCGATCGTGCTCGCGCAGCTCGGCGGGATCGGCGTTCTCCACCGTAATCTCGACGTGGAGGTGCAGGCCACGGCGGTGCGTCAGGTCAAACGGTTCGAGAGCGGAATGGTGGTCAACCCGATCACCATGGCGCCGGACCAGACGCTGGCCGAGGCCCTCGAGCTGATGAAGGCGCACCGGATCAGCGGCATCCCGATCGTCGAGAAGTCCGGCAAGCTCGCCGGCATCCTGACCAACCGCGACGTGCGCTTCGCCGAAAATCCGCGGCAGAAGGTCAGCGAGCTGATGACTCACGACAATCTCGCGACCGTGCCGATCGGCACCAGCGAGGGCGAGGCCAAGCGCATCCTGCATCAGCGGCGGATCGAGAAATTGCTGGTGGTCGACGCGGACAATCATTGCGTGGGGCTGATCACCGTCAAGGACATCGAGAAGTCGGTCGCGGCGCCGTTCGCGACCAAGGACGCGGAAGGCCGCTTGCGGGTAGCCGGAGCGACCACCGTCGGCGATTCCGGGTTCGAGCGCTCGCAGGCGCTGATCGAGGCGGGCTGTGACTGCATCGTGATCGACACCGCGCACGGCCATAATGTCGACGTGGCGCGCGCGGTCGAGCGGGTGAAAACCCTGTCCAATTCGGCCCAGGTAATCGCCGGCAATGTCGCCACCGCCGAGGCCGCCAAGGCGCTGGTCGATGCGGGCGCGGACGCAATCAAGGTCGGGATCGGCCCGGGATCGATCTGCACCACGCGGATCATCGCCGGCGTCGGCGTGCCGCAGCTAACCGCAATCATGGATGCGGCACGGGTTGCCTCGAAAGCGGGCGTGCCGGTGATCGCCGACGGCGGCATTCGCACCAGCGGCGACATCGCCAAGGCGCTCGCGGCCGGCGCGTCGAGCGTGATGGTCGGCTCGCTCCTGGCCGGGACCGACGAGGCACCGGGCGAAATCTTCCTCTATCAGGGCCGCTCGTACAAATCGTACCGCGGCATGGGTTCGGTCGGGGCAATGGCGCGGGGATCGGCCGACCGTTACTTCCAGCAGGACATCCGCGACCATCTGAAGCTGGTGCCCGAGGGGATCGAAGGCCAGGTGCCGTATAAGGGACCCGCGCGCGAGATCATCCACCAATTGGTTGGCGGAGTGAAAGCGGCGATGGGCTATACTGGCTCGAACACGATCGCGGAGCTGCAGGCGCGGGCGCGGTTCGTGCGGATTACCAATGCCGGCTTGAGCGAGAGCCACGTCCACGACGTCTCGATCACCCGCGAGGCGCCCAATTACCCGACGCGCTGAGTCATGACTCCGGCCGCTCGGCTCCAGGCGGCGATCGAGCTCGTCGACCAAGTGATCGCCTCGGCCCGCGACGACGGACCGCCGGCGGACGCGATCGTCAGCAGCTATTTCAAGCAGCGCCGCTACGCCGGATCGGGAGATCGCCGGGCAGTTCGCGAGCTGGTGTTTCGCGCGGTGCGGCGATCCGCCGAGACTCCGACCAGCGGACGCGCCGCGATCGTCGGGCTGGCCGGTGACGACGCGCAGTTGGTGGAGCTGTTCGGGCAGCCGCGCGGGCCGGAGCCGATCATCGATGGCGAAGACGCTGCGCCGGCCGGAACCGTTCCGCCGTGGCTGGTGGGGGAATTGTCGCCGCTCGTGGGTGAAGGGGAGTGGCGGGCGTTGCTCGAACGCGCGCCGCTCGATCTCCGCGTCAACGTGGCGCGGGCCGCACGCGCGGATTTGCTGAGGCAGTTTTCCGGGAGCTCGCCGACGCCGATCAGCCCGTGGGGCATCCGCCTGCCGCCTGACACGCGGGTCGACAATCACGCGGCGTTCCAGAACGGCCTGGTCGAGGTGCAGGACGAGGGCAGTCAGCTGATTGCGCTCGCCTGCGAGCCAGCCGATGGAGAGCGGGCCCTCGACCTCTGCGCGGGCGCCGGGGGGAAGGCGCTGGCGCTGGCCGCCGCGGCTCCGGGCGCGAGCATCCTTGCGACGGACAGCAACCGGGCAAGGCTGTCGAAGCTGCCGCCACGCGCTGATCGCGCTGGTGCGAAGATCGAGACGCGGCTGCTCAACCCGCCGCATGAACTTGCCAATCTGTCCGACTGGGCCGGAGCGGCTGATTGCGTGCTGGTCGACGCCCCTTGCTCCGGCAGCGGCACCTGGCGCCGCAATCCTGAGGGGCGGTGGCGGCTTACGCCCGACCGGCTCGACCGGACCATCGCGCTGCAGGCGCACTTGCTGGATCTCGCCGCCGAGCTGGTGCGGCCCGGCGGCCGCGTCGTCTATGCCGTCTGCTCGTTGCTGTCCCGCGAAGGGGCAGGCCAGATTCAGGACTTTATCAGCGGCCGTTCATCATGGATTGTGCAGGAAACGCGGATTGCCGCGGGGCGTTTGGAAGGTGCGGGCCGGCTGTTGACTCCTGGCCACGACCGCACCGACGGCTTTTTCGTCGCGCGGCTGGGGCGCCCATGCTAGGGCGCCTCGCGAAGAGTGGAGAAATTTCGATGCGTTTTCTTGCCCCTGTGCTTGTGAGCTTTGCGGCTTTGTCCGTCGCCGCGCCCGTCGCGGGCCAGCGTGCCGACGACCAGATCGCGCCCAAGTCGGTCGAGCTTCAGCGCCAGGGTGAAGCGCTGCTGAGCACCGGCAAGCTCGAACAGGCCGACGATGCGCTCGAGGCCTCGCTCGCAGTCGATCCGCGCAATCGCTGGTCCTTCGTCGCTCTCGCCCGCGTCGCCGAAAAGCAGCACCTGTTCGGCAAGGCCATCCGGATGGCCAACAAGGCCATGCTGCTCGAGCCGAACGACCCGGACGCGATCGCCGTCCAGGGCGAGGCGATGGTCGAGCTCGGCGCGCTCGCGCGGGCCCAGGCCAATTTGCAGAAACTGCAGACCATCTGCACCAAGGGCTGCGCCCAGCTGGCGCAGCTTTCGGCCGCGATCTCCCGTGGTCCGTCGGTTGCCGCGGTGAAGCCGCCGGCGACGCCCAAGTCGAACTAACTGAGCGCTCGCGCCAGCTCGACGAACTCGTCGACGCTGAGCGTCTCCGCGCGGCGTTGAGGATCGATTCCGAGCGACTCCAACGCCGATAAGGCGCGTGGCATGGCCTTAAGGCTCGAGCGCAGCATCTTGCGGCGCTGGCCGAAGGCGGCGGCGGTGACCTGTTCCACCACTTTGGCATCGACGCCCGCAGGCGCTTGCGCCGGAAGGATGTGGACCACGGCCGAGGTGACTTTCGGCGGCGGCACGAACGCCGAGCGATTGACCGTCATCGCGAACCTTGGCGAAGCCCGCCACTGCGCCGCGACCGACAAGCGGCCATAGGCTTCGTCGCCAGGTCGCGCGACGATCCGTTCGGCGACCTCTTTCTGGAACATCAGGGTGAGCGAGCGCCACCATGGCGGCCACGGATCGGCCGCGAGCCAGCGCAGCAGCAGCGCCGTCCCGACATTGTAGGGGAGATTGGCGACAACGTGCGCGCCTTCCCCGACATCGGCTCGCTCGTCGATCTTAAGGGCGTCGCCCTCAATCAACCCCAGGCGGCTCCCGACCTTGTCCTGAAGCTCGGCCAAGGCGGCCATGCAGCGCCGGTCGCGCTCGACCGCGACGACGTTGGCTCCGGCATCGATCAGCGCGCGGGTGAGCCCGCCGGGCCCCGGACCGACTTCGTAGACAGTCTGGCCCTCAAGCGACCCGGGTATCGCCGCGATCCGCGCCAACAGCTGCCGATCGAGAATGAAATTCTGGCCGAGCGCCTTGCTCGCGCTGAGCCCGTGGCGGGCGATAATTTCGCGGAGCGGCGCGTCGCTTTCGCTCACGCTGCGGCGGCGCGGTGCGACGCGCATTCGGCCGCCATCCGGATCGCCGCCGCCATCGGGCGCGGATCGGCGCGATCCTGACCGGCGATGTCGAACGCCGTCCCGTGGTCGGGCGCGGTGCGGATGATCGGCAGCCCGAGCGTGATGTTGACCGCATCCTCGAAGTGCAGCGCCTTGATCGGGATCAACGCCTGATCGTGGTACATGCACAGCGCCGCGTCGTAGTTGGCCCGTGCCGAAGCGTGGAACAGGGTGTCGGCGGGGTGGGGGCCGGTGATCCGCCAGCCTTCCGCGGCAAGCGCGGCGATCGCCGGCTCGATGACCTCGATCTCCTCGCGCCCGAGCGTTCCGCCTTCGCCGGAATGGGGATTGAGGCCGGCAACCGCCAAGCGCGGCTCGGCGATCCCGAAACTCCGCTGCAGCCCGCGAAGCACCGCCCGCCCGCGCGATTCGATAAGGACACTCGTCAATGCGCCGACGACTTCGGTGAGCGGAAGGTGGGTCGTCGCCGGGACGGTGCGCAGCGTCGGCCCGGCGAGCATCATGGCGACGTTGCCCGACGACACTCCGCAGCGTTCGGCAACGAATTCGGTCTGCCCGGGGTGGGCGAACCCAATGGCGTAGAGCTGCTCCTTGGCGACCGGGCCGGTGACCACGGCCGCCGCCGAGCCGGATCGGGCGAGACCCACCGCGATCTCGAGCGAATCGAGCGAGCAATGGGCTCCGGCGACGCTGGGGTGGCCGGGCACATCCTCCTCGGCGGACATCAGCTGGATCAGCGGCAGGCCCGAATCGAACGCCGAATCGGTTTCACGCGGGTCGTCGATGATCATGATCGGGCCGTCCCACACCGCACCGACCGAGCGCGGATCGCCGATGGCGACGAACGGGGGCAGGTTGAACATCCCGCGATTGTCCCAGCACTTGGCCAGCACTTCGGGGCCGATGCCGGCCGGATCGCCGATCGAAATCGCAATCGGTTCTGAGGGGATGGACGCCACGCCGCAGCGTCTATCGGAAAACCGGCCCTAGCGGAATTCGATCACCGCATCGCGCCGAAGATCGCGCAAATAGCGCCGGGCGCGCATGTTCACCCGCTCCTCGTTCAGCTGATTGTAGACCTCGTCGTAGCTCGGCGCGGAGGGATCGACCTCGTCGCGGCCGCAGATCACGAGCACCCGGACGCCCTCTTCGAGCGAACCGAACGGCTGCGTCGCCTGGCCAACCTGCATCGGCAGCATCAATTGCTGAAGCGCGGGCGGAAGGTCGCGCATCTTGACGCTATCCTGCTGGACGATTTCGCCGTGCAGGTCCGCGGCCATCTTGTCGGCCCCGCCGCACCCGCCGACATTACGCGCCGCCTCGGCGAACCGGGCGACCATCGGCTCGGCCACGGCGCGGGTCGTGCCCTTCGGAAATGCGAGCGACACCTGCTTCAGGCTGAGGACAGCGTCGCGTGGGTCGCGGGTCAGGATCTTGCGTGTATCCTGGACGGCGATAATCGACACCCCGCCCGAATTGGGAATCGGGTTGCTGATCGCTCCCGGCCCCATTTGTCTAAGAACGGCTGCGATCGGCTCGGGCAATTGCTCCGGGCGCATCCAGCCGAGATCGCCGCCAACGGCCGCCGACGACGATTGCGAATATTGCCGCGCATAGCCCGCGAAAGATGCGCCGTTCTTGAGCTGGTCGAGGATCTTGGTGGCATCGGCCATGACCTGAGTCTCGGACCCCGCCGGTGCCGGCAGGAAGATTTCGCCGACGTGATATTCCTCGGTCCCCTTCGAGGCATTGAGGCGATCGAGCACAGCTTTGACCTCGTCCTCGCCGACGCTGACGCCGCTCTCGATTTTCGCGCGCTGGAGGCGCTGCCAGGCGAGTTCGCCTTCGATCTGCCGGCGCAGCGTGTTGACGGACGAGCCTTGGCTCTGGAGGAAAGCGGCAAGCTGATCCGGCGTTTGCTTGACGTTCGCCGCAACGCGGGTGAGCGTCTTGTCGATGTCGGCGGGCTTGATTGTAATCTTCTCGGTCTTGGCCGCCTGAATCTCGAGCGTCTCGTCGATGAGGTTGCGGAGCACCTGCTGGCGGAGCC